>Ga0209698_10005361_pt1 | contig 13893 bp, 16 predicted proteins | sample LitLauG_LLR_2012_FD_187203 | JGI IMG/M metagenome (GOLD analysis project Ga0209698, IMG submission 187203) | Freshwater sediment microbial communities from Pennsylvania, USA - Little Laurel Run_MetaG_LLR_2012 (SPAdes) (version 2) | ecosystem: Environmental > Aquatic > Freshwater > Creek >... | reverse complement strand
CCGTTATTCGGAGAGCTACACGGATTCGCTGCCTGATTTCGTCAAGCTGGCCGAAGCCTTCGGCGGCCACGGCATCCGCTGCTCGGACCCGGCCAAGCTGGACGACGCGATCATGGAGATGATTGAATCGCCCAAGCCGGTGATCTTCGATTGTCTGGTCGATCAGAAAGAGAATTGCTTCCCGATGATCCCGTCGGGCAAGGCGCATAACGAGATGATCCTGGCCGAGCTTGGCGACGACGCCGGGGTCGAGCTTGGCAATGTGATTGACGAGAAGGGGCGGATGCTTGTTTGATTGACGCTTTCCGTCATTGCGAGCGAAGCGAAGCAATCCAGTCTCGCCGTGATCGTCAGCGAGGCGTTTGAGCGTCGGCCAGGAGGCGCCGCTGGATTGCTTCGCTTCGCTCGCAATGACGGGATTCGCTCTTCCCTAAGTCAGTTTGTTCAGGACAACCAAAAATGACCAAAGCCTATCCGCCGTCCCCCTATTCCTCGCCGCTCGGCAAGGCCAATCTCGAAAGCCACACGCTGTCCGTGCTGGTCGACAACGAACCCGGCGTGCTGGCGCGGGTCGTCGGCCTGTTCTCGGCGCGCGCGTTCAATATCGAGAGCCTGACGGTCGCCGAGGTCGCGCATGAGACGCATCTGTCGCGCATCACCATCGCCACCTCTGGCACGCCTGAGACCATCGAGCAGGTGCGCCATCAGTTGGAGCGGCTGGTGCCGGTCCATTCGGTGACGGATCTATCGCTCACCGCGCGCGCCATCGAGCGCGAACTCGCGATGGTGAAGGTCGCTGGCCGGGGCGATGCGCGGGTCGAGGCGCTGCAACTGGCCGAAGCGTTCCGCGCCAAGGTCATCGACGCCACCACGGAGAGTTTCATTTTCGAAATCACCGGAGCGCCGCGCAAGATCGACGATTTCGTCGATCTGATGCGGCCCATCGGGCTGGTCGAGGTTTCGCGCACCGGGGTCGCTGCGATCTCGCGCGGGCCGGAGCCGATATGAGGAAATACGACGATCGCTCGTGTATCCATAGCAGAGTCGAACGCAATATTTGCATTCTACTCGTTGGAAGACTCTAAAGTGAGAGATACTTTGCGAAGTCAAAAGGAGCACTTATAGGTACGGGCAACGGAATATTTCTAAGACTGAGGGGCGCAAAAGTTCCAGGCCAAGGCGCCTTTGTATACAAGTCGCTCCAAACAAAATGCAGCTAAGCTTTACTCGAGCGCAACCTTTTGCGGTTCACGCCCGGATGGGGCCGCTTGCGAGGGGCGAGCTGACGGGCAGACCTAAGAGTGTAATCAAACTATTTCTGAGCGCATCCAACAGTCGTGCACGCCCAGGTATGGAGTTGTCGTAAAAAATGCATCGGTGCGGTCCCAGGTCGAAGGGTAGTTTTGTTCCGCGCTGCGCTAACAGCACCGTGGGTTTACGCAGAGCGTGCGCAACGCCTACCTCGTAATATACATTTGGGTTTGCTTCGGAGACTTCGGCGATTACGACCGATGCCTCGGTTATGCGTGCCCAAATATCATTTAGTATGATTCCTGGCCCCGTCGCCTCATCGACTCGAAAGGGTTCGAAGCCAATTTCTGCAACCAAAGGACGGATAGCGTCTCGGTAAACTTCATTGTAGGGCTCGGAAAACTGCATTGCAATGAAGGCATTCGGCCGCCGGTCATCAAGTTTCATGGGTCCAAATAAGGCTTCTCCAGTACCCTTGAAGGCAAAAAAGCCCAACCCAGTTCCGGTAACGCTAGGAAGACGATCATAATCTATAACAGTTACTCCATCAACAGATAGAAGTACACGTTGGCCCTCCAATGCCATTTTCAGTTTGTAAGTACGGTTTGATACAAGGTTAGAAATATTTCCAGTGACGGCTAGCCGATTTAGCGTCAGTCCGCGTCCTTCGGCAAGCGTATAGGCACCTTCCCACCCGCCAAGACCGGCGGCGTAGTATGATGTCTGCCCTGTTCCTCGGAAGGTGACGAATGCTCCAGTCGATTCATGCGCATTTGGCAACTGAAGGTCGCACTCTAGCACACCGTCGTCTAATGCATTTGGTAACAAGGCGAGCCCGTGACTGGCGTCATTACCTGCCTCGCTTGAAAATTTTAGGACTGCGCCGGCCGTCCATTTCCCATAGAGTGGTAACACCTTTTGCAAATCGATATCGACCGCCGTAGCGCTCCACTGGCGGTGCATGCCCAGCACCTAGCTTCAGTTGGATGTATATCCGAAGTGATGGAAGGTGACTACATACTCAAAGATCCTTGAGGGCAAAAAAATTCGGCTGAGCGGCCTAAAATTACTGGAACTAAAAGATTGCGGGTTTCTAGGTCAGGACAAAAGGCCGCTCTTAGCCGTTCAAGGACGCTTGAGCCCGCCAAACGCCAATATATATTAACCCTGAGTCCGCGCGATCCGCAGCAGCGTGAACAGCGACAGCGGCGACAGCACGCGGCGCTCCAGCAAGCGCGCTTGCGGGTTGGCCGCGAGCCAGTCGCCGACGGCCGCATAAGGGAAGCGCGGCTTCCAGCCGAGCCAGGCGCTGGCGCCCTCGATGCCGCGCTCGATCGCCGCCATCGGGCCGCCCTCGCTGGCGAAATGGTTGACCATCACGAGTTCGCCGCCCGGACGCACCACGCGCCACATCTCGTCGAGCGCCTTGGCCGGGTCCGGCACCACGCTGAGCACGAAGGGGGCGAGCGCCGCGTCGAAGGCGGCGTCGGGGTAGGTCAGGGCCTGCGCGTCCATTTCCGTCAGGGCCACGACCTGCGCGAGATTTTCACGCGCCGCGCGGCGGCGGGCGACGTCGAGCATCGGGCGGCTGAGGTCGACGCCGGTCACCCGCGCGTCGCGCGGCAGCAGCGGCAGTTCGAGGCCGGTGCCGACGCCCACCACGAGGATGGCGCCGCCCTTGCCGGCGGCGCGGGCGGCGGCGGCGGCCGCCGCGTTGCGGCCTGGCTGGAAGGGCAGGTTGAACACGAGATCGTAGATCGGCGCCCAGCGGTCATAGGCCGCGTCGGAGGCTTCCTGATCGAGTTCACGCACTACACGCGTCGCCATATCCGCCTCCCGGTCACGCTATTAACGCCGTCATTGCGGCTTTAGTTTCACCGCGTCTTCCAGTCGCATCTTCGCCGAACCCGGCGCCAGCGGCTTTTGCTGGCTGGGATGGGGAACCCAGCCCGACAGCCAAACGAACTCGAAAGTCGCGCGGACGCGCCCGTCCGGGTCGGCGTAGCGCACGGCGTAAAGCTGAGCCGCGCGCAGGAACAGGGCGCGCCGGGCGAAGCGGCGCGGGCGATCCACGAGCGCGCTGGTCTGGCCGAAAGCGCGCAGGTCGCGCATGAGGGCGAACATATCCGGGTAGCGCACGATGAAGCGGTCGCTGTCGACCACCGGCAGCGCGAAGCCTGCCCGCTGCAACAGGCCGCCGAGCGCACGGGCGTCCGCGAACGGCGCGACGCGGGGGCTGGCGCCGCCGGAGATTTCGGCCTCCGCCTCCAGCAGGCAGGCGCGAAGCTCCTGCAACGTGTCGCCGCCGGGGATCGCTGTGACCAGCAGACCGTCGGGGCGCAGCGCCCGGCGAAGCTGGATCAGCAGGCCCGGCAAATCGTCGATTTGGTGCAAAGCAAGCAGAGAGACGGCGAGGTCGAAGGCGCCCTCGTCCAATGGGGGGCGCTCGGGGTCGGCGACGAGGCCGTGGAAACGGCCTTGGCCGAGGCTGGCGCGGGAGGGCGCGACGCGGGTCACGTGGGCCGCATTCAGGACCAGCGCCGCCTGCGGGCCGGGCGTGGCGAGGTCGAGCGCGTTCACAAAATCGCGTTTGATGAGGCTGAGCCGGTCGGCAAGGTCGTCCGCCGCGCGCGCGAGCAGGAAATCTGCGGGGCCTTGCGCGAGCGCGCGGTCGAGACGGCGGGCGGCGAGGGCGCGGTCGAACAGGCGCGGCGCGGACATGGCCGCCCTCTAGCCCAGCCGGCGCCGCCGCGCCATCACACTTCGCGCCAGCCCGGTTTGGCGGGGTCGTTGAGGTGGAAGGTGATCGGCCCCATGCCGGAAATCGCAATCACGGCGGGTTCGGCGGCGCTCTTCTGCACGCCGTCGTAATGCGGGGTGCGCGCGACCCGGCGCACGAACGAACCGGCCTTGACCGGGACGGTCGCCTCGGGCGCGAAATCTTCGCCGCTGGCGCACCACCATGTGCCCGACAACACCACGCAGAGCCGGTCGGTCTCGTACCAATGCGGCGCGCTCATGAAGCCGGGATGCCAGCGGATCAGCACGAAATATGGGCCGGCGTCGGCGGTTTTGCCGAACAGTGGCGCCGAATCCACCGAGTTTGCGGGAAAACCCTTCATCGCTTGCCAGGGGATCTGGTCGGGCGGCGTGATCATCGTCATCGTGGGGTCCACGCCCGCCGCCTGCGCCGCGCCGATTCCCGCCAGCGCCGCCGCCAGAGGTAGGGCCAGCTCGCGCCGCGTGAAAAGTTCGCTCATTCTTTCCTCCCCTGCGGTCGCGTTGGCGCGACGACTAGGTTAGGTTTCTAGCATGAACGCGTTCGTCGAGCCGCAGGCCCCGCGACGCCTCGCTGCGCTTTGGACGCAGGCGGGGCGGGCGACGCTCGACTTTCTTTTCCCCCCGACTTGTCTTTCTTGCCGCGCGGCGGTGTCGCAAGCCGACGCGCTTTGCGGCGAATGCTGGCGGGGCATGCGCTTCATCGAACGCCCGTTCTGCGACCGGCTCGGCACGCCGTTCGAGCACGAGATGGGCGAGGGCGTGGTTTCGGCCAAGGCGGTGGACGATCCCCCGGTGTTTTCGCGAGCGCGCGCGGTTGTGTGTTTCGAGGAGGGGCCGGCGCGGCGGCTGGTGCATCGGCTCAAATATTCGGACCGCATGGAATTGGCGCGGCCGATGGGGCGCTGGATGGCGCGGGCGGGGCGGGAGGTGCTGGCGGAGGCCGACGCCGTTACAGCCGTGCCGCTGCATGTGACGCGGTTGTGGAAGCGCCAGTTCAATCAGGCGGCGGCGTTGGCGCGCATTGTCGCCAGAGCCTCCGGCACACCTCTTGAGCTAGGCTTGGTCGAGCGCGTGCGCGCGACGCGCTCGCAGGTGGGGCTGACGCGCACCCAGCGCGCCGCCAATTTGCAGGGCGCCTTCCGCAGCCCGGCGACGGCGCCGCTGAAGGGCCGGCGGATCGTGCTGGTCGACGACGTGCTGACCTCGGGAGCGACCGCCAACGCCGCCGCCCGCGCGCTGCTTAAGGGCGGCGCGAAGGCGGTCGATGTGCTGGTTTTTGCGCGGGTGGCCAAATGAAGGCGGTTGCGCCGATGCGAAAGCGTCACATATAGTTCATTTAACGGAGTCGCCGCCTTGCCGCCCATCGTCATCTACACGAAATCGACCTGCCCCTTTTGCCACGCCGCCAAGGCGTTGCTGAGCGCCAAGGGTGCGCCGTTCGAGGAGATCGGCGTCGATGGCGATTACGCCGCTCAGGCCGCCATGGCCAAGAAGGCGGGGCGCTCGACCGTGCCGCAGATTTGGATTGGCGACAGGCATGTCGGCGGCTGCGACGATTTGCATGCGCTCGACGCGGCGGGGCGGCTCGATCCGCTGTTGGCTGGATGATCAAATTCAGTCTGGCGTGCGAGAGCGGCCACGGATTTGAAAGCTGGTTTCCCGACGGCGCGTCCTACGACGAGCAAGCGCGGCGCGGCTTCGTGACCTGCCCGGAATGCGGCTCGCCGCACGTCGCCAAGGCGCCGATGGCGCCGGCGGTGATGACCCGGCGCGGAGGCGGTCTGAGCGACGAAAAGGCTCGGAAGCTGCGCGAGGCCATGGTCGCGCTGCGCCGCGAGATCGAGACGCGCACCGAGAATGTCGGTGAGGCGTTCCCGAAGGTGGCGCGGGCGATGCATTTTGGCGACGAGCCGGAGCGGGCGATCCGGGGGCAGGCGAATCTGGCCGAGGTCAAGGCGCTGCTGGAGGAGGGGGTCGCCATCGCGCCTGTGCCGGCGTTGCCGGAAGAGGCGAATTGAAGGCGCCTTCGACCGCGTCCGGGTTCCGTGAACGGATGTCGGGCACGAAACGCGACGAAATCGTCAGGACCTTGAAGGCGCGCGAAGCCGATCTGCAGGCGCAGGGCGTGACGCACGTCGCCGTCTTCGGCTCGCTTGCACGCAACGAGCAGGGACCGAACAGCGACATCGATATTCGTGTCGATCTCGATCCCACCGTTGTCTTGACGATGTTCGACTATGCGGGGTTGAAGGATTATGTGGCGAGCTTGTTTAAGGGTCGTGTCGACGTCATCGACCGGGACGCCCTGAAGCCGCGCCTGCGACCGCGCGTCGCCGCCGATTCGATTTATGCTTTCTGAGGCTGAGCGGGACCCGCTCGAAGACATCAGGGACAATTTCGCGCGGGCCAGACGCTTTTCAGAGGGCCTCGACGTCGATGCGTTCCTCCTGGATGACAAGTCGTCTTTCGCAGTCACGCATTGCCTCAAAATCATCTCGGAGACGTCGCGTCGTCTGCCTGCGCCGTTCAAGCAGCGGTATCCCGAAATCCCCTGGAAGAAGATTGCCGGTTCCGGCAACAAATATAGGCACGGCTACGAACACGTTCAGGAACGGCGGTTCTGGGCGACAATTCATGAGGCCCCGCCGCCGCTCCTCGCTGTCCTCGAGGCGGAGTTGGACGCAACGCCGCCCGACAATGCAGGTCAGAACTTCACGTAACACTCCGACACTTCGCCGTCCGAGCGTCCGCCCATAGCGGGCACGTTGCACGACGCCCAGCCGTGGCGATGATGGTCGTAGGTGAAGGCTTGATTGATCGGGCCGGGGATCGAGGCGCCCGGCAGATATTTGGCGATGAAGGCGTCGGCCTTGGCGCCGAAATACCAGACATGGCGGGCCTCGGCCACGCTGGCGGCGAACAGGCAGGCGAGCGACAGGCTGACGGCGAGATAGGTGCGCATGGACTCCTCCCTTTGCCGCAAAGCTTCGTTGGCGCGGTCGGCGCCGTCAATCCGCCGCAGCGGATGCGTGGCGCTTTAGCGCGCTCAATGGCCCACCACCGCCTTGGGCCGATAGGGCGCCTCCAGTTTGGCGACTGTTTCCGCATCCAGTTTGAGGCTCAACGCGGCGACCGCGTCCTCCAGATGGTGCGGCTTGGAGGCGCCGATGATCGGCGCGGTGATGTAGGGCTTCGACAGGACCCAAGCCAGCGCCGCCACCGCAGGCTTCACGCCGAGATCGCGCGCGACTTCCACCACCTTGAGCCGGATCGCTTCGTCCTGATCGGAGCCCAGCCCCAGCGCCACGCTGAAGGCATCCGAGCGGCCACGCAAAGTCGCCGCATTGGCGCCGACGCCCGAGCCCGCCAGAAACCCGCGCGCCAGCGGCGACCATGGGATCACGGCGACGCCCTCGCTCGCGCACAAAGGCATCATCTCGCGCTCTTCTTCACGATAGATCAGGTTGTAGAAATTCTGCATGGAGACGAAGGTCGCATGTCCGCGCGCCTTCGAAATCGCCAGCATTTTGGCGAATTGCCACGCATACATCGACGAAGCGCCGACATAGAGCGCCTTGCCGGCGCGCACGACGTCGTTGAGCGCCTCCAAGGTCTCCTCCATCGGCGTCAAGGGATCGAAGCGGTGGATCTGGTAAAGGTCGACGTAGTCCATCTGGAGCCGCTTTAGCGAGGCGTCGACCGCCTCCATGATGTGCTTGCGCGACAGTCCCCCCGAATTGGCGGCTTCGCCCATCTTGCCGTGCACCTTGGTGGCGACGACGACCTCGTGGCGTTTCGCATAGGTCTTGAGGGCGCGGCCCGTAATCTCCTCGCTGACGCCGAGGCTATAGACGTCGGCGGTGTCGAAAAAATTGATTCCGCGCTCAATGGCCTCGCGGAAGAACGGGCGCGAGGCGTCTTCCTCCAGCACCCAGTCGCGCCACTTTGTCGAGCCATAGGTCATGCAGCCCAGGCACAGGCGCGAGACCTGCATGCCGGTCTTGCCGAAGCGGGTATAGTCCACGGGAGTCTCCGTTTGCGTGCGACGCTGGGGCCTTTGTATACCGCGCCGCGCGAAAAGGGGTTCAAATGGCCGTAAAGCCGAAACGCTGGGATTTCTGGATCGACCGGGGCGGCACGTTCACCGACGTGATCGGCCGCGATCCCAAGGGCCAGTTGCACGCGCGAAAACTGCTGTCGCAGAGCCCGGCTTACAAGGACGCCGCCGTGCAGGGCGTGCGCGATCTGTTGCGGTTGAAACCGGATTCGCCGTTGCCGGAGGGCGCGGTCGGCTTCGTCAAGATGGGCACGACGGTCGCCACCAACGCGCTGCTGGAGCGCGCGGGCGAGCGCACGCTGCTCGTCACCACGCGCGGCTTTCGTGACGCGCTGGAGATCGGCTATCAGGCGCGGCCCAAAATATTCGCCAAACAGATCGTCAAGCCGAGCCAGCTTTATTCAGAAGTCATCGAGATCGACGAGCGCGTGCTGGCGGATGGGACCATCGAGCGGGCGCCCGACCGCGCGGCGGTTCGCGAGGCGCTGGCGGAGGCGCGCGAGCGCGGGTTCGAATCCGTCGCCTTGGTTTTCATGCATTCATGGGCGTATCCCGCCCACGAGAAGCTGGTGGCGGGAATCGCCCGCGCGGTTGGCTTTGCGCAAGTCTCCGTCAGCCGTGAGTGCTCGGCGCTCATCAAGCTCATCGGGCGCGGCGACACCACCGTCGCCGACGCCTATCTGTCGCCGATCCTGGCGCGCTATCGCGATTCCGTGGCCAAGGCGCTCGATATCAAGCGCACCGGGGCCAGGCTGATGTTCATGATGTCGTCGGGCGACCTGACGTCGGCAGAATTGTTTCAGGGCAAGGACGCAATTCTCTCCGGCCCCGCCGGCGGCGTCGTGGCGATGGCGCGCACCGCCGAGAGCGCCGGGTTCTCTCAGGTGATCGGCTTCGACATGGGCGGCACCTCCACCGACGTCGCCCATTACGACGGCGAGTTCGAGCGGGCGTTTGAAACGGAGGTCGCCGGGGTCAGGCTGCGCGCGCCAATGATGAGCATTCATACCGTCGCGGCGGGGGGCGGTTCGATCCTGTCGTTCGACGGCGCAAGGTTTCGCGTGGGGCCGGAGAGCGCGGGGGCCGATCCGGGGCCTCGGGCTTACCGACGCCATGGGCCGCTCACCGTCACCGACGCCAATGTGATGACCGGCAAGCTGCTGCCGGAGTTCTTCCCGCGCATCTTCGGCGCGTGGCGCAACGAGGCGCTCGACGCCGCCGCCGTGAAGGCGGGGTTCGCGGCCTTGGCGCGCGAGATCGGCGACGGGCGCTCGCCGGAGGCGATTGCGGATGGGTTTCTCGCCATCGCCAACGCCAAGATGGCCGAGGCGATCAAGAAGATTTCGGTCGCGCGCGGCTATGACGTGACGCGCTATGCGCTCAATTGCTTCGGCGGCGCGGGCGGCCAGCACGCCTGCGATGTGGCGGACGAACTGGCGATTGAGACCGTGCTGATCCATCCGCTGTCGTCGCTGTTGTCGGCCTATGGCATGGGGCTGGCCGACATTGGCGCGCTGAAGGGGCAGGGCGTCGAGGGCGCGCTGGACGATGACAACGCGACGCGGTTGCGCGCGACCGTGGACGCGCTCAGCGAACAGGCGCGCGAAGAGGTTTTGGCGCAGGGAGTCGAGGCCAAGGAGGTTGCGGTCAGGACCAGCGCGCGGCTGCGCTATGCGGGGTCGGACACGGCGCTGGAAGTGGTTTTCGCCGACGCCGCAAAAATGCGGCGCGAGTTCGAGAAGGCGCACAAGGCGCGCTTCGGCTTTCTCGACAAAACCAAGCCCATCGTGTTCGAGAGCCTGCACGCCGAGGCGCATGGCGGCGGCGCAGCCTTCGTGGAGAAACCTGCCGCCGTAGCCGAGGCGCCGTTGGTTGTGGCTCGTCAACGAACGTCGATTTATTCGCATGGCGAAAAGTGCGAGGCCAAGGTGTTTGTGCGCGACGATCTGCCGCTCGGCGCCGAGATCGACGGTCCCGCGCTCATCATCGAGCCCAATCAAACCATCGTGGTCGAGACGGGGTGGCGGGCGCAGATCACGGCGAAGAACCATGTTGTGATGCGCCGCGTTGCGCCCCGGACCGCCCAAGCGGCCGCAGGGACGGCGGTTGATCCGGTGCGGCTAGAAATCTTCAACAACCTTTTCATGTCCATCGCCGAGCGCATGGGCGTGACGCTGCAAAACACCGCTTATTCCGTCAATATCAAGGAGCGGCTCGACTTCTCCTGCGCGGTGTTCGATCGCGCCGGCGCGCTGGTGGCGAACGCGCCGCATATGCCCGTGCATCTGGGCTCGATGGACCGCTCCGTCGAGACGATCATCCGGCTCAACGAGGGCAAGGTGAAGCCCGGCGACGTCTATGCGTTGAACGCGCCTTACAACGGCGGCACGCATCTGCCCGACATTACGGTTTGCACGCCGGTGTTTGATGAAGCGGGCAAACAGGTGTTGTTCTGGGTCGCCTCGCGCGGGCATCACGCGGATGTCGGCGGCGTCGCGCCCGGCTCCATGTCGCCACGCGCCACCAATATTCACGAGGAAGGAATCTATATCGACAATTTCAAGCTGGTGGATCGCGGCAAGTTTCGCGAGGCGGAATTGGAGGAACTGCTGCGGTCGGGCGAATGGCCGGTGCGCAACGCCGTGCAGAACGTCAACGATCTGAAGGCGCAGATAGCGGCCAACCAGATGGGATCAGCCGAACTCCTGCGCATGGTGGAGGCGTTCGGGCTGGAGACGGTCCACGCTTATATGGGCCACGTGCAGGACAACGCCGCCGAGAGCGTCAGGCGGGTGATCGACAAACTCAGCGATTGCGAGTTTTCGGTTGCGACCGATCAGGGCGCCGTCATTGCGGTGAAGATCACGGTCGACCACGAAAAGCGCGAGGCGACGGTGGATTTCACCGGGACGTCCCCGCAACGCGAGGATAATTTCAACGCGCCGGAGCCGGTCGCGCGGGCCGCCGTACTCTACGTGTTCCGCGTGATGGTGGACGACGATATCCCGATCAACGCGGGCTGCCTGCGGCCCATCCACATCATCATCCCCGATGGGTCCATGCTGTCGCCGCGCTACCCCGCCGCAGTGGTTGCCGGCAATGTCGAGACCTCGCAGAACGTGACGGATTGTTTGTTTGGGGCGCTGGGCGCGTTGGGATCGGCGCAGGGCACGATGAACAACCTGACCTTCGGAAATGAGACCTATCAATATTACGAGACGATTTGCTCAGGCGCCCCCGCCGGCCCCGGTTTCGACGGGGCGGCGGGCGTGCATGTGCATATGACCAACTCGCGCCTGACCGACCCGGAGGTTCTGGAAAGCCGGTTTCCCGTGGTGCTGGAGGATTTCCACATCCGGCGCGGCTCGGGGGGCGTTGGGCGCTGGAAGGCGGGAGACGGGACTCTGCGGCGGATTCGCTTTCGCGAGAAGATGGACCTAGCGATCTTGAGCGGGCGGCGGCGCGTGGCGAGTTTTGGTGTGCACGGCGGGGGGGTTGGCGCGTTGGGCGCCAATAGGGTGCGGCGGCTAGATGGTTCCGTTGAGGAATTGGCGGGCTGCGCGCAGACCGTGCTGGAGGCGGGCGAGGCGGTGGAGATCGTGACGCCGACGGGCGGCGGTTTCGGCAAGGCCGAATGAGCGCGTCGCGCGTATAACAGGTTCAGCGAAGGAGACGATCATGGCGGCGATTGCGAAGGCCGGTTCCTACAAGCTCGGCGACAGGATGGTTCACCGCATGGGCTACGGCGCCATGCAGTTGGCGGGCAAGGGCGTGTTCGGGCCGCCGAAGGATCGGGCGCAGGCCGTCGCGGTGCTGCGCGAGGCGGTCGCAGTCGGCGTCGATCACATCGACACCAGCGATTTCTATGGGCCGCACATCACCAACCAGATCATCAAGGAAGCTTTGTTTCCCTATCCCGACAATCTCGTGATCGTCACCAAGATCGGCGCGCGCCGCAACGATAAGGGCGCGTGGCTGCCGGCGCTGTCGCCCGCCGAGATCACGAGCGCCGTCGAGGAAAATCTGCGGCAACTCGGGCTCGACGCGATGGAGGTCGCCAATTTTCGCTCGATGACCGGCCAGCATGCGCCCGCCGAAGGCTCCATCGAGGCGCCGCTGTCGGCGCTGGCCGAATGCCAGCGGCGCGGGCTCGTCAAACATATAGGTTTGAGCCACGTCACGCCGACGCAACTCGCCGAGGGGCGCAAAATCATCGACGTCGTGTGCGTGCAGAACCTCTATAACATCGCCCATCGCGGCGACGATGCGATGATTGATGAATTGGCCCGCGCGGGCGTGCCTTTCGTGCCCTATTTCCCGCTCGGCGGCTTCACGCCGCTGCAATCGGAGGCGCTCAACGCCGTCGCCGCCGATCTCGACGCGACGCCGATGCAAGTGGCGCTGGCTTGGCTGTTGCAGCGCTCGCCCAACATTCTGCTGATCCCCGGCACGTCGTCGCAAGGACATCTGCGCGAGAACCTCGCCGCCGCCGAACTGGCGCTGCCGCCGCAGGCGGTGGCGACGCTGCATGCGATAGCGGGGTGATCTACGCCGCTTTTTCGAGACGCTCGGCGATCCAAAGCTTGATGAGCGCCTGTCGGGTAACGCCAAGCCGTTCGGCCTCCCGGTCAAGTCCCTGCACGACCCATGTAGGGAAATCGACATTGACGCGACGCGGCTCAAGGCTGGGCCTGTGGGCGTTTTCGAGATCGAAGGCGTGGAGAACTTCCTCGCCGTCGTCGAACGCCCGATCAAGCTCGGCGGCTGTCGTAAAGACGCGCTTCTTCTTCTCTTGAGCGTCGGACTGAGATGAGGCGGACCGCTTCGCCCCGCTCTGTCCAGATTGCCGTCCCATGTTTGCCATCGATCAAACCCACGGTAATAAAACGACGATCTTCAAGGTAGGACGACGCCACGACTACCCGGCTGTCGTCTCCCCAGAGCCTCTGCGCTTCATCGAAGTCGATCCCGTGCTTGAGCTTGTTGGCCTGGCTCTTGCGTGAATCGGACTCGAAGACCATGGGTCATAATGGCGCCAAAATTATACCTTTTCTACCCCTTTGTCTTTTCACTTTACGACAGAGCTTTTTCAAGCCGCAACGACCCGGGGCGCGCGGGCGCATAGCCTGCGGTCTCATAAAACTCCCGCCCCGTCGTCGTGGTTTCGAGCGTGATCTAGTGCGCGCCGCGCATCTGCGCACGCACTTCCAAGGCTTGCAATAGGGTCTTGCCGACGCCGGAATAGGCGCACTCGGGGGCTATGTACAAAAGCAGCAACTCGCCATCCTCACGCACCAGTCCCACCCCGGCCAGCCTGCCATCCCGTTCGGCGACCAGCAGGCAAAGATCAGGCGTCTCCTTCCAACGACGAAACTCCGCAGGCGATTTGTTGGTGATCCAATCCGAGATGGCCGCAGGGTCGTTCAAATGATCCGCCGCGCAAAGGCGGCGGATCGATTCCCGAAGCAGGGCCGCCCCTGCCTCCGCGTCGTCGTCGCGCGCGTCGCGAACAAGGACGCCCGCCGTCGTCACGCCGCCATCGCCGCCTTCAGATTGGCGTCGATCTTGTCGAGGAACCCCTCCGTCGACAGCCATTTCTGCTCCGGCCCGACCAGCAGCGCCAGGTCCTTGGTCATGAACCCGGACTCGACCGTATCGACGCACACCTTCTCCAGCGTCTTGGCGAATTTCGCCAGCGCCTCGTTGCCGTCGAGCTTGGCTCGGTGCGCCAAGCCGCCGGTCCAGGCGTAGATCGAGGCGATGGAGTTGGTCGACGTCTCCTTGCCCTGCTGATGCTGGCGGTA
>Ga0209698_10005360_pt1 | contig 13895 bp, 11 predicted proteins | sample LitLauG_LLR_2012_FD_187203 | JGI IMG/M metagenome (GOLD analysis project Ga0209698, IMG submission 187203) | Freshwater sediment microbial communities from Pennsylvania, USA - Little Laurel Run_MetaG_LLR_2012 (SPAdes) (version 2) | ecosystem: Environmental > Aquatic > Freshwater > Creek >... | reverse complement strand
ACGAACCAAGTGGCTCCCGTGCCCACATGGCACTCCGCGCAGGCCACCCGAGCATGGGGAGAAAGCTGGTACGCCGTATATTCGGGAATCATCACCGTGTGGCAGAGCTGTCCGCAGAAAGAGGTGGACTCGGTGAATTCGTACGCTTTGTAGCTGCCGGCGGCGCTGACGACCACGAATACAAGTAGAAATGTAGTAAATGAAACGACCGCGCTGCGCTGGGTGCGATCGTTCAGATCAATACGGGGATAAAAAGCTGAGGGCGGGGCATGCTTGCGCCTCTCCAGTAACACCCCAGCCAGCATCAGCAGCAAACCAAGGATGAGGAATCCGGGCGACACCATGTAAGCAAGAATGCCAATGTAAGGGCTGGGCTTAGTAGCGATCTGATCAATCAGGAAGAAGATGAAGATGTTGGCCACACTGACGATACCCAGCGCCACCCCCGCAAGGCTGACCGGATTGCGTAGCAGCATGCGCGAGCGATGCCAGGGTTCCACCGTAAGCGGTGAAGTTTTCTCAGTGTCCATGCTTGACCTCAGTTGGTTCTGGTTCTTCCGTCATCGTGGGATGTGATTCCGCGTTCAATATTTCGACAACCGGGTTCGGATCAAGACCGTGTTCCTCCTGATAGTGGTGCAGCGTCATTTTCCCATCCCACCAGGCCCAGTTCATCGGATAAACGTCTGGATCGAGGAATACCTGGTAGAAATGCCAGACGACGATGGCGAGCGTTGCCAGTACGGCTTCGTAGAAATGGATTGCGGTCGCGACGTCGAGCCACCAGCGCGGCAGATGATTGCCGAAGGACACTTTCGCCCACAACATGACCCCGGTTCCGGCCATCACGACCATGCCCCACACCAAGGCCCAGTATTCTGCCTTCTCGGCGTAGTTGAAGCGCGGGAACTCCGGCCTGATGTTGGAGAAGCCCAGATAGTACGAGAGATTCTGCCATGCGCCTTTCACGTCGTCTAGCGTGGGGAAAAGATCGCGTGCCAGACGGCGTCCTTCACGCGTCAAAAGAAGGTCGAAGACGTGAAAAATGCTGACGCCGATCAGAACTACGGCCGCGATGCGATGCAGCATATGCCGCATCCGCTCGCCCAGAGACAGCATGGACGCGAACCAGGAATCAGGAAACTTCAAAGCGAAGCCGGTAAGTACCAGCAAGATGAAACTGGTGAGCAACGCAGCGTGCTGCCAGCGGAAGCGCAGCGGCATGCGCGTGACGAACCGATGCTCGAGCTTGCGGCGCGCGATTACTTTGGCGCGCCAGATAATGAAGTTATGCGCCAGCATGCCGCCGATGACCATGAAGATCAGGCTGAGATAAAGCTTGCGAATCCAGCGCACGGCTTTGCTGCCTATGTCGGCTGAAAGGGGAGCGTCGACGTGGACCTTCGCGGAAGTGAATTTCTCTGTCACGCCCGGATGGCACTGGCCGCACGTGCGTGCGAGATTAGAAGGATAAATCGTCGAACGGGGATCGCTCGAAGGGAAAATGCTGTGCGTGCCGTGGCAACTGGCGCAGTTGGCGACAACCTGCGAACCCAGGCGCGACGCCAGTCCGTGATAACTGGCGAGATAGGTGCTCGCGCGGCGGCCTTCGACGCCAAACTCCTGCGAGAGTCGCATTCCTTCGTGGCAGCGTGCGCACGTGGCTTGCGCCACGTTCTGCGCCGATACCGGCGAGTTCGGATCCGTGTGCGCCTTGATCGAGTGAATCCCGTGACAATCGGTGCACACCGGCGCCTGCCAGTTGGCCTTAGCGATGGCTTGGCCGTGAATGCTTTGTTGAAATTCCTTCGAGATCTGGTCGTGGCATTTGCCGCAGGTCAGCGGAACATTGAACTTGAAAATCGGAGACTTGGAGTCTTTGGCATCAAGAATTTCGTGCGTGCCGTGACAATCGGTGCAGACCGCCGCTTTCTCGGACCCGTTGGCGACGGCATGTCCGTGCACGCTTTGCTCATACGAGGCGACCGTTTGTACACGCAGTCCGCTTCCCTCCATGACCAACTTCTGGCTGTGGCAGGCCCCGCAGGTGGCGGGGATATTGCTGTGATGCAGGCGTGACTTGGGATCGCCCGCCGGCAGCAGTTCGTGCGGGCTGCCGTGGCAATCAACGCAAGTCGCGGCGTTGGTGTTACCACCCTGCACGGCTTTGGCGTGGAAGCTACGCTCGTAGGCGGCCTGCTCGTCGGAGTGGCAGGTCGCACAGGTGATCCGCTGCGGAGGGGTTTCATGCGCGGAACTCTTTACATCGGTGTGGCAATCCACACAGGTGAACATGCTGCCGTGGATGGAATTCTTAAACGCCTGAGGATCGACGTGCAGGCTAACCGTCTTGCCGTTGACCTCGTGCGACAGAGAAGCGTCGCTGTGGCAGGCGAGACATTCGTCGGCCGTCGGCTTGGGAGGATCTTTCTTGGACGCAGCGTGGAGCGCGCCTGCCGCTAAAAGAAGGGTGAGGGCAACTCCAGGCGCAAAAAGATTCCGTATCGTTCGCGTGGACATGCTCTCACCCGCCATTTCTTCAGAATCAAGCGATTTCTTGTTGGCGGCATTCCGGCCGCCTCTTTGCGAGATCTACTTGGCCAGACCACGAATGTACGTGACCAGGTCCTTGATCTCGGTGTCCTTGAGTTTCCCGGCGTACGGAGGCATTTTGCCTTTGCCCTTGGTGATGGTTTCGGTCAACTGGGCATCGCTCTCAGCCTTGACCTCGGGCGACGAGAAGTCGTGGGCGCCCATCTTCGTACCCGTTGCCGTGCCTTTGCCATCCGGACCATGGCACATGGCGCACTTTGATTTGTAAGTGGCGGCAGCGTCATCGGCAAAGGCCGGCGACGCCCAGGCCGCGATCAGACCGCAAGCCAGTAAAGCTACAAGGGCGGTTCGAAACAAGAGGTATTTCATGTGTCAGCTTCCTCCTGAGGAAGATTTTCGTTCGCACGATATCACAGAGCAGGGGTCGCCCGTTGCCTCACTGCCACAATCCGTTGCGAAACGGATTGCAGTGGATCGTGCTATCGTCCCGTACCCTGAGAACTCACTCGCAGGCGTAGGTTCGCATGCCGGGGAAAGCGGACCTATGGCAGAAGTCACGCGCCCCTGTGACATGAATCACAGGGTCTTCTCGACCCAATTGTGATGGTTATCACGAGTTGGTGTGCGATACCGCACTGCTTGGAGACATCTCAGGTCCTACGATGTGCGGCATGCCAACCGCCTCGCGCTTATGCGCCGGAAGCTCGAAGTTGACCCACGTCAGCGCCGGACAATGGTCGGTTCCGCGGACGAGTGGGGCTGGACCCGCACTCGGATTCAAGCTCCGGCCATTACAGGTGACTTGGGAAATGACGCGCGCCTGCGGGTGGAAGACTGTGAGTTCCCGCCCGGCGAAGCGTGCACCGCGCGAAGCCAACCACTTCTCGACCGCGGAAGCTTTTCACCTCATCGAAGACGTTGCGGCCATGCACGTGCCCCTGCTGGCGCTGACGGGTGGCGATCCGCTGACGCGCCCTGACCTGTTTCCTATCGTCGAATTCGCGTCGTGCCGCTCGGTGCGTACCTCTCTTACTTTGCTGCCTACACCTAATCTCGAAGTGGGCATCATCGCCGAACTGAAAGCGTGTGGGCTGATGCGGGTGGGGTTCTGGCTGCCTGGTTCTACACCGGCGCTCAACGACAGTTATTGGGGAGTCACAGGGCTGCACCGGCGGACGCTCGACATCATCGGCACCTGTCACGAAGTGCAGCTGCCGGTGCAGGTGAACACCATTGTGTCGCGGCGGAACCTCCAGGATCTCCATTCCATGATCGACCTTCTGACCCGGCTCGATGTGGCGTTGTGGAATGTTGTCTTCTTCGTGCCAGCCAGCCGCGACGAAGCAGGCCTGATGTTGAGCGCCGACGAACACGAAGAGGTCTTTGCCAAGCTGTACGCGGCTTCGAGGCACGTGCATTTCCAGATCAAAACCACCGAGGGGCAGCACTACCAGCGTTACCTTCTGCAGCAGCGGGTGCGGGAATCCCGTGGCCGGCTGACTGAGGCCGAGGCCATTACTTGCACGCCGAAAGTGGTTAACGACGGCAAGGGATTGGTATTCATCAACTATCGAGGCGAGGCCTACCCCAGTCGTTTTTTGCCGCTATCCGGCGGAGATGTGACCAGACAGTCGCTCAGCGAGGTCTACAGTGAATCTCCATTGTTCGTCTCCCTGCGCGATAGTTCTCGGTTGAAAGGGAAGTGCGGCCGGTGTCCGGCCCGCAACGTGTGCGGGGGATCGCGGGCTCGCGCCTATGCGATGACCGGGGATTTGTTCGCGTCCGATCCTTGCTGCGCGTTCGAGCCGTAAGAGTCAGTACCCAATACTCAGTTCTCAGTAGTAACACCAAGGCGCGCGAATCGTTCTTGTGGGGATGTGAGTGAAATCACATGGAGTTGTGATTTGCTACTGTACTGGCTCCGATCAAGAACGCCGAGCTTTGCGGGCGACTCGGAAGTTGCTCGGTTCACGGGTTTGCCCGGCTTCGGCGTGATTCAAATCACAATCTTTTGTGGGTTCGGTCACTTGCCCCGTCTCACCATTCTTTGAAAATTGGGGCAATTCCGCGAGGTAGCAAGTCAGGCCCGGCATTCCAGTGTGATTTCAATCACGATTCCGGGTGACTCGATACACGGTCTTTCTCGAAACCCTCTGGCATCCTGACACGCAATTGAGGTGACCTATGGCTCAAGACGATCGCGACATTCTCGAGATTCTCAAGTTCGAGTTGAGCTTTTTGGAAGATGGAGGTTATGGGCGTTCTCCGCACGCCCCCTGGCGCGCTCCCGCGATCTTTGAAGATTCTCCGATTTGTCCGAACTTCTGCGATCCGGCGCGTCCGCATCCGTGCGAGAGTTGCCTGCTCGAACAATTTGTTCCCGAAGGCCAGAAGAGGGAAGGCATCCCTTGCCGGTTCATCCGCCTGACCGAAGAGGGGCTAACCGTAGAGGATCTATACCGCACCGGAAGTCAGGCCGAAATGGAAGAGGCGCTGCGCAAATGGCTTCGCGCCCAGATCCAAAAAATCGAGCGGGAACGCGCTCTATCTCCAAAAGAAGGTGCAGCGTAAACCGCTGCCAAACTTTTATCGAAGCATGCAGACTGTTCCGCTCTAGCCCTACGGAATCAAGGAGACATGAGAGTCATGAATGAAGAGCACGCATATCGAGTAGCCGCATGGTGGACCTCCGGACGCACCGGGCTGGCCAAGTCCGATTCCGCCCCCAACGCGATCCACTTCACTGCACCTACGGAATTCGGCGGCCTGGAAGGCCGCTGGACACCCGAAGAACTTCTGCTCGCTGCCGTGGCTGGTTGCTATACCACGACGTTGCGCGCGATTGCCGGCGGTGCACAATTCGATTTTACTGATCTGCAGGTAGAAGCCAGTGGCACGGTGCGCAAAGCCGAGTCCGGGTACAGCTTCACGCAGATTGTGGTTCGTCCGAATCTTAAAATCGCTTCTGCGGAAGAGCGCGACCGCGCTTTGGAACTGCTCAAGCGCGCCGAGAAGCTGTGTCTGGTTTCGCGCGCATTGGGAACCACTGTGAAGTTCGAGCCGCAACTGGAGATCACGAAGCCGGCATCGATCGCGTAGAACCCGAGGGGCTGAAAGCCCGACGTCTTGCGATCGCTGCACGCGGCGCTAAACCGCCGCTCTTTCACGCTTAGCCACAGCGACGCTCTACCGTGTAGCAAAAGTGAGGCTCTTCCGCCGCTTTGCGGTTCAGCGTTCAAAGTTAAGTTCCAGCAGCGCCGATACCGATGACGGATCTTCCATTGCCCGCAGCTTGAATCCGACTTTCTTGAAGATCGCTTGCGTGGGCAGGTTGTCACGCAGGATTTCTCCTGAGAGACGTCTGAACTTTTCTTCGCACGCCACTCGCGCTACTCCAGCAAGAAGTTCGGTTCCCAGTCCGCGTCCCTGCCATTGATCGGACACGAGCACCGCCGCCTCGGCTTCGCCACGACTGATGGCACTGAAGCGGCCGACGCCCAATACTTCATGCTGTCCGGTTGCGGGATTAGTGCGATCGGCGACCAGGGCGAACCCGCGATCGTAGCTGCCGAAGCAGATTCGCACCAGGCGCTCATGTTCGACTCGGGTGCTCAGGCTTAGCGAGCAGAAATACCGCAGGTAGACGCTGCGCTCGGAGAGCGTGTGATGGAACTGCACCATGAGCGGCTCATCTTCGGGACGAATGGGGCGAATGGTGACTGGAGTTCCGTCTTTCAGCTTCCACTCCCAAACGTACTGCGCGGGGTAAGGACGAATGGCCGCACGCGGCAGGCGCTCGGCGGTCATGCTGGAGTCGTGCACGACTACACGCGCATCGAGAGCCAGCAAGTGATCGGGCGTAGCGAGCAAGGGATTGATGTCAATTTCCTTGATCCATGGCTGCTCCATCACAAGCTGGCTGAAGCGGACCAGCAGTTGCTCGAGCGCGGACAAATCCACCGGCTTGCGTCCGCGCACACCGTTCAGGGCAGCGAAAATTCGTGTCTGCTCCATTAATCGCTGGGCAAGCGTGGTGTTGAGCGGAGGCAGGGCGAGCGCGTGATCGCGATAAACCTCCACCATCACACCGCCCGATCCGAACAGAATGACCGGGCCGAATTGCGCGTCGATAGTACAGCCGAGAATCAGTTCGTATCCGTCGCGCCGCACCATGGGCTGCACCGTCACGCCCTGGAAGTGCTGTGCTCCCGCCTTCTCTGTGACGGAAGCACGAATCGAGCGGAATGCACCTCGTACCTGGTCTTCGTTCTGCAGCCTCAAGCGGACGCCATCCACATCAGTCTTGTGCGCAATGGTGTTCGACAGGAGTTTCAACACGACGGGATAGCCAATCGCCGATGCGGTCGCGACTGCCTGGTCTTCATTTTCTGCGGCTCGAGTCTCCACGACCGGAATGCCATAGGAGGCGAGGACCTGCTTGGCTTCGAACTCGTTGAGTAAGGTTCGTCCCGAGGAGCGCGTTTGCTGGACAAATTCTGTGACCTTCTTGCGTGCTTCTACTGCGGGTTCTGGTCCTTCGATGATCGCCGGAGTTTCGTAGAGTCCGCGCAGGTTGTAGGTGTAGCGCCACATGTAGGTGAACGCGCGCGCCGCCGTATCGGGATAAGAGAATGTGGGGATTCCCGCGGTACTCAGAATCGTGGTTCCTTCTGCGACGCCGTCGCCGCCCATCCAACTCGCGAGCAGCGGCTTTCCCGACGTGTGCGCGTATTTGGTCATCTCGGCAGCAGCGGCGGTGGGGTCGGCGAGTCCTTGTGGCGCAATGATCGCCAGCAGGCCGTCGCTGGCGGGATCTTTCGAAACGATGTCGACGGCTTTTACGAAGCGCTCGGCGTCAGTGTCGGCCAAGACATCGACGGGATTGTGGTGACTCCAATGGGAAGAAAGAAATCCGTCGAGATCCCGCAGCGTGGCCTGCGACAGCACGGTCAACTCTCCTCCGGTGGCCATAAGAGCATCGGTTGCCAGGACTCCCGGCCCGCCGGCATTTGTGACGATGCTGAGGCGCGGCCCGCGCGGACGCGGCTGTTTGCTGAGAACCTCTGCCATGTAGAAGAGGTCTGCGATGTTCTGCACGCGGAGGACGCCGCATCGGCGGAAGGCAGCTTCGAGGACGTCATCACTTCCCGTCAACGCTCCGGTGTGGGACGCGGCAGCGCGGGAAGCGGCCTCGGAACGTCCGGCCTTGATCACGATGATTGGCTTGCCCAGAGCAATCTCGCGCGCTGCTGCAAGGAAGGAACGCGCGTCGCCCACGGACTCCATGTAAACGAGAATGCTTTTGGTGTGGGGATCGTCGCCGAAGTAGTAGATCAGATCGCCCCAACCCACATCGAGCATCGAGCCGGTCGAAACGATCGCGCTGAAGCCGACATGCTCCTTCTGGCTCCAGTCGAGGATCGCGGTCTGTAATGCGCCGCTCTGACTGAGGAAAGCCACGCTGCCTTTTTTTGGAATGGCTTTCGCGAATGTGGCGTTGAGGCCAATCGTGGGATTCATGAATCCCATGCAGTTGGGTCCGATCAGGCGCAGGGACCCGCGCTGCAGATGTTTTTTTATTTCCTCTTCCAGGAGGGCACCATCGGGACCTTGCTCGCGAAATCCCGCGGAAATGACCACCGCCGATTTCACTCCGGCATCAACGCACTCTCCAATGATCTGCGGCACGGTTTGTGCCGGAGTCACCACCAGAGCCAGATCGACTGCGCCGGGAATGTCTGCGATCCGCTTCTGTGTCTTGATTCCTGCGACCTCCGCATGGCTCGGATTGACGGGATAGATCTTGAGGGGGAACTCACTTTCCAGCAGGTTGGACACGACGCTGCGTCCGACTGTGCCGGGCCTGTCTGTGGCTCCAATCACAGCCACGGATCGCGGCAGGAACAGGGGCTCGAGCGCCCCACGCGCCGGTGGAGGTGCGTTGTAGATTTTCCCAACAGCAGACTGCGCAGGTGGGCTCGACAGCTGGCTCACAAAATCCCTCCGCCGGATGCGTCATTGTTTCATGGGGATAGAGTTCGTGCTCAGGCTTTCTCTCACCCCGTATTCATGAGTCTTCTATCCCATTGTGGGCCAAGGACATATCTAGGATCACATGGGCTTGTGATGGTGATCACACCCAAAAGTGCGCAGGTGCACTCTAATCGAAAGGGAGGTGCAGCGAAATGCGCGCCCCTTACGGTCTTAATATTCTTGATAATTGCCTGACTTGTGCGGTACGAGAAGAACATCTTTTTTGCAATCTCTCGATTCATGCCGGACAACGCCTTAACGAAATAAAATCCACGGCCGTGTATCCCAAAGGCGCGATGCTCTTCATTGAAGGGCAGCAACCTCGAGGCGTATTCGTGCTGTGCGCCGGGAAGGCGAAACTCTCCACTTCGTCACGCGAAGGCAAGACCATCATCACAAAGCTCTCGGACGCCGGCGATGTGCTGGGACTGAACTCGGTGATCTCCAATCGGCCGTATGAGGTCACTGCGGAAATGATGGAGCCGGGCCAAGCCAACTTCATTCCCCGCGAATCTCTTTTGCAGTTCCTGAAAGATCACGGGGAAGTGGCGTTGCGTGTCGCCGAACAGCTTAGCCGGAACTATTACACCGCGTACGAAGAGATCCGGACGCTGGGCTTGGCGACCTCGCCTTCAGAGAAGTTCGCCAAGCTCCTGCTGTCATGGTCCCCGAAGTCGGCTAACGGCGACGGCGGCACGCAGGTGAAGCTGACGCTTACGCACGAGGAAATCGCTGAGATCATTGGCACAACGCGCGAAACGGTCAGCCGGCTGTTTTCTGAATTCAAGAGAAAGCAGCTTCTGCAACTGAAGGGATCAACGCTGATCATTCGCAACCGTCCGGCGTTGGAGAAGATTGTACAGTCTTGATTTTGCCTCGCGCACGATGCCTGCCGCTGGTGAGGCGGCCGTGTCTCCGCGCGAAAGCTTTCCAGGCACCTTTCTTTCCGCAACCGCTTTGGCTCCTCCATCCCGCGGCGGCCAGGTAAATTCATCTCCGGTGCAATCCTGCCGATGCGGCGCACTTTCTTGGCTCGTCCTTCTTCTGTCCTTTTACCGGACTTGGCGACAGAGGCGCGACCGCAGCCAGAGGCACAAGCTTGGCCTGGTTTCCTCCCCAGACCAACGTCATTTCCTTGCAGCACTTGTTACACAACCAGAACCGCTCGTACAGCGAAGGCGTAAAGCCTCCGCCCACCGCCGCAACTTCAGGGGTGGGGGTCAGTTGGAAGATCTTCCCCTGGTGGAGATATAGAAATCTCTCGGAACACGCGGGATTCGCGCATTTCGATATCATGGCGCACTCCTGAACGCTATGTGCTCAAAATCGTACGCTTGATGCGAAACTGCTGGGGTGATGCCGGATACGGTGCTGGGTGACTAGTGTCACCCGAGCGGGATCCCGTTACCCTGTGGTTTAGAATCGCAAGACTATGTGCAATTTCCGATCCGTCAGTCTCCCATGATGAACGAAGTCTCCTGCGCCGCTCTCCTGTTCGATCTTGACGGAGTTCTGATCAACTCCACTCCTGCCGTTGCGCGTGTGTGGCGGGGATGGGCAGTGGAGCACGGCTTTGATCCGGAGGAGGTGGTAGCCCGGGCCCACGGTCGTCCCAGCCTGACCACGGTGCGCGAGTATCTTCCCAACGCCGATCACGAAGCGGAGAACCTGGAGGTCGAGCGTCGTGAGATCGACGACCTGGAAGGCGTGGTGCCGTTGCCCGGCGCACTTGATTTGCTAGCCAGCCTTCCCGAGGACCGGTGGACGATCGTGACCTCTTGTACGCGACCGCTTGCCGAAGTTCGCATTAAGGCGGCCGGGCTTCCGCTGCCGCGGAAGCTGATTACCTCCAATGACATCCACCACGGCAAGCCCCATCCTGAGCCTTATCGGAAAGGGGCTTCCGTTCTGGGATTTCCGGCCGAGGAGTGCGTCGTGCTCGAGGATGTTCCCGCCGGCGTTCGAGCCGGGAAATCGGCAGGGGCGATGGTGATTGCGTTCACGACGACGGTCCAGGCATTGGCCCTGAAAGAGGCTGGCGCCGACTGGATCCTGAACAATTGCACGGATATTCGGTTGTTCGATCGTGCGAGGCGCCTGCGATTGGGGCTCCACCTGTCCCCATAAACCAGCCGCCAAACGAAACTTCCGCACTGGCGGTCAACGGCCTTGTCAGCCTCTCTCTATTATTTCCATTCTCCAAACCTTCGCCTCCGCGATGTGCTCTCGTCTTTTCAGAGTTAGAATCTTCAAAGCGTTTTCCCAACTGGCGGGCTCGGAACAGCATCCACTAACAACTCTGTCTACAGCGAGGTCGAATATGAGAGTCAAATCGCTTATTTCCCTTGGCGCTCTACTTTCACTTCTATGGTTGAACGCTGCTGCCCAGGACACTCAACGCGGTCAACCTTCGGCCAAGTCACAAGAGCGCATTACCAGGGAAGTCCGTCACGAGTTGCTCATGTTGCCGTACTTCGGCGTGTTCGACTACATCGCCTTCAAAGTCGATGGCGACAACGTCACCCTGCTCGGCCAGGTGGTACGGCCGACTCTCAAGTCTGACGCCGAAAATGCCGTCAAGCGCATCGAGGGCGTCGAGAAGGTCGACAACCAAATCGAAGTTCTTCCTCCATCTCCGATGGATGATCGGCTTCGCACTCGGCTGTTTCACGCAATCTACCAATTCCCGGCTCTGCAGAAGTACGAACTCGGCGTACAGAAGCCGATTCGTATCATTGTGAAGAATGGCCGCGCAACGTTGGAAGGGGTAGTAGATAGCGAAGCTGACAAGAACATGGCGGGCCTACGGGCAAACGGCGTTTCCGGGCTATTCTCGGTGACGAACAATCTGCAAGTCGTGAAGAACTAGGCGCGCGATTTCCGGGGCGCCTCTCGCGCCCCGTGTTCTTCCGCTAGAGCAGGACCTGAATGGGACTGGCCGGCGGCCCTTTCCTTCCAGTATGAACTCCTCGCGACCACAATCCGTGACGCGCGTATAATGCTCCCGGATTCGACTTCCGCCCCAACGGAGCATTCGGAGGAAACGCCATTATGAGTTTTCATGCCGTGAATCGTCGTACGTTTCTGAAAACTGCAGCCACCGCCACTGCGGTGAGCCTGCTGCCCAGTCGATTTCTTTGGGCTGCCGCCGAGCACAAGATCGATAAAGTCGGAGTGCAGCTCTACACTGTCCGCGATTTGATGAAGAACGATTTCGAAGGCACAATCGCCAAGGTCGCTCAGATCGGCTACAAGGAGGTGGAATTTGCAGGGTACTTCGGCCGCACCGCAGACCAGGTAAAAGCGGTGCTGGCGAAGAACGGTCTCAAGGCTCCTTCCACCCACGTGCAGTACGACGAACTCGACGACAAATTCCCGTCCGTGATTGAGTTTTCGAAAGCCATCGGTCTCGAATACATCATTTGTCCTTGGATTCCCGAACAGCTGCGCAAGAATCCGGACATCTGGAAGCAAGCCGCGGACAAGTTCAACAAAGCCGGAGAGCAGACCAAGAAGGCGGGCATGCAATTCGGTTATCACAATCACTGGTTCGAATTCCTGTCCACGAATGGGAAACTACCTTACGACGAACTGCTCAAACTCTGTGACGCCAATCTGGTGAAGATGGAAATGGATCTGTGCTGGATCTCGACCACAGGTACCGATCCGGTCAAGTACTTCGACCAGTATCCCGGACGTTTCCCGCTCGTCCACGTCAAAGATGTGAAGACGATGCCGAAGATATCGTCCGGCGGCGCGCAGAATTTCGGAGACACCGTGGATCTGACCGAGGTCGGCAGCGGCGTGATTGACTGGAAGCGAATCTTCGCACAATCCGACAAGGCCGGCATCAAACACTACATCGTGGAGCACGACCATCCCAAGCAGCCGATCGAAAGCATCAAGGGCAGTTACGAATACCTGAACAAGCTGCGCTGGTAGTAAACAGATAGCGCACGAACGCCGCCGCTCCCGCGGCGGCGACTTTTATGGGGGCGAACTTCACGGGGACCATGCAGGTCAAGCGCACGCCGAAAACTTACGACGTTTGCATTATCGGCTCTGGTGCCGCGGGAGGCACTGCTGCAAAAGTACTTACCGAGGGCGGCCTTAGCGTGGCCTTGCTCGAGGCGGGCCCCCCGCTCGTGCCCGAGCGCGATTACAAGGAACATGTCTGGCCCTACGATTTGCCGCACCGTGGCGTTGGAGTCGGCGGGCGAGCACGGCACGACTTGGACAATGAGTTTCTCGCCCCTAACGGCGCGTGGGAGATTGACGGAGAACCCTACGTCTCCGCTCCCGGATCGAAGTTCCGCTGGTTTCGCTCGCGCATTGTCGGCGGGCGCACCAATCACTGGGGACGCATCGCATTGCGTATGGCGCCGGTGGATTTCAAAGTCCGCTCGCATGACGGCATGGGCGACGACTGGCCCATCAGTTATGAAGATGTCGCGCCCTACTACGACAAGGTGGAGTCGTACATTGGAGTGTTCGGGACCAAGGAGAATATTCCCAGTGCACCTGACGGCATCTTTCTGCTGCCGCCAAAGCCGCGCTGCACCGAGACCATTATCAAGAAGGCATGCGACAAGCTGAGCATCTCGTGCATCCCGTCGCGGCTGGCGATTTTGACGAAGCCGCTTAACGGACGCGCCGCCTGCCATTACTGTGCGCAGTGCGGGCGGGGATGCAAAACGGCTTCCAACTTCAGTTCGAGTCAGGTGATGATTCCGCCGGCCGAGAAAACGGGGCGCCTGACGATGATCACCGGCGCCATGGCCCGCGAATTAGTAGTGGGGAAAGAGGGCAAAGTTGAGGCGGTATCTTACATCGACAAAGCGACGAAGGAAGAAAGGAGGGTACACGCGCGTGCCTTCATCGTCGCCGCGAGCACTTGCGAATCTGCGCGGCTGCTGCTGAATTCCAAGTCCACATTTTTCCCTGACGGACTCGCCAACTCTTCTGGCGTAGTAGGTCGGAACCTTATGGATACGGTCGGCAGCAATGGCGGCGGATATTTTCCTCAACTCGAAAAAATGCCGGTGCACAACCACGACGGGGTCGGCGGCATGCACATGTACCTGCCGTGGTGGAAATTCGATCGTAAGAACGAGTTTCTGCGCGGCTATCACACCGAATTCGGCGGCGGACGCGGCATGCCCGGCGTGGGCGACTACGATCGCCTGTGCGATGAATTCGAAGGATACGGAACTTCGCTCAAGCGAGAGTGCAAAAAGAGGTATGGCTGTTACATCGGATTCGCCGGGCGTGGCGAAATGATTCCCAACGAGAATTGCTATTGCGAAATT
>Ga0209698_10005359_pt1 | contig 13895 bp, 12 predicted proteins | sample LitLauG_LLR_2012_FD_187203 | JGI IMG/M metagenome (GOLD analysis project Ga0209698, IMG submission 187203) | Freshwater sediment microbial communities from Pennsylvania, USA - Little Laurel Run_MetaG_LLR_2012 (SPAdes) (version 2) | ecosystem: Environmental > Aquatic > Freshwater > Creek >... | reverse complement strand
GCACGGGATTTCTGGTCGGGGAAGGAAAAATCTTGACGAATCATCACGTGGCGCAGCCCTGGTGGAAGAATGACGAACTCAGTTCGGCGCTCCAGCAAGGACTGGAACCGGTGATCGCGGAGATGACGGCGTACTTTCCGGATGCGCCTTCGGGCGTTACGGTGGGGATTGGGCAAGTTTCCGAGGACGCGGATCTTTCGGTGCTTCACGGCGAACTTTCCGGTCTGAAACGTCCGATTCTGAAGCTGGACAGCCGGAAGGAAGCGGCCATAAGCGGACAACCGGTGATTTCCCTTGGCTATGCCACCGGAATTAGCGCCATTCTGGCGCGAGCGGGCGATGATGCCGTAGATGAAATCGTGAAAGTTTCGGGCGGAGATCCAACAAAAATAACAGGCGAACTGCTGCGGCGCAAACTCATCCGGCCGCTGGTAACGCAAGGACACATCGGCGACGTACTCGCTGACAAGATAGTTTACGATGCGCAGACGACGTCCGGGGGATCGGGAGGGCCGCTGATCAACCTGGACGGAGAAGTGATTGGAGTGACGTTCGCGGTGGTCAAAGGCTTCGGTGGCTCTAACTTCGGCGTGCCGATTCGTTACGCCCAGCCGCTGCTCAAACCACAATAATAAGAAGCAAACGAATTACAGATGAGATCTGAAAACTGGTGTTGACCGCGTCAAAAGGAGAGTAAGCGATGCAAATCTCAACCCGGCAAATGCCTACGGCCACGATCTTGGACATTACCGGCAATATTAATCTAGAGCATTCGACCGAAGTGCGCCGGGCAGTGCTGCTTGAGATTCGTCTAAAACGGTCGCCAAAAATAATCCTGAATCTGAGAGAAGTGAATTATATAGATAGCTCCGGTGTGGCATCCCTGGTAGAAGGCCTCAAGGCCTCGCGGGACGTAGGATCGAAATTGGTCTTGCTTGCTTTGAGTCCCAGCGTTTATAAGGTGCTACAGCTCTCGAAGTTGCTAAACTTTTTTGAGATTTGCGAGAGCGAAGACAAGGCGCTGGAAGGCTAGCGCTGCGGAACGAGGGTACATAACAACTGCGCCGATAATCATGGAATTTCTGGCAAAAATCGGCGCAATGGTCACGGATTGCCTGGCCTACCTGGGCGCACTCGTTTCCCTGGCGAGTGGCGCCGCCTACAGCGTATTCGTCGGTCCCTTTCGTGGAAGACGCCTGCGTTGGCAGCGAACCCTTTCGCAAGCGACCGAGGTGGGTGTCCGGGCGCTGCCGATACTTTCTCTGATTACATTTTTCATCGGATTGATCCTGGCTCTTCAAAGCGCCTACGAGCTGCGAAAGCTGGGTGCTCTCAGTCTTGTGGCAGCGGCGGTCGCCGTTTCGGTAACGCGTGAACTCGGTCCGCTCATTACGGCAATCCTCGTAATCGGACGATCTGGCTCCGCATTTGCGGCGGAAATCGGCACGATGCGCGTCACCGAAGAAATTGACGCACTGGAGACCATGGCTATCGACCCCGTGGATTTCCTTGTGGCCCCAAAATTCCTGGCCATGATCGTCATGATGCCGTGTTTAACTATCTGGGCGAACGCCATGGGAATTCTCGGAGGTTCGCTCTTCGGGGTGGCGCAGGCCGATTTCACGTGGATTCGTTATATGAAAAGCTCGCTCGACTCCCTGTACCTGCATGACGTTACAACAGGCTTGATAAAGAGCGTAATGTTTGGCATTACCATCGCTGCGGTGGGCTGTTACGAGGGGCTTTCCACCAGCGGAGGGGCGGAGGAAATTGGACGGTCGACTACGCGAGCAGTAGTCATGTCCATTTTTCTGGTGATTGCCGTCGATCTGATCTTCACAGCACTGTTCTTTTTTGCCGGTAAGGTATAGACAATCAGGGTATAGGGACATGGCGGAGAACAAAAACGAAACCGGGCGGCAAGATGTCCCCATGATCTCGGTTCGAGATCTCCGCGTGCAGTATGGAGAGCGCGAAATTCTGCACGGCATCAGTTTCGATGTCGCGCACGCGGAGACGCTGGTGATATTAGGCGGATCCGGCTCCGGGAAGAGCACCTTGCTGCGCACTCTGGTGGGCTTGCAAAAGCCCAGCGCCGGCCAGATCTGGATGAGGGGTAAGGATCTTGCTGCAGTCTCCCGAGACGAAATGGATGGGATCCGAAAGCAGATCGGTATGTCGTTTCAGGGAGGAGCGCTGTTCGGATCGATGACTGTCGGCGAGAATGTGGCACTCCCGCTTCGCGAACACACCAGGCTCGAGGACTCTACGATTGAGATTATTGTTCGATTGAAGCTCGACCAGGTGGGACTTACGGGATTTGAAGATTACATGCCCTCGGAACTGAGCGGCGGGATGAAGAAGCGCGCAGCAGTGGCGCGCGCCATGGCCATGGATCCCGAAATTCTGTTTTTCGATGAGCCTTCGGCGGGTCTGGACCCAATTATCGCCGCGGGGATCGATCACTTGATTAATGAAGTGAAAAAGGCGTTTCAAATGACCATCATAGTCGTGACACACGAGTTGGCCAGCGCTTTCCTGATTGCCGACCGGATGGTGCTCATCGACAAAGGGCAAATTCTGGCCCACGGTACCACGGAAGAGATGCGCACCTGCACGCAACCGCGCGTGCGGCAGTTCCTGGACCGAGTTGCGGAACCGGAAGTGGCGCAGGAATTGGATTATTTGCAGATGCTAACCGAGAGCAAGGCCGGTGCAGATCGAATGGCCGGATGGAAGCGAGGAATATGACGCAATCAAAACGAGAGCAAGCGATGGTGGGGCTTTTTGTGCTCGTTGCCGGCGCGCTTCTGTTGGGCACAGTTTTCGCTCTCGGCGAGTTTTCCGGCCGCCGGGTAAAAACGTTTCACACTTACTTTACTTTTGCCGGCGGGATTGAAGAAGGAACGCCCGTACGTTATTCCGGCGGCCCGGAAATTGGCCGCGTCGACAAAGTTGGCATAGACCCGCAGAATCCGTTGCGGATCGAAGTGACTTTCAGTGTAATCGTGGACTTACCGGTCAAAACGGATAGCCGGGTAAAGATTATGAGCACCACGCTCCTGAGTGACAACCATTTGGAGATTATCCCGGGTACGCCCCAGGCTGCCGATGCCGCCCCGGGATCGCAAATCATTTCCGAACCCTACACGGACATCAATTCCGTGATGGCCCAGATTCAGACTCTAACGCCGCAAGCCCAGCAACTCCTGGCGGAGATCAATGCCCGCGTAGTTGAGCTTAAGGTAACCGTTTCGCGCGTCAATGAGCTTTTGAGCGCCGAGAACCGCGCCAATATTTCCGGCCTGATCTCCGACTCGCGCGGAATGATTCAAGAGAATCGCCCGCAGCTCAAATCCACGCTCTCGCGCTTGAATGACGTAAGCGGCCAGCTCCAACCGGTTTTGGATGATCTGCGGAAAACAGCCGCCCAGGCCAACAAGGCTCTCGAGCACATTGATGGGCTGGTCGGAGAGAACCGCCCTGACGTTCATCAGGCGGTCGTGGATTTGCGCCGATCTCTAGCCACTGTGACGACTTTAACAGGACGTCTGGATCAGACATTTGATGTAAATTCGGAAACCATCGACCAGGTGCTGGAAAATCTCCGAGGTGTAACCGAGAACCTGAAGGAATTTACGGACCTGATTAAGACCAGGCCGGATCTCTTAATACGCTCGAATCCTCCGCCGGATCACAAACCCGGTGGCAGACGATGATCTCGCGGTTGAAATTGGAAGTATTTGGGGGGATTTGAAATGGCTGCTAAAATTTCGGTGGTTCTGGTCGGAGTCGCGGTCGCAACCTTGTGCGGCTGCGGCGCAATTCCGCCGACCAAGTATTATCAGCTCCAGGTTCCTGCGGAAACAAATTCCACTGCTGTTGCCGATCCCCTACCCATTAATTTGCTGGTGGGCCCGCTGAAGGGCTCGCATCTCTATCGGGAAGACCGGCTGGTGTATGCAACCGACAGCGAAGAGATGGGAACATACATGGAGCAACGCTGGGCGGCACCTCCAACCGAAATGATCCGCGAATTGTTGTTGCGCTCCCTTCGAGCGTCCCGCCGCTACGCTGCGGTCAACCTTGTGTCCAGCAGCGCGCGTGGAGATTTTGTCCTGCAGGGAAACCTTTACGATTTCAAGGAAGTCTCGGGAAGCGCGCTGGTTGCCAGGATGAATTTGCAACTGGAGCTGCGCGAGACTAAGACGGGCGACATCGTCTGGACGCACGACTATGTACGCGACGAGCCTGTAAACGGGAAGGACGTTGCCGCGGTTGTCGCCGCACTCGATCAAAATGCGCAGCGATGCTTCAACGAATCGGAAGCCAGTTTGATTCAGTTTTTTACTTCGCGCCCCAAGAAGTAGTCTCCGCGTGCATTTCGATGCGCGCAGCGCGCGCCTACTTCCAGTTTTGGGGAGCGAACAGCAGCGGAATGAATTGTCCCTCCAACCCTTCCTCGCGCGGAATCACGGGAACCCCTTCGGGCATCTACTTGGTCGTCGTTCGGAATGCGGACCCTTTCAAATAACCATTTTCGCGGAAGAACTCGACCTGCTCCTTGCTCAGGCGGTATTGCTCCCAATCAGTGGAGCTGTTGATGTGCGCAAAAAGCGTTCCGACCGGTTGATGGTGTCGTGACAAGTCTTTGATCATAGCGTCACTCAGGCAGTTGAAAGCCCTTGCCTGGGGATTCTCACAATACCGGTTATGAACTTCGCTAGCACAATTATAGAAATGGTTTGCATCCTTCCGAGTTGCCCATTCCACTGCACTCGTAAGTTGCTGATAATAAGCAGCCAAAGAAAAGGCCCTTGGGCGGAGGATTGCTAGAGTACTAGCAAGGCATCTTGCGTCTAATTGTCGGCTCAGGGACAAATTCTTGATTCGTTTTCGTCGCACCAGGATCAGACTGAGAATCTTGGCCGCAAAGGTCACGCGCCGGCCACGCGCAACCGTGCTTCGGCACGAATTTAATTTGTGGGCCGAAAATGACCGCGGCGAAACCTTGGAAGGGCCACACCGGATGTTATTTGAGAAGTCCCTTGAAAAGATGAACCTTTCCGCGCACGACCATATTTTAGAAGTGGGTTGCGGTGGGGGATGGGCTTCTCACGCAATGACCGAACGAGTCTCACCAGATTCAAGGGTTGTAGGGGTCGACATCTCGGATGGAATGATCCGCCGTGCAACGGCAAGATTTGCAAGTGTCCTCAACCTGAACTTTATCTGTGCCGGAGCGGAAAGCATGCCACTTTCTGACGCCTCCTTTACAAAGATTTTCTGCCTGGAGGCTTTCTTTTTCTTCGAAGATCAGGAAAAGGTACTTCGGGAGATGCTCCGAGTCGCCACCCCGGGAGGCGAAGTTTTCCTGATTTTCGGGTTGCATAAAGATTATCCCGAGGGATTGAGCGCGGTAGAAGAAATCCGTTTACCTGTACATATCCGAAGTTCCGCCGAGTATCAGGATATGCTGCGCAGAACCGGGTGGTCCGAGGTTCGCGCGGAAACCTTTATTCGGCGCCGCGAACCCGGCGAAAAGACTGATGTCCACGATCGGGCTCTCTTTCTTTACGGTCGAAAACCAACAGTCGCCAAAAGAGTGGCAGGACTCTGAGCTCCAAATCAATATTGCTGAGGGCCCAGAGAGTCTGTGATTTGAAAGTTTGGGAACTTAATGGATGGATTTCACTTCGCTATGCCCCCCAGATTTAGCACATGCCGGTGGCCCAACCTGAATTTAGGGACCCCTAAGGCGGCGAGAATTAGCACTAATGACTTATCTCAATAGGGAAACCCTTTTCCTTGATGTGAAAGACTATTCCCCACATGGCGGCTCAAGACCCCGCCTCCTCACTCTTTCAAGATAGGCTATCTCCCTGTAAAAAAAGAACTTAGCTAAATCTTCGCAGCCAAATTTGATGCCACTTGGCTTGGCCGCTCATGTGCATCTTTCATGCAAGACAAACGACTTCAGGGTTTGGCCCCCCCACACGAAAAACGGTCAAGTGGGGGAGTCCCCAAAGGCATTGGGACTTCTGGAATGGCAAAGGAAACCAAGATCGCATTCGATTCGCCCTCCAAGGCAGGGGCTCTCCCGGAGAGCCTTATCTTTGGTAATGCCCCCTCGATGCAGCTTGTTCGGCGGATTGTGGAGCGAGCGGCCTCCTCATTTCTCCCTGTGCTGCTGTGTGGCGAGAGCGGAGTGGGTAAAGAAATCATGGCGCGGGAGATCCACAGGCGCTCCCCGTGGTCTAAAGGGCCTTTTGTAAAGGTGAGTTGCCCTGCAATCCCTGGGACCCTAATCGAGAGCGAACTCTTTGGCTATGAGAAGGGCTCATTCACCGGTGCATGGAATACCAAGCCAGGACGTGTGGAGCAAGCAGCCCGCGGAACATTGTTCATGGATGAGATTGGGGAAATAGACCCCTCTCTCCAAGCGAAGTTGCTGCAGGTGCTGCAAGACGGACAATTCACACGCATTGGAGCGCAGCAAGACACGCAGGCGGACGCGAGAATCATCTGCGCCACCAACAGAAGCCTGGAAATTGAAATTCAGGCCGGACGGTTCCGTCAGGACCTCTACTACAGGATCAACGTAATTCAAATCCAGTTGCCGCCTTTGCGCGAACGAACTGAGGATATTCCCGCATTCATCGACTACTACATCCAGGAATTCAGCCGGCGCTACAACGTGCCGCCGCGGCCAATTTCGCGCGAGCTGCTTCAGATGCTTAGCAAACATGAATGGCCCGGAAACATCCGGCAGCTCGAAAACTGCATTTCACGGTTCATCATTCTCGGATCCGAAGAATCGCTTTTCAACGAGATGGCGGCGCGGAAGACGCGCGTCGCACTGAACGGAAAGATCTCGGAAGACGGCTCGATTCCATTGAAGCGCATCGCCAAGCAAGCGGTTCGCGAGATGGAGCGAAACGTGATTTTTCAGGCCCTCCAGGCAAATCACTGGAATCGCAAGAAAACTGCGCAGGCATTGAAGATCAGCTATCGCTCTTTGCTCTCAAAAATCCAGGGAGCCGGAGGGGCAGCGTGATGAACGGCCGCTCGACACATATAGACCAATTCACCATCGCGCGTGAGTTGAGCTCGGACCAAAGCACTTGGAAATCGAATCAAGATAGCAGGAACTTAACATGATAAAAATTGGCGGGCAAAGAATCGCGGGTCAAACTGTCCTGCTTCTTTTTCTGGATGCGGGTCTCATCATGTGTGGATTGCTGGCGGCTGCCATCGTCCGAGACCTGCAAGACCCCGGGTGGATTGAATTCGATGGTTATCGCACCCTTTTGCGGTTTCTGGTTGTGGCCGTGATTTGCCTGTTTTCCCTGTACTACAACGAATTGTACGACCCTCAAGTCCTCCGTCAACACACCGAACTTTTTGTGCACTTACTGCAGGCGTTTGGAATCGCCTGCGCCTCGCTCGCTCTGGTCTATTATCTTTTTCCACTCTTCAGCCTCGGCCGTGGAGTTGCAGCATTGGCGGCCCCGATTCTATTGTGCCTCACCCTGGGCGTGAGGTTGCTATTGGAAAACTCAAATGGCCTGGTGCAACGCCCTTCTCGAGTCCTGATTATCGGAACTGGTCAAGCGGGAATCATGCTCACCAAAGAGATCCTCTCGCGCCCCGAGCTAAACATGAAAGTAATCGGCTTTCTGGATGAGAAGGGCGAGAACCTGGGAATGTCGCTGGTAAACCCCGGAATTATCGGTGGCGTAAACGAGGTTTCTGAAATCGTCTCCAGCCACAAAGTGGATCGCCTGGTATTGTCCCTGGCCGAACGGCGTGGGACCACTCCGGTTGACCAGCTATTACGAATCAAATTTGCCGGTGTCCCCATCGAGGACGCGCACTCAGCCTATGAAACCGTGAGCGGACGCATCCTTCTTGAGCGTCTGACGCCCAGTTGGCTGATTCTTTCCGAAGGGTTTCGCAAGAATCCCTTCTTGATGGCAACCAAAAGGACATTGGACGTTTTCGTTTCCCTCATTGGAATACTGTTGACGTTTCCCATCATGGGCGTTGTCGCCCTGGCCATATGGATGGAATCCGGGAAACCAATATTGTTCCGGCAGAAGCGAGTCGGGCTTCATGGCAAGGAATTTGAAATGATGAAGTTCCGCTCCATGCGGAAGGACGCAGAAGCCGCGGGACCCGCATGGGCGACCACCAACGACTCCCGAATCACAAAGCTCGGCGCCTTCCTGAGAAAGTACCGCCTCGACGAACTTCCGCAGCTAATAAACGTCCTGCGCGGCGATATGAGCCTGGTAGGGCCCCGGCCAGAGCAGCCCCACTTTTGTGAGTTGCTGCGCCAGAATCTCCGTTATTTCGACCAGCGCCACTCCGTGCGTCCCGGCATCACTGGATGGGCCCAGGTGAAATACCAGTATGGCGCCACTGTGGAGGAATCCAAGATCAAGCTGGAGCTCGATCTTTTTTATATCAAGCACCTTTCCACGTTCCTGGATTTGGCCATCATTTTCGAGACGGTAAAAGTAATGCTGATCGGAAGGGGAGCACAGTGAACATTGCAGGCGCCGCACGACACTGCTTTTATCACAGCCGGGTCGGCAGGGTGCCTTCCACAACAACAATTACGCCGCGACCCGGCGAGGTAACTGCATTCAGGCTTCATAATCGATATTGAATAAATCGGCCAGAAATCATGCCAACTCTAGACCAATCATCGGAATCTTCGGAAGCGCGCGTCGAGGTCAGTCCAACCCCGGCACCAGCCGCTGTCGATAAAGATTCGTCGAATGACTTTCTGAAGTTCTCGAAGAGGTCGTCGCAGTTCATGGGCGGCACGATTTGCCTTTTCCTGTTGGGTTTTGTTTCATTTCCAATTCTTGCGCGTATTTTTTCGGTGGAAGAGTATGGCCTGATCTCTCTCGTTTCCAACACCATCGCCGTTGCGGTGGTGTTCTCCAAGTTCGGCTTGCAAGCCTCTGTACAGCGTTTCTACAAGGAACAGGCCGTGCATCCGGAACCCGGTGCGCTCCGAAAATACTACTCGACCGTGTATTTGGGAGCCGCGGGGAATGGAATTGTCGTTACGTTGCTTTTCCTCGCGGCGGTTTGGCTGGTGCCTTCCTCCCTGATGGGTAGGCGTGTTCACATCGTATTCTCCGTTGCTGCGGGTCTGATTTTGCTCCGGTCGATCTCCTCCATGATCGCCAACCTGCTTCAGGTCGAGGGACGAACGTTCGCCTGGAATCTGTTGCAGATTGCGACCAAGGCATCCACAATCGCCATGACCCTCAGTTTATTGCTGTTGTGGAATCGCACGCCGGTTGCCTTTTTCATCGGAATGGTTATGGTGGAGGCCACCGCGGTTCTGTTTGTAATCCCTTATCTTCGCCGACGGGACATGCTTTCGCTCAGTGTTTTTAATAAGCAGATATTCCGCGAAATCATGATTTACGGTTTACCCATGATGGCCGCGGAAATCTTCTACTTGATCCTGGATACCGGCGACCGGTTTCTGGTCGAGGCATATCTGGGTGGAAGGCCTCTCGGTCTATATGCCGCGGCCTACAACATTTCCGGCTACGTGCGCGATTCACTTTCCAGCCCGCTCCAGTTGGCGTTGTTTCCAATCGTGATGGAGATATGGGTGCTCAAAGGCTCGGAAAAGACGAAGGAGTTTCTGAGCCGCGCCATGAACTATTTCGTTCTGGCGGGGATTGCGGTGGTCGCCCTGGCCAGCGCGTGCTCGAGCGACGTCATCAATTTGATTGCCTCTCCCAAATTCAACGAAGCGCACCGCTTGCTTCCCTACATCCTGATCGGGATGTTGGCGAACGCGGTGGCCATGTTCCTCAAGTCCGGGCTTCTGATCCATAAGAAAACGTATTTAATGATGAAAGTCATCATGGCAGCTTGCGTCGTAAATATTGTCATGAACGTTATCCTGCTGCCACGCATCGGTTTGCTTGGGGCCGCGATCGCCACACTGGGAAGTTATGTTTTCTCCACGAGTGCCTTTGCCTGGTACTCTCGAAAGTATCTTCCGCTACAGACGAACTGGTTTGCCTGGTTTCGTTACGCCGTGGTTGGTTGTTTCACTTGGTACTTGTCCAGTAATCTTGAAATCCATTCCTTGCTGCTTAGCCTTGCTGTCCGTGCAACGATCTGCTTATTTGTCTACGCCGCGATTCTGTGGCTGATAGACACTGACATCCGAACCATGACCTCCGAGATCATCGGGTTGGTGAAGGGTTGGTTGCGGCAAAAGCAGCTCCGGCGCAACGCCGCGGTAGTTTAGGGTGAAAGGGAAAATCCGGATCGTCCGGAATTAAACACTTTATGGGCGGACTACTTGCATTCACACACGGTCTTTTCACTCTATCGATCTATCTCGGTTGCATTGTCTTTGCTCTCATCTCCGCTTTGTGGCGGCCCCAGTATGGCGTCTACTACTTGGCACTATTCATGCCCTTGCAGACGCTTCGCTACCGATTGATTGGCTATCCCGCCGGGGAGAAATTCGTCGATATTCTGGTACTCGGCATCCTTATTGGCATCCTGACGCATCGAGGCGGCGCTGCCTGGGTGCGCACACGCCTCGGGATGATTTGCGTTGTGTGGGCATTGTTCCTCTACATTTCGCTGTGGTTTGGCTCGGCCTATTTGAACGCGCCCTGGCCGATTACCTTTGCCAATGTTCGTTTCTCGGATTGGAAGAATTTCATCGAGCTTCCTTTCTTTCTCTTCCTGGCTTCCGCTGCTATCACAAATAAGCGTCAGATCAAGATTTTGCTCGCAGTCATGGCCCTCTCATTTTTGGTCGTTAACAGAGGCTTTTACGACAACATGACCGGGCGCGACGTTGGCACCTTTTCCTATGACGTCCGCGACCCCGGCCCCCTTGGCTACGCGGGAGTGAACGGCCTGGCAGCCTTTGAAGCCACGTGCATGCTTTTCATGATTGCCATGTTGAGCTTCAAGATTCCGCGCTACGTCAAGCTCGCAATTTATGGTTTGCTGTTCACGGGCATGTATTGCTTGCTGTTCTCCTTTTCACGCGGTGGATATGTTTGCTTACTGGGAGGATTGGCATTCCTTGGATTGGTGAGGTCTCGAAAGCTCCTCATCTTGGTGGCGGTTGTCATCATCGGATGGCAAACACTCTTACCTGTTTCGGTCCAAGAGCGTATTACTATGACGGTCGATGACAGCGGAACTCTTGATCCCTCTGTTCAAAGGCGCATTGATCTCTGGACGGATGCGGAGAGTCTGATCAACGAGAATATGGTTTGGGGAACGGGTTTCGATACCTATGCTTTCATGGACCGGTTTCAAGGATTCCGTGACACGCACAACTACTTTATTAAGATGACCCTGGAAACAGGCATCATTGGGATGCTCTTTTTCTTATTCATCCTCTGGCGAATGTTTGCGCTTGGATGGCGTCTCTATCGAACCAGTCCGGATCCATTCATGGCCGCGATGGGCCTGGGTTTTGCCACCTTGATGGTGGGCGTGGTCTTCGCGAATTTCTTTGGAGATCGTTTTACCTATCTACAGGTAAACGGGTTCATGTGGATTTTGATGGGCCTTGTAGTTCGCGCCCTGGCAATTAATGAGCAGGAGGCCCTTAAGCCCGCAGTATCTGAAGGACTCGTTTCGAAGGATTCCTTACAGCACGGTGTTCCACAATTCTCCAATCGCCCACTGGTGTCGGTTTGAAACTGGACACGGAACAACTGCCTTCACCCACGGACATTGGCAACGGGGATATGACTTCGCTGCCCGCCAATGAATCGCGCGTCCACATCCTTTTTCTGATGGATGAATTGACGGAAATGGGCGGAGCGGAACGGGTGATGCTGAACATCATTCGCTCCCTGCCGAGGGATCGGTTTGATTGTTCCGTGCTTACTTTCAAGATTGACCCGAGGCTCGAAGTTTTTTCAGATTTTCCCTGCCCCCTACACATCTTCCCCATGCGCCGTTCCTACGATGTGAATGCATTGAAAATGGCCGGGAAACTGAATCAGCTGATCCGAAAAGAAAACATTCGCATCGTCCATACCTTTTTTGAGACCTCCGATTTGTGGGGCGGGATTGTGGCGCGACTGAGCGGAGTCCCTGTGATCGTCTCCAGCCGCAGGGATATGGGAATTCTGCGAAAGCGAAAACACGCACTGATCTATCGCTTCGTAAATCCATTGTTTAACGTGGTGCTGGCTGTGTCGGATCAAGTGCGCCGGTTCTGTATCGAGAAGGAGGGAATCGCCGCCGACCGGGTGGTAACGCTCTATAACGGTGTCCCGATAAAACCTTCCTCGAGCCAGGGGAGCCTTTCAACCCGGCGTGAGGCCCTCGGTTTGGATCGCGACCGCCCCATCGTTATCACTGTGGGCAACATTCGCCGCGTGAAGGGCGTCGATGTCTTCATCCGGGCTGCGGCCGAAGTCCGCCGGGCTCATCCCGAGGTGCTGTTCCTGGCCGTGGGTGAAAACCACGAGCCGCCGCATTTTGAAGAATTGCAAAAGCTTGTCCAGGAATTGGATCTTTCTGGCAATGTCTTACTCTATGGCCCTTCAGAGAAAGTTTCTGAACTGCTGGCCGCAAGTGATGTTTTCTGCCTGCCCTCCCGCAGTGAAGGCTTTTCCAATTCTTTGATCGAGGCCATGGCAGCCAAGCTTCCTTGCGTGGCCACCGATGTCGGGGGGAATGCCGAAGCCATCGATGATGGCGCCAACGGATTCGTAGTTCCCAGCGAAGATCCAGGAGCACTTGCTGAGCGAATCTCCCGATTGCTTTCCGACCGGCCCCTTGCGGCCAGGTTCGGTGATAACGCGGCGGAAACAGTCCGCACGCGATTCAGCCACAAAGCCATGATGGATAACCTGGTAGGAATTTATGAGCGTCTTCTCACTGAATCCCATCGATAGTCATTTGCGCGCGGCCGTGTGGGTCTTTTGGACCGCGACGGCGCTGCTGTTCTATGCGTATGCGGGCTACCCGTTGCTTCTCGCTTTGCTGGCGCCATTCCGCCGGGACCGCCGCTCCAAGGAAGAATACACGCCGATGATTTCGGTCTTGATTGCGGCGCGCAACGAGGAAGCAGGCATCAAGAAAAAGATTGAGCAGACTCTTGCTTTGAATTATCCCGCGGACCGCATGGAAATCCTGGTGCTCTCCGACGCATCCACGGACCAAACGGATGCCATCGTGCAATCGTTCACCGATCCACGCGTGCGGCTCATCCGCGTCGATCCGGGGCGTGGGAAAACCAACGCCCAGAATTTCGGCGTGAGACAGGCTCGGGGGGAAGTCCTCATATTTTCGGACGCCACCACGGTTTACCACCCACAAGCGCTGCGCAAACTTGCCGCCAATTACAAGAATCCCCAGGTGGGCGCGGTGAGCGGCCGGTATCAATATTTTGAAAGCGAAGGCGGTTCGCCCACAGGAATGGGAACCATCGCATTCTGGAACTACGAAAACTTAATAAAGAAAATGCAGTCACGCATTGGAACGATCAGCGGATGCTGCGGGTGCATCTACTCTGTCCGCCGCGACCTTTACACGCCGCTCGATCCCGGAATTATTAGCGACCTTACTCAGCCATTATGGGTGATTCAGAAGGGCCATCGTGTGGTGTTCGAGGACCGGGCGCTGGCTTATGAAGAAACCACTCAATCTTCCGGCGAAGAATTCTCCATGCGCGTTCGGGTGGTCACCCGGGGAATGCGCGGATTGCTAAGCGTCCCGGACCTGTTCAAGCCGTGGAAGCATCCCTGGGTCTGCTTCCAGCTCCTCTCGCATAAGGTCTCCCGCTGGCTTGTGCCTGTTTTCCTGCTGGCGATTTTTGGGGCCAGCGCGGTGCTGGCATCTGTTCCGTTCTATCGATTCGC
>Ga0209698_10005358_pt1 | contig 13895 bp, 9 predicted proteins | sample LitLauG_LLR_2012_FD_187203 | JGI IMG/M metagenome (GOLD analysis project Ga0209698, IMG submission 187203) | Freshwater sediment microbial communities from Pennsylvania, USA - Little Laurel Run_MetaG_LLR_2012 (SPAdes) (version 2) | ecosystem: Environmental > Aquatic > Freshwater > Creek >... | reverse complement strand
CGTTCGGTCAGGTGGAAGCGGCGGACCACCGCGATATCGAGCGTGCGGAGTGGCGGACCGTAGATCGAGTTGCGGCCAACGTCGCCGAAGGTGTAGGCGGCGGGAGTGGCGAAGGCGGCGGGGTTGAACCATTCATTTGCGGTGCGCGTGCCGGACGGGAAGATCGGCTGGCCGGTGTAGTTGGCGCGAATCGGGTTTTCACCGAGGACCGTGCCTGCGTTTGCCGTGTCACCGAAGACCGAGATGGTGAAAGGCATGCCCGATTCAATCTGATAGACCGTGCTGAACTGCCAATTCTGCGTGACGAGCTTCGTCCACGCGGTGCGGGTGAAGGCAGGGACGTTGTAGACGGCGCTGACGGCGAGGCGATGGCGGACATCGCAGCCGGGGCCTTTCTCGGCGGCAAGGTTGCTGTCGTTTTGCGGGATCGCGCTTTCATCCATGGGAGAGCGGAAATCCGGGGCATTGCTCAGGTTCTTGGCGAAGGTGTAATTCGCCAGGAAACTCAGGCCGTGGGAATACTTGCGGCGCACATTGACGTAGGCGGCGTCGTACCAGCTCTGGGCCGTGTCTTCCAGCAGGTTGATGGTGCTGACTGGAAATGTCTGGCTCTGGATGACAGCGCTGGTGCTGCTGGGAGTGAGGACAGTTCCGGGCACGAAGCTCAGCGTCTTGAAGGGACGCCGCGGGCCGAGGGGGCCGGGGCCCGGAGGCGCGTTGTTGATCAGGTGTGCGCGCTGGAGATGGAAGCCCCGAGCGCCGAGATATCCAACCTCAAGCGTTGTCTCCGATCCCAGAGTTTTTTCGATTTGAGTGTTCCACTGTTGGATGTATTCAGCCGGAGCATGCGGATCGAACGCCGTGAAGCTGACCGTGGTGGCGGGCAACGTACCTTTGCCGAGGACAGGAGTGCCGAAGTTCAAAGTGTTGGCGTAGAGCGAGGCAGGCGGGGTGAAGTTGTCAGCCTGTTGGGTTTCCGGGAAGACGTAAGGCACATTGTGGCGCTGGTTGCACCACGTATTCTGATCGACGGGCGTAAAGAAGACTCCATAGCCTGCGCGCAGCACAAGGCCGAAGCGGGGAAGGTTCTTGGCGATTCCAACGCGGGGTGCGAGGTTGTGTTTGTTGGAATACATGAGACCGGTGGGGTATCCGTTTTCGCCGCCGATAAAAACCGAAGGCACGCCGCCACCGAAGACGAGATTGCTGTTGGTTTCGCGAAGATCGTAGAGAGGACTGGTGTACTCGTAGCGCAAGCCGAAGTTTAGGGTGGTGGTGGAAGTGAGCTGCCAGTTATCCTCGGCGAAACCGTCGTATCCCCAGTTGCGGAGGTCCATCTGCGGAACGCCGGCCTGGCGCTGCTTGACTGTCGGGAGGGTCAACAGGAGGCTGGCCAAGCCGGAGCCGGTGCCATTGTTGAATCCGAACTCGGTGGTGTAGCCATTGGTGAACTGGTAGTAGCCGCGGTTCTGAAAGAATCCCCACATGGGCCAAATGAAGCGGCGCGCGTCGCCGCCGAAGCGCAGCGCGTGCCGGCCATGCTGCCATGCGAAGGTGTCCCGAACTTCGAGAGTGGTATCCCATGCGTGCATGGGAGTGGCGGCAAAGGTATCGCCGATGCCGGTGTAGCCCTGGACGGCAAACCAAGGAGATCCCCACGCACCTTTTCCTCCGAAGCCGACGCCTTGTATTCCAAGCTGGCTCACGATGTCGTTGACGCCATTATTTTGCGAGGTGTGATCCATGGAGAGGCGCGACAAGGCGAAAGAAGCGGTGTTCAGCTTGTTGCTGGAAAAGACGTGAGTCCAGGCGATGACAGCCTGTTGCGACATGTTGTCGAAATTGGCGCCAAAGCCGGGAAGATTTTCCGTGGTCGAGGTGCTTCCGTTGGTGGGCGAGAAACCTTTCTCGGAACTGGCCGAATAGCGCCCCATGGCGGTGTCGTTGTTGGAGAAGACGTGATCGACGCGCGCCGTTCCCTGATTCTGGAAGTGGGTTTCATTCCGGACGTCGAGATAGTTGTTCGAATCCGCGCCCATCGACATCATTGTCATGTTGGGCATGGGGACGTATCGCATGAGGAAGGCTTCGAGTTGCGTGTTGATGCGATCGCTCGGAATCTGATTGTTGGGAAACTGGCTGCGCGTGTACGGATAGTTGGAAGGACCGGTGGGAAGAGCAGGGTTGTAATTGGGATTGGCGACGGCGGTCGTGGGGTCGTAGATATTCACACTGCTCATGCTGAAATCGCCCATGATTTCAGCCGGCGTGGGAACGGTGAGGATCTGCGCGTCGGCTTGCGCGAGCCGCAGGCCTTCATAGTTGAGGAAGAAGAAAGTTTGCTTTTTCTTGCCGAGCAGCGGGCCTCCAAACGACGCTCCAAAATTGTTTTGGACGAGATGGTTGTTGCCCATGGATTCGAAGGGGCTGGCGTCCAACGCGCCATTACGGAGGAACTCGTAGACGGTGCCGTGATAGGTGCTTGTCCCGGAGCGGGTGACAATATTGATTTGTCCGCCGCCAGCGCCGCCCATGTCGGCGGTATAGCTGCTGGTGGCGACCTGGAATTCCATCACAGAATCAGGCGAGGGGCTGAAATTCTGCGTGTTGAAAGTGGGGTCGGTATTGGTCGCGCCGTCGAGCAAGAAGAAATTGGCGTTGGGGCGGGCGCCGCCGATGACCACAGCCGAGCGCTGTCCAGGGCGCCAGTAGAGGGGGTTGGTTTGTCCAGTCTGCGCACCGAAGCCGACGTGAGCGCCGGGAACGGTGAGCACGAGGTCGATGAGCAAGCGGCCGTTGAGCGGCAATTCTTGAATGGACTTGGGCTCGACCACTTCACCGACGGTTGCGTCCGAGGTGCGAAGGGTCTCGGTGGGAGCGCTGACCTCTACGCCTTGCTGGACGGCGCCAATCTTGAGTGAAATATCGAACGTAAGGTTCTGTCCGACTTCGAGGTGCAGCGACTGCGCGATTGGGGCGAATCCAGAGGCTGTGGTGGTGAGCTGGTAATCGTCCGGCAGAAGGGCAGGGGCGTAAAACGATCCGCGTTCGTTCGTGGTGACGGAGCGAGTGGCACCGGTGCTGGAGGCTTTGAATTCGATTCTGGCGTGCGCGACTGGAAGCGATTGCGAATCTTTTACAGTGCCGGAGACTGCGGCGTAATTACTTTGGCCGAATGCGGCCGAGGAAAGAGCCAGAGCGCACAACAACAACCGTGTTCGCATGGACTACCCCAAACGAGATCTTCGGGAGGCATCTGGAATGGAACACTACAAACGAATCGAAACCCCAGCAAAACAGACTGCCCCACGAGTGTCCGAAAATGTATTGAGGAATGAAGCGAGGAGCAATAACAGGAAAGCACTATTTCAGCTTGGTTCGCGTTACGTGGATGCAAGGTTGTGGTTTACGCGCGAGTCGCTCTACCAATTGGCGTAGGGTTCGCCTTCGAGTGAGGTCCCCGGAGCATGGGAGTGTACCCGGGTGATGCCTGGCTGTTGCGGATCGGCCGCGTTCGTGGGATCTTCCTGTTCAACATCCCAATCGGATGCCCCGGTGAAGGGATCCTTTGGAAGTTCGTGCAAGTAGCCGGCGGTCTTGAGGTCGTCAAGGGATTGGGGAGCTTGCCGTTTGTCGAGCGTGTACTCCTGGACGAGCTTGTTGAGCAAGTTCACATTCGCCCTTAGAACTGCCTCACGAGTCTGGATGACGTGCCGCTGGTAGGCCGGAACTGCGATCGCCGCCAGCACCATCATGATGCTGATAACGATCATCAATTCGAGCAAAGTAAAACCCCGTGGTCGCAGAGAACGCCTGGAAATGTTCGCGCCGTGGCGTGACCGTTTCCGCTCACCACATCCCAGCGTTCTACGCGAATTGTTCATGCCACGGATCATTTACAAATCCTTTGTCGCTCAGCGGTTGCCGAGACCGCATGCGCAACGGTTCACCAACTGCTGTAAGAATCGCCTTCCGTCGAAATCGCAGTCGAAGCAGAGTGCACGCCGGTAATTCCCGGGTCCTGCTGCTCGACACTGAGAATGACCTCCTCTTGCTCAACCTCCCAGTTGGGTTGCCCCGTTATGGGATCATTCGGGATTTTGTCGATGTACTGTGCCGTCTTCAGATCGTCAAGCGACTGCGGAGCTTTCTGTTTATCGAGCGTGTACTGCACGATCGCTTTATTCATCTCGGTCAGGTCTGTGCGAAGCGCCCTTTCACGTGCCTGGAGGATGGACCGGTTGTACATGGGGATCGCCACTCCCATCAGGATCACGATGATGCTCAACACGACCATCAACTCGATCAGGGTGAAGCCACGAGCCTGACGCGATCGCCTGGCCGACATTTGCGTGTTGTCCGACCTCTGCGGCATCTGAACCTCAGCGGTGCCCTTCTCGTCGGATACTCCGAGTTCCCATGTCCCGCAAAAACGGCGAGACAAGGGGCACCCCCCTTCTGTTACCAATCCTTGTACTTTGTTCCGTCGAGGGCTGTGCCTTCCGACTTGGTGTAGACGTCGAAGACGGCTTGGCCGCCCCAGGAATCGGAGTCAGGATCATCTTGCATCGAACGCATGCCCCACTCTTTGCTGTGCGTCATGGGGTCCATAGGAATAGAACGAAGGAAACGCAATTTCTTGCCGCCTGCGATATCCACACCTTTGACGAGGGTATCGAGGTCGGGGGGATAGTTCATGCTATCCACTTTAGTTTGGAACATGTTACGGTCGGCGGCGTCTTTGTAGCGGTCGATGGCGTCGCGCATCTGCCAAAGGTCTGCGCGGAGTTCCTTCTCTCTCTCGCGCTGGATCGTGACCCGTGCCAGGGGCAGAGCCATGAGCGTGAGAATCGACAGGATCGTGGCCGCGACGATCAATTCCAGGAGAGTAAAGCCACCCTGCCGGGATTGCTTGCGGCCGTGATGAAAACGAGCGTTCATAAGCAACTTCAAAAATATCCAATCGCCGAGCAGCGAGCTAGAGCCTTTCCACTACTGGACCGTCACGGCGGCCTGCGCTCCGTTGACCGTGATGGCCTGCAGACCAGGATCGCGGGCCCCACCTCGAGTGATGTTCAAAGGAGTTTGCCCGGTTGTCTTGGCCTGGAAAGTCATGGTGACCACGGCTCCCTGTCCGGAAACACCGCCGGAGCCGGGAGGACGAGTCGCGGTAACGGTTACCTCGCCTTTCGTGTCATCCTCGCGATGCACGAGGGCAACGGCCTGTCCATCCTGGGAGAGGAATCCGCCGTTGGAGATGTTCACCAGCGACAGGATCTTGGGGTCGTAGTTCAGCTGCACAGGCACGGAGTAGACGTTCTGTGCGCCGGAGATGAGCAAGTTTACGGCAAATGTGTTGCCCTTCGTGGCCTGCACGGTCGGCGGGTCGAACAGGAAGCTGGCCGCTCCTCCCGGAGTGTTGGCCGAGGGTGGCTGATTCGCCGGCGCCGGGTTCAACTGAATCGAGGGCTGCGCCGGAGCTTGATTGGCGGGAGCCGGCGAGCTCGCGGGACGGCTGACACGGTGCAATTCGACATTGGTGGCTGTGCCGATATCGATGGCGCGCTGATTGATTTCGCGAATGTCGGTGCCGCGAATGATATGCGGGACGATGGCGAAGACGATCTCATTCTCGGAGTGATCCTGCGTGGTCTGGCCGAAGAGGTATTTCAGGATCGGAATCTGGGCGAGGCCGGGGATGCCGCTGAGCGACTTGGTTTGCTGATCTTCCATGATGCCGCCGAGCAGGTTGGCTTCACCGTCCCGGAGGCGGATCTCGTGCTCGATCTTGCGTTGTCCGATGATGGGCTGGCTGATGCCACCGATGTTTTGCTGGCCGGTGACGGCGGAGACGTCCATAGAGATTTTGAGCGTGATTTCGCCGTTGGAGTGGACGTGTGGCGTGATGTCGATGTTCACGCCGACGTCGAGATATTGGAACTGGGTGTTGACCAGCGGGTTGATGCCGACGCCGCCGATGCCGGGCTGGAACGATCCGGTAGCCACGGGTACGCGGTCGCCGATCTTGAGCGTCGCTTTCTGGCCATCGAGAGCGCGAATCTGGGGATTCTGGATCAGTTTGGTATCGCTGGCGGACATCACGGTCGACAGGTTCGCCGAAGGAATGGTGACCTGGAAGTTAGTGGCGTTGATGTTGGCCAGACTGTTGAGGTTGATGCCCTCGGTGGAACCGGTGCTGGTGGTCGGCGTCGTGGTCGTGCCGGTAGTGGTGGTCGTTGTGGTGGTGTTGTTCAGATTACTTTGCAGCGTCACAGTCGCGCTGGTGGGCGGGTTCAAGCCCAGGGTGCGCGAGCGATCTTTGCTGACCTGCATGACGGCAATATCGACGATGACTTCCGGCCGGGCTTTGTCGAGATCTTCGACAAGCTTTTCGGCGAGCGCGATCTGGTCGGGAGTTCCGCGAACGACCAGGGCATTCTGCGAGAGCAGTTGCTGGACGCGCTGCACGTCAAGCACGGCGCGGATGGCATTCACGACGTCCTGCAGTTCGGTAGGCTGGGAAAGATTCGTAAGGTAAAAAGTTTTGAGGACGCTTTGTTCCAGCTCTTTGCGCTTGGCAGGATTGTCTTGCGCGACGAAGATCGTGTTGGGCGTAACGGGACGCCAGAAAGTCTTGGACTCGAGCGCGATGATCTCCAGCGCCTCTTCGATGGTGACGCCATTAAGGTCGACGTTGATGGCGCGGGCGGTGTAGTCGGGATCGAACAAGACGTTGACTCCCGCGAGTTGTCCGACGGTGCGATAGACCACGTCAGACTTGGTATTGAGCATCTTGACGGTGATGGGCGTGTTGGAGATGGGCGCCAGTTCCACGGGGCCGGAAGCCTGGCGTACTTTCTCTTCCAGGCTGTTGGGCGGACCGGCGGCCTGCGGCGGAGGATTCTTCTGATCGCTGATCATCTTCTGCGTGCGCAGGAGTTCCTGCTTGGCGATGAACAGCGAGGGATCGATCTGAAGTGCCTTCTGGAACTGGGCCACGGCTTCGTCGAGTTTGCCGTCGTCGCGCAGAAGTTGTCCCTGGTGCACGAGGGCGGCGGCAGCCTCAAAACGCGCGCGCTGGAAAGCAGCCCGGTAGCGCAAATCTTTCGGCTTGAGGTCGTAGGCCTGCTTGAAGAAGTTGAAGGCGTCTTCGTAGTTTTGGCGAGCCTCCGCGTCCTGACCCTGGGCGAAAAGATCTTTAGCTTTGTCAGCGAGGGCGGGGAGGGCGGCAGTGGCGACCAGCAAGAGCCAGAGTGCCGGGCGCATCAGGCTTCTCATTCGATGATCCTCACGAAATGATCCTCTTTTCAATCAGTATTCCGACCGGACGCGAATCTAGCGTCTCCGACGCAGGTGCAGGAAGCAGAGTACGCGTCAGCAGCGCTTGCTCGCCAAATAGTTACTTTCCCGCGATTATAGCATCGGCATTTTGCAGGTCCGAAGTGCTTGCGGGGGAAAGAGTTACACTCTTTGGTCGTAGGCCTTATGGAGCAAGGTTTCAAAGTTTCAGAGTTTCAAGGTTTCAAAGCAGTGGGGTGGAGTGCACAATGAGACCTTGTGAGTTTTGAGTTCTTAACCCCTTTGCCTCCAGCCCGGTGCTGCTAAGATTTAAGTTCAACGCTACTGCCATGGCGCGCCAGTCTACACACCAAACCACGCCGAACCCGGAGAAGTCGCCGCGGCGGGACCCTACTGCTTCCGGGCAGCGCGATGCTGCTGTTAATAGGATCGCTGCACATAACTACTTCTTGCTGGAAAAATTTGAGTGTGGGGTGGCGCTGACCGGGACCGAAGTGAAGTCGGTCCGGGGCGGGTTGGCAAACCTGAAGGACTCGTACGGTCTGATTAAGGATGGGGAGTTGTGGCTGCTGAATGCACATATCGGTCCGTACGAACACGGCAACATCTTTAATCATGCGCCGCTGCGCACGCGCAAACTGCTAATGCATGCGGAGGAGATCCGGAAGCTTGTTGGCAAAACGCAGCAAAAGGGGCTGACGCTGATCCCGACGCGACTGTACTTCAAGAACGGAAGAGTGAAAGTGGAACTTGCATTGGCAAAGGGCAAGCAGTTGTGGGACAAGCGGGAGACGGAGCGGCGGCGCACCGCGGACAAGGAAGCCCGGGAGGCGATTCGGGGTGGGAGACACCGCAAATAATGACGCGCGAGAACTTCAGTTGTGGTCGGCCCATGTGATGCACTACAATGTAGTGCATGAAGACTGCTGTCTATAGCTGGCGGCTTTCGGCGGATCTGAAGATCCATCTGGAAGAGCAAGCACGCAGAGAAGGGAAATCGGTCTCAGAGTTGTTGCAGGAGTTTGTCTCGGAAGGGCTGCGGGGGCGCCGCGACGATCCATCTGAATACGAACAGCAACAGCAGGCGATTCGCAAGCGTGCTGCGGCTGCAATCGGTTCGATTCGGGGTGATGACCCGACCCGCTCCTCGCGCGCAAAGGAACTAGTCCGCGAGATCATTCTCCGCAAGCACCGAAAGGAATAGCGTGTCTCCGGCCGGACTGATTGACACGGGCGCGATCCTCGCTTTAGTGGATCGAGGGGACGATTGGCACGAGGCCTGCGTTGAAGCCTACAACCGAGTTCGGCTTCCTCTCTTCACCAGCGAAGCCGTGTTGACGGAAACCTTTCATCTGACGCGCGGAGATCAGCGTCAAATTGCAAGCGTGTGGACGCTAGTCGGCTCGGGTGCGATCCAAATGGCATTCATCTCGCACGACGAACTCAGTCGCATTGAAGAGCTCATGCGCGAGTATCAAGATCGTCCGATGGAGTTCGCCGATGCCACGCTCGTTCATCTCGCCGGCCGAGAAGGCATCGGCTTGGTTCTGACGGTGGACCACGACGACTTCGAAACGTACCGACTGCCTGGGCGCAAACGTTTCACAGTCTGGCCAGCACGAAACAGTCGTTCGGGGCGAAGGTAGAGATCTTTTCGCGAATGTATTAAATCGTTTAATGAACATCCGTGCAGCCCTCTGAACGCCTTCAAACAGGCTGTCCCTGGCTGAGTTCCGCCGATCTGACAAACCGACCGCCCGGATTTTCATCGCTCTAAACTGCCTGTTCGTTTTTCCGATCTTCAAAATATTTATTGAAACAAGACACCTGTCCTCCGTTATCATGCCAACTATTTTGAGTAGTAATCACCTGGAAGGAGCGTCACCCAAAGTGCGCCACTTGCGGAAAAGTGCGCGCCATACAGGCCCTGTAGAAACGAGAACGATCATGTAAATCGATGTACAAGCCCAGGAGATCAAAATGTCGATACCAAGCTTTGGAACCGCGCGGCGCCTTGCGCTGGCGGTGCTGTTGATGCTGTGGTTTGCAATTCCCCTAGTCTCTCAATCGGGCCCCACCACCGTTCGCCGCGATGTTCACCATGACGTCTCTCCGCCACTCCGTGAAATGATCAGGCACGCCCCGGCGCCGTCGCTGGAGCGGCGACCGGTCGAGCCTTTGAAACGGATTCCGCTTCCTCCCGGTTTGGAGCAGCCGCAGGAAGATCCTGTGATCCAGTTGAGCACGGTACCTCCGCCCACTCCTCCGACGTCGCTCAGCTTCGAAGGCTTGGGCAACGGGCAATACGGATTCAGCGTGACCAGCGCCCCACCGGATACCGAAGGAACGGTGGGCGCCACGCAGTATGTGCAGTGGGTGAATACTTCATTTGCAGTTTTCAACAAGACGACAGGCGCGCTGATCGCCGGACCGACGGCGGGAAATACGCTTTGGTCGGGATTCGGCGGCGGATGTCAGACGAATAACGACGGCGATCCGATCGTGTTGTACGACAAGATCGCGAACCGATGGGTGTTCAGCCAGTTCTCGGTTTCGACGACGCCGTACTTGCAGTGTATTGCGGTCTCGACCACTTCGGATGCGACGGGAACGTATAACCGCTATTCGTTCCAGTATTCGAACTTCGACGACTATCCCAAGATGGGCGTGTGGCCGGACGCGTATTACGAGACGTTCAATATGTTCGCAGGCGGCACAACGTTCGTAGGAGCAGACGCTTGCGCGTACAACCGCAATGCCATGCTTGCGGGCAGTGCGGCGACACAGGTGTGCTTCCAGCAGGGAACTTCAGTGGGCGGCTTGCTGCCTTCGGACCTTGATGGCGCGACGTTGCCTCCCAATGGATCGCCGGATTACATGCTGTATTTCGGCACGAACAATCTGAATCTCTTTAAGTTTCACGTGGACTTCACGACGCCTTCGAATTCCACATTCACGGGGCCGACGGTCATCAACGTCGCGGCGTTCAGTCCTTTGTGCGGAGGCGGCACGTGCGTTCCGCAGCCAGGAACGTCGCAGCAACTCGATTCGCTGGCGGACCGGCTGATGTACAGGCTGGCGTATCGCAACTTTGGAACCCACGAATCGCTGGTCACGAACCATTCTGTTGTTGCTGGCTCAGGAGGCGGAATCCGGTGGTATGAAATCCAGAATCCATCGGGCACGCCGACGGTAGCTCAGCAGAGTACGTTTGCGCCGGATTCCAACTACCGCTGGATGGGATCGGTGGCCATGGACCAGTCCGGAGACCTGGCCGTTGGCTATAGCGTGTCGAGCAGTTCGCTGTCGCCGTCAATTCGATTCGCGGGGCGCGTGCCGACGGATCCGGCAAGCACGCTGGAATCGGAGGTCAACGTCGTCACAGGAAGCGGTTCGCAGACGGGCGGGCTGTCTCGCTGGGGTGACTACAGCGCGATGCAAATTGATCCGGTGGACGACTGTACCTTCTGGTTCACGGAAGAGTACATGGCGACGACCGGCAGCTTTAACTGGAACACGCACATCGCGAATTTTAAATTTCCGAGTTGCGGGACTACGGCATCGCCGGACTTCTCACTCTCGGCCTCGCCAAGCTCCGTGACGGTGGCGCAAGGTTCAAGCGGGACCAGCACGATCACAGTCACCAGCCTGAATGGATTCAATTCGGCTACGACGCTGAGCGCTTCGGGCTTGCCCAGCGGTGTGACGGCAACGTTCTCGACGAATCCGGTGACGCCTCCGGCGAACGGCACGGCGACGTCCGTATTGACGCTGACGGCGTCTTCGACGGCCACGACGGGCACCGCGACGGTGACGATCACGGGCACGTCGGGCTCGACAACGCACACGACCACAGTGACGCTGACGGTGAATCCTCCACCGAACTTCTCGGTGTCGGCATCGCCCTCGTCCCTGACGATCAATCAAGGGTCGAATGGAACGAGCACGATCACCGTGACGAGCCTGAATGGATTCAACTCGGCGACAACGCTAAGCGCATCTGGCTTGCCCAGCGGTGTAACCGCGGCGTTCTCGCCCAACCCAGTGACGCCTCCGGCGAACAGCAGCGCAAGTTCTACGCTGACGCTGACTGCTTCATCCACGGCGACCACGGGCACGGCGACGGTGACGATCACCGGTACTTCGGGATCGCTGGTGCAGAGCACGACGATTACGCTCACGGTGAACACGGCGGCACAGCCCAACTTCACCATCGGCGCATCGCCGAGCTCGGTGACGGTAACTCAAGGCGGGAATGGAACGAGCACCATCACCATCACCAGCCAGAACAGCTTCAACTCGGCAACGACGTTGAGCGCGACCGGCTTGCCCAGCGGCGTGACGGCGGCGTTCTCGACCAATCCGGTTACGCCCCCGGCGAACGGTAGTGCGACGTCCACGCTGACGTTGACCGCATCGGCTACCGCGACCACCGGAACTGCAACGGTCACAGTGACGGGGACGTCCGGTTCGTTGACGCACAGCACGACGATCTCGCTGACGGTGAATTCGTCAGTTGGATTGCAGACTGCTGTGTATGACTCCACGCTGAAGGCGCCGAAATGCGTGAACGTCGGCTCCGGATGCGACTCGGGGCCGTCGTTACTGCTTGGCCGCGACACGATGTCGGGCGGAGCAGAACCGAATCAACCGAACACCATCAACAACTCTTGCGCGGATGGCACGTCGGGAACGTTCCACTCGGATGAGTCGAACGACCGGCTTGTCATCAGCACTACTGATGGCAGCGCTCTTGCAGGCGGCAAGACGGTGAAGGTGAGTGCGACGGTGTGGGCTTATAGTTCGTTCACGTCGGACCATCTGGACCTCTACTACACTGCCAATGCCAATAGCCCGTCATGGACGCTGATCGGAACGATCACGCCCACGGCGGCCGGAGCACAAACATTGTCCGCAAACTACACGCTGCCCAGCGGCAGCTTGCAGGCAGTGCGGGCGCAGTTCCGCTACCTGGGAAGTGCTTCTTCCTGCACGACGGGTTCTTACAACGATCACGACGATCTGATCTTCGCCGTGGGCGCTGGAACACCGGGCTTCACGGTTTCGGCGTCGCCGAACGCTGTAAGCGTGCAGCAGGGAACCAACGCCACCAGCACGATCACGGTGACCAGCCAGAACGGATTCAACTCCGCGACAACGATGAGTGCTTCCGGGCTGCCGAGCGGCGTGACGGCGGCGTTCTCGCCCAACCCGGTGACGCCTCCGGCGAATGGCAGCGCAACGTCAACCTTGACGTTCACTGCTTCGTCGTCGGCTGCGACAGGCACTAGTACAGTGACTGTCACGGGTACGTCGGGATCTACCACTTCAACCACAACGATCGCCTTGACCGTCACAGCTCCATCGAGCCAGTTGATCCAGAACGGTGGATTCGAAACCGGTGCCTTCACCAACTGGACGCTGGGTGGCGCCGCTGTGCCGGCGATCTCGACCGTGCAGAAACACTCTGGAGTGTACAGCGCGCTCGACGGGGCGAGCTCGGGTAGTGAGCCGAATGGAGATGACTTCCTGTATCAGACCATCACTATTCCGAGCACGGCCACGAAGGCGACGCTGACGTTCTGGTACTGGCCATCGACCACCGACACCATCACCTACGACTGGCAGGAGGCCCAGGTGCAGAACACCTCGGGAACGATGCTGGCGCAGATCATGAAGGTGTGCTCGAACGCGCAGGCCTGGACGCAGGTGACGTATGACCTGACCTCTTATAAGGGGCAGACCATCCGCATCTACTTCAACGATCACCAGGACGGATATGGAGACTTGACGTATATGTACCTGGATGACATCAGCGTGACGGTGCAGTAGCGAGTGTGGTTAAGAAATGGCGCCGCGAAATGCGGCGCCTTTTTTATTGCGGGAGTAATCTGAGGGTGGAGGAGAGAAGTCGGACAGCCGAGACGGCTGTTGCCACAATCACCATTCAGACCATCGATCTGAAATCGGATATGCCTTCGGTGCCGGAAGCACTGCAGCGGCTCGAATGCGAGCTGACGCTCGCGCGAAAACAAGGGTCCGCTGTCGTGAAGCTTATTCACGGTTATGGTTCTAGCGGGGTGGGCGGGGACATCCGCGTCGCGGTGCAGCGGCGCTTGTACGAATTGGCCGAGGCGGGACGTATTCGTGGATGCATCTTCGGCGAGAACTGGTCGAAATCAGACGAGCAGACGTGGCGGTTGCTGCGGGATAACCCAGCGTTGAAGAATGATCCGGATCTTGGGCGCCGCAACCTGGGGATTACGATCGTGGTGTTGTGAGTCGAGTGGGGGACGCGCACGTGAGGGCGAGGAAAGAGCACCCTCAGCGGCTAAAGCCGAGATCTTAGGCGGGCATGTCCGGCACGACTGGAAGTCGTGCCCTTTCCGAATCGTGCCCTTCCCGATTCGTGCCCTTCCCAGTTGGTTGCTCTCCTCAATTCCTGCGCTTCTTAAACGCGCTCCCGCCCAACTGTTCCTTCTTGCGAGTGTATCCCTCTTTCAAGAAACCTTCTCAGGATTGTGGAGCGGGAGGCGGTGTTTCGGGAACCACGGGCGCGGGTTCGGAGACAGGAGGGATAGCGACCGGTTCCGGAG
>Ga0209698_10005357_pt1 | contig 13895 bp, 11 predicted proteins | sample LitLauG_LLR_2012_FD_187203 | JGI IMG/M metagenome (GOLD analysis project Ga0209698, IMG submission 187203) | Freshwater sediment microbial communities from Pennsylvania, USA - Little Laurel Run_MetaG_LLR_2012 (SPAdes) (version 2) | ecosystem: Environmental > Aquatic > Freshwater > Creek >... | reverse complement strand
GCCCTCGCGGACTTCAATAGGGATGGCAAGGCCGATGTCGCCGTGGCAACGCAGGCCGGAATAAGCATCTTTCTCGCAGGGAAGAAAGCGTCTTTTGAGAACACTGGCACCTACGGAACCAATGCGACTTTTGTGGCGGTAGGCGATCTGAATCGAGATGGCAAACCTGATTTAGTCACTCTTACCGGGCAAAGCATCGGCGTAATGCTGGGCAATGGAGATGGCACCTTCCAGGAGCAGGTGACTTATGCTGCCGACGCCAGCTCGCTAGCCTTGGGCGACTTCAATGGTGATGGCAAGCTCGATGTGGTGGTGACTACGTCCGCCTCGGTTACGGTGTTTTTGGGCGATGGGGATGGAACCCTTGGTCAGGCTGTTGTGTCGGCCGGCCCAGGCCCGGGCCCCATAGTCGTCGCTGATTTCAACGGAGACGGAAAACTGGACCTGGCAATTGTGAACAACGTTTATTTCAATGGCTTCTATGTGCTCTTGGGAAACGGAGACGGAACCTTTGGCCCACCAACTCCCTTTTTCCCGAAACTTAGCTCCTCGATGATGGTTGCAGCGGACCTCAACGGCGACGGAAAAATTGATCTCGTTCTTGCGGGCCAAACTCCGGCGGGTGGCACAGTGTATGTCGCACTCGGAAACGGGGATGGGACCTTTCAATCTCCGGCCTCCTATAACTCCGGCGGCGTGTTGGCATTCGTCACAGTCGCCGATCTCAATGGAGACGGCAAGCTGGACGTCGCCGCGGCAAATCCCATCCCCTACCCCCACGGTGATCAATATGCTGGCAGCGTGGCTGTGCTCTTGGGGAATGGGGACGGGACCCTGCAGAAGTACACGCTCTATACCGCCGGCACGTATCCCAACTGGATGGGAGCCGGCGACGTAAACAAAGATGGCGCGCAGGATCTTGTATCGGTGAATAATTATGACGATCCGCAAAATCTGGCGTTGTTACTGAATCTCGGCGGCACAGTACTCCACCTGGCCAGCTCCGAGAATCCAAGCAGCTTCGGTCAACCGGTAACCTTCACAACCACGGCGCAAGCCAGCGTGGATAGACCGAACCGGCCCACACCGACGGGCATGGTGACGTTCCGCGACGGCAAGAATGTGCTCGGCACGGTGAAGCTGACGAAGGGCAAAACCCAGTTCTCTACGTCGAAGCTGAGCGTGGGGACGCATTCCATTACGGCGCACTATTCCGGCGACAGCAACTTCAATCCGCACACCTCTGATGTGCTGAAGCAGGTGGTTAAGAAGTGAAACAGGGGAAAACTGTTTGGATGGTCACCGGAGGACGGAGCAATAGCGTGCACGTTCGGAGAACTGTCCGGGTAGAGATGATGAAGGAGATGTTTTATGAGCAGGATCAGCGTAACTTCGTTTTTGACTTTGATATTGCTTTGCGTTCCGTTGTGGGCGCAGCCATCTTCGACACCAGCGAGCTCCGTCAGCCACCCTAAGGTCACTGTCTCGCCAAAAAGTAATCCGCCGACGACGGATGTGCTCGTCTCAGGAAGTGGCTTCTCCCCTTATGCGGCGATTGACATTTACTTCGATACTACTGACGAAGCCTTAGCGTCCGCCAATGCTTCAGGCGCGTTCTCCAAGATTTCGATTCAGGTTCCACCCTCGGCTGTGCCGGGCGAGCACTGGATCACCGCGGTGCAGCGCTCGAACGATCACAGCGCGCAGACGCCTTTCACGGTCAATACCAACTGGGCCGAATCGGGTTTCACTCCGGAGAGGAAGCGTTTCAACCCCTACGAAAACGTGCTTAGCCCCACCACTGTGGGTGGGATTGACGAACAATGGAGTTTCCGCACGGGCAATGTTGTGGTCTCATCGCCCGTCGTGGCGAACGGGGTGGTGTACTTCGGCTCGGGAGATCACCATTTCTATGCCGTGAACGCGACGACCGGCGCCCTGTTGTGGTACTTCGACCGACCGGGCGGCTTCTCCTCGGCTGCCGTGGCCAACGACGTCGTGTATTTCGGCTCGGATGATAACAACGTCTATGCGCTGAAAGCCACGAACGGCACCTTGCTGTGGAGTTTCCCCACGGGCAATGCTGTGGTCTCCTCGCCCGCCGTGGCTAATGGGGTGGTGTATGTGGGGTCAATTGACGGCAACGTTTATGCGCTGAAGGCGAGGACGGGAAAGAAGTTGTGGAGCTTCCCCACGGGCAGCTATGTGGTCTCCTCGCCCGCAGTGGCCAATGGGGTGGTGTACATCGGCTCGGAAGATGACAATGTGTATGCGCTGAACGCCACCACCGGCACCCTGCTGTGGAGTTTCCCCACGTGCTGCCCTGTTTTCTCCTCGCCCGCAGTGGCCAACGGGGTGGTGTACTTCGGCTGGGACAATTACAACCTCGGCCTTTATGCGCTGAACGCCACGACCGGTGCCCTGCTGTGGAGCTTCCCCCTCACGCCCCTCAACGTCGCCGGCTCGCCCGCCGTGGCCGACGGGGTGGTGTACTTCGGCGCGACCGATTTCAACGTCTATGCCCTGAACGCCACGACCGGCGCCCTGCTGTGGAGTTTCCCCACGGGCAATGTTGTGGAGTCCGACCCCTCCGTCGTCAATGGGGTGGTGTACGTCAGCGGGAGTGATTTTAATGTCTACGCCTTCTCTTTGGCGGGCGGACAGCGAGTACACCCACCGGAGCGGCCTGCGTTGAGCACGCTTCACCCCGACCTGAGCCTCGAAGTTTCGCAGCCGCTGTCTACACGGCCCACGGACGCCTACGAGCATTAGGCGACAACACTGGGTTTGCCTCAGCACGATGTTGTCCGCTCCTTGATTGAGATATGACTAGTTTCGGCGACAGCAACTTCAATCCGCACACCTCTGATGTGCTGAAGCAGGTGGTTAAGAAGTGAAACAGGGGAAAAACTGTTTGGAGGGTCACCGGAGGACGGAGCAATAGCGTGCACGTTCGGAGAACTGTCCGGGTAGAGATGATAATGAAGGAGATGTTTTGTGAGCAGGATTAGCGTAACTTCGTTTTTGACTTTGATATTGCTTTGCTGCGTTCTGCCGCTATTTGCGCAGCAGCCATCTTCCACCGCGACCAACCCCGTGGTTCCGCCCATGGTGAATTTCAGCGGCGTCATTCGCGACGCAGCTGGCAAGCCGAGCAGCACCTCCGATACTGTTCTTGCTGCGCTCGCACATGATGAGCGTCGATACACTCTGAGAGTGAGCGGAATTCCTTGCTTGTGGTCGCAGCTCAACCGAGAACTCTAGCTTGAAGGAAAGATGTTCGACAGAAGTTGCACGACCACCCAAAACACCAGAAGTGTCACCGCTAACACCACTACAAAGACAACCTTGGTGGCGTCATCGACAAAGGACACTCGTCTTCTGTGACTCACGGCAGAAACCTCCCACAGACTTGGACGGAGTGGGTGAGATAGGAGAGACCTGAATATCCGGGTGAGCGACTTCCAGTGGCCGGAGCGAGCTTCTGATGAAAGATACGCAACTCGCAAAGGACGAAACCAGGTACTGGACATAAGCGCTCCTTAAGGCCAGAGCGACGAGGTGGGAAAGAACAAATCTACCACAGGCCAAAACATGGAATCAAAGGATATTGCCCTAGTGGCGCAATTTCGGAAGCTTCCAGGCCAGAGCTTGTGAGCTTGGGGTTTGCATGTCCCGCGCAATCAAGGGCTTTGACGGTTGTCGAAGCGTAACCTTAAGGTTTTGGCGAAAATGCCGATTAGGGAAATGTGGAGCAGTTCGAAGAAAATGGACGACACCTCCGACTTGTTGTGGACAACAAGCCCGCGAGTATTCCGGCGGAACCGGTGGCTGCGTCGCAGGGATCGAACTACAGGATCGACTGCGAGAGGCGGGTGGTCGCCGTCAGCTTTGGGCAGAAACTGGCCGTCCCAGACATTGAGGCGTACGCTGGAGCCTTGGTCGCTGACCCGGCTTTCGATCCCAGTTTCTCCGAACTCGTGGATCTGACTGGTGTGGAGGAAGTAACTCTTGACGCCAGGCAAGCCCTGGAACTGGCGGATCGGATCGATCCGTTCTCACCTGAGTCGAAAAGGGCGTTCGTGAGCCCGAGACCGGCGCTCTTCCACGCGGTCCGTATGCATCAAATCCTGCGTAGCCCGGCGGAGAACATCGCGATCTTTACATCAGTGGAAGCGGCCGAACGATGGCTCGGGCTCTCTTCCGGTAAATCCAGCTAAGACAATTTCCTTCGACTCAAGGCAGCCTGAGCGCGCACCTGATTCGAGCGCGCCACATTCCTTTCTTGCCGTACAGAACACGATCCCGAATCGGCACGAAGCTCAGACCATCGAAGGGCCTGACGGGTTAAGGCCTGTTCTGCGGGCGTAAGATCACAGGGGACAAACTAATGTCGCGTGATGACGCCGAAATCCTGGCGCGGGAACTACTGTCGGCGCGCGCGACGGGGCAGATGATTTCTGTTCTTCCCTCTTCTCGTCCCGGATTCGATCTCGACACCGCTTACGAGCTGGAAGCGATACTGAAGCGATTCCGTGAAGCAGAAGGGCATAAAGCCGTCGGCCGCAAAGTTGGTTATGCCAATAAAGCCATGTGGCGGGTGCTCAAACTGGAAACTCTGGTTTGGGCTCACATGTACGACGATACGGTGCTGGACAGTGCGGGTAACTCCGCCACGCTGGCGCTCGGGCATCGCCGGTCGCTGAAAATTGAGCCCGAGATTGTTTTCGGCTTGAGAGAGCCGATTTCTTCTGAGCACCTTGATGCCGCCGGCGCACTCGAATCCGTGGAATGGCTGGCGATGGGATTCGAGATCATAGATTGCCCGTTTCCGGAATGGCGCTTTCAGCCAAGTGATTTCGTTGCGTCGTTTGGACTTCATGCTGCACTCGTGGTTGGAGAGCGGGTACAGGTGCAGCCCGAATTCATTGCCACTCTCGTGGACGAGCTTGCGAAATTCAAGGTGCGTATGCTGAAGAACGGCGAGTTTGTGGAAGAAGGATCCGGCAGAAACTGCTTGCGAAGTCCGGCCTTGTGCCTAGCCGAACTCGGGGCGGGTATCTTGCGGCGATTTCCTAACCAAAGATTGAGCGCGGGAGAAATCGTCAGCACCGGAACGCTGACCGCCGGACACCTAACCGAGAGAGGCGACGTCTGGACTGCTGAGGTCGAGGGGGTGTCACTACCGTCGCTGACGCTGCGCCTTACTTGAGCGCTTGCAGAAAAGGTGATACAGACCGGCTCGTTTTCCACAACATCACGCGACCTAATGGCACGATCGTGCCATTCCCTTCCAAACTGCATCGCAGTATCGTCCGGTGCCTCTAGTATAAGAACTCCCCTCGTGTACAGAGCTCCCCCACGGGCTCGGTCGGATTTCCGATCGATCTTCGTTGCGCGTACGCCCGGCCCCAGTCTCGGGCTCCAGCTTCAAGCCCCTACGAAGAAAACTTGGAGATCCTATGAAAACGAAGTGCACGTTGATGTGTGTGGCCGCACGCGTCATCCGCTCTTTCTGGGCAGATGAAGAGGGCCAGGACATCGCTGAATACGCTGTACTGCTGGCGGTCATCTTGATCATTACGGTGGGCACGTTGAGGTTAGTCGGTTCCAACACGAACCTGATGTTTTCGAGCGTAGCGAGCGAGATTCACTAGAAGTCGGTGGAGGAAATAAAGCAGATCGCACGCTTTCTCGCAGTGTGGGTGAAAAGTGTGCTCACTTACTTCGATCTACAAAAGCAGGTCCCCGTTCGACTCGCCTCGGACGCTCGGCTTCGCTCAGGGCAGGCTTTCGCTTCGCTCAGGATGACAAACTTAGTGGGAAGGGATCGCGCCACACCGGTTTGGAATTGCTTTAGAGGACGCCGCGCAGTTGCGAGCTTTTGGTGTCCGACAGTGGTTCGAGGAGCTTCATGGTGTTGCGAATCGTGGTAAGTACTTTTTCGTCCCCGATAGCGGTGTTCACCATGAGGTGGTAAAGAGAGCGCGTGGGCCAGTCGGCGTCGAAGTAGTGTTTGATGTAAGCCATGCGCTCGCGGTCCACAGTGTCGACGGATTCCTCCGCTTCCGGCCGGGTCGCACCGCTTTCGCAGAGGCGGCGTATCTTCTCGTCGCGAGACGCGTAAGCAAAAACTCGCAGGGTGTCGACGCGGTCGCGGAGGAAATAGGGTGCGCCGCGGCCGACAACGACGGCTCTGCCGTCGGTGGCGATGCGATCCATGATCTGCTGCATCATTTCGACCATGCAGTCCGTGTCGAACATCTGGGCGCTGTCGAGCGGAATACTGCGCTCGTAACTGCCCCGCCAGAATGCTTTGGTCAAGCGGTAGAAGCGGCTGTCAACTCTTTCTTCGCAGCGGCGGACGGTGGAGCAGTCGACCTTGGCGATGCGGGCGATCTCTTCCGTCAAAGCGTGATCCCAGAGCTTCCAGCCGAGTTCGTCGGCGAGCTGAGCGGCGATGCCTCCGCCGCCGCTGCCGAATTCTCTTTCGATGGTTACGATGCGGAACATAGGTGTCCCTGGTAAAGGATTGGAAGTTCGCCCTCCGGCGTCTTGCTGCTCGCGGGCAGAGCGCACAGGGTCACTACAAGAATGCACTTCACCGAATCCAGACCTTAGGCTCGACTGACATGCCCGGGCGCAATTTGTGTTCTGGGTCCTGTCCCGGCTCGAAGACGATCTTCACCGGAATCCGCTGCACGACCTTGACGTAGTTGCCGGTGGCGTTCTCGGGCGGCAGCAGACTGAAGCGAGCGCCACTCGCGCCCGCGACGCTGTCGACATGGCCGTCGTAGTCCTTGCCAGTGGCATCGACGTAAATCTTTGTCTTCTGGCCGACGCGCATGTCCTGGAGCTGGGTCTCCTTGAAGTTGGCAGTGACCCAAAGGTCGTTGATGGGAATAACCACCATCAGCTCCTGCCCCGGCTGAACATTCTGTCCGACTTCGACGGTGCGATTGCTGACGATGCCACTGACGGGCGCAACCACCTTGGTGTATTGCAGATTGAGCTGGGCCTGGTCGAGGTCGGCTTTCTTCTGCGCGGCGATGGCTTCGGCGGATTGAGCTTTGGAACGGATGGCGGAAATCTGCTGGGGAAAAGTCTGGGCCGAGCGGAGGTCGGCTTCCGCCTGGGCGAGTTTTGCCTCCGCCTGGGTGACCGCTTGCCTGGCGGCATCCGCAGAGGCGCGCGCGGCAAGTTCCGCCGCGGCTCCCGCTCGGGCGTTCGCCAAAGCCTGGTCATACTGTTGAGCCGAGATTTCCTGCTTGTCGACGAGCTGCTTGTAGCGGAGCAGGTCGCTTTGTGCCTTGGCATTGTTGGCCTGGGCCTCGGTGAACTGAGCTTTGGCGGCCTCGTATTGTTGCAGGGCGACAGCGATACCCGCGTGTGTCGCGTCGACGTTGGCCTGCGCCGTGGCGAGCTGACTCGAAGTGCTGACGGTCGCGATGGGGACGTTTACACCAGCGGCGCTGGCGGAAGCGACGGCGTCCTGATAGTTGGCACGCGCGCGGGCAAACGCAACTTCATAGTCGGCGGGATCGATCTCGACCAGCACGGTGCCTGCTTCAACGTACTGGTTGTCTTCAACATTCAGTTTAGAGACATGGCCGGAAACGCGGGCGCTGATGGAATTCACGTGCCCATCCATCTGGGCATCGTCGGTCGATTCGTAACTGCTGAAGTAGCGCCACAGAAGGAGAGCCCCCACCAGAACGACGACTCCAGCGATGAGAAGTCCCAGGCGTATACGCGGATTTTGCAGAGCCGAACGCCCGGCGCGGAAGTTTCTTTCCGAATCCCGTGGTGCGGGATCGGGCGGCGGGGCTGACCGGGTTTCGCGGAGGTCCACTCTTTCCTCGGGCAGAGTACGTGTAGTCGTCGGCTCCATCTTAATGGCCTTTCAAGTATTGCTTCACACCTTCTTCAGCGTAGCCTATGGCTCGGGCGTAGGAAACCTTAGCAATGTTGTGGGCGTAAAGGCTGGAAATGTAGTTCTCGTTAGCGCTGGCCACGGCTTCCTGTGCCTGGATGACTTCGAGGTTGTCGCTGACGCCGGCGGAGAACCGGTCCTGTGCCTGGGTGAGCGTCTGCTGCGCCAGGTCGACCGAACTGCGGGCAACCTGGACCTGCTCGTCGGCAGAGGCGAGGTCCAGCAAAGCGGTGCGGACGTCGTTGTCGATGCGGCCGCGGAGATCCTCGACCTGCGAGCGTGTCTGGCGGAGCGTGGCTTCGGCTTCGAGGACGTCTGCGTGCGCGCGGCCTCCGGCGAAAATCGGAATGTTGAGATTGCCCGCGACGTGAAATGTACCGTTGGAATTACCCGGGTTGACTCCAATCACGCCGTAGTCGGCTTCCATATCCAGAGTGGGGTAGTGCTCGGCGGTAGCGGCTTTACGCGAAAGTTCAGCGCCAAGGAGCTGTGCCATGGCCGCCTGGTAGTCCTGGCGGGAGGTATACGCCCTGCGCAGGCTTTCGTCGAGGCCGGCGGTGGTCAGAGGCTCGTAGGGATTCTTGTCAGAGAGGCGAAACTCCTGACCTAAGGCAAGACCGATCACGCGGGCAAGGGCCAACTTCTGCTTGGCATAGCTGTTGCGGGCGACGATCAGTTGCTGTTGACGGGTTTGCAGCTCCACCTGCGAACGAAGCGTGTCGATGGCAGGGGTGACGCCGGCTTTCTGCTGATCGGTGGCCTTGGAGAAAAGAGCCTGAGCAGTATCGACCTGGGCTTCGGAGGTCTCGACGCGGGCGGCTCCGGCCATGGCCTGCAAGTACGCGTTGCTCACGGCGAGAACCACCAACTCGCGGGCATCATGGTAGTTGTGTTCGGCTGCTTTGAGATTTTGAACCGAGGCACGCTCCTTCTCGAGGTACTGGTAGTTGAAGAGGCTCTGGGTCCAGGAAGTCCGGACATCGAAATAGTTGAAGGGGCCGATTACCCGAGGCAGGCCGGGAATCGTAAACCCGAAGGCGGCGAGCGATTGCTGCTGGGCAGTCTCGCTCATCCTGGCGCCGACGTTGGGCAGGAGTTCGCTCAGCTCCTTCCAGCGCTGACCGCGAGCGGAAAGAGTGCTGTCGCTGGCGAGGAGCACACCGAGGTTTTGGCGGAGGCCGCGCTGGAGGGCGTCGCCGAGGGAAATCGAAATGATCTCGGGGATGGCCTTGCCCTCGGGGACACTGCCACTGAAGCTCTGCTGGATCGAGAACGCCGGAATGGGAGCGGAGCCGGAATCGCCCGAAGCGGCAACTCGGGCAGCACTCTCGGCCGGAGCCTGAGCAAGCCCGGGCTGAACACTGCAGGCCGCGAGGATTAAGGATGCGAAGGCCAAGCCTGGCTTCTGGATGCGGAAAGTCTCGGCCACAATCTTCATCATTATTGGTCCCCGGGGATGAGGTTTCCCGGGTCGCCCCGTGAGTGTAACTCCGCGATCTTGATTCGTATGCAAAATCGTTGGATGCAAACGATTTAAACCAAGGGACTTGGATGCTAATTCGAGCACGAAGAGTTTGCAAGAGAGACGTATTCTGGGTAGTTGGTCAATTTGAAACGCTCCACGCCAGATCCCTCGCCCCGCCGGAGAAAACACGGGGCTTCGGAATGACTGTCCTCTGGAGTGGGTGAAAGCCTCATCAAGCTTGCAAAGGCTTGCCAGATAAGGCCTTTCGCCGAGCGGTCCAGCGGTGGTAACAGGCCCTTCGCGCCTTACCTTCGTAACTTCGGCGATCTTGTTCGAAGCATTATTCTGGTTCAGCCTTACGAGGTACAGCCTCCAGCGCCGGTTCACGACTGGCCAAGGAACGAGGACCCTAAGCAACATGAGCAATCCCAAGCCGCCTGCCACCACGAGCACGGATTGGACTCGGCTTTTGACCGACCCGGAACTGGTGAGCCATCTGGGTGAGCTGCTCAAGGCGTATCGCGAGGCCCCAGCGGAGAACCGCGAGGAAGCCCTGCTCGCCGTGATGCGGCAAATCAAGCTGAAAAGTAAAGAGAAACAAGCGGTTGCTGCCGCGGCGGGAGCCGGCGCGTCAGGCATGCCGAGCTCAGAGTCTATGCCCACCGCTCCGATATCCGCTCCTCCGTTCGAGCCGGACATTTTTACGCCTTCGTGGGGAGAAGACCGCCGGCGATATCCGAGGATGAAGTGTTTCGTAGCCGTTGAACTGAAGGTTGAAGGTTCGGATGTACCCGTCTGGGGGAATCTCTCAAACACCAGCATGGGCGGATGTTTTGTAGACACCGCGACACCGGTGAAGCCTAAGGTGAATGTCGAGATCGGCCTGTGGGTGGCGAGCGGAAAGATCTGGGTGAAAGGCATGGTTCTGACCGGTATCGTGACCCAAAGCAAGCCAAGCTTCGGAGTACGCGTGAAGTTTGCCGATCTGGAGGCAACAGAGCGCGAGAGTCTGCGTCAGTTTCTAAAATTCGTCGAGAGCACAACCAAGGGATACCGCGCCGAGCACGGATATCTGTCTCAACTGAAAAAATAGCAGCGAGAGATTACGTAGGTCGCTATCGGTTCGCACTCCCACTCTTCCCGTTAATTTTCGATCCATTCATAAAGAGGCTCGCCTTTTAGGAGTCAGCTTTCGTTGCAGCCTTTCGCCACAAAGAAGGGCGCGCAAATCAATGCAAGTTCGAAAGAGTGATTTCCACAGGGCGCTTTAACCCGCTTCTCATTGTTGTGCGCGCCCCGGGTCAACCTACGCAACCGCACAACCTTATCTCACCACGTATCTAGTAGACGTTGTACACTTTTAAAATGAACGTGTAGCGGTGAAACCCGGCACGTTCTGGGTCATCTAAGAAACGAAGCCTGCAATGAACAACCCAACTGGATGAGATGAGGAGGGCATCGTGGCAGTGAGCGAGCAAGCGTTAATCACGAAACAGGATGTGGATACGCTGAGTATCAACACCATTCGCACGCTGTCGATCGATGCCGTACAGAAGGCGAATTCCGGGCACCCCGGCGCGCCGATGGCCCTGGCGCCGGTAGCATACACGCTGTGGCAGAAGTTCCTCCGTTTCGATCCGCAAGATCCGATCTGGCCCGATCGCGACCGGTTCGTCCTGTCGAACGGTCACGCCTCGATGTTGCTCTACTCCACCCTCTATCTTGCCGGCGTTCGCGCCGTGAATCCGAAATACGAAGTGCTGGGCGAGCCGGCAGTATCGCTCGACGATATCAAGCAGTTCCGGCAGATCGGCAGTAAGACACCGGGGCACCCGGAGTACCGACTGACTTCCGGAGTTGAAACCACCACCGGACCGCTGGGACAGGGCGTGGGAAACAGTGTGGGAATGGCCATTGCCGGGATGTGGATGGCGGCGCATTTCAACCGGCCGGGCTTTGAGATGTTCCGCTATAACGTCTGGGCCGTCTGCGGTGACGGCGACATGATGGAGGGTGTATGTTGCGAAGCCGCATCCTTCGCCGGTCACCTCAAGCTGCCCAATCTCTGCTGGATCTACGACAACAATAAAGTGACGCTTGATGGTCCAGCCAGCTGGTCTTTCAGCGAAGACGTGGGCAAGCGCTTCGAGGCATACGGCTGGAAAACGATGCACGTCAAGGACGCGAATGACCTGACGGCGCTCGCCAACGCCTACCAGTCCTTCGTCAATACCAACGATCGCCCGACGCTGATTATCGTGGACAGCCACATCGGCTACGGATCGCCGCACAAGCAGGATACGAATGCCGCGCACGGTGAGCCGTTGGGAGAAGAGGAAGTAAAGCTGGCAAAGAAGTTCTACGGCTGGCCGGAAGACGCGAAGTTTTTGGTGCCAGACGGAGTGCTGGAGAATTTCCGCGATGGCATCGGCAAGCGCGGCCACGAGCTGAGAGAAAAGTGGATGGCGCTGTTCGGCGAGTACAAGAAGCAGCACCCTGACCTGGCGGAGCAGCTCTATCGCATGCAGCATCGGCAGCTGCCCGATGGCTGGGACAAGAATCTGCCATCGTTCCCCGCAGACGCGAAGGGTGTGGCTACCCGCGAAAGTTCCGGCAAGGTGCTGAATGCCATAGCACAGAATGTGCCGTGGCTGATTGGCGGCTCGGCGGATCTGGACGCCTCGACGAAGACTCACCTCAAGTTCGACGGTGCGGGAGAGTTCCAGGCAAACCAGTGGGGCGGAAGAAACCTGCATTTCGGGGTGCGCGAGCACGCCATGGGATCCATTGTGAATGGGCTGGCAGTTTCAAAGATCAGGGCATTTGGCGCGACGTTCTTCAATTTCAGCGACTATATGAAGCCGCCGATCCGGCTGTCGGCGATCATGGAGCTGCCGGTGATCTTCATCTATACCCACGATTCCATCGGCTTGGGTGAGGATGGCCCGACTCACCAACCGGTGGAGCAGCTGGCGGCGTTGCGTGCCGTACCGGGGCTGACCGTGTTCCGTCCGGGAGATGCGAACGAAGTCGTCGAGGCATGGAAGGTGATCATGCAGCTGCGGCATGAGCCGGCAGTCCTGGTGCTGTCGCGCCAGGCGTTGCCAACGTTGGACCGGACCAAGTATGCGTCGGCGGAAGGCGTCGCCAAGGGCGCGTACGTCCTCGCGGATAACGCAGACGGGAAGCCCCAGGTAATTCTGATGGGCACGGGCAGCGAAGTTTCGCTCTGCGTGGATGCTTACGAGAAGCTGAAAGCCGCGGGCGTTAAGGCTCGCGTGGTGAGCATGCCCTCGTGGGACATCTTTGAGCACCAGGATAAAGCGTACCGGGACAGCGTGCTTCCGCCGAATGTGAGAGCTCGCGTGGCGGTGGAACAGGCTTCCATCTTTGGATGGGCCCAGTATGTGGGGATGGACGGGATCGTCATCGGCATGCACACGTTTGGCGCGTCGGCACCGCTGAAGGAACTACAAAAGAAGTTCGGTTTCTCGCCGGACAAGGTGGTCGAAGCCGCTCAAACCGCAATCGCGCGCACGAAGTGAGCGCGCACGCACGAATTGGAAGATGAATTAAGGGAGATGACTATGCAGCCTACCGGAATTCTCGAAACTGCCAAGGCGACCAACCCCCTGAAAGCGCTCCTGAAGTATGGCCAGTCGGTGTGGCTGGACTACATTCGGCGAAACCTGCTGACCAGCGGCGACCTGAAGCGGCTGATCGATGAAGACGGTGTGATGGGGATGACCTCGAATCCCGCGATCTTCGAGAAGGCGATCGTCGGAAGCACGGATTATGCCGACATCCTCAACGAGCTGAAGTCGAAGACTGACCTCGACGCGAAAGCCCGTTACGAGCAGCTGGCGATTCGCGATATTCAGGATGCCACTGACATCTTTCGTCCGGTTTACAACGAGACGAAGCGCCGCGACGGCTATGTGAGCCTTGAAGTTTCGCCATTCCTGGCGCGCGACACGAAGGCAACTGTCGAAGAAGCGCGGCGGCTGTGGGAGTGGGTGGCGCGACCTAATGTCATGATCAAGGTTCCGGGCACGGCTGAGGGCATTCCCGCGTTCCAGCAACTGATCAGCGAAGGGATCAACGTCAACGTAACGTTGCTGTTCGCACAGGAAGTTTACGAGAAGGTTGCGGAAGCCTACATTGCGGGGCTGGAGCAACTGGCAGCGCGGGGCGGGGATGTCAGCAAGATTGCCAGCGTGGCGAGCTTCTTCATCAGCCGCATCGACTCGCTGGTCGACTCGATCGTCGAGGGAAAGCTGAAGACGACCACGGATGCGCAGCAGAAAGCGCTCCTGGAGAGCGTTCTGGGCAAAGTCGCGATCGCAAATGGCAAGCTCACTTACCAGAAATATCAGCAGATTTTCAGCGGTCCACGCTGGCAGGCACTGGCGGCCAAGGGCGCGCAGACGCAGCGAGTGCTGTGGGCCAGCACCAGCACGAAGAACCCGAAGTATCGCGACGTGATCTATGTGGAAG
>Ga0209698_10005356_pt1 | contig 13898 bp, 11 predicted proteins | sample LitLauG_LLR_2012_FD_187203 | JGI IMG/M metagenome (GOLD analysis project Ga0209698, IMG submission 187203) | Freshwater sediment microbial communities from Pennsylvania, USA - Little Laurel Run_MetaG_LLR_2012 (SPAdes) (version 2) | ecosystem: Environmental > Aquatic > Freshwater > Creek >... | reverse complement strand
GCCCAGCACATAGCGAAAGGTGTTGCGAATTTTGCGGTAGTTCTCCGAGACGCGCTGCATCAGCGCTTCGGAACCGACCATGTCTTCGCGGAAGTCAACCGAAGCGACCCACATGCGCACGATCTCGCCGCCAAAGCGGTCGGCAATCTCGACCGGGTCTACGTCGTTGCCGCGCGACTTCGACAGGGCCTGGCCTTTTTCGTCGAGCGTCCAGCCGGGCGTGACGCAACCTTTGTAGGGCGGAGTGCCGCGCGATCCCATGCCGCACAGAAACGACGACTGGAACCACCCGCGGTATTGGTCAGCTCCCTCCAGATAGAGATCGGAGGGCCAAGTGTAGCCAGGTTCGACAGCGAGCAATGCCAGATAGCTTGTGCCCGACTCGAACCAAACATCGAAAATATCCGTCTCGCGCTCGAACTTGGTACCGTTGCAGTGCGGGCACTTTGTTCCGGCCGGCACCAGGGATTCCACGCCGGGGACGAACCAGGAGTCAGAGCCAGACTTGGCAACCAGCTGTGCGACTTTCTCGTTCACACCCCGGTCATTCAGCGGTTTGCCGCAGCTCTCGCACAGAAATACCGCAATGGGCACGCCCCACACGCGCTGTCGCGAGATGCACCAGTCGGGGCGGTCTTTGATCATGTTGGCAAGGCGCTCCTCGCCCCAGGCCGGGTCCCATTTCACTTTTTTGATTGCTTCGAGGGTGCCGCTGCGCAGCGTGTCACTTTTCGATCTGGCGCCGGGCAGAGTTGCCTCCATGCCGATGAACCACTGCTCGGTGGCGCGGAAGATGATGGGGTTGTGACAGCGCCAGCAGTGCGGGTAGGAATGGCGAGTCTTCTCGAAGTGCAGCAGCGCACCGCGTGACCTCAGCAGCTCGATGATGGGCGCGTTGACTTTGGAAACGTGCTGTCCGTCATACTCGGGCAGGCCGTTGCGCAGAACACCCTTCTCATCCACGTTGCAGGTAGCGTCGAGCCCATAGCGTTCGCCGGTGGCGAAATCGTCTGCACCGTGCGCGGGCGCGGTGTGGACGACTCCGGTGCCGGTGTCCATGGTGACGTATTCAGCCAGCACGCCGAGGATCTTGCGGTCCAAAAACGGGTGCTGAAACTCGGCCCGATCGAAGGCTTTTCCCGGAATGCCCGACCAGGTTTCACCCGCGACCAGGCCGCACTTCTCGATGGTTTCATCAGCGCGCTGGTCTGAGATCACGAAAATGTCCGTGTCCGTTTCCAGCACGCGGTAGGGAGCTTCGGGGTGAAAGGCCACAGCCATAGAGGCGGGCAGCGTCCACGGCGTGGTGGTCCAGATGATGGTCGAGATGGGCTTTTGCGCTCGCCTGGTGTGGTCCGCCAGGCGCGTATCAATTTTCGCGGGGTCCGACTGCAACCGATACTTCACCCAAACCGTGTCGCTGGTGTGATCTTCGTATTCAACCTCGGCCTCGGCCAGTGCGGTCTGGTCATACCAGCACCAGTACGTCGCGCGCAGGCCCTTGTAGACTGCACCGTTTTCATAGAACTTGTAGAAGGCACGCAGAATTTCCGCCTCGTACTGAGGCGTCATGGTCGAGTAGGGCCGATCCCAGCGGCCAAAGACGCCAATGCGCTTGAACTGTTTGCGCTGCAGGTCGAGATATTTCTCGGCATACTTGCGGCAGGCGGCGCGCACTTCGGCCACCGGCATTTGCAGCTTCTTGCCGCCCAGTTCCTTGTCCACTTTGATTTCGATAGGCAGGCCGTGGCAGTCCCAGCCGGGAATGTAAGGCGCGTCGAATCCGGCCATGGTCTTCGATTTGACAACGAAATCCTTGAGGCACTTATTGAGCGCAGTTCCCAGGTGAATGGGGCCGTTGGCGTAAGGTGGGCCGTCATGCAGGACATAGGGCGGCGCGCCCCGGCGCGCTTCGCGGATGCGCTCGTAGAGGCCCATTTCCTCCCAGCGGGCCAGCATCTTGGGCTCGTTTTGCGGCAGGTTGGCCTTCATCGGGAAGGCAGTCTTAGGAAGATTGATCGTCGATTTCAGATCAAGAGGCAATCGGACACGTTCTCCTAACTGATTGAATCTTTTCATTATAGGGAGCGCGCGAGATTGCGTCTATTCGAGCCGATCAAGTCAAAAGTTTGAACCACGAAGGACATTAAGCTGCACGAAGGGAAACCCTCCAAATTCAAGTCTTCGTGATACTTAGTGTCGTTTGTGGTTTGCGCACTCTCGCTGCCGGTAGGCAGCCGTTTGCAGCAAAGGTACATGGGCGGGGGAGCCGGGAAATGTTCCGCTCGAGCGGCGAAACGGGGTACAATTTTAGTATCCGAGTGGGCGCACGTGTACCTGTAGGATTGGGTACGGCAAAGTTTGAGGAATTCACAAGCAACTTTGCCACGCCGGCGTTCATCTCTATAAAGGCAGTAATTTGCGTGGGTTAGCCCAGTCCCCTGAATAGACTGGCAATGAGGCAGATGGGAACTACGCCAATCCAGCAGAACCCAAGCGGCGAGCCAGAACTGCAGCTTCTGGGCGCGAAGGAGCTGTTCGAAGAGCCGCTCTGGAAATCCCTGTTCCGCGAGTTGGATGAATTCTTTTTCCCCAAGAAGCTGCCGCCCTTGCAGCTCGAGTCGAAGCCCGTACCGGTCAAGGAAATCTGGGGGTTTTACGACAATAAGAGCCGTGGTTTTCTGGGTTCTTCGGCAGCGCACGTAGTTGTGCTCGTGCTGCTGATCGGGGGGGCGTACCTGAAATTCAAGGAACCGGGGGTGGTGGCAAAACAAGATCTAACGCCGTTGATCGATCCTGGCGACTACGCGCTGAAGCCGGGCAAGAACGCCATCAGCGGCGGCGGCGGTGGCGGAGACAGAGATATTTTGCAGGCGACACGTGGGAAGTTACCGAAACAGTCGCTGGACCAGATTACGCCACCGACCATCGTCATTCGCAATCCAGCGCCGAAGCTGGCCGTGGAGCAGACGGTCGTAATTCCCCCGGACGTCAAAATCGCAATGAACACGCCACCGATTCTGGGCGATCCGACTTCGCACGGAGTCATGCCATCGAATGGAACCGGAGCTCTCGGCGGAATTGGCCGGGGCACTGAGGGTGGGGTTGGCGAAGGCGGCGGCCCTGGATTTGGCAAAGGCGAAGGCGGCGGAACCGGCGGCGGTAAATATCATGTCGGCAACGGCGTGACGCCGCCCCGTGTGATCTTCCAGACTGAGCCGGAATTCTCCGAGGAAGCCCGGAAAGCCAAGTACCAAGGCACATGCACGCTCTACGTCACCGTAGACGTGAACGGCCGAGCCACCGACATCCGCGTGGCCAGTTCTCTGGGTATGGGCCTGGACGAAAAAGCCATCGAGTCGGTTAAGAACTGGAAGTTCGAACCGGGCAAAAAAGATGGACGGTCGGTACCGGTTGAGATTGCGGTCGAAGTGGACTTTCACCTGTACTGAGTCGGAATTTCCGCTTACCTCTTCATCTTTCCCAGCAAAATCAAGATCGCCGACACCACTACGCTCAGCACAATTGAGGTCGCCAGCGGGAAGTAGAACGTCGTGTTCTTTCCACGATAGAGGAAATCTCCCGGCAGGCGGCCCAGCGGAAGGTTCAGTCGGCCTGCTGCGAGCAGCAGCCCACCGATGACGACTAGAACCAGACCCACGTATACGAACAATCTGCCGAAATCGGCCATGCGATGAGTGTAGCGCGTGAAAGGCGGATTCCTCCACTCCGCCGTCGCGTTCGCTCCGGCTCAGGTCGGAATGACAAAGTGAGTGAAAGTCGCGTTCGCCTGCACCGGTCGGAACGATAGAGTGAGTGGGCGTCGCTTCCCTCGTTCTGGCCGGAATGACAACGCCAGCCTAGTCGTCGTCGGGATCGAGCGCCTTTTCTTTGTTATTCAGGAAGTAGTCTGCCTTCAGCGGGGCGGCGATGGTGGAAAAGGTCAGGGGCGTCTGGGTGAAGTCGAAGCAGTCGGACAGATCGTCGGCGCGCGAGTCGGCGTAGGTTCCGTTCGGATCCACCGAGGGCAGTTTGAACGTAGTCTCGATGAACTTTAGAATGCTGCCAAAATCGTGGTGGACCTTGGAGATGTATGCGGGCTTTGCGTAGGGCGAGATGACGATCAAGGGCACACGGAAGCCTTGTTCATAGGAGTTGTTGGGGACAAGATAGGGTTGAGGCGAAACGTGATCGTACCAGCCTCCCCAATCGTCCCAGGTGATGATAATGGCGGTGTTCTGCCAGTACGGGCTGTTGCCGATGGCGTTCACGATCGACGCCACCCACGACGGGCCTGTGCCATCAGTCGACAAAGCATGATCGGAGGCCTGCCCGGCTGGGATCACCCAACTTACGGTCGCGAGATTGCCGCTGCTTATGTCGGTCAAAATCCGGACGTTGTCCGGCTGAATGACGTTGTTGTTCCAGTCGGCGCTGGCGCAAGCCGTGGCGTTCGGAGGCGCGGCGTTCGGTCCGCACAGGTGCTGAATCGCATTCGGCCCGGTCCAGATCGATCCGGGACTGGGAGCGTAATACTTCCAGGTGATTTTGTTTTTGTCGAGCAGATCAATCAGCGTGGGATGCTCGGCGCACGGGTACGCGCTCTGCGTTTCGTTGGTAGTTATATCGGGATTGCTGATGTCAATCAGCCTGACGATGGTGTCTGACGCCGACGCGCAACCAGCCTGGTTGCTGCCCGCGATTCCGTTGGGCGGATTCTCCGCCATAAAGAGATTGGCGTCGCCACCCGGAGCGTTCGTTCCCATGGTGGAAGTGCCCGAAATAATGTACTGGTGGGCCGGAAAGCTTGGACCCTGGTTGTTCTGAAACATGTTATCGCCGAAGGTGTATGTCTCGGCCATGGTGAAGTAGGGCTGAACCTCAGCGGGATCAACGTAGTAGAACTGGGGATTCGACAGCGGGCAGCTGAGGCCATGCTGGGTGGCGTATTGAGAGCAAGGACATGGCGCGGAGCCCTTCGGACAGTCAATCTTGACCAGGTCCGCGCCGTCCATCTTTCCGTCGTCATATTGCGCCAGATAGGCCGAGTGCGCGTGGCTCAGATCGTAATTCTGCGTGAGAGACGTTGGTTGCAGAGGGATGGAGACGTGCTGGGAATTGACTCCCACCGAACTTATATCAGCGTGACGGCTGATCAGAACCGGATCCTGGAAAAGGTTATCGGGTGAGCGGTTCTCCTGAACAATCACAACCACGTGCTTGATTGAGGGGTCGGGAGGAACGATGATCGAACCGGTGCCGCCGCCGCAGCCAATCGAGAAGATAAGTATTGCGGCCAAAGGCACAGCTAGGGCCGTAGAAGATGGGGGAGGGAACGTGCGCATCGAACTGGATCTCCTAGAAAGAAGGGCGCTCTAAGGTATTAAACCCGCTCGCAGCAAAAAAGTTGTGCCGCCAACGCCCCCGATCGGGCAGCGGTAATCCCAGGTTACCAGAGTAATCCAAGCCATTGAATTGTAACGCCTTAGAACCTGCTTCTGATCACAACCAAGAAGCGGCCGGGCCTTGCCGGCCGCCTTCTCAAACTTGGACGACCCTCGGCACTGGATTTAGTCGTCGTCCGGATCCATTAGGGGCGTCGTCCGGTTCAGGAAAAATTCAGCCTTTACCGGAGCGGTGATGGTCTTGAACTTTAGAGGCGTCTGCTTGTAATTGAAGCAATCGGAAAGACTGTTGGCTTTCGCGTCTGCATATCCCAGGGACGCGAGCCCGAAAGTATGCTCAATGTACAGCACGATGCTGCCGAAGTCGTGGGTCACGTGGCTGATGTACTGCGGCCTGGCGTAAGGCGAGACCACGATCAATGGCACGCGGAATCCGTACTCGTAGGAGTTGATGATGGGCGGAGCGACGTGATCGTACCAGCCTCCCCAGTCGTCCCAGGTGATGAAGATCGCGGTGTCGCTCCAGTACTGGCTGTTGCCGATCGCATTGACCACCGATGCGACCCAGGAAGGACCCAGGCCCGTGTTGCCGCTCGGGTGATCGGATTCGTCCCCGCTCGGAATGACCCACGACACGGAAGGCAGGTCTCCGTTCTTGATGTCGGTGAGAATGTTGGAAGGCGGCAGACTGACGTTGTTAAAGTCGGAACCGAGACAGGCGGTGGCATTGGGCGGCGGGTTATTAGGGCCGCACATGTGCTGAATCCCATTGGGCCCGGTCCAGATGGAGCCCACAGAGGGCGTGTAGTACTTCCACGAAATCTTTTTCTGATTCAGCAGGTCGGTTACGGTAGGGTGGTCGAAGCAGGGGTAAGCCGGCGTTTCGTTGCCCTGCGGATCAATCACGTAGGTATATTTGCTCGGCTTGGCGATGCAGCCAGCCAGATCTGCCCCCTGGGGAAACACGTTTTCTGCAGCGAACGAGGTGCTGGTCGCGGTGGGCGCAGATGTTCCAGAAATGATGATGGCATGCGCCGGGAAACTTGGACCCTGGTTGGTTTGAAACATACGGTCGTTAAAGGTGTACTGCTCGGCCAGCTGGAAGTAGGGCTGGACCTCGGCAGGGTCGACGTACGCGTAAACCGGGTTTGAGATCGGGCAATGAAGCCCGTGCGCCGTCGCATAGTCCGAGCATGGACAATTGGTCGCGGTCTTGGCGCAAAAAACGAAGGACTTGTCTGACCCATCCATCTTGCCATTGTCGTATTGGATGGTGAAGCCGATGTGCCTGTGGCCTAAGTCGTAGTTCTGCACCAGGGAAGTGGGCTGCAGCGGAATGGTTTGCCCTTTGGAATTCAAGCCCGAGGTTGCGATGTCAGCGCCGCGGCTGATCAGGACCGGATCCTGAAACAGGTTGTCGGTGCTGCGGTTCTCCTGAAAGATGATGACCACATGCTTGATGTAAGCGCCAGTCGGGGGCTTCTGTGCCCATGCTGACGGGCCGGCGAACGACGTTGTCATCAACCCGAGTGCGGTGACTATTGCCAAACGATGATTCATAACTTGAAGTCCGTCCTCTTAAGGGCGTTAGTTGTCGAGCGCAAGTGCGCCCGGGGATTTGCAAGCACGTGCTTGCCACATAATAGAGTCAGGCGAAGGGGGGAACGTGCTTGACAAAACAAAATCCTGCACGGAAAGCTCTGCCTTTGAATGCATTTTATCAGCGATCCCCGGCAAATGAAACAGATTAGTTGCCGCGACCAGTCTGGCTTCTGGCCATTTAGTCCAGCCAAATCAATAGTTTAGAGACCTGTCGTAGCCCTTCCGTGCGTCGCTGTCAACCCTGTAATTCGTGTCTGCGTCAAATCAGTCCTAATCGTCGTCTGGATCTGTGGGCGGAGTCTTGTCGTTGATGAAGAAACTCGCCGGCAGTGCGGCCGGGACCGTCTTGAAGACCAGGGGCTTCTGCTTGTAATTAAAACAGTCGGAAAGGTTATCGGAAGTCGCGTCCTCGTAGCCCAGCGAGTGCAGCCCGAAAGTGTTTTCGATGAATTTTAGGATGCTGCCGAAATCATGATGGACGTGAGAGATATGCGCCGCTCTGGCGTAGGGTGAGATCACGACCAGCGGAACGCGGAATCCCTCTTCGTAGGAATTGTTGGCAACGAGGGTAGGGGCTACGTGGTCGTACCATCCGCCCCAATCATCCCACGTCAGGATGATGGCCGTGTCCTGCCAGTACTGGCTGGTGCCGATGGCGTTCACCACCGACGCAACCCACGAGGGGCCGGAGCCGTTGGTGGCGACTGCGTGGTCCGATGTGTTGCCGCCTGGAATGACCCAGCTGACGGACGCGAGTGTGCCACCGCTGATGTCGGTCAGGACCTGCGTGTAATTTGGCTGGATGACGTTGTTGGTCCAGTCAGAACTGGTGCAGGCGGTTGCATTCGGAGGCGCGGCGTTGGGGCCGCACAGGTGCTCGATCGCGTTCGGTCCGGTCCAGATCGAGGTCGGACCGGGGGCGTAGTATTTCCACGTGATCTTGTTCTTGTCGAGCAGATCCATCAGGGTTTGATGTTCAGCGCACGGATAGACACTTTGTGTCTCGTTGGTCACTGGATCGGGATTACTGATGTCGATGAGCTTCACCAGGCTGGCCGGTGGAGCGGCGCAACCCGCAAGGCCATGCAGTCCACCTACTCCGCCGGTCGCGAGATTCTCCGCGAAGAACAGGTTGGTGTTGCCACCGGGTGCGTTCGAACCCATGGTGGAGGTTCCCGAGATAATGTACTGGTGCGCCGGAAAGCTCGGGCCCTGATTGCTTTGAAACATCCGATCGCCAAAAGTATAGGTCTCGGCCAAGGCGAAATAGGGCGCGACCTCCGTGGGATCAATGTAATAGAACTGCGGGTCCGCCAATGGACAGCTCAAACCATGGGCTGTAGCGTAATGAGAGCAGGGACAGTTCACGGCATTGGACGCGCAAGTAAGAACAATCTTGTCTGCGCCGTCCATCTTTCCGTTGTCGTACTGCGCCAGAAAGGAAGCATGCGTGTGGCTGAGGTCGTAGTTCTGGGTCAGAGACGTCGGGTTCAGGGTGATCACCTGCCCCTTTGAATTAACGCCCATCGTCGCAATGTCGGCTCCCCGGGCAATCAGAACTGAATCGTGGAACAGGTTGTCAGGAGTGCGGTTCTCCTGAAAGATGATGACCACGTGCTTGATGGGAGTAGCCACCGGGGGCTTTACTGCGAACTCAGCTTGCCCAGAAGCTGATGCGGCAGCCAGCAAGGATACGAATAGCGTGAGCAAACGCAGGTTCATAGGGCCTCAGTTTCTAAGACAAGTCTGCGGCTGATTGGACGCCACACTCCAGCATGCGAGACTCGCCAGTACAGCAATGTTCGGTGCTTTTCGGAAGGGGGATTCTGCGCCTGCGAGGCGGAGAATTTACCGGGTGCCGGAGCACCACAGCTCGAAAAACAGCCGGTAAACCCATTCTATCAGCCAACTTTCAGATTTCCACACCGAGATGCTGATAGTTCTTGCCGCAGAGCTTTGTTTACAGGCGCACAAAGCCACCCCTTGGCCCCACGCAATCTGAGCAGAATCAGTCGGTTAGGCGCGACGCCATCACGGACCCCAAGGTTTCAGAACCTTTGGTGCTGCGACGCGAGCGTTCCAGTGCGTGTGGTAAGGCGTCAGCGAAGGGAGGCGACCGCTTTGCGAACCTCGGCCACAAAGCCCGCATTCTTGATCGAGGCGAGGTTGATTTCCACGTTCGCGACGGCCCCGGTGAAAGCAGCCTGAGCCAAGGCTGTCGCCGTGGTCAGATCCGAGGCCATGTTGGGGTTCGTGATGGGGCCAAGAGTTGCGGCGATCGTCGAAACTTCGTGCGCGCGCTGGGCGACCAGGAGGGGAACACGGGTGGCTTCTTTGAGCGCCGCCTCGATCGTCGCCTCGCCGGTTTTCTCGTCGGACGCCGCTCTGGATGCTTTGTAGGCTTTCATCACAGAGTTGTACGACTCAGCGTCGGCGTCGATGGCGGCTTTGAGTTCCTCGCGCAGAGGAGTCAGCCGGGCAATTGCAGCGCTGAGTTGCGCCTCGAATTGCACATAGGCTTTCTTCCCACGTGACATGGACGCCACCATCGCCGCCAAGCCGGCCGCCATGGCGGCAGCCGCCGCCGATGCGCTACCACCGCCCGGAGTGGCCGTGGGTGCAGCAAGTTGCTCGACGAATGGCTCGACTCCGGAGCGCAATCCGCCGACCGCCATCTTTCCGCTCATCACTGCGGCGAGACGGTTTTCCAAGATCAACGACGAATCGAAGTTTTCGACCTGGAGGAACCATTCGGCGGCTTGTTCGAGAGCTTTCTTGGGGATCAGGCCGACGATTTCACTTGAGAGTGGCTGGACACCATATCGCGCGGCCTCCCGCTTGACCATTTCAAACACGCGGTGAACCGGCGTCTGCTCGAAGTCAGTGAGGTTCATCGAAACCTGGGCAAGACCGCGAACCAGGAAACCAGCGCCCTTGACGAAGCGGAGACCTCCAGAGGAGTGACGCACGGCTTTCGCGATCTTCTTGGCGATTTCGACGTCAGGAGTGTTGAGGAAGACGTTGTAGGCGACGAGAAATTTCCGCGCTCCGACGACAGTAGCTCCAGCCGTGGGATGGACCGCGGCCTCACCGAAATCCGGTCTGCGCGCTGGATTGGTGGCAATCTCGGCGCGAATACCTTCGAACTGGCCGCGGCGGATATTCTCGAGATTCTGGCGTTCGGGCGAAGTTGCGGCGGACTCGTAGAGATAAACCGGAATCTTGTAGCGCTTCCAGATTTCCTGTCCCACATGACGGGCCATGGCGACACAGTCTTCAATGGTGACGCCTTCGATGGGAATGAACGGGACGACGTCGGTTGCACCCATGCGCGGATGCGCACCCTGATGGTGGTTGAGATCAATTAATTCGGAGGCCTTGCCCACACCGCGAATGGCAGCTTCCTGAATGGCGTCGCGTTCGCCGACCAGCGTGATCACGGAACGGTTGTGGTCGGTGTCGGATTCGCGATCGAGCAGGTAAACGCCGGGCATTTTCATGGCGTCTACGATGGCGTCAACTTTGGACTTGTCGCGGCCTTCGGAAAAGTTTGGAACACATTCTACGAGCGTGGACATAAGGGAGAAGCATAGCGGTCAATCGAGTTGAACCGCAACTAGCCCCCCTCCAGGGAGGAGGACTGTTGGAATCCTGCTGCCCAAACTTGGATGCGAGCAGGCCGAACGGGAGAATCAACAATGCCGAAATACGTGATTGAACGCGAGATTCCAGGGGCGGGACAGCTGAGCAAGGACCAACTGCACGCCATTTCGCAGAAGTCGTGCGGCGTGCTGCAAAAACTGGGGCCGCAGATTCAGTGGGTGGAGAGCTTTGTGACGCCGGACAAGATTTATTGCGTCTACATTGCTCCGAACGAAGCCATGGTGCGGGAGCACGCCAAGCAGGGTGGATTCCCGGCGAACCGGGTCTCGGAAGTCAAAAGGATGATCGATCCGACGACGTCGGAAGGGTGAGGGACTAACGACGGCTGCGGTAGAACTTCCCGATCCCCAAGCGCACCTGCACCGTATTGATGCCTGGATTCGGCGTGGCCAGTCCAGCGTTCGAGATGTGCATGTAGCGCAGTTCGAGGCTCCAGTTATATTTTGCCCCGAGGATGTTAGTACCGAACGCCGCTTGGTCCATGAAGTTCACCGGATTGGTGCCGGTGGGTACATCGTGAGTGGTAACGAGAACCCCGCCGGTGAGTTCCAGGTAGGGCGAGAATCGCCCGTGCCGATCGAAATTCCACTTCAGGCCTAGAGGATCGAAACCCATCCCGTAAGCCGTGTTGGCTGGTTGGAAGACGGCGAACACTGGGAGTGCGTCCACGGCGTATTCGAAACGCCCGCGCAGGAACCCCGGCAGATGTGAATTTGTCAGCACCCATCCATAGCGCACGCCGGCGTTCATTACGCCGGTTTCGCTGCGCCCTCCACTGACCGAGTGGCCGCCACCAACAAAGAACTGGAGTTCGTGAGCGCCTTTCTCAGGAGCGGCTTGCCCCAGGCAAAATGCGGCTGATGTGAACAGCGCAGCGATAGGAAGTAATAGGCGGCTCACAGGGCAGCATCCGCTGTGGCGCTGCGACCGCGCGCGGCAAGTTGCAACAGGTCCCCGGCCACGCGAGCGGTGTTGTGGCGAGCGATACCGTTTTCCTCGGTCAGGTAGTTCCCGAGTATTGGCTCCGCACCGAGGCTTCGGATGGCGTCGAGGTCCACCGCAATCTGGCTGGCGCCCTCGGTCGCGTATTTGGCTTTCATTTCGTTCGATGCCGGCGTGCCATTGATCAGGGCATAGTCGAAGATCTGGCAACCGGCGTGGCGATTAAGGGCCTGAATGTGTTCTGAGGCACTTAGCCCCAGGCTCTCGTTGGCCTGCGTCATCAGATTGCAGATATAGACCTTGGTGGCCGGGGACGCCATGATCGCCTCCGGGATGCCCCGTACCAGGAGGTTGGGCACCAGACTGGTGAAGAGCGATCCTGGGCCGATGGTGATGAGATCGGCGCGCGCGATGGCATCAAGGGTCTGCGGCATGGGCTTGACGTCGCCGGGAACCAGGTGAAGTTGCCGGATGCGTCCCTTGCTGGCCGTGATGTTGGTTTCTCCGCGGACCACCGTGCCGTCTTCCATGGTGGCCTCAAGCTCAATGTTCGACGTAGTCGCGGGATAGATGTGTCCGCGCGTCAGGAGAATCTCCGAAGAAAGGCGCACCGCCTCGGAGAAATCTTCAGTGATCGATGTCAGAGCTGCAAGAAACAGGTTTCCAAAACTGTGGCCTTCCAGGGCCGAGCCGCGATCGAAACGGTGACGAAAGAGCTTCGAGAGCAGGGCTTCGTCTTCACTGAGGGCGACGATGCAGTTGCGAATGTCACCCGGCGGCAGCATATTGAGTTCCTTTCGCAAGCGGCCGCTGGAACCGCCGTCGTCGCTGACCGTGACCACCGCGGAAAGATCCTGGACGAGAGACTGGCGCGGTTGAGAAGCTGCAGTGGGCGAGGTGGTGACGTACTGCTTGAGTCCGCGAAGGAGCGTGGAAAGTCCGGTACCCCCACCGATTGCGACGATGCGCAATCCTTCTCGCGCGGCGGATTGTGCGGGGGAAAGAGGCAAGAGTGCGCTCGCGGTTTTGTCCGATGCTCTAGGAACCGTACGATCCCGTCGACCCTTCGCCCAGAGCGTCCGGATCTGGATACAGCAATTCCGTGAAGCGCGGGTCCTCCGCCAGGTTCTGGAAGTCGGAATCGTTTCGCGCCTGGAATCGCATGGCCGGATTTATGCGCAGAGCCTCTTCCAGCCGCTTCAATGAATCCTCTACATGACCAGTAAGGCACTCTAGAGCCGCCAGGCCGTAGATGGCAAAGTCGGACTTGGGATTCTGTTTCAAGATTTTTTCCAAGTGCTCGCGCGCGCCGATGTAGTCGCCGGCATTGATCAGGGACACGGCGTAGTCGAAATGCTCTTCCGCCGTTTTGAACTGCTGGCCGGAAGGGCGATCGGTTTGACGGCTGCAAGCGGCGAGGTGCACACGCGCCCGATCGGCGAGCTGTGCAACAGGGCCCTCCAGCACTTTTTCGAAGGCAGCGCGCGCTTTGTCGAACTTGTGTTCCTGCATTGCGCGCAGGCCGGCTTCGTATGCCTGCAGGGCTTGATGCATGCGCGGATCCTCGGGGGCAGGCTTCTTCGTATTCGCTTTCGGGGCCATATGCAATATTCTTCCTGTGTTTTTCGTAATCGGACTCCCGGTAGGCTGGCGCAAAACCAACACCCAGTATCACCCAAAGCAGGGCCGGAGCGCCAGTCGGGCGGGGTTAGTTGATCGCTTCCGCGGCGTTCAGATCTATCGCCTGCCATTCGCCCTTGATGATGCCGGCGCGGATTTGCGTCGCCGTTTTGCCCTTCTTGTGCTGTTGATAACTGTAATAAAGCTCTTTCAGGCACGTGGTGCATTGCGCACCATGAGTATTCTCAAAGCAGCTATGCAGGCTGTTGTGTCCCATGCGCTCGCAGTAGCAATAGCAGGGCTGCTGGTGAAGCACGGTGGGAATCTTGGCCGCCAGCTCGTAGGCATGCGTCTGATAGGGATGCTGCGCGTCGGCGCCCCATAGATCGGCCTTGGTCAACAGGGCAGGCAGCTTTACACCCTTGGGCGGCGGGCCGGCATTAAAAGCGGGAATGCCGCCTTCCTGGTCGGACCATTGGGCAGACAGGGTCAGGGTGACGACGAACAGAAAAGCAAGAGTCAGAGCACGTTTGCGCATAACCAGTTCTCACCTCACTCGTCTAGACATTGTAAACCGCGGCCGCTCGGACTGTAGGTTACTGGGGATGGTCGAAAGCTGTTCGGCCTAACACTTTCGGGCAATGCAGGAATCGTACGAAGTAGTAT
>Ga0209698_10005355_pt1 | contig 13902 bp, 9 predicted proteins | sample LitLauG_LLR_2012_FD_187203 | JGI IMG/M metagenome (GOLD analysis project Ga0209698, IMG submission 187203) | Freshwater sediment microbial communities from Pennsylvania, USA - Little Laurel Run_MetaG_LLR_2012 (SPAdes) (version 2) | ecosystem: Environmental > Aquatic > Freshwater > Creek >... | reverse complement strand
GGGGCAGAGCCCCACCCTGGCCTTGCTGGCTTCTCGCTCCTGTATCCCGGGAAGTCGCAACCCTTCAGATCGCTACCGCATCAGCGGTTTAGTTCAATCACCTTTCTGGCCGTTTCGGTCCTCGCCCCATCCGGCGTTTCCAGATGCAGCCGAAAGTGATCCGTCACCGGTTCAATGCGCGTCACCCGCGTTTCGTAGCGTGGGTTTATCCCCAGAAAATGCTTGTACCAACTCAGATAGTCCGCCCAATCCGTGCGCTTGATGCGGTCGATGGCGGCATAGGCCGGCAGCCCGTGCCGAGCCTCGTACCAAGCCTGGAAACTCAACGCCGGCAGCCCGAGTTCAGGTCCCGTCAGCCCCTTCGGAGTACGCAACAGATTCATCCGCGCGGCGTTCAACCAGATGCCGGCGCGTTGCTCGTTTGGCGCCGCTTCCAGGATTGTAACCTGGCCAATCCCCGCGCGGCGCAGCGCGAAGGACAGCGCGCAGCCGGTTTGCCCACCGCCGACGATAACGACATTATGATCGATACCAGCACGATCCGGCACCCAGTTGGCGGGGTCCGGACCGATCAGGCGAAGCGCGGTTCTGGCAGCGGTGTCAGGATCGTTTTGTTCGTTCATTCTTTGTCTCCCATGCGGCTTTATTGTCTGGACCTACACAGTTTCCCCCGTGGCGCCCGCGATCATCGGTAACTCCGTCGCGCCTGCATCAGCCTGATCTTGTCTTGCCCAGACGCTGGTGCATAGGCTGGGGCCCGACAAGGCGCCGGTCGATCACTACGGGGGGACATCACAATGAGCCGATTTGACACTTACGCAACAAAATATGCCTGCATCCACATGCGCCGCGAAAGAGGCATTCTGGAGATGCGGTTTCACACCGACAACGGCCCTCTGCGCTGGGGCCTCGGACCGCATGGGGAACTGCCGGATGCCTTCGCCGATGTCGCCCGTGACCGCGACAATCGCGTGGTGATCCTGACTGGCACTGGCGATGAATGGTCCGGAGTCCGAGCGACGCCGGGGCAGGGGTCGATCAATCCGGGAATGACCGCGAACGCGTTCGACCGTGTGCACTGGGAAGGCCGGGCGTTGCTGATGAACCTGCTGAGCATCGAGGTGCCAGTGATTGCGGCGATCAACGGTCCAGCATGGCGGCATGGCGAAATACCGTTACTGTCTGATATTGTTCTGGCTTCGGATACGGCGGCGTTCCAGGACTCGGCGCATTTCCCCAACGGCCTGGTGCCCGGGGATGGCATGCATATCGTGATGCCGATCTTGCTGGGTTTGAACCGAGGGCGATACTTCTTGCTGACCGGCCAAACGTTGTCGGCGCACGAGGCGAAGGATCTCGGTCTGGTGGCCGAGGTCCTGCCCCGGGACAAAGTGCTGGCGCGGGCCTGGGAACACGCCGAGGCGCTGGCGCAAAGGCCGACCCTGCTGCTGCGCTATACCCGCCTGATGTTCACGGAATACCTGAAAAAACGCATGCAGGATCTGCTCGGTTATGGTTTGGCGATGGAGGGGCTGGCGTTGATGGAACAGACCAATCCACCGAAATAAACGATCGGGTTTGGCAGGCAATTCAGGCCGCCGGCTGACGACCCGCGTTAGCAATGAATTGCCGCACCTCCCCGGCGCATGCCTCGGGACGCAGGGCAGCGATGTGGTAGGAGTCCCCCGGCAGCACGACCAGCTTTGACTGCGCTATCGCCTCCTGATAATTCCGAACCGCCGATACCGGCTGCAACGGGCTCTCTGCGGTCGTTACGACCAGCGTCGGCGCCGTGATCCGCCCAAGCAGCGGCGTCAGGTCCATGACAGCGGCCGCTCGGGTGTAACTGATGCAGGAACGTGGATCCGCCGCGCCCATTAACACGTCGGACCACCACGTCATCATCGCCGGTGAAGCGTCGCTGCCGAGGCGGGCCGCCTGCGTCGCCGCGGCCCAGCCACGAACACCCTCGTTGCGTATGCGGTCTGCAAAGCTACCCAGATCGGCCTGGCCACCCGGCGATCCTTTGGCGGGGGTGCCTAACACCGCCAGTGTTCTCACCCGGTCCGCAAAATCGGCGGCGAGTTCCAGCGCGATCGACCCCCCATATTTGGCGCCGACCAAATGAAAGCGATCGATCTTCAGCGCGTCCATAAGGCGGACAAGGTCCACGGCGATCTGTTGCGTTGTGCAATCGTAATCGGCCGGCATTGTGGATTGTCCGAAACCAGGCAGGTCCGGTCGCAGAACGCGAAACTGTCCGGATAAGACAGGCACCCATTGCTGCCACGCGACATGGGATTCGGCGACCCCATGCACCAAGACGATCGGCTCGCCATCCTGCCAGGGCGGTCCAAACCACTGGTCTTCACAGGCGATCACAACGCCGCCCCTGACTTCGTGTTTCCGCATGTCCGCCCCCCGTTCAACCCCGATCGGCCGCACCAAAATACAATTTCGCATCCGCCGCCCGCACCCGCGCCTCCGGCAGACCCAGTTCCCGCCGCACGATATTCGTGCCCTCCACCATAGAGACGCACTTGTAATAAGCGATCCGGCGGCTCAATCCTTCGCGCCCGAACCCGCAATCCGTCGTGATCACCAGACGCTCCGGCGGAATAAACTCCAGCGCGCGGCGGATCAGTCCAGCCACGTATTCCGGCGGTTCCACCACGGTATTGCAATGATTGACCACACCGATACCGATTTTCTTGTCGGTCTTATATTTACCGAACAGCGGAAGGTCCTTGCCATTACTGCTCGCACATTCGAACGTGATCACGTCCGCATCCAGTTGCAGCAGATGCGGCATGGCTTTTTCGTAGCTGGGCACCTCCCAATAAACCCGTTGCTGATTGGGATTGCCCCAACAGGTATGCACCCAGATTTCCGCGTTCACCCCAACCAGTTGCCGGTTGAAAGCCGCGGTCAGAAATTCGAGATCGGCCTCGGTGCAATCCGGCCGCAAGGATCGCCCGTGGTGAGGCGGTTCTTCAACCTGAATCAGCGGACATCCCGACGCCGCCAGTTCGCGCAATTCCGCGTTCATAATGTCGCACAAATCGAGTATCATCGCCTTGTCGTCAGTATAGAACTCGTTCCAAAGCATACTCGCCAGGGCCGGCGCGCAGATCGCGCCAAATTTCACTGGCCGATCCGTCAAACGCTGCGCCACCTGCCACAGTGCGGCATACTCCCAAGGACCACGCGTCAGCTTTTCCTTCACCACACTCGGCTGATACGCCTCCTGGACTTCCCACAGGATCTTCCCCGGCCGCAGGTCGTGACGCCCCATCCAGCCGCGCGAAGTGTCCCGATGCCCCTGAATTCCGCCAAGCCGCTCGATCGGGTAAAAAAACCAGGATTTGCCGCCTACCGCCAGATCGAAGCGGCTATCGCCATCCGTGACGATATCCAACCCGGCCGCCTCCTGAGCGTTGATGATCGCCGCGACCGCATCCATGTATTGCTCGCGAAACAATGACTCGCCCAGCGCCGACTTGAACGATCGGCCGTTCAGGCTCATGTCGAACCACAACGGGCGAGGGTAGGATCCAGTGATCGCTGTCGGCAGCACCATGTCTTGTGTGACGGTTAGCATCTGGCACCCTTTCGTTGAGATGGGTTCACGCGCGTTCGAATCGAAATTGAATCAGTCGATTGCTCGCCCCGACTATACCGCCAAACCCGCCTCTGGGAAGCCACAGCCCTAAGGCCGCATCAAAGTCCGCGCCACCGCCTCCCGCCACCCCCGGTATTTCCGCTCCCGCTCGACCGCCGGCATGGCCGGTGCGAAGCGACATTCACCCGACCACGTCAACGCAAAAGTCTCCAAGTCCGGATACAGTCCCGCATCCATGCCAGCCAGATAAGCCGCACCCACCGCCGTGGTCTCGACGCACCGCGGCCGGTCCACCGGAGCACCCAGGATGTCGGCCAGGAACCGCATCGTCCAATCGCTGGCACTCATGCCGCCATCGACGCGGATAACCGTTCCGGTCAGCGACCAATCCTCCCGCATCGCCTCCAGCAAGTCCCGGGTTTGATAGCCCACACACTCCAGCACCGCCCGCGCGAACTCCCGCCGCGTCGTGCCACGAGTCATTCCGGTCAGCATCGCCCGCGCCTCGGGGTCCCAGTGCGGCGCCCCCAGCCCAACGAACGCCGGCACCATATACACGTCCTGAGCCGGGTCCGCCTCGGCCGCCAACACCCCGGTCTCGGCCGCCGACGCGATCAGTCCCAGCCCGTCACGCAGCCACTGCACCGCCGCGCCGGCAACGAAGATGGAGCCCTCCAGGGCATAGGTCCGTTGGCCGCCGAACTGGTAGGCGATCGTGGTGATCAACCGGTGCGTGCTGGTCACCGCCTCCCGGCCGGTGTTCAGCAGCACGAAGCAGCCGGTGCCGTAAGTCGATTTGACCATGCCCGGCTGAAAGCACGCCTGCCCAATCAGCGCCGCCTGCTGATCGCCAACGATGCCTCGGATGGCGATCGGCGCACCGAAATGGGCGGGTATCACGCTGCCAAAATGTCCCGCCGTATCACGCACCTCCGGCAGCATCGATCGCGGCACGCCGAACAGCGCCAGCAAATCGTCGTCCCATTCGCCGCGATGAATGTCGAACAGCAACGTGCGGGACGCGTTGGTGGCGTCCGTCGCATGCACCGCTCCACCAGTCAGCCGCCACAGCAGGAAGCTGTCCACCGTGCCGAACGCCAGGTGCCCGGCATCCGCCGCCGCCCGAGCGCCGGCAACCGTATCCAACAGCCAGGCGATTTTGGTGGCCGAGAAATACGGATCGAGGCGCAGACCCGTGCGGCCGGCCACCAGCGCGCCATGCCCCGCCTCTTCCAGCCGCTCACAGAGATCAGCCGTCCGCCGATCCTGCCAGACAATGGCGTTGTGGATCACGCGCCCAGTGCGGCGGTCCCAGACCACAACCGTCTCGCGCTGGTTGGTGATGCCCAGCGCCACGATGTCTGCCGCGCCCAATCCGGCCTCGCCCAGGGCCCTGCGAACGGTGCCCAGAACGGACGTCCAGATCTCTTCCGGATCATGTTCGACCCAGCCAGGCCGAGGATAGATCTGGGAAAATTCCTGCCGCGCCGTCGCGACCGGCGCGACCGAGGCGTCGAACACGATGCCGCGCGTGGATGTCGTGCCTTGGTCGATCACCAGGATGTGCCGCGCCATAATGGTCTACCTCCCTGAGTGTCGCGCCGGTCAGCCCGCGACCATCCCGCCGATCGCCGCGTCGATCGCCGCTATTTCCTCCGCCGACAACCGCAGCCCCAGCTTGCTCCGGCGCCAGACGACATCGTCGGCTGTCCGCGCCCATTCCGCCCGCACCAGATACCGCAATTCCGCCTCCGTCAGGTCGGCACCAAAGCCGCGCCCAAGATCCGAAACACACGTCGCGCCCCGCAAAAAATCATCCGCCCGAGTGCCATAGGCCCGCAACAACCGCCGCAGGGTAACCCGCGCCACAAACGGATAGCGCGCCGCCGCGGCGTGAAGCAGTGCCTCGAACCCATCCACCGGAAAGTCGCCACCCGGCAGCGCATGCCGCCCGGTCCAACCGGCCGCCTGGCCCGACGCCGCGGGTAAATGCGGCTGCAACAGCGCGATCGCCGCCTCGGCCAACCGGCGATAGGTCGTAATCTTGCCGCCAAATACCGACAGCAACGCCGCGCCACCCGCCGGCACATCGCACCGCAGCACATAATCCCGAGTCGCCTGCTGCGGCGCCGACGCCCCATCGTCAAACAACGGCCGCACCCCGGAATACGACCAAACAACCATATCGGGCGTGACCGGTTGCCGCAGATATTCACTACAGGACCGACACAGATAATCGATCTCGCCGGCACTGGCGCGAACGGCGCCAAGATCGCCGGTAAAACTCTGGTCAGTGGTCCCGATCAAGGTAAAATCGCGCTCGTAAGGAATGAGAAAAACCACCCGCCCGTCATCATTCTGGAAAATGTAGCACGCATCGTGATCAAACAGTTTCGGCACCACGATGTGGCTGCCCTGCACCAGACGCACCGATTCCGGCACCTCGGTTCGGAGCACCGACATTCCAACCTCCGCCACCCAAGGCCCCGCCGCGTTCACCAACACCCGCGTTCGGATGGTCCGGCGTTCCCCCGTCGTCTGGTCCTGTAGCGCAACGACCCACCGCCCATCCACCCGCTCCGCCGCCACGCAAGCGGTCCGAGGCGCGATCGTCGCCCCAAATTCGGCGGCGTCCAGCGCATTCAGCACCACCAGCCGAGAATCCTCCACCCAACAGTCGGAGTAAGCAAAGCCACGCGTAAACTCCGGTCTCAACACGGCACCAACCGGGTCGGTTCTCAACCGAACCGTACGCGTCGGCGGCAAAAATTTCCGGCCGCCCAGATGATCGTAAAGAAACAATCCAACCCGCAGCAGCCACGCCGGACGCAGTCGCTTGTGATGCGGCAGCACGAACCGCAACGGCCAGATGATGTGCGGCGCGATCCCCCACAGCACCTCCCGCTCCATCAGCGCCTCCCGCACCAGCCGGAATTCGTAGTGCTCAAGGTAACGCAGCCCGCCATGGATCAGCTTGGTGGAGGCACTTGAGGTTCCGGACGCCAGATCGCCGCGCTCGCACAGGAACACGCTCCAGCCGCGCCCCGCCGCATCCCTGGCGATGCCGCAGCCATTCACGCCGCCGCCGATGATCGCGATGTCGTAATCCATCTTGGCTGTCAGTGTCCTCACCAAGCGCGAGTGTGCCCAGTGTGAGCGTATCCCGCGGTCGCCGGAAAACACAATCGCCGCGACGGTCAAACCCCACCCGGCAAGACGAAAGCCAAAGCAACAAACGGACTGTGCGCGCAAATTGTGAAATCGCGGGTGTTCTCACCCCACGACCGGCATTCCGCTGGGACCGGTTCCGGCCCAAGCTGTTCTCCACAGCCGCAGCCGCGGCCCAATCGGTCGAGACTGACAAAAACTGGCCGAATGTCGCCGGCAGTGATTCTCTCGCAAACCTCCCGATCAAGGGACCGCCAGGTATTCTACGGCACTTCTACTGGGGAGCCAGAAATAACCGCCGCCAATTGGCGTGACAAAGTCCGGCAGCTCGACAAGGTGCGAGGGGCCGAACTCGGTTGGCACCGTGAATGAACCTGTTCCGCGATTGGCGCCGATCAGTGGGTCCATTTCGTCGCGTAACCCCTGGAAGTTCGGGCGCAGCAGCCAAGACTGTTGGATGAGCTCGAACTGTCGTTCTATATCCGCATTCAGGCACATGAAGAGCAGCCCCTCCGGCGGCGCGTCCCGGGCCACGATGTAAGGCCGCCCGACACGGAGAATACGGTGACGATTGGTGATGGCGAGTGGGTCGTCGATATCCGGATGCAGGGAATCGCGCGGGTTGGCCCGCCGGATATGGGCTCCCAGCGGGCAGTGCAAGCCATCCGGATCCTCCGTGCCAAAACGGAACTCGTTGTCGGTTCGGCCGCCAGGGTGGGTGGGATGGCGGACGAGCGATGATCCGTCCGGCCAGCGCCCAAGCAATTTCGCCGCGATAAAATCGGGCCCTTTTCCCCATTGGAGGGCGCGCGTCTTGACATAGGTGGTGAAACCTTCGACGTCTTGCCGGAGCTGACGGATCACTAGAAACGAACTGTTGCGGCCAAGATCCGCGCGACCGCCACCGAGGCGCGGCAGATAGCCGTGTGGTTCGCGCGCCGTCGCGACCGTTGGGACCGGTGGCATGTACCCGCGGTTGTCCGGGTATCCAAGCACGAATTCACCGGCCGCCACGATCTGGTCTCGGAGCGGATGGCGGCGCGCGGCGGGGGTATCAGGAATGATCGGCTGGGATAGTCCGTCACGGAAACCAAACGGTTCGGTCGTGGCCCCCTTTAGGCGGGGCTGGAGGTCGATACGGATGCCGATGGTTACCGAACTTGCGTTTTGCAATTGTTCGATCGCGGTGACTGCATTGTCCAAAGCCCCGGCCGAATCGGCATAAACCAACAAGGCCGCATCTGGTCTGATCCGGTCGTTCCCCCATTCCCAGCATTTAGACGCGCGGCTTCCGACGTCGCCAAGCGCTCGGGCGCGACCTTCCGATGTCATACCGTTGACGAACGCCGCCGGAAAGGTGGCCAGGTCGTCGCCGTGTAATCCGAGATGGCGCAAGCCTGTGGCGGTCAGCGCCAGAACATAGACCGGCTTGTCGTGGTCCGCATGGCCGTAAGTCAAGAGTGGCGCCAGTTCCTTCAACCAAGCCTGGCACCTTTCATGTTGGCCCGGATCCAGCGATATCACCAGGCAGGCGGCATATTTCAACTTGGTCAGTGCGCCGAACACCAGGGTTGTGATTTCAGGCGCTTCGAGATGGACAATTTTGTTGGTTGTCATGGTGAGGGGGCCCCAAATAGCGCCAGCCACGCCTTCGCCTGTTGGTCGGTCTCGGCGGCGGCGATCCCCTGCCGAATCTGAGCGTTAATGCTCATGCGCTCCAGTGTCAGGTCAGGGTACGCCGCATACCAAAACGCTGTCGGGATCTGCTGACAACGCACCCAACGCCGGAATCTGTCTCCGTCGGCGGTACCTTCGAAGAAAAGCAATCGCGTTTTGGGAAATCCCTGGCAATTGGACCAGATACTGGTGGTCCCTAAGGGCACGAGGTTGATGAAATCCTCCAGGTAGTTTTCGAAGGAACCATCGTAGTTCGAACAGAACACAAGTTGGCCGGTGCCTGGCAGCAGGATCCAGCGGGCGTAGTGCACCACATGGACGTTGCCGAGGAACCCGGGTCTGCCGCTCAGGGCGAGTGTTTGCGACGTCAGCCACATGACACCGCGCGCTGTGAGAGAGCGTAACCACCCGGGCTTCATGCGCGTAACAACAACCAGCAGGTTGAGCGCTCCCTTGTTCTCCTCGGCCATAATCTTAGCCACGTCGTCAGGGTCGGGCGCGACGTCGGCTGGCACGTCTGTCGCCTCGGCTTTCACGAGGCGCAAGTAAACCACCAAGGCGGCCGCCGCGATGGTGAGGAGTACGGCCGCCGGGGCAAGCAGCACAGAGTGTGTCCAGCCAAGTAAATAGGCCATAAACCAGACCGCGAGCGGAATCAGTACCAATGGCCAAAGCAGGGCCGGGAAGGCGTTGCCCAGAATCCGCGCATTGATCCCGAGCGTGCATGGCCGATCCGGTTCAAGGAATGGTGCGTCGGCCGGAACAAATGCCCATTTGGCGTCGCCAGCGCGCCAAAGATCCTCGCGGACGGCGCGCAACTTGTCGCGCGCGGGCTTCGGGCCATGCAGATGATGATGCATCCGAGCGATTCGTCTGGCTAATTTGTCCTCGTCCAGGATGCGTTCAACGGTCAGGCCGGGGGATCCGCAAAACGGCAGCCCCAGCGCACCGGCGCGGCGCATCGTACTCAGCCAGCTTGTTCCGAGTGTACGATGGTGACGTAAAAGGAATGTCCCGAGATCGGTCCGCCGCGCGGCGGCAATGCCGGCCGCGGCCAGAATGCCGTCCAGTGCCGGTCCCAAAGGGCCCGCCAATGCGTTCAGGGTCAGAGACGCGGCTTGATCCGCCGAGATTTCCATGACGAGATGCGCCGGCCCCGCATCGGCGGGGATGACGTTGATGCTCATGAAATGCACGATCCCGAGCGCCGCGATGGCCGCGCTCAGCCCGCCGATGGGCGGATTCCCCATCTCCCGGACCAGCGGCAGCACCGCCGTCTCACAACCCGGTTCGATTGTCACAACAACCGTAATGAAATAGGGGATCATCGGAGAGTTACCGGAAGATACTCAGGGAATGCGCCGAAATAGGTAATCGCTTTCCGCTGCGGCCGACTTTGGTAAAAGCCCCGCTTCAGCAGCGGCTTCAAGGTTTCGACCAGTTGCGCGCGCCCGATCGCGAAACCGGCACACCAGTGACGGCCATAGCCGAACACCAGCGTATCGGCGGGAGAGCGCCCTGGGTTGAAGGCCTTTGGGGCGACGACCCGGCGACCGTCGAACATAGCGGATTGGGTGACGGCGCAGACAAGGTCGCCGGGCTGGGCGCGGACCTCGCACCTTGTGCCCGCGGCGATGACACGGGGGGCTGCGCAGTCACGCAACGCTGCCGGAAAAATGGGCTTGAAGCGCAGCGCTTCCAGCAAGCACAGCCTCAGCTGCTCATCGTCGCCGTTCCGCGCCGCCTCCTGCGTGACTGTCATCGCAGCCGGCCAGCCCAGCAATACCTGAGCTGTATTCGCGATCGCCATGGTAGAAGCCGACATCATCCCCGTGAACATGCCTAATACGGTAATGTTGATCGTTTGCGGGTCCATTCCGGCCGTAATCAAACGACCGATGACGGTATCCTCATCCTGACAAGGCGCTGCGAGGGCGCGATCGATCGAAGCGCGTATCAATGGTTCGAGTTGCGCAACCGCCGCGGATCCAGCGCGCTGCGCATCGGAATCGGGCTTTTGTGGACCAAACGCATAGTTTCCGACTGCCAGAAACCACAGCGCGAGGTCCGGTAGAAGATCGTCGCTCACGGCCAAACCCATGTACCGGCGGCCACAATCGGCTTGTGCCAGCCGCGCGAGCCGGGCCACATCCAGCTCTCGGGCATTCGCGACCCTGGGTTCGACAAATTCGCGCACCATGCCACCAATGCGCGGAATATCTTCCAACACCATCGCGCCGGAGACGTCCTTCAGCGCGCTGAAATATTCGGGCCCGTCGGTGCCCAGCCCAAATGGCACCGTCCTGTTGGCGTGCAGCGATGCGATGCGTTCGCCGAACCGAACTCGGAAACCGTCGCTGTCGTCGAGGATCGTTTCAATCTCCTCGCGCCGCGTGACAAAAACCGTATCTCGGAGTCGGGTGTTTGGATGAAGCACCCGCAACACGGACCAAACCGGCATCTGGTGATTGAGCAACCAATTTGTCGCGCGGGCCAAAAGGCTTTTATCACGCAATAGATTTGGGTCGAACGGGGCGGCTGGGCCGGCCTGGGCCGTCGGGTTCATCGGGCGATCTCCACAAGTCGTGCGAGTAGCTCATCCGCTGCGGCGATATCGAGCAATTCTGGCACATCCTCGACCAGGGCGCGTGCCTTGCGGAGAATAAGTTCGGCCGCCGCGTGCTCGCCGCGGCGGACCAGCAACCGCGCCAATGAAATGGACGCCCGCAGTCCAAACAGGTGCTGGCCTCGCTCCGCGGCGACGTGCATCGCCGCAATCAGTTCAGCCTCACCGGCGGCCTCTTGACCGTCCGCGATCAGCGTCTCGCCAAGCTCGCGGTGGCACTCGCAATCATCCCAGTGCTCGCCCGACTCGTTCTGAATTTTTTTTGCCGCCTCTATCAAATCCAACGCCTCAGCCGTGCGGCGCATACTCAGCAGCATAGCCGCTTCAATGCGGAGGAAACTCGGAAGATGGAGACGAGTCCCGGTCGCCATCCGGCGTTTGAGACCCTCCCGTGCCAACGGCAAGCCCGAAGACGGGTCGCCGCGGGCCGCGAGCACCCATCCGCGCTCCATGATGGAGATGGCCGAGAAGTGCACGAAGCCGGCAGAAATGCGACTCAGTTCATCGAGACTTCGCTCGGCGACGTCAGGTCCCCGAAGGGGGAGAAGCAGGTTCACCTGCAGCGCCAACACCAGTGCGAGTCCCCACGGTTGCGCCAACTGTCGCGCCTCCTGGACCGCGTCCGCGAGTTCGCGTTCGGCTTCACTGAACTCCCCCCGCATCATTAGCCCCCAGCTGAGATAGGTCCTCATGATGATGCGCGGGTCGCCGATGGTTGGTCCGGCATACAGATGCCGGCGCTCGGGATCGAATAGAGAGATTCCTTGCCGCAGCAGGCTGACGGCGGTTTCGATGTCACCGGCAACCAGGGTGGTGAAGCCAAGGGTGTAATATCCCATCACCGTCCAAACGGGGTCGCTACGGCGCGTCGCCTGGTTAAGCAGGTCGTTCGCTCGCCCTCGGGCTTCGGCGAACCGGCCGCGAAAAAACGAATGGTTCCACTGAATGAACAAAACGGTGAGCAGCTCCAGCGGGTCCCCCAAGCGATCGCACAGAGAGCGGGCGCGGTCGAACACCTCGCCGATGGCGGGCGCCGCATGGCCCTCCGTCGCCATCAGTGCCTTGCCGTACACGACAAGGACTTCCAATTCGGTACGCAACCGATCGGCATCCTCCGGTACTGTCGCGAGCAAAGCCAGGGCGTGGCGCAACTGCGTCAGCGCCTCACTCATCGCCGACCGTTGCAACGACTGCAACCCGGCACGCAACCACCACACTGCCGCTTTCAGGTTGTGCGTTGCCGCGGCATAATGATGCGCCAGCATTTCCGGATGCGACGCCGCCATCTCGGGAAAATTCGCTTCCAAGGTTTGCGCGCAAAGCGTGTGCAATGCCCGCCGTTCCCGTAACAGGAGTCCAGAATAGGCGGCATCCTGTATCAGCGCATGGCGAAAACTATAGGTCACCGATGGATACGAGCCGAGTGCCGTCGCGATTTGCGCATCAACCATATGTTGCAAACCAATAACGATACGCTCCGGCGGCATTTCAATCAATGGGACAAGTAGTTCAAGTGAGAAATCCCGCCCAACGACAGCGGCGGTCTGGGCGATCGATTTGGCCCAGCCGAGTCGGTCGAGGCGGGCCGTCAGGCTGTCCTGAAGGGTCGCCGGCACACTGAGAGTAGCGACATCCGACCCCAGCGTCCAACCTTCGTCACCCTCGGTCAATGCACCGGAATCAAGCAACTCCTTCGTTAGCTCCTCGATGTATAGCGGAATTCCGTCCGTCTTGCGGAGGATCTGCTGGGAGATCTTAGGAGGGATCAATTTTCCGCCGACCACTCGATGGATCATTTCCGCGCTTTCGTCGGGCCCAAGACCGACGACCTGACGGCGGGTGATGTGCCGAGCGTCCGGCCACACCGGTGAAAATTCAGGACGGGTTGTCGCAACCAACATTAAGGGCAACGTGGCGGCGCGCTCGACAATGATATCGCAGAGCTCAAGGGTCGTCGGGTCACTCCACTGCATGTCCTCGAACTGCAGCAAGACCGGCCCGCGCGTTGCAAGACTCGCCACAAAGTCAACAAGGCAGCCAAGAATACGCTGCTTCCGCTGCTTGGGATCGACGCCGCGCGATGGGGGAGCCGTGGTTTGTAAGGATAGAATACTGGCGAATACATCGATCGCTTCGTTTGTCTCCAACCCGAAGCCACGCAGCATCCGGTGCAACTTCTCAACCCGCGTCGCCACGGCGTCGGTGGGCGCGAACCGTGCCGCGCGCTTGACGGCATGAATCACGGGGTGCAGGGCCGTGCTCGAATAGTGCGACAGGCACTGATAGCGCAGTCGCAAGTGTGGCACGTTCGCCAGGCCGTTGGCGAATGCCTCGACGATATGGGTCTTGCCGATACCCGGGTCGCCGGACAGTAGAACAACCTGTCCGGCCCCGGATATGGTCTCTCGCCAGCGATTTCCCAGCAACGCCGCTTCCTCGGCGCGGCCGACAATACCGCTGGGCATGCCGGGTCGCAGCGCTCGGAACCGGCTGTCGCTGTCACGCTCGCGAAGCACATGCCACGCTCGAACTGACCCGCCGAAGCCCTTAAGGTCAAAGGGGCCGGCTGGTTCCAGCTTGAACGAATGGCCCAGCAAGCGGCGCGTCGACTCTGCGATGACGATATGGTTTGGCGCGGCGGCGGACTGCAAACGCGCCGCGAGGTTGGTCGTGGCGCCGGCGGCGTTGGAGTCGCGCGACGATCCGGCACCCAGCGGCCGGCCGACAACGACCAGACCAGTGGCAATGCCGATGCGCACCTGTAGCTGTGTGTCCCGATGGTTCAATCTTTGTACTGCGTCCACCACCG
>Ga0209698_10005354_pt1 | contig 13905 bp, 8 predicted proteins | sample LitLauG_LLR_2012_FD_187203 | JGI IMG/M metagenome (GOLD analysis project Ga0209698, IMG submission 187203) | Freshwater sediment microbial communities from Pennsylvania, USA - Little Laurel Run_MetaG_LLR_2012 (SPAdes) (version 2) | ecosystem: Environmental > Aquatic > Freshwater > Creek >... | reverse complement strand
TCCCCCTCGCCGGCCACGTCGGTGTCGGCCACGTCGGTGTCGGCCACCTCGGCGTCGGCCACCTCGGTGTCGGCCACCTCGGCGTCGCCCGCCTGGCCGGGCAACGTCCTGCGGCTGAAGACGACCCAGTCGCTGCAGAGGACGTCGTAGGCGTTGAGCTCGCCCACCACGAGGGTGTGCGCCTCCGCCAGGTTGCGGAAGCTCTTCTGAACGATCTCGTCGGCGCCGCGCTCCAGCACCACCAGGACCCGGCCGGGGAGACCGAGATCGGCGAGGAACCGCCGGGCGGCAGCGGTGCTCGGTTCGTCCCAACCCCACTCATCGATCACGACCACGTTGCCCGACGACGCACGGTCCGACAAGGCGGAGCGCAGCGCCAGCTGCACCATCTTCTTGGGGGTCTTCTGCCGGTACGACCGAGGCTTGGGACCGAGGGCGACCCCTCCACCCGACCAGTGCGGCGCACGGGTCGATCCCTGGCGGGCCCGACCCGTGCCCTTCTGCTTGAAGGGCTTCTTGCCACCGCCGGAGACCTCGGCACGGGTCTTGGTGCTCTGCGTCCCCGCCCGGGCGGCCGCCAGCTGGGCGGTCACGACCTGGTGCATGCAGGAGACGTTGGGCTCGATGCCGAACACCGCGCGGTCGAGCGACAGTGCGCCGGCCGTGCCGCCATCGACGGTGCGGACCCCCACGCTGAGCGTCATGCCCGGCCACCGCCCTTCACGGCGTCGCGGATCAGGACGACACCCCCGCGCGGCCCGGGCACGGCGCCCTTCACGAGCAGCAGGTCGCGCTCGGCGTCGGCTTCGATGACCTCGAGGTTCAAGGTGGTCACCCGGCCGGACCCCATCTGCCCGGCCATCCGGGTCCCCTTGAACACGCGGGCCGGCGTGGCACACGCGCCGACCGATCCCGGCGCCCGGTGGTGCTTGTGGTTGCCGTGGCTGGCGCCCTGGCCCTTGAAGTTGTGGCGCTTCATGCTTCCCGCGAAGCCCTTGCCCTTGCTGACCGCCGTCACGTCGACCCGGTCGCCGGCGGCGAGGACGTCGACGGTGATCTGCTGACCGACGGTGTAGGCGCTCGAATCGTCCACCCGTAGCTCGACGAGGCGGCTGCCGGGCTCGACCTCCGCCTTGGCGAAGTGCCCGGCCTCGGGCTTGTTGAGGTGGTGGGCCTTGCGGGTCCCGTAGGTGACCTGCACCGCCGAGTACCCGTCACGATCAGGGGTCTTCAACTGCACCACCCGGGCCGGGGCGACCCGCAGCACCGTGACGGCGATCGCCCGGTTCTGCTCGTCCCAGATCTGGGTCATGCCGACCTTCTCGCCGACAATCGCTTTCGTAGGCACAGCAGGCTCTCTCTTCTCGTGGAGGAGGCGCAGACGGCCTCACACGCGGACGCTCCGCTCGGGCCGAACCCGAGCGGAGCGCTCGTTCGATTGTGCCGCGGGGTCTCCGTCGAACGGACGACCGCGGACGTCGATTGATTGGACGACCCACTATAGCGGAACGGACAAGCCTGTCACCTCGGGCGGTCAGGGCCCCGGCGTAAGCTCGGCGGATGGACGGCCTCCACCCCCCGGCGGTCCCCCTCGAGGCGGCGGTCGCGGTGCCGGTGGACATCGAGCAGGTGGAGGGCACGCTCCACTTCGACGTCGCCGCGCGGGTCGCCACCGCCGAGGCCCGGGTCGAGCTCGTGGTCGGCCCGGCGACGGGGTGCCCGGTCCTCGACCTGCGCCAACGAGTCGACGGTGTGGTGCTCGACGGCCAGCGGCTCCCCGCCGAGGCGTTCGTCCACCGGGACCTCGGCGGCGGCTCCGGGGCACAGATGCGGGTCCTCGACCGGGTCCTCGCGGCCGGGAGCCGCCACGTCCTCGAGCTGTCCTACCCACTGGGGGTCCCCGATGCCGAAGGCGCCCAACCGGTGGCGTGGGGGGACGGCACCGTGCGCTTCGACCTGTGGATGTCCGACCTCCACCCCGGGCGGTACCTCGAGATGTGGCTCCCGGCCAACCTGTGCCACGACCGGTTCCGCCTCGTCGTCGACGTGGAGATCCACGGCGCCGACGTGGCCCATGCGGTGCTGTCCAACGGCGCCGGCGAGGCAGCCGGACCAGCCCGCACCCGGGTGGCGTATCCCCCGCAGTACACCTCGCTGTCGCCGATGCTGGTCGTGGCGCCGACGACGGAGCTCGAGATCCGCCGACGCAGCGTGGATCTGGCCGGTCGAGCGGGACCGCTGCGCATGGTGACGGCCGCGCTCGCCGAGGCAGAGGCCGATGTGGCCGCGTGCGAGGACGACATCGCCGGGTGGCTCGCCCACCTCGCCGCCCGCTACGGGCCCTGGGCCCACGGCAACTGGTTCACCACGGTCATCTGGGGGCCCGGGCGGGGCATGGAGTACGACGGGGCGACCACCGCATCCGTGCGCGCCCTCGAGCACGAGGTGTTCCACAGCTGGTTCGGCCGGGGCGTGAAGCCGGCCCGGGCGAGCGACGGATGGATCGACGAGGCCTGGACCACCTGGGCGACCGCCGGCAGCCGCTACGACGGACCCCGCTTCGCCGTCGAGGAGCTCGGCCTCGGCGAGGACCCGGTGGTCCTGTACCCCCCGCACCCCTGGAGCCGGGCCACCCCCGTCGAGTCCTACCGCAAGGGTGCCAGGCTCTTCGCCGGCCTCGCCCACCTCCTCGGCGGCGCCGACCGTCTCCGCTCCGCCATGGCGGCGTGGTACCGGGCGCATGCCGGCGGGCTGGTCAGCACCGACGGCCTGGAGGCACACCTCGGCGAGTGGGCAGGCGTCGACGTGGGGCCCTGGTTTCGCCGCTACGTCCACGGCGAGAGCTGAACCCCACCCGCCGTGGTCCCCGCTGAAAGGAGGGCGGGGTGCGGCGCGATTCGAGGAGCGAGAACCCGCGCGCCTGCGCGCGGGTTCTCGCTCCTCAACGCGATCCAGCCCGGATCGACATAACTGTGGCCACCCGCTGTGACCGTCATCGACCCGCCGGGGGTCACACTCTGAGGCAGTACTGGCATTTGTGGAGGATCGCCCGTCGAAGCCACGGAGCCGGACCCCGAATCAAGCGGTCTGTATCTTGATCTCGATGTCCACGCCCGCAGGCAACTCGATGCGCTGCAGGGAGTCGACCGTCTTGGGGGTGTGCTCGACGATGTCGAGCAATCGCTTGTGGATCCGCATCTCGAAGTGCTCGCGGCTGTCCTTGTACTTGTGGGGCGAGCGGATGACCGTGTAGCGGTGCTTCTCGGTCGGCAGCGGGACGGGCCCGCGGATCTTGGCCTGGGTGCGCATGACCGTCTCGACGATCTTTTTGGTCGATTGGTCGATGATCTCGTGGTCGTAGGCCTTGAGCCGGATCCGGATCTTCTGCTTGTTGGCGTCAGCCACGAAGGTCCGTCCCGGGGCCCGGGGTAAGCAGCGCTCCCATGTGCTCTCCACTCGTCGTTTCAAGGATCAGAACCGGCGGAGGCCCCGCCGGGTGTGGCATGTGGCTGCGTGTGTGGGGCCGGATCCGGCCCCGCACACACCGCACTGCGGTGCTACTTGAGGATCTTGGTGACCCGGCCGGCGCCGACGGTGCGGCCACCCTCCCGGATCGCGAAGCGAAGGCCCTCATCCATGGCGATCGGCTTTTGCAGCTCGACGGTCATCACGGTGTTGTCGCCGGGCATGACCATCTCGGTGCCTTCGGCCAGGGTGATCGATCCGGTCACGTCCGTGGTCCGGAAGTAGAACTGCGGCCGGTAGTTGTTGAAGAAGGGCTTGTGACGGCCACCCTCCGCCTTGGCCAGGACGTACACGTTGGCCTCGAAGTTGGTGTGGGGCGTGATCGAGCCGGGCTTGCAGAGCACCTGGCCGCGCTCGACCTCTTCCTTTTTGGTGCCGCGCAACAGGGCGCCGATGTTGTCGCCCGCCTGGCCCTGGTCGAGCAGCTTGCGGAACATCTCGACACCGGTGCACACGGTCTTGGCCGTGGTACGAAGACCGACGATCTCGACGTCCTCACCCACCTTGATGATGCCCTGCTCCACCTTGCCGGTCACGACGGTGCCACGGCCCTGGATGGTGAAGACGTCCTCGATCGGCATGAGGAATGGCTTGTCGGTGTCGCGCTCCGGCTCGGGGACGAACTCGTCCACCGCCGCCATCAGCTCGATGATCTTGCCCTCCCACTCCGGGTCACCCTCGAGCGCCTTGAGGGCGGAGACGCGGATGACCGGGGTGTCGTCGCCGGGGAACTCGTACTCGGTGAGCAGCTCGCGCACCTCGAGCTCGACGAGGTCGAGGAGCTCCTCGTCGTCGACCATGTCGGCCTTGTTGAGCGCCACCACGATCGAGGGGACGCCCACCTGGCGGGCGAGCAGCACGTGCTCACGCGTCTGGGGCATGGGCCCGTCCGCCGCCGAGACCACCAGGATCGCACCGTCGACCTGGGCCGCGCCGGTGATCATGTTTTTGATGTAGTCGGCGTGGCCCGGCATGTCGACGTGCGCGTAGTGCCGGTTGGGCGTCTGGTACTCGACGTGGGCGATGTTGATGGTGATGCCCCGCTGCTTCTCCTCGGGAGCCTTGTCGATCTGGTCGAAGGCGATGAAGGAGTTGTTGGACGGGTCGCGCTCCGCCAGGACCTTGGTGATCGCCGCGGTGAGTGTGGTCTTGCCGTGGTCGATGTGACCCATCGTCCCGATGTTGAGATGGGGCTTCGTCCGCTCGAACTTCTGCTTGGCCATTGAAGAGAGTCGCTCCTGTGTACGAAAGGCCTGGTTACTCGCCGCGGACCCGAGCGACGATCTCGCGGGAGACCGACTCGGGCACTTCTTGGTACGACTTGAACTGCATGGTGTACGTGGCACGGCCCTGTGTGCGCGAACGCAGATCGGTAGCGTAGCCAAACATCTCGGCCAAGGGGACCTGGGCCCGGATCACCTGGCTGTTGCCCCGCTGTTCCATGCCTTCCATCCGGCCGCGGCGGGAGTTGAGATCGCCGATGACCTCGCCCATGTAGTCGTCGGGGGTGACCACCTCGACGGCCATGATGGGCTCGAGCAGCACGGGTTGTGCCACCTTGGCCGCCTTCTTGAAGCACATGGACCCGGCGATCTTGAACGCCATCTCCGAGGAGTCGACGTCGTGGTAGGACCCGAACACCAGGGTGGCCCGGATGTCGACGACCGGGTAGCCGGCGAGCACGCCGGACTGCATGGCGTCCTGGATGCCTGCGTCCACCGAGGGGATGTACTCCTTGGGGATCACGCCGCCGGTGATCTTGTCGATGAACTCGTAGCCGCCGCCGGGGCCGGTGGGCTCGAGGTCGAGCACGACGTGGCCGTACTGGCCCCGACCGCCGGTCTGGCGGACATAGCGCTCCTCGACCTTCTGCACCGGCTTGCGGATGGTCTCGCGGTAGGCGACCTGCGGCTTGCCCACGTTGGCGTCGACCCGGAACTCCCGCAGCATGCGGTCCACGAGGACCTCGAGGTGCAGCTCACCCATCCCGCCGATGACGGTCTGGCCGGTCTCCTCGTCGCTGTGGACCTGAAACGTCGGGTCCTCCTCGGAGAGGGCCTGCAGCGCCTTGGACAGCTTGTCCTGGTCGTTTTTCGTCTTGGGTTCGACCGCGACGTGGATGACCGGCTCGGGGAACTCCAAGGACTCCAGCACGATCGGTGCGTGTGCGTCGCAGAGCGTCTCTCCGGTGGTGGTCTGCTTGAGCCCGACCAGGGCGACGATGTCGCCGGCGAAGGCGGCGTCCTTGTCCTCGCGGTGGTTGGCGTGCATCTGCAGGATGCGCCCGACCCGCTCCTTGCGGTCCTTGGTCGAGTTGATGACCGACGACCCTTTGGTCAGGGTGCCCGAGTACACCCTGGCGTAGGTGAGCTTGCCCATGTGGGGGTCGGTCATGATCTTGAACGCGAGCGCGGAGAACGGCTCGGAGTCGTCGGCGCGCCGCTCGAGCTCCTCGATGCCCTTGACGTCCATGCCCTTGGTGGGCGGGATGTCGAGGGGGCTCGGCAGGTAGTCGACGACCGCGTCGAGCATGGGCTGGACGCCCTTGTTCTTGAACGCCGAGCCGCACAGCACCGGTACGACCTGGCTGGAGATGGTCGCGGCGCGCAACGCCCGCTGCAGGTCCTCGGCGGTGATCTCCTCGTCGGAGAGGAACTTCTCGGTGATGACGTCGTCGTAGTTGGACAGTGTGTCGATCAGCTCGCCGTGCCAGCGCAGCGCCTCATCGGCGAGCTCGGCCGGGATCTCCTGCACCCTCCAGGATTCGCCCTTGTCCGACGCGTCGTCCCAGACGAGGGCGAGCATGGCGACGAGGTCGATCACCCCCCGGAAGTAGGCCTCGGCGCCGATGGGGAGCTGGATCACGGCGGTGACGGCGTCGAGCCGGCTCCGGATCATGTCGACGGTGCGCATGAAATCGGCGCCGATGCGGTCCATCTTGTTGACGAAGCAGATGCGCGGCACGCCGTATTTGTCCGCTTGGCGCCAGACGGTCTCGGTCTGGGGCTCGACACCGGCGACGGCGTCGAAGACGGCCACTGCTCCGTCGAGCACGCGCAGGCTGCGCTCCACCTCGACGGTGAAGTCCACGTGGCCGGGCGTGTCGATGATGTTGATCCAGTTGTCCTTCCACTTGCACGTGGTGGCCGCACTGGTGATGGTGATGCCGCGCTCTTGCTCCTGGACCATCCAGTCCATGGTCGCGGCACCCTCGTGGACCTCGCCGATCTTGTAGTTCTTGCCGGTGTAGTAGAGGATCCGCTCGGTCGTGGTGGTCTTGCCCGCGTCGATGTGGGCCATGATCCCGATGTTGCGGGTCCGGGCCAGGGGGAACTCTCGGATGGTGGGGGCTTCAGCCATGACTTTCTCTCAGACGGCGGAGGTGGTCGATCGGGGGCCGCTCATGCTACGGCCGGACCCCGAGGGGCCCGGCGCGGTGGAGGGACTGAGGTGGGCGGCACCGGGGTCCTGCGGCTGGACCCGGCACCCTCGACCATTGTGGCGAACTACCAGCGATAGTGGGCGAATGCCTTGTTGGACTCTGCCATCTTGTGCATGTCCTCCCGGCGCTTCACGGCCGCGCCCACGCCGTTGGAGGCGTCGAGCAGCTCGTTGGCCAGTCGGTCGGCCATCGTCTTCTCCCGGCGCTGGCGGCTGTAGCCGACGAGCCAGCGGATCGACAGGGTCGTGGCCCGGCGGGGCCGCACCTCGACGGGGACCTGGTAGGTGGCACCCCCGACCCGTCGGCTCTTGACCTCGAGCTGGGGCTTGGTGTTCTCCACCGCCCGCTTCAAGGTCGCGACGGGCTCGGTCCCCGTCTTTTCCTTGATGGTCTCCAGCGCTTCGTAGACGATGCGCTCGGCCGTGCTGCGCTTGCCCCGGGACAGCACCTTGTTGGCCAGCTGGGTCACCAGCACCGACCGGTAGATCGGGTCGGGCATGAGATCGCGACGGGGGGCGGGTCCTTTACGCGGCATTGCGGTCAGTCCTTCTTGGCGCCGTAACGGCTACGCGCCTGCTTGCGGTCGCGCACGCCCGAGGTGTCGAGCGTGCCACGGATGATCTTGTAGCGGACCCCGGGGAGGTCCTTGACGCGCCCACCGCGCACGAGCACGATCGAGTGCTCCTGGAGGTTGTGGCCGACGCCGGGGATGTAGGCGGTGACCTCGACCCCGCTGGTCAGGCGGACACGGGCCACCTTGCGCAACGCCGAGTTGGGCTTCTTCGGTGTCGTGGTGTACACGCGGGTGCACACCCCTCGACGCTGCGGCGCGCCCTTCAGAGCCGGCGTCTTGGTCTTTTCCGATTTCTGCTCGCGGCCCTTACGGACCAGTTGTGCGATGGTGGGCACCGAAGACCTCTTCTCGGGAACAGCGGCCGACGTCCCGGCGGGATGACGCGAACGGACCGGCCATGCGGCCGGCACATGCTACCGCGGCCGCCCTCCCGAAGAAAGCCGGCGGTTGTCTGGCTTCGCCGGGAGTCGGGACCGCGTGGTGGCTCAGGAGACCTCTTCGCCTCCGGAGGGGTACAGCAGCTCGGTGTCGAAGCCGTCACCGGTGGGCGCACCGTCGCCGGAGCCGATGCTGGCCAGCCACGCGGCCAGGTCCTCGGTGCCGGCATCCTCCTCCGAGGTCCAAAACGTCATGCGCTCGGCCTCGGGGGCGTCCATGATCAGGTCGCGGTAGCGGGTCATGCCCGTGCCGGCCGGGATCAGCTTGCCGATGATGATGTTTTCCTTCAGACCGAACAGCTGGTCCGACTTGCCCTCGATGGCCGCCTCGGTGAGCACCCGTGTCGTCTCCTGGAAGGAGGCGGCGGACAGCCACGAGTCGGTGGCGAGGGATGCCTTGGTGATGCCCATGAGCTCGGGACGTCCCTCCGCGGGACGCTTGCCGTCCTGCACGAGCGCCCGGTTGGCCTCCGCGTACAGGCGGGAGTCCACCCGCTCCCCGGGCAGGAACAACGACTCGCCCTGCTCGGCGACGAGCACGCGCCGCAGCATCTGGCGCACGATGAGCTCGATGTGCTTGTCGTGGATCGACACACCCTGGTCGCGGTACACCTGCTGGACCTCGTCCACGAGGTACTGCTGGGTCTCGCGGATGCCCTTGATCTCGAGCAGCTGCTTGGGGTCCTTGGGTCCGTCGACGAGCGCGTCGCCGGCGGTGACCTCGACCCCGTCGCGTATCCCCTCGGCCAGCTTGGCCCGGATCGAGACGTTGTAGACGTCCTCGGTGCCGTCGTCGGAGACGATGGTGAGCCGGCGGGAGTTGTCCTCGTCGGCGAGGCGCAGCACGCCCGAGGTCCGGGCGAGCACCGCGGCTCCCTTGGGGGTGCGGGCCTCGAAGAGCTCCACGACGCGGGGCAGGCCGTGGGTGATGTCCTCACCCGCGATGCCGCCGGTGTGGAAGGTCCGCATGGTGAGCTGGGTGCCGGGCTCACCGATGGACTGGGCGGCGATGACGCCGACCGCCTCCCCGAGCTCGATGGGCAGGTTGGTCGCGAGCGAGCGTCCGTAGCACAGGCCGCAGATGCCGTGCTCGGCTTCGCACGTGCGCACCGAGCGGACCATCAACTCGGTGATCGACGGATCGTCGCGCAGGGCCTCCATCGCCTCAGGCGTCACGTAGCTGCCCGCCTCGAGCATGGTGCCGTCGGTGAGGGTCACGTCCCGGGCCAGGACCCGGCCGTCGAGCCGGGTCTCGAGATAGGTCCGGGCCCGCTCGTCATCCGCGTGGATGTCACGGATCCAGATGCCCCGGGTGGTGCCGCAGTCCTCCTCCCGGATGATCAGCTCCTGGGCCACGTCGACGAGGCGCCGGGTCAGGTAGCCCGAGTCGGCGGTGCGCAGCGCGGTGTCGGCGAGGCCCTTGCGGGCGCCGTGGGTCGAGATGAAGTACTCCAGGACCGACAGGCCCTCCCGGAAGGAGGACAGGATCGGCCGGGGGATCATCTCGCCCCGCGGGTTGGAAACCAGGCCCTTCATGCCCGCGATCTGGCGGACCTGCTGGGGGTTTCCTCGGGCGCCCGAGTCCACCATCATGTCGAGGGGGTTGAAGGCGATCATCCGCAAGGTCTCTTCCATCGCCTTGCCGACCTCGGAGTTGGCCGAGGTCCAGATCTCGATCTCCTTCTGGCGCCGCTCGTCGTCGGTGATGATGCCCCGCTTGAACTGCGACTCGGCCTTTTGGGCCTCCGCCTCGAAGCGGGCGATGATGTCCGCCTTGCTCGGCGGCGTCTTGACGTCGTCGATCGAGATGGTCAACCCGGACTGGGTGGCGTAGCGGAAGCACAGGTCCTTGATCTTGTCGAGGCTGTCGGCCACGACCGCCCGGGGGTAGAGGTCGGCGAGGACCTCGACGATCTGGGCCAGGCTCCGGTTGCGCTTGCCGACGATGTCGTTGACAAAGGGGTACCCCACCGGCAGCGCGGTGTTGAAGATGATCCGTCCCGGGGACGTCTCGATCTCCTCCACCACCTCCCCGGCCTCGGGATCGTCCTCCGACGCGGGGACGCTGACCCGCCAGCGGACCTTGGCCTGCAGCGCGAGGTCGCCCGCCTCGTAGGCCCGCTCGACCTCGTACAGGTGGCGGAACACCCGGCCCTCGCCGAGGGCGCCCTCGCGCATGACCGTCAGGTAGTACGCGCCGAACACCATGTCCTGGGTCGGGGTGACGATGGGCCGGCCGGTCGCAGGCGACAGGATGTTGTTGGCCGACAGCATCAGGATGCGGGCCTCGGCCTGGGCCTCCGCCGACAGCGGCAGGTGCACGGCCATCTGGTCGCCGTCGAAGTCGGCGTTGAAGGCGGTGCAGACCAACGGGTGGATCTGGATGGCCTTGCCCTCGACCAGGACGGGCTCGAAGGCCTGGATGCCGAGGCGGTGCAGGGTCGGCGCCCGGTTGAGGAACACCGGGTGCTCCTTGATGACCTCCTCGAGCACGTCCCAGACCTGGGCCCGGCGCCGCTCGACCATGCGCTTGGCCGACTTGATGTTCTGCGCCAGCTCCAGGTCGACGAGGCGCTTCATCACGAAGGGCTTGAACAGCTCGAGGGCCATCTGCTTGGGCAGGCCGCACTGGTGGAGCTTGAGGGTGGGGCCGACGACGATGACCGAGCGGCCCGAGTAGTCGACGCGCTTGCCGAGCAGGTTCTGGCGGAACCGGCCCTGCTTGCCCTTGAGCATGTCGGAGAGGCTCTTGAGGGGACGGTTGCCCGGACCGGTCACGGGCCGGCCGCGCCGCCCGTTGTCGAAGAGGGCGTCGACCGCCTCCTGGAGCATCCGCTTCTCGTTGTTGACGATGATCTCCGGCGCGCCGAGGTCGAGGAGCCGCTTGAGGCGGTTGTTGCGGTTGATGACCCGGCGGTAGAGGTCGTTGAGGTCGGAGGTGGCGAAGCGACCACCGTCGAGCTGGACCATCGGGCGCAGCTCCGGCGGGATCACCGGCACGGCGTCGAGGATCATGGCCCGTGGGTCGTTGATCCGGCGCCCGTTCTCGTCACGGCGGTTGAAGGCCGAGACGATCTTGAGCCGCTTGATCGCCTTCTGCTTGCGCTGCACCGACAGCGGCCGGCGCCCGTCGGAGGGGTCGATGTTGTCGCGGAGCTTGCGCTCCTCGTCGTCGAGATCGATCTCGTGGATCAGCTGCGCGATGGCCTCGGCACCCATGCCGCCACGGAAGTAGTCGCCGTAGCGGTCCTTCAGCTCGCGCCAGAGGAGCTCGTCCTCGATGATCTTGCGGGAGTGCAGGTCGCGGAACTCGTCGAAGGCCCGCTTGACCAGCTCGAGATCGGCGTCCGCGCGCTCGCGCAGGCTGGCGATCTCCTTTTCCCCGGCCTTTTGCCGGGCCTTGACCTCGGAGTCCTTGGAGCCTTCGGACTCCATCCGGGCGATGTCCTCTTCGAGGGCCTTGAACCGGCGGTCGATGTCGATGTCGCGCTGGCGCTCGATCTCGGCCAGCTCCTCCGCCAGCTCCGCCTCGAGGTTGGGTAGGTCCTGGTGCCGCTTTTCCTCGTCGACGAAGGTGACGAGGTTGGCGGCGAAGTAGATGACCTTCTCGAGCTGCTTGGCTTTGAGCTCCTCACGGGCCTCGGTGCCCATGAGGAGGTAGGCCAGCCAGCTCCGGGTCCCGCGCAGGTACCAGATGTGCACCACCGGGGCGGCCAGCTCGATGTGGCCCATCCGCTCCCGGCGGACCTTGGAGCGGGTGACCTCCACGCCGCAGCGCTCGCAGATGATGCCGCGGAAGCGCACCCGCTTGTACTTGCCGCAGTAGCATTCCCAGTCCTTGGTGGGACCGAAGATCTTCTCGCAGAACAGGCCGTCCTTTTCCGGACGGAGGGTGCGGTAGTTGATGGTCTCGGGCTTCTTGACCTCGCCGTTGGACCAGGTCCGGATCGAGTCGGCCGTGGCCAGACCGATCCGCAGCTGCTCGAAGTTGTTGACGTCCAGCATGGATCAGTAACCCCTCTCGCTGGCGCGCCGTGCGTCCTCTTCGTCGGATCCCCGCTCGGGACGGCTGATGTCGATGCCGAGCTCTTCGGCCGTGCGGAACACGTCCTCGTCCAGCTCGCGCATCTCGATCTCCTCGCCGGTGTTGGAGAGGACCTCGACGTTGAGGCACAGGCTCTGCATTTCCTTGATGAGCACCTTGAAGCTCTCGGGGATCCCCGGCTCGGGGATGTTTTCCCCCTTGACGATGGCCTCGTAGACCTTGACGCGGCCGAGGACGTCGTCGGACTTGATGGTCAGCAGCTCCTGGAGCGCGTAGGCGGCGCCGTAGGCCTCGAGGGCCCACACCTCCATCTCGCCGAAGCGCTGGCCGCCGAACTGCGCCTTACCACCGAGCGGCTGCTGGGTGATCATCGAGTACGGCCCGGTCGATCGGGCGTGGATCTTGTCGTCGACGAGGTGGGCGAGCTTCAGGATGTAGACGTAGCCCACGCTGATCGGGTTGTCGTAGGGCTCACCCGTGCGCCCGTTGTAGAGCATCGCCTTGCCGTTGGTGCCGAGGAGGTGCCCGCCGTTGCCGTAGTCGGTGCCGGGCGCCTCCGGCTGGAGGCGCTCGAAGATCTTCTGGATCGTCGGGTGGCGACCGGCGTCGTCCTCCTCGTCCCAGTGGGCGCCGTCGAAGACCGGCGTCGCCACCCACACCGAGGGCTCGGTGATCGGGCGCGTCTTGCGCTCGGTGCCCTGCTTGGGCACCGTGGCCAGGGCGTTGCCCTCCCAGCCCCACCGGGCGGCGTAGCCCAGGTGGCTCTCGAGCACCTGGCCCACGTTCATCCGGGACGGGACACCGAGGGGGTTGAGGATGATGTCGACCGGGGTGCCGTCGGCGAGGTGCGGCATGTCCTCCAGCGGGAGGATCTTGGAGATGACGCCCTTGTTGCCGTGGCGGCCGGCGAGCTTGTCGCCCTCGGAGATCTTGCGCCGCTGGGCGACGTAGACCCGCACGAGCTGGTTGACGCCGGGGGGCAGCTCGTGGGCATCCTCCCGGGAGAAGACCCGCACGTCGATGACCTTGCCGGACTCACCGTGGGGCACCTTGAGGGAGGTGTCGCGCACCTCCCGGGCCTTTTCCCCGAAGATGGCGCGCAGGAGGCGCTCCTCGGGGGTCAGCTCGGTCTCGCCCTTGGGGGTGACCTTGCCGACCAGCACGTCGCCGGGACCGACCTCGGCGCCGATGCGGATGATCCCGCGCTCGTCGAGGTCCTTCAGGATCTCCTCGGACAGGTTGGGGATGTCCCGGGTGATCTCCTCGGCACCGAGCTTGGTGTCCCGGGCGTCGACCTCGTGCTCCTCGATGTGGATCGAGGTGAGCACGTCGTCGCGCACCAGGCGCTCCGACAGGATGATGGCGTCCTCGTAGTTGTAGCCCTCCCACGGCATGAAGGCGACGAGGAGGTTCTTGCCGAGGCCGAGCTCGGCGAACTGGGTGGAGGGCCCGTCGGCGAGCACGTCGCCCGTGGAGACCTCGGTGCCCTCGTCCACCACGATCCGCTGGTTGAGGCAGGTGTTCTGGTTGGAGCGGCGGAACTTGGCCAGCCGGTAGACCTTGCGGGCGAGCGGGTGCCCGAGCCGGTCGCTCTGGCCCGGCGCGTACTCGACGGTGATGTGCTCGCCGCCGACTTCGACGACGAGTCCGGCACCTTCGGCCAGGAGGACGTCACCGGCATCGCGCGCCGCTCGTGCCTCGACCCCGGTCCCGATGAAGGGCGCCTCGGGCTTGACCAGCGGAACCGCCTGCTTCTGCATGTTGGCGCCCATGAGCGCCCGGTTGGCGTCGTCGTGCTCGATGAAGGGGATGAGCGCGGTGGAGATGGACACGATCTGTTTGGGCGACACATCCATCAGGTCCACCTCCGAGGGCGGCACGA
>Ga0209698_10005353_pt1 | contig 13908 bp, 7 predicted proteins | sample LitLauG_LLR_2012_FD_187203 | JGI IMG/M metagenome (GOLD analysis project Ga0209698, IMG submission 187203) | Freshwater sediment microbial communities from Pennsylvania, USA - Little Laurel Run_MetaG_LLR_2012 (SPAdes) (version 2) | ecosystem: Environmental > Aquatic > Freshwater > Creek >... | reverse complement strand
GAGTACTTCGCAACGGATGCCACACCCGGCCAAAACAAATACCTGTGCACAGCCACCAACACGTGGACCCAGCAGCAGACCGGAACGAACACCTTTCTGCAGGCGGGGCCGGGCGCCGTAGGGCGTACGGTCACCTCCAAGCTACAGGATGTGGTTCACGTTAAGGATTTTGGAGCAAAAGGGGATGGCATTACCGATGATTCCGCGGCATTTGCCGCCGCGCTAGCGTCGGGCGCCGCGGAGGTCCGGGCCGACAACGGCACGTACGTCATCAACAGCGTCATCACATTGGTCAAAGGGCAAAAGATCTTCTTTGGGGTGGGGACGCATACCGTCGGCGGCATCCGGCTTTCCGACTCTCTCACCGACCAAACGGGGATGGGCAAGATCGAATGCGCTGGTTCGGGAGTAACTATCCTGATGCTGAAGAACGGCGCCAACCAAGATGTCATTTCGCAGACGAATTTCGCGGCCCTGGCAGGCAAGAACAGCAAATACGGTTTGTTCCGGGCAGAGATCCGCGGTTGCACGATTGACGGCAACCGGAGTAACCAGACGGGGACCAGCTACGGCATCCGGCTGTATGGTCACGGTCTGGAGATGACGGATGTGTCCGTACGGAATGCATACTCGGACGGGATTTACACGGAGTGGGGTTTAGACTCCAGCTTTAGTACACCCTTTGACGACCTGGAAGGCTATTTCACCGGAATCCGGTCGGCCTTCAACAACGGTAATGGCTGGACGTTCCGCGGCCCTCATGATTCGGATTTCGTGGAGGTAGTGCTCTACCAGAACGGGGGCTGGGGAATGCAGGTCCAGACCTCCAGCACCTACAACGGCAACGGTCACTTTTCGAATATCAACGCTTTCCTCAATACGCTCGGTGGTGTATACAGCAACAGCTCGCTGGACGGAAACCAGATCGCGGCCACGACGGTCACCGGCTGGGGAATGCTGATCGACTCGGGCGCCGGCAGCCACAATCTTGCGGCCGCGGAGTTTGCGGGCCCGACGGGCTTGGAAGTCCGGGCGCCCAGCCAGATCATATCGGGCAACCTAGTGAACACCACCACGGCTGGATTGCGGCTCAATGGCGGCTCCGGGAATTTCACGCTGCAGATGTTCAACAACACGGGCTATCAAGTCGATTTTGCGAACGAAGTCGGGCCCAGCGTCATCTCCATAAACTCTGCGAATGCGGCGCCCGGCGCCATGTTCAACGGCACGCCCAGCCAAGCGGATTTTGTCTTCGCCGATTTTGGCGGCGCCTCTTCTAACCGCTACACTTCGCTGCCGGTGCAGACCGTCCACGTGGCCGGATGGGCGCCACAGTTCCCGCAAAGCAATGCCGTGATGGCGGTAATCAACGACGCGAACCAGACCGGCAATCTGTCGGCGACTAGTCTCACACTCAGCAGTTCGGCACAGGTAGGCAGTTCCACGTTCGCCAATCTTGGCGCCGCCGCTAACGGGACCATCCTTTATTGCTCGAATTGCACGCAGACCACCGCATGCGCGGCAGGCGGCTCAGGCGCCATGGCCCTATATGTGAACGGGGCCTGGTCGTGCGCGGCGAGTGCAGGCGGCGGCAGCGGAAGTTACACCTTTCGGAACAACCTGACCAACACGTCCGGTACAGTTGATTTCACCCCGCTCGACTCAACCGTGATGAGTGCAATGGACGACTTCTTACCTGGCAAGGACACCAACGGCACAATCGGCGCATTGCACTGGGGTGTCGCGCCGATTGGTGCGAGCTGCAGCAGCTCCATGATAACGGGCACGAACAACCACCCAGGCATATTTCTTTTGTACACTAATGGCACAACCAGCGGTTCCGGTTGTTCCATGACGATATCCGATTCGGTCGAAGGATCATTCTATCCTTTCGCAAACATGGGTTTAGGGGGAACCTGGTCGTCTTGGGAATCGCAGGCTATCTTTGAAACCGACTCCAGCACCGTGGCGGACGCGAAGTATCTGGCGGGCTTCAGCGACAATCAATCCGCGTATCATGCCTCTGGTGGTAACCAAATCGCGGTGCGCTTCGATTCGGCAGGCGGCGGATGCTCATCCGGCGAGAGTACCACGAATTGGGTGTATGAAGTAATCGTGAACGGGACAAAGACATGCGTCAACAGCGGCGTTGCGTTAGCCTTCAACACGTGGTACCACACGCGCATCTATTCCACCACTCCAGGTATCATCCAATTCCAAATTAACGGCGCCAACACAGCCAGCATCGCGACGGCACCCACGGTCAATCTCGCACCCCAGTTCATCGTTTTGACAACCGGCAGCAACACTGAAAGCCTGTTCGTTGACTGGTGGGCAATGAAGATTCAGGGATTGACCCGATGAAACCTCTGGCATTGTCGATGGTCGCCACCTGTTCCTGCTTGGCAGCCATCGGAAACTTCCGGGTCATGGGTACCACTGCCACGCAGGCCTTAATTAATTACACGGCTCCCGACGGCAAGGCCTGCACCATCCAACTAAGCCAGAGCGCTACGATGACGCCGCTCGCTCTGGACGTGGACCCTGGCGCCTTCGCCGGCTCCGATTCCGATCTTAGCCGGCCGAGTACGGTGACAACGGGCCTTTCCCGCACGCTGCTCCTTGGCCAGCGTACGTCGCAGTACGCGACGGCCGGAACATACTCCGGAGTGCGCCATTTCTCGCGCGCGCTCCAAGCCTACACGCCATACTTCGGGAAGATTACCTGTCCTTCCACGGGCGATACTCAGCCTTTTACGTTCAGCACTGGAAACATTCCCCTCGGCAGCACGTACGGCGATCCGTGGCTCTCCGACCCGGCGCATCCCGGCGATCAGCCCTGGCCCGAATCCCTCGGCGGCCTGACGCCCGAGTCGTTCATCGACCCACTGACGGGCACGGAACAATACCGCATCGGGCTGCGCGGAAACGATCCGTCCGCGTGGACTCTATCATTCGGCAGCGCTTTCAACCAGGGACAGACCACTCCCTGTGATACAGGCGGTCCCTGGACCTCTCCGTGCAATGTCACGGCGGGCTCGGGAGCCACGACGGTGGGCAACAGCACGGCTCCGCTGGTGCTCCGCCCGCCCCTGACCGTGAACAATCCCTGGAACACCAATTACAACTCGACGTGGTCTCTCGACCAACTCAGCGTGTCCCTCACGGGATACGTCAATTCTACGACTACGACCTTCCGTGTACTGGACGTTTGCCTCTCGCTTAACGGCGGCGCGTCGTGCGCCAGTTCTACACAACAGTTGACGATGGGCCAAACCAGCAGCCAGCAGACCGTCGGGCAGGCGGATTCATCCCAGTTCGGCGTCCTCCCTTGGCTCCTCGATACCAATCCGCGTCTCAACGCACAGGAGTCCTCCGCGCATTCCGGCACGGCCAGCGTTACGAACAATTCCGGAACGTATACCGTAACGAACAATAACTCCGGCGATCTTTTCAGCTTATATTGGATCACCGGAGGAAATGGCAGTATCCGGCTTTCGTCCAACAACGATGCCTGCCTGACACCACCCGCTACCACGACTTCGGTGGAATACCGTATAGCTTCGTTTGCGGATGGAAAGAACCTGGTTCTGGCATCCGGAACACCCCCGACAGGAAGCAATATCTACTGGTGTGAGAATAACTTCACGATCATGGTATGGCGCGACCACGCGCCCACGGACGGTAGTGTGGTTACCCTAACGAGCGCCTCCATGTCGGCGCTCGGAAGTTACGCACCGGGCTATCCGGATAACGGCGCCGGCACCGCTTGTTTCGACAAACAGGTTTACGGGGGGTATTTTTGTTTGTACGGTGGCTTGTATTGGATCAACCCTGCGGCCCCCGACGTAGCGTACTGGGGATTCATGCAAGCATCCGGAGTGGATCGGAGCGGCACTCCCATAACGAACTCCTGGAGCCGCACCGGCGGCCCATACGGAAATGGTGCGAATATCGACCAAACACAACCGGCGCTGACCTTTTACATGGCAGCGCAAGACCCCGCCGGGAACGGGCCGCTCGTGATTCAGGGTGTGTTTAGTCCGAGCGCCACCCCATCTCAGCCAACCACGCCACAGAGCGGTGCAGGCGTGGCCCAAATCGCGAACGCCAACGTGACGGCTACGACGCCTTACGCTGTCACGTGGAGCGTTACGGCCCCTTCCCCCTGGTCGATGACGTGGACGAATCTGACGCCGCAATCCAGTATGCCGGAAGGCGTCGTGCAGCAGATGGCCACTTTCGACCCGACATTTGTTCCGTCGTATTACAATCGCTCTCTTACCGGAGGCTGGAATTGCAATCTTTCCGGCGCCGTATCTCTTGGTATATTCTTTTTTCCTTGTTACTCCCTGGGGGGAGACAGCCCCGCTTGGCTTTTTGCGTTTTCACCCGGGGATGGAAACCCGGCTCACGCCGGGATGACGGGCGGACCGCAAATCATCGGTGCGATCAACACTTTCAACACTCCAAGCGGTCCCGTCGCACCAGGACAGGGGGCCCTGACCGGCCGTAGTTTCCATGCCCTTGTGGAGGGCGGTGAGACCGGCTGGGTGGAGATCGACTGCAACGAATGGAACCCGATAAATACATCCAATACCAGCATTCCGGCGAGTGGGCCGGCCAAATGTTCCACGTTCGCCGCGACATTATCGGCAACCGCGGATTGCATTGCGATCCAGATGAATAGCTATACGTCCCATAGTGTGACCGGATACGAACCGTATTTCGCTTCTCCGTTTTATCCTCCATTTCTCGGCACACCGGGGGAATTGCGGACCACGCAGGTTGGGGATACGGCTTGCGTATCCACCAGTTCCACGGCATGCAGTTGGGCCGATCAGTCAAACGAACTGTTGACGCTCCGCATCAAGAATTATGGAGGCACGCCCGGCTTGTGGGTCTTTCAGCGGGGCGCCTACGGCGTAGAACGGGCCTTAGCAAGCGGCGCGACTTTTCGCTGGGAAAGCTACCAGAGCGTGACGCCTCCTGGCACAACCAACGCAAATCAGGCTGTGGCCGTGTGGTGGAATCCACTGACTGGATGCGGAGGATCTCCGGATCCGCATGGCAATTGCCTTCTGCAAGATACGAACACCAGTATAGGTCACGGCGAGTGGCGCAATAATGGAGAAGCAGTAACGGTCAATGTGCCGACTTGGGGATTTCAGGGCGCAATGAGCTTTATATCATGGCCTACCGATTACCAAACCATCGTCGGTTCGGCGCCGGCGATTTTCAGTTATCCACCTGCCAACAGCACGCCTAATCAGGCGCCGGGGGTGAACTTTGTGAGCGGGAGTCCACCGTTTGCCGGAGCCTTCGGCGTTCCGTTTCAACCGGACGGTGGGAGCCATCCGAATGCCGCCGGCGCACATGCCCCTACCGGCGTGAATGGCGCCCCCTATGAGGCGCTGCAAGCATTCGATAATATCCCTGTTCAGGGAGGAGCTTACGATCCACCTTTTACTTCGGTGGCGGGTCAGCTATACAGATACCGTCCTGGCGCAGTTACCGATCCCGACGACTTCTACACCGCCGGTAGCGTAGCTTACATCAACCGAAAACTCATGGCCACGGGCGCGGCCTGCGGGTCGCATCCGTTGATCGACAGGAGTGGACCCGGCTCCAGCATGGGCACCGACACGTCCGGTTCGTACAGCTATTGTGTGGCCCGCGCGAATGGAGAGTGCTACTCTGGCAGCAATACCGGAGATGTATACGTCAACTGTCCGGGCGTGATAAACGCGTATTGTTCCGGAGTTGCCACCCACGGTGGCGCTCCTGTCGGGGTGGGGAACGACATCTGCGTGGGGAACATCTCCAACGTGGCGGATGCCATCATTCAATTCACCTTAGCTCACACCGATTATTCTTGGTCCTACGGCCGCAATCTGGCAAGCGCTACCTCCCGTCTACGAATGGTGAACGGTTTCGAGAACAATGCACTTTTGCCGGATAACTCGTGGATCCTGTATCGGCAGGAATATTTAAATTATCAGCGCCAGGAGATGTGGATGGCCAGACTGCCACCCTATCCACCCACGGACTCGGTCGTTCGCGGGACCTTTGTACCGGTTTCTCTCGCCCTGAAGCCGCCCGCCGGTCTCGGCGTGAATAACGCGATCGTCGAGTTCGGTTACCAGGAGTACGGAGCACCGCAATTCATCAATTGCACCACGCGCAACGACGCTTGCATTTCGACGTCGACCGCCAGCACGGTGCCACCCGGAAACCAACCGTTTTACTTCGCCTCTGAGAACCCCACGGGCGCACCGTGCGCCACCGGCTGCACGATCACTATTCCGGCCATCTCGCAGCGAATTCTCTACTACCAAATCCAGTATCGGGCCGCGAATAATATGGCGCTTTCCGCCGGCCCGCTTACCGCCGTATTGGTTCCCTGACCTCGCAGGAACGCGCGTTACACTGGGTAAGTGCCGCACGCACCGGCAATCGATAGCAGCCAGCTCCATGCATGGGCGGAAAAGCCGCGCGGTGCGCGCTAGATGGGTTTACGGGTCGTCTATTACGAGGGTTCGCACGAAGCCGCAGTGCGAGCCTTCAATGCCCGCATGCGGGCGGCGGACGCCTTGCCTTTCCCGCTGCCGGAGGCCGCTTCAGCTCCCAATCCACGCGCGCCCGCGCCCGGGGTCGAATTCCGTCATTTCGTCGTGGTGGATGATGCCGGAGAAGTGCGCGGCGGTTACTTTATCCGCACGCAGCTTTTTTACATTCGCGGTCAGGTCCACGGCGTGGGACACTATAACGCTCCTTTGTCGGAAGGCATCATCGACAAACGGTATGCCGCCGTTGGAGCTGCAATGCTGGCACACGCAATGCGAGAACAGCCCTTATTGTTCGCCATGGGCATGGGAGGCATGGACCAGCCTTTGCCGCGTATGCTGCGCGCGATGGGTTGGTCGATCCTGGAGGTCCCGTTCTATTTCATAGTCCTTAACGGTAAGCGGTTTCTGCGAAATATCGGCCCTTTGCGCGGCCGCAGAGAACGGCGCGTGGTGGCCGACCTTTTGGCATTTTCAGGTTTGGGCGGATTAGCGCTGAAAGGAATTCAGGCAGCGCGCACGCGGAGCCAGTTCGACTGGCGGTATCGCCAGCGCCCCATTCAAGAGTTTGCGGAGTGGGCAGACCAGATCTGGCTCGACAGTTCGCCCCAATATTCGCTGAGCGCCGTACGCAATGCGGATACTTTGCGGTTCCTCTATCCGCACATGAAGTCCCCCTATTACGGAGTACATCTAACCGAGGGCGATGCGCCGCGAGGATGGGTGTTAATGCTCGATTGCCAGCCCCGCGATCGATCGTATTTCGGAGAGATGCGCGTGGCTGCGCTAGTGGATGGAGTAGGTTATCCGCCGGCCATTCCGTCGCTCGTCCACAGCGCAGTAGAGGCTGCCAGGGCGCGGTGCGCCGACCTGATCATTTCCAACCAAATGCACCGGAGTTGGATGTCGGCGCTTAAGGCCGCCGGCTTTTGGCAAGGTCCTTCAAATTACCTGCTGGCTTTGTCCAAGGAACTGGGCAAGCTAGTGGAACCGCTAGAGGAAGCGATTCCCCGCATCCATTTCAATCGGGGCGACGGCGACGGCCGGGTGAACCTTACCGATCAGCCCTGAGGCATTGACCACGCACGGCCTTGCTCTGCCATGTCGTCAGCATGCTCGCTTGACCAGACGGCAGCGCACAACGGCTGTTGAAAATTCGCGAGTGAGTCGGTTGTGAAAATGTCGCCCCTGCTTGATGGGTATGAGGTCGAAGCTTGCGAACTTGAAAGGGCTGATCGCTATCAACTTTTCGAATCTCGCTATAGTCATCTGGTTCAGGCCCCCAGCCACTTCGCCGAATCGGGTCGCCCCGTCCGCCTTAAAAGTGGACCGCCAACGGATCAGGGCTTTCTCGCTGAATACAAGATGTGCCCATGGAAAAACGGAGAATAGATGACCGCCTAACGGGTGATACCAGGTTGGCCCGAAGCTGATGAGCGCCTCGCCTGCCGGCTGCAGGAGTGAATTCATGATCTGCAAGATTCCCGCAGGATCGGCGAAATGCTCAAAACCGTCCACCGAAATCACAATGTCCGCCAGCTCTTTTGTCGAAGACACAAAGAGACACGTATCCTGAACACCCGCGCCTCTCGCCTTCTGTCTTGCCGCTTGTAGCAGGTCTTCACGGATATCGATGCCGATCACCCGCTTGGCACCTCTTACAGCTATCTCTACGGCATCTGTCCCTTCGCCACAGCCGAAGTCGATGATAACCTTCCCTGCAATCCTGGCGAAGAAGTCATCCCCCATTACAACCGCGAGCTTCGACTTGTATTGGTAGAAGCTCCCGCTACAGCAGTCCGGGGCTCCCGGAGAGATTCTCTTTAGAATTCGGTACTGAAGGTCAGTGAGCCCCTGCATGGTCCGATCCGCCGCAACCATTGTAAGCCCTCCACTGGTTAAGACTAGCGCCCGTTGTTTTGATTGGGACATGATGCTGTAGTACTTACGCAAAAAGCAGGGTGGAGGGCGGGCTTGAGACCGCGCAAGGCTTCAGCCTCGCCGCTTAACGGCCGCCCTTCCATTCCAAGCTCAAGAGGCGCTCCGAAGCCGGGTTAAGAAAGAAATTCTATATACTGAACCTAACCGATGAATACGGTTTCTCTCGAACTCGGCCTGCTCCGGCTGGGAGCGCCACCCTTTTCCGCCGCCAAAATTTCAAAACTATTGGAGTTGGCCAGTTCGCTTGAGACACCCTGCGTGGCAGCGGACTTGACACACCTGGAGCACCTGGCCGGAGCCATTACGTCCGATGATACCCAGATGGCGCTCGATCTGGCTGCCCGGTTGGAATCGGCGCGTGGCGACTGCGGCGTCTGGTTGCGCACCGCGCTGCTGGAAGCGTGCGGCCGTTTTGAGGAAGCGGCCGGTACGCTGCGCTTTCTGCGCGAGAAGCTCGCTGGTGAGGAGCGCGCCTGGGTCATGCTCGCTTCCGCCCGCAACCTGTTTGCCGCCGGGCACCCGAACCATGCCTGGTATCCGTTGGCCGAAGCGTGTAAATCCTGCGCCGCGCCCCGCACCCTACGCAATGCTGCCCGTTTGCTGGCGCAAGGTCGCCAGAAGGCGGAACCGCCGTTTCGCCGGCGTTGCCGGATCGCTCTGCTGAGCAGCGTCATGATCGACTTCCTGGCGCCAATCCTGCGGGCGCAGTGCTTCGGCGCCGGGATCGATGCGGAGATCTACATTGGCCCGTTCAACCAGGTTGAACAGGAAATCCGCGATCCGGATTCCGGCTTAGCCCGTTTCCGGCCGGATGTGATCGTAATCGCCACGGATTGGCGGGCGGCCGGCCTGCGCGACGACGAAGACTCGCCGGGTAACATCGTCCGCGCACACACGGCGCGGCTTGAATCCCTGTGGCGGGAATCCAGAGAGCGTCTGGGCGCCACAGTCATGCAGTTCAACTATGAGGCGCCTCCGTTCGACGCGCTGGGTCATCTCAGTGCAGCTCTTCCCGGAGGACGCGGCCGGCTGCTGCGCGCCATCAACCTGGCGCTTTGGGAAGCCGCCGGGCGGACCCAGGGTGTGTCGATTCTGGATGTGGACCAGATTGCAGCACGCTTCGGCAAAGACCGCTGGAACGATCCGATGCTGTGGCACACCGCCAAGCAATACCCCTCGGCCGAAGCCATGCCGGCGCTGGGCCATCAGCTCACGGCACTGCTGCGCGCGATTCTGGGGCTCACCTGCAAGTGCCTGGCTCTGGACCTGGACGGCGTGCTCTGGGGCGGAGTTATTGGTGAGGATGGCCTGGCAGGCATCCAACTGGGCGGCGGCCCGGCAGGCGAGGCGTTCGTGGCCTTTCAGCGCTATCTGCAAGCGCTTACGCGCACGGGCGCGCTGCTGGCGGTATGCAGCAAGAATAACCCTGAAGATGCCCTGCTACCATTCCGCCGGCATCCTGAGATGGTGCTCCGCGAGCAGGACATCGCCGTATTCATGGCCAACTGGAAGCCCAAAGAAGAGAACTTGCGCGCGATTGCCGCGGCGCTGAATATCGGACTCGATGCAATGGTTTTTGTGGACGACAACCCGGCCGAGCGGTCGCGTGTGCGGCAGAACCTGCCCGAAGTCGAGGTGGTGGAGACGCCCGCGGATCCCGCGCAGTATGTTGCCGCCGTGAGCCGGCTAGGGCTGTTTGAAACGCTCGCGATCACCCGCGAGGACCGCCAACGCACCGCATTGATCCGGGAAAACCTGGAGCGCAAGACGCTCGAATCCGCCGCCGGCCGCGTGGACGATTATCTGGCGCAACTTGACATCAAGGTTCAGTTGGCGCCTTTCGATGAAGCCAACTTGCCGCGCATCGTGCAACTGATCAACAAGACCAACCAGTTCAATCTCACTACGCACCGCCGAGGGGATGCCGAGGTGCGCGTCCTGCTGGCTGGAGGCGCTTACACCCAGGCCCTGCGCGCGCGCGATCGTTTTGGGGATAGCGGCTTGACCGGCGTGTTGATCGCGGCCCCGGAAGGGGACGGTCTGCGCGTGGACACCTGGCTGATGAGTTGCCGCGTGCTCGGGAGGCGCCTGGACGAAGTGATGTTCGGGGCGCTGGTGCGGTACGCCGCCGAGAATCGCTACACCCACATCATGGGCGAATACATCCCTACCGCCAAGAACAGCCAGGTGGCCGATCTGTATACGCGCCTGGGTTGCGTGGCAGCGGGCCAGGAGGGCGCGAGCCGGTTCTTCCGGTGGGAGACCGGTAAGGTTTTTTCAACTCCGGCCATGATTGAGTGCGCGGACTTCACACAGCGCGCGGGCGGGGCGGTTTAAAGTAGAAGAAACCGTGACTTTGCTCGATCAACGCCTGCAACAGGTTTTCCGGGAAGCTTTTGAGAACGACAAGTTGATCCTCACCGACAGCATTTCACCGGAGACCTTGCCGGAGTGGGACAGCCTGGCGCACGTGAAGCTCATCATGGGTTGCGAGGAAGAGTTCGGCGTCAAGTTCACGATCGAGGAAACCATCGACAGCACCAGCGTCGCGAAACTCAAGGCCGTGCTGGCTGCGAAGGGGGTGGCGCGCTGATCTCGCCGGTGGCTGAGTCCGAGCTGGGCGATGTCATGCGCTTCCTACGGACCGTTTTCGGCGTTGGTGAGAATCACCGCGTGTTCCAGGCAGATGTGCTGCGCTGGAAGTGCTTCACACCACATCCATTCTGGGACGGCAGCCGTGGCTACGCGTTGCGCTACAAAGCCGATATCGCGGCCTTCGGCTGTCTGGTTCCGTGCCGCTTCCTGACGGAATCGGGAACGGTCGCCAGTTGCAACGTGATTGATTGGGCGGCCAGCAAAGCCGTGCCTGGCGCCGGCATCATACTCTACCGGCACATACAAGGCCTGACTGGCACGATGATGAATATCGGTGGGACCGGCGAGGCCCGCAGCGTGCTACCAAAGATAGGCTTTCAGGTGCGGGCCGAGAGACACAGCTACACGCGCGTGGTACGGCCTTGGCGCCACTTCCGGCAGGCCCGTCATAGGGACTGGAAATCGCCGCTGCGGCTGGCGCGGGATTACCGGGAGTTGGGGCGCGCCGCGGAGGCCGCCGGCCGCGCCCTGACAGTGCGGCGCGTGCAAGGTTTCGAAGGCGTTCCGGCGGAGGCGTTTCCGGATCCTTCGGTAATGCGCCAAGTGGTTTGCGCGCGCACTTCGGAGTCGCTCCGCTATTATTTGGCTTGTCCCGCCGCCAAAATGGATGCGATTGTGCTGGAGCGCGACCACACGCCGGTTGGTTATTTCCTGTTGAGCCGGGTGGGTTGCCAGTGCCGCATCGCGGATCTGTGGATTCGTTCACCGGATCAGCAAGCGTGGGCCGAGGCGTACGCCGTTGCTACGGCAGCCGCTCGAATGGATCCGCGCACCACTGAGGTCTCGGCGGCGGCTTCCTCGCCGCTGCAAAACGATGCTCTCCAACGGGCAGGCTACCGGCGTACCCACACGGAGCCGGTGTTCGTTCTGGATCCGGACCGGCGACTGGGTGATCGGAACGATCTCGCCGTAAGTTTGTTGGAGAACGATGGGTTTTATTGGAGCAGCAACGGCGGGTGAGAAATCACAGGCCGGCGAGGCGCCGACCGAAATACATTTCCTGTTGACCCGGATCGGCGGCGATGCGGCGCAAAAGGAAAGCGTCCTGATGAACCTGGTTCAGGCCCGGTTCAGCCGTCACCGCCGTTTGCATACCGGCAACTCGGACCGCCTCGGCGGCCGGCTGTCCGATGTCCTGTATTTTGCCGTTGGGGTAGCAGAAATGCAGCACCGGCCGATCCAATTCGGACTCGATGCGAGCCTTTGAACCAGCGATCTCTCCGCGCAACTCTTCCGGATCGATCAGCGCTGACAGGATCGGATGGCTCCTGGTATGCGCGCCGAACTCCACGCCGGATGCTGCGAGCAAGCGGACGGCGTCCCAAGATAGCGGACGATATTCGGCCGGCGCGTGCTCCGGCATCTCCGCTCTTAGCAACCGCGGCAGAGCATCGACCAGTTCACGGCGTTCCGAAGGGCTCAGAGCCACAGCCAGGTCGGCCACCTGCTGACCCGCGACGCGGCGGGAAGCCGATGATCCCAATTTGAAACGCAGCATGTTTCCGCCGGGCATCTCGATGGACGCTTCGGAAACTTCCGCTTGCCGGAAGGCGTACACCACGCGGTCAAACCACAACCACGATTTGCCGTCGATGAAGTCGGTTACCAGGAAAACCGTCACCGGAATTCCATACTCGGCAAAGACGGGATAGCCCGCTTCCTGGAAATCTCCATAACCGTCGTCCACGGTGACCGCGAGCGCATAAGGCGGCCAGCTGCGCCCGGCGTGCAGCCACTCAGAGACGGTGGCCATCGAAACCGGATGGTAGTGCCGGCGGATGTGAGCACACTGACGGGCCAGGGCGGCGCGACTGGAAAAGCGATGGTACATCAGAATCCGGAGACCCTGGCGGTTGAACCATCGCACAACCGCGAGGCCGCCCGCTTGGTGAAACACAGCCGCAGCGGCGGACTTCAGCGGGATCGGCACTGAACCAAATGTAGCCTATGGACAGGCCAGGAGGTCTGTCCCACTTGCTACATTGGTTCACTGCATATGCCAATCCATCAGCGCATCCTGGTTACCGGGGGCGCCGGTTTCGTGGGATCGAGTGTCGCCCTGGCCCTCAAAAGCAACCGCCCGCAGACGCAGGTGACCGCTTTCGACAACCTGCATCGCCGCGGGTCGGAGCTTAATCTGAGCCGGCTGCGCGATGCGGACGTACTGTTTATGCATGGAGATATCCGCTCGCTGGCCGATCTCACCAGCCTACCGGAACCTCCGGATCTGATCGTAGAGTGCTCGGCGGAGCCGTCCGCGCAGGCAGGCTATGGCGGATCGCCGGAATACTTAATCGACACCAATTTGATGGGCTGCTATCACTGTCTGGAGTTGGCCCGGCGCGTCAAAGCGGACTTTGTTTTCATCTCGACGAGCCGTGTCTATCCGTACCGGCGCCTGAACGATCTCGCTTTCGAGGAAGGGCCGGAACGCTTCCACCTTTCCGCGGCGCAGACCGTGGCCGGCGCATCGGGTTTGGGCGTAAATGAGGATTTTCCCTTGGACGGGCCGCGCTCTCTCTACGGGATGACGAAGCTAGCTGGAGAATTGATGGTCGCCGAGTATGCCGATGCCTATGGGATTCGCTACGTGATCGACCGCTGCGGTGTCCTGACCGGGCCCTGGCAGATGGCCAAAGCCGACCAGGGCGTCATCGCGCTATGGATGGCCGCGCATTATTTCCGCCGGCATCTTTCCTATATCGGATTCGACGGCAGCGGCCGGCAGGTGCGCGACTTCCTGCAC
>Ga0209698_10005352_pt1 | contig 13908 bp, 10 predicted proteins | sample LitLauG_LLR_2012_FD_187203 | JGI IMG/M metagenome (GOLD analysis project Ga0209698, IMG submission 187203) | Freshwater sediment microbial communities from Pennsylvania, USA - Little Laurel Run_MetaG_LLR_2012 (SPAdes) (version 2) | ecosystem: Environmental > Aquatic > Freshwater > Creek >... | reverse complement strand
ACTACGAAGAGCCTGAAGACGCAGCCTCTGCGCAGGGCTCTAACTTGTATTGTCGCAACTTCGCGTAAAGACTGCTGCGCGGGATCCTCAGTCGCCGGGCAGCTGCTCCGACATGACCTCCCTCGGCGCGCACCACCTGGCTGATGTAGTCCCGTTCGACCTCTTCGAGCGAACGGTCTAAGTTCTCCGGTTTGCTCTCTGGCCAATCATGCTCGTCAAAGTGAAGATTCTTCTCGCTGATCACCCGGTTGCCACCGAGCAAAACCGCGCGCTCCAGGACATTTCTTAATTCGCGAATATTTCCCGGCCAGCCATAGCTCTGCAGACCGCGCATGGCTTCGGCGGTTATCTCGACTCGTCCGTAACCTAATTCCGTCGACAGCCTTTCGAGCAGGTCGTTGGCCAGCGGCTCGATATCCTCGATTCGCTCGCGCAAGGGAGGTACGACCAGAGGGATTGTGCTGATACGGAAGAACAGATCGCTGCGGAACAGTTTCTCCCGAATCAGCCCAGTCAAATTCTGGTGGGTCGCGGCGATCAAGCGAATGTCCACGCGCCGGTCACGCACATCGCCTAGGCGGCGAAATTCCTTTTCTTCAAGAACCTTCAAGATCTTTGGCTGAACCTGCGAGTCCACATCTCCGATCTCGTCGAGAAAGAGGGTGCCCTTGTGGGCGATTTCCAGCAGGCCGGGCTTGGATTGCACAGCTCCGGTAAAGGCACCCTTCTCATGACCGAAGAGTTCGGTCTCCAGGAAGTCTTTGCTGAGCCCGCCACAGTTCAGGTCCACAAACGCTTCCTTAGCCCGTCCGCTGTGCTCGTGTATCCAGTGTGCAAGCACGCTCTTGCCGGTGCCCGTTTCCCCCTGAATCAGGATCGGGCTGTCGGCAGATGCAATGCGCGCAGTCATCTCAGCCAGCTTCCGGACTGTACCGCTCCTTCCGAGAAATGGATCGATACCATTTCTACCCCGTCGGCTGCTGTCCAAAGCCTGCTTGCGGCGATTCCTCTGATTCTCAAGACTCCGCTCCAGCATCACCGCTAACGTTCCAAGGTCGACGGGTTTGGTCAGAAGATGTTCGGCCCCCAGCTTAACGGCCTGTACCGCAAGTTCGATAGACGCGTGGCCTGTCATGACGACGATTGGGATGGACGGATCAAGCGCATGCAGCTTGGGCAGAATGTCGAGGATATTGCCGTCGGGGAGGCTGTAATCGAGAACCGCAGCGTCTGGCTTCGCACTTCGCCAATGCTCTTCCGCCTCGCTGCAGCGGGTGCCGGAGATTACCTCAAAACCTCTGTTTTCCAAGGACTTCCGTATGGTACCGAGGAACTGGAGTTCGTCATCGACGACTAGAATTCGCCCCGCCAACATAGTGCAACGCCTTCAACAACCAGGGGGTCGGCCCCTCAATTAAGAGTTCTCTAATATCGTAGGGTCCGCAAACGGCGGAGCACTAGCGATTTTCTGCCCTCCTGATTACGGATGTAACGGCGGGTGGGAGGATTTCCACAATTGGAATCGAATGGTTCTCAGCCAAGAACGCGCCTCTCTTCGGCGCCTCATCACCGTGCGAAGCCGACAGATTACCCTGAAAGTGTTCCAGGCAAAAGAACTAATTCAGTTTGGCGCGGTTGGCTATCAGAAGTTGCTCTATTGTTGCCGCGTCGGCGGGTTTGGAAAACAGGTAACCCTGCGCTAGTTCGCAGCCGACATGCTTGACCATGTCCAATTGCTCCTGTGTTTCGACACCCTCGGCAGCAACCCTCAGGCCGAGATTGTGAGCCAGCATAACGATAATGCGCACGATTTCGTGGGTTTCGAGGTCCTGATCCATGTTGGAGATGAAACTACGATCGATTTTCAAAGTGTCGACGGAGAACCGCTGCAGGCGGCTTAGGGACGAGTAGCCGGTGCCAAAATCGTCGATGTCCAGACGAACGCCAAGTGCTTTCAACTCAGAAAGAACGATGGCAGATCTTTCCGCGTCAGCCATGGCGATGCTCTCGGTGATTTCCAGGTTCACGCAGCGAGGGTCCGTCCCGTTCAATTGCAGGATTTGGCGAATCTGGGATGCCAAGTCGGCCTGCGTGAATTGTCTGGGACTAATGTTGACGCTCATCGTCAGGGGTGGGTTTGAGGGGAAAAGTTCCTGCCAGGAACGGAGTTGTTGGCATGACTCCGCCAGCAACTCTCGGTTGATGGAAAGGATGATGCCGGTCTCATCGGCAACTGGGATGAATTCATTTGGCATCACGACCTCTCCGGGCCGTAGCCAGCGGCTGAGAGCCTCGAATCCCACAATCCGCCCCTCGCGCAAGGTAACGATAGGCTGGTAGTAGACGTGGAACTCACCCAACTCCAGGGCCTTGCGCAGGTCTGTCTCCAGCTGTAAACGCTTGAGGGCGCCCGCGTGCATGGCGTTGTCGAATACCGCACAGCGAGCTTTCCCCGTATGTTTAGCGCGGTACATGGCAATTTCAGCATCGCGCAGCAGGTCTTGGGCCTTTGCGCCAGCGCTGCCGCCGAAGGCAATACCGATGCTCGCGGTGATGACGATCTGGTGACCATCGAGATCGAAGGCGACGCCTAGCCTCTCCTGAACGCGGTCGGCCACTCGAATGGCGTCACTGGGGCCGCGAAGGTCTTCCGCGAGCACAGCGAATTCATCACCGCCGGGCCGGGCTAGGGTGCAATCTCCCACGAGAGACTCTGCGGCCTCGCCCTCGTCCAGTTTTTGACGTGAAATTGTGTCGGCACGGCGAAGGCAAGCGGTCAGGCGCCGCGCGACCTCGATGAGCAGGGCGTCGCCAGCGGAGTGTCCCAGGCTGTCGTTGAAGATCTTAAATCCGTCGATGTCAATAAACAGGACTGCGAACTTGAAATCAGCGTGGCGTCGCGAGAGCGCAATCGCCCGTTCCAGGCGATCCAAGAAGAGCAAGCGGTTAGGGAGGTTCGTCAACCCATCGTGGAAAGCGTTGTGCGCCAGCAAGTCCTCGGCCCGCTTACGTTCGGTGATGTCGCGGTTGACGATGACCAACCGTTCGCTGGTTCCTCCGGCTCCGCGAATCGCATTGGCAGTGGACTCGAGAATGCGCCACGAGCCATCTTTGTGGTGGATGCGGTACTCGAGCCTCTCTCCGCGACCGGTGAGGCGCGCCTTCTCGGCGGCCTCCAGCACACGCGAGCGGTCGTCGGGATGAATCTGTTCGATGGGGGAGGTTGCAGCCAGTTCCTGTGGGCTATATCCGAGGACTCGCTGATAAGCAGGGCTGTTGTAGAGGCGATGTCCGTTCGTGTCCACCACGGCAATCATGTCGGCGGCATTTTCGCTGATCAGCTGAAAGAGTTTGTCGCGTTCCGCCAGTTGTCGGCGCAGGCGCTGTAGGAGCAGGTGTTGATAGACCGTGTAGATGTCGAACAGTAAGACCAGGGCGACGAGCCCACGGACCCACTCTTTCAAGCTCAAGGAGTAAACGTTGTCAGCGGGTAAATGAAAGGCGGGAAAGGTCAGCGAGAGGATGCCGAACGTCAGAACCAGGGTAACCGCGACGGCGAATCCCCAAAGCCACCACTCCCGACCTTCGACTTGACGTATTCGAAGGATGGGATCGGTGACGCTCGCTCGTGGAGGTTGGTTCTTCACGGTAAGTCCGGGGGAGGGCGGATATCGTCGACTGCCAAGGGGAGGATGTTGCCCACACCCCCAAATGAAATGGCAGGCACTTGGATTACCACAGTCTATGATTCGCGAATCCTGATGAAGAATACGCTCGAAGGTCACTTGAGTAAAACCATCTTTGATCAGTAACTTAAGAGCAGCAGCTTGCGTCAGCCACACGCCAGACACCCTAGAAGGCATCCCAGGTTTTGCCTCCTTTCTTCTAAGCCGAGTCTGAGAACGGCAGACAGCATTCCAGAATTCAGACGCACCTTTGATCTCACGAATGGACCACCTTCTGGCAAGTGGAACTTAGCCTTGACGTTAGGCGTCGTGACTGCGTTTGGCCTACTACCTGCAATGCCGATCGATAGTGGCCAGATGAAAGAGCACGTTCGACTCGACGGTCTGCTGTTTAGTAAAGACCCGCAGGTTCTCCGCGTCATGAGTCAGATGCTGGACACCTTTGCCATCAAAGCTGAGGTTTGCACCGAGATTGGATCAGCTCTTGAGGCTGTGACTCACCGAAGACTCGATACAGTGATTGTGGACTGGAATACCAACGATCCAACTCGCGTCGTACGCACTGCCCGCAAATCTTCCCCCAATAGCAACTCGACAGTCGTCGCGATGGTCGACGTGGGCGCGGAAACGCACGCCCTTCTGGTTGGAGCTAATTTCATGATTCACAAGCCCGTGGACCTCGATCACGCAAGGCGGTGCATGCGGGCTGCATACGGAACCATGATCCAGCAGCGCAGACGGGCGGCTCGGGTGTCGGTCGACATTCCCGTGATCGCGAGAGTTTCAGAACTTGGAACTCTTGAAGGGCGAATCAGCGATATCAGCGTAGGTGGGTTGGCCCTGCAGTGCCCACTGGAGATCGATCGAGAGGTCTCGCTGCTCTTCTCACTCCCCGGCACCAATAACGTGGTTCACGCAACCGGCAAGGCAGTAAACGGCAACGCCGCCGGGGGGGCTGGCATTCGCTTTTCTTTCATTCCCGAAGAAGAGCTTGGTTTGCTTGAAGACTGGCTGGCAAAGGAGTTGGCGAAATTGGAGAGCGCGGAGATGCCGGTCGGCGAAACCAGACTACCCCTCGGTGATCAGGATCCAACTGTTCGTGGACCCTTGCCGTAAACTCTGGCACCCTCCCCCTCCTCCCTCGAGGTTGGCTGAGTAACATCAAGAAATGCGAAAACAGAAAGTAGCGTCCAAAATGAAGATTCTGCTGATCGAAGATAGCCGCTCTTTGCGCATCGCGCGCTCGAGAGGACACTGGCGAAGGCGGGATACGTGGTAACTGGTGTCACGGACGGCCGGTAGGGCTTGCATTCGGCCCGTACCGACCCACCGGCCCTCATTCTCTTGGACATGATGCTGCCAGGACTAGATGGTACGAGTGTGCTGAAGGCATTGAAGCTAGATGCAGTCACGGCACAAATTCCCGTTATCGTGTTGACCGGGCTGTCCCAGAGGAACGAAGCGAAGCTGAAGAGCGACGGGGCTGCAGGCTATATTGAGAAATCATCGCTCGACCTGGAAAAGAATGCGCATGCCCTGATCGATAGCGTCGAGTGTGTACTTGTTAGCTGGTATGCACTAAGCGGAACGATCGGCGGTTGAAATGACATGACAATGTCGCACAACGGACAACATCCTTTCATCAAACCGACCACTAAGACATTTAGCTTTAGGCGTCTGTGTGCGTGACCATAGGGCGTCTTTCGAGTTAAGAGCGAATGCCAAGGTGACGATAATGATATCCCATCTTCCGTGGACGCAGCCCCTTATTTCCGGAGGCTTCTCGCGGAGCGCAGAGGATACGCGCGTTACTTAGTGTGCCTTGAAATCGCAATCACAGAAGTGGGTGGTAGTTTCGCTTTGCGTGGTAGCACGTCGGATGTGAGCCTCGGTGGATGCTATGTGGCGACTTCCCCATGGCCGTGGGCTCCCAGATCTACTTCACCCTACGGGTGGCTGATGAAAACATCAAATCGCGTGGCGAAATTTAGACGTGCCCCCCTGGTGTTGGCATGGGTATCCAATCTATCGGCCTCAGTGACAAGGACAGGCGTCACCTTCATGAATATCTCGGCTCCTCAGTGCCGACTTTGCCAGAACGCATGATTGGATCCTACGTTCGTTGACTTGCGCATATCCAACTTATCAGCTCTATTGTCTGGATTTCAGACGTGTTTCCAGCTATTGCTCAGAACTACGTCACCCCTCATTCTGGCTTCATGGGATAAGCGCCTATGTTTCATGGAGATCAATAGGGTGAGCGGTTACGGCGCGCCAATTGCCGTAGTACTTTCCGTGGAATCCACAATAAAGCAGCAGTAAGCTCTGGTTAGGTGTGTGTCGTTACGAAGTGAGCCGATCCTTCCAGAATTCGTTGCTGCTGACTGAAACGTCGGCGGGTGGAAGAAATGACAGCACGGGCTTCGCAGTCCCAATCTTCATTAAACCTTGCAGAACGTGATGAACTTGTTCTAAGTCAGTTGACCCTGGTACGTTTCATTGCTCGAAGTATCCATCAGCGCCTCCCCGGGTTTATACCGTTTGAGGATCTTGTCCACTTTGGTGTCCTAGGCCTCCTGCAAGCAACCCAGAACTACGATTCCACAAAGAATGTTCCATTCACATCATTCGCGCAGTTTCGAATTCGGGGCGCGATTCTCGATAGTCTGCGAAAGTCCGATTGCGCGTCGAGGCGAGTGCGTGACACGCAGAAAAAGCTCAACACAGCATTCGATCAACTCTCGCTGAGGTTGGGCCGCCTACCAACGGAAGAAGAAGTCGCCCACGAAGTGGGACTGGACGTAGCAAACCTAAGGAGAGTCGCCGAGGTTCTTCGCAGCGTGGAATCGGTGGACCGCTCACACAGGTTCGGGAACGATTGTATGGAAACTCGCGATCTGATCGAGTCCGCACCCGCCGATCCTGGCGAAAACCCTTTTGTGCAATGTCTGCGCTCGGAGATGCGGCAACAGTTAACAGAAGCGATTTCTAATCTCTCCCCAAGAGAACGGCAGATTGTTTCTCTATATTACGGTGAACAACGGACGATGCGGGAGATCGCGTCCGTGTTGGGGCTGAAGGAGTCACGAATTTCAAAGATTCACTGCTCTGTCATTGCGAGGTTGCGTGCCTATCTTGGAGCAAAGGAAATCAGCAACTGCAGCGAACTGGGGTATGTGCCGGTGTCGTGATGAGGTAGAGCATGACCGCTGCGCCTCGGTCACCAATGGCACATCAGAGGGTTGGCTTCCCCCGTTTGGACCCTTTTCTATTAGGGGCGTCTCCTGCCGCTTGACCTGCGGTACCTTTGTCAAGGCGTTCGCGAACCTTCCGCAGTAGCAGCTCCGAGGTGAATGGCTTTGAGATCACCCCCACCCCACGCGAGGCTAGACCCTCCAAATTATGAAGATCTTCCGCAAACCCTGTCATAAACAACGTGCAGATGTCGGGTCTGAGAGCGCTGACGGTTTCGGCAAGTTGCGGGCCGTTCATCTCTCCGGGCATGACGATGTCGGTTAGCAGCAATTTCACAACTCCGTTGGTCGCACGCAAGACAGAAAGAGCCTCGAGTCCGCTGTGAGCCTCAAGGACCTTGTAGCCAGATCTCGCAAGCACGGTCCTAACCAGCTCGCGGAGAGACGGCTCGTCTTCCACCACGAGGATCGTCTCCTCCCCTGTTACCGGCACGGGAGAGTCGGGAGGGGCGAACGTCGTAAAGGTCTCGGTTGTAACTGGCAAGTAGAGGCTGAAGGCCGTTCCGCAATTCGGCTCGCTGTCAACCCAGATGTAGCCGCCACTCTGTTTGACCACTCCGTACACGATCGAAAGACCCAATCCTGTACCTTTTCCCAGTTCCTTGGTGGTAAAGAAAGGTTCGAAGATGCGGGCCAGCGTTTCACTGTTCATCCCGCATCCCGTGTCAGTCACTGAGAGCAAGACGTAGAGCCCGGGTTTCATCGGCGGGTGCCGTTCCGCAAAGCGCTCATCGACTTCGACGTTGGCCGTCTCGATGGAGAGTCGACCGCCATTTGGCATGGCATCCTTGGCGTTCACGGCCAGGTTCATAATGACCTGTTCGATCTGGCCGGGGTCGGCTTTCACTCTCTGCAGATTCGCTCCCCCGCGGCACACTAACTCAACGTCCTCACCGATCATGTGACGGAGCATCTTACTCAGTTCTTCAATCAGCTTGTTAAGGTCCAGGACCTGCGATTGCAAGATTTGCTTTCGGCTAAAAGCTAACAGTTGGCGCGTCAGGTTCGCTGCCCGGTGCGCTGCCCTCTGAATTTCGGTTACGCTCGCGACAGCCGAATCCCCAGGCGGAACCTGGGTCTGCAGAATGTCGCCGTAACCAATGATGACGCCCAGCATGTTGTTAAAGTCATGGGCAACGCCTCCGGCCAGCCGTCCGACCGCTTCCAACTTCTGTGCTTGCCGGAATTGCGCTTCCAGCAGTCTGTTTTCAGTGATGTCCTGCGTGGTGCCTTCGTAGTAGGCGATCTCTCCCTTAGCCCCGGTTATCGTGCGTGCGTTTGCGAGCAGCCAGCTTTTGCCCCCGTCACACCGGTAAGCCTCGTATTCAAAGTTGCGCACTAAGCCCTCTTGGCTGAGAAGCAACTGGAATTCCCTCCAGCGAGAGGGGTCCGTATACAGCTGGTGGGCCATGTCGGTGATTTGGACCACCATCTGTTCCGGAGACTCGAAACCCATCATGTGTGCAAATTCATTGTTTACGGTCAGGAACCGCCCATCCGGTGTGCACTGAAAAATGCCCAGCACCGCATTCTCAAAAATTTCCCGATACTTCTCCTCCGCTTGCTTGAGGGCTTTTTCGCTTTCCTTGCGCTGCGTCACGTCCTGCTTGATCACAATGAAATGGCCGATCTCGCCGTTTTTAGAGCGTACGGGCGTGATTGTCATTTCCTCGGTGTAGAGCCTCCCATCTTTGCGACGGTTCTCCAACTCCCCATGCCAAACATGACCGCTTCGGACCGTACTCCACAGGTCGCGGTAGAACTCTGGGGCCTGCGTTCCCGATTTCAGGAGATTCTGTCCTAGAACCTCATCCGGACGGTAACCGGTTAACGAGGTAAATGCAGAGTTCGCCCACTCGATGTTGCCATCCGAATTCGTAATGACGATAGTGTTGGCAGCTGATTCCAGCGCGGCAGCCTGGAGGTGCAATGTGTCTTCGGCGCGCCTTCGCTCCGTGACCTCTTGAAACACAACCACTGACCCGGTAACTCGCCCGTTTTCCACAATTGGCGTGCTCACGTACTCGGCCCAAAAGCTCGTGCCGTCCTTCCGCCAGAAAACCTCATCGACACCGCGATGTACGATGCCATCCTTGAATGCCGCATAGATGGGACACTCTTTCACGGGGAAAGGGTTGCCGTCCGCCCTGGAGTGGTGCCACATCCTATGAGATGATCGGCCGATCATCTCTTCTGCGCGATAACCAAGCATGTGAGCCGCAGCCGGGTTTACAAATATTTGTCTACCTTCCGCATCGATTCCCACGATCCCTTCACCGGCCGAATCGAGGATCATCGAATGGTGCCGGCTGAGTTGCTGAAAGTCCCGCTTGGTTTGGTTGAGGACCTCGATCGTCCGACCTTGTCGGTGCTGGGTGAGCGAGAGCCGAGCAGCGTACAGCAAAATGGACGCAGCGATCGTGGTCGTGCCCAGCAGTTGCCACTTGCCGGGAGAGTGAACGCCGGCCACCGCGACCAGAAGCACCAGCATCGCCCAACTCAGGTTGGCTTCGAGGATCCGCGCGAGGCTCCTGCCGTTCTGAATTCTGCCCTCCATCCCCTCATCGTGCATCGTCCAACGGGTCGCGAGGAGCGCCGCTGCGCAGTACGGGACAGTCCAGAAGAGGTCGAACCACGCCGCAAGGTCACCGTACGCACTGATGTAGTTCCCCACGCCGGATACGGCGGCATAGACCAACAGAAACCACAAAAGTCTTACCAGCAGGCTCCGTAAAGTGCGCGAACGGCTGAATCGCAGACGGACAACGGTGGCAGTGATCAGGAAGACATTTTCCAGGTTGTTAGAGATGTTGAGGCTGAGCGCATCATGCAGCAGCCGTCCCTGGAGGAAGACAGAGAAATATCCGATGTAAACCGCAATAACAACAACGCCAATCTGCAATGAATCTAGTAAGGCCAGCCAATCATAGTCGAAGGACTCGGATTCCCCTCGGATGAACAGGATCAACAGGACCGGTACGCCGTAGCCGCGGTAAAGGAAGTTGAAGATAGTGGTTGAGTCATTCGTCAGCCCGGCATAGGTGCGATGCAGAAAAATGCCATTGGCAATTCCCCAAAGCACGAGGGAACATGTGAGAAGAAACCAGAATTGGCGTGCAAAGCCACGGGCACAGCGGAAAGCATGGATGGTGCAAGCGATTGCGATGAGATTAGCGACAATCTGCACGCTCTGCGACCACAGCCACCCGGCACGATTCACTCCCAGCCACCCGAACCCTATGGCTTGGATGACTATCACCACACACAAGACGAGCGGAAACACCCGGCGGTTGAGCACAGGAGCGCTCTCACCACGCAGATCAACTGACGAGCTGTCGTCTTGCATACTACCCTCCCCTTGAAGATTCTGGGGGAGATACCCTAGTTTCGCAACTATCAGGAGCCGCTGACGTGAACTAGTCGCTCACGCTTACCTCAACTAAGTCCGGACTTCGGAATGCGCTGGATGGCACCTGTTTGCAAAATGAGGAGAGAAGTCTCTACCTGCGGTCGGCATGCCAAACTCATTTACGCCTTACCCTTTGCCTGACTTTCTGATCCTCTTCATTCAAGCCCATGTACATCATATAGACCTGTGAGGTCCGTCACAATGGCCTGTTATATTCGTGTCTCGCGATAGTAACCAAGAAGGAACCGTGGAACTTGGAACGACTGTTCCGCGTGGCCGTCCTATCAGAGGTCGTTTTCTCGACTTGGCCACAGCGCTCTGCCGAGCCGTCGGCACATCTGCCGATATACCGGCAGTGCATAGCCGACCCGGTAGCTAGCGCGATTGCGGCACCAGCGATTCGTACACAATTTGGGATGATTCCTCTACAGGTATATGGAGTTGAAAGTGATCTACGTCACTTACTTCTGGCCGACTTCGTGGAACCATCACTTAGCTCCGAGGAGGAGAGTCCGGTGCCAGTGGCCCCCAAACGAAGAGAGGCCCGCACTAGCGCATGATCCGAGGTAAAGATGTCGCAAGGGAGATGTAATACTTATTTTACAAATCCAGGTCGGCTCGGAAGGCACGAGGCAATCGAGAGTTCCTTCGATGTACATTCCCTGCGCTTGACTCCAGAACAATACGCGGCGTCATCCGAATTAAGAGCGTGGGTCCAGCGAAATAAGTAAGCGTCCGGTGATGACCGTCTCGACATCCTGTACCTCGCCAAAAACGTCGTACACCTACAAAATGGATGACTTGGCACCAGGATTGATTCGGACTTTCCCGATAATATTCTTGCCATGATCCTGGCGCTCCGGCATCTCCTCGGGTGGATGGTCAGCGTTTTCCGCTCCCGCGAGGACCTCGTCCTCGAAAACCTGGCTCTTCATCAACAATTGCTGGCTCTGCACGCGCAACGACCTCGCCGTCGATTGCCTGCCCTGCACAAGTTGTTCTGGGTTGCGTTGAGAACGATCTGGTCGGGGTGGAGGAAGCCTCTCGTCCTGGTCACTCCGAGAACCGTCGTGAACTGGCATCGGGCGGGGTTTCGTTTGTATTGGGCTTGGGTCTCCAGAGCCAAACATGTAGGAGGACGGAAGCGCGTCAGCAAAGAGGTTCGCGCCTTGATCTTCCGTATGGTTGCCGAGAATCCGACCTGGGGAGCACCGCGCATTCACGGTGAACTGCTGAAGCTGGGTTTCGATCTCTCGGAAAGAAGTGTCTCGCGATGGATCCGGCGGGCCTCGAAAGATCCGGATCCCGTGAAGCGATGGCTGGCCTTCCTCAGAAACCATCGTGAGGCCATTGCAGCGATGGACTTCTTCACCGTCCCAACGCTCACGTTTGGTGTTCTTTACTGCTTTTTCGTCATCGGCCACGACCGGCGTAAGATCCTGCATTTCAATGTAACGCGAAATCCCAATGCTCTTTGGGTTGTACAGCAATTGCGAGAAACATGGGCCTACAAAGTGCCACACAGATTCTTGCTACTGGATCGAGACACAAAGTTTGGAGCCGATGTGGTTTCGGTTGTGAAGGACATGGGCAGCCAGCCTGCTCGCACAGCCTTTCGCTGTCCTTGGCAGAACGGCGTTGCTGAGCGTTGGGTGGGAAGTTGCCGGCGCGACTTGCTGGACCACGTGATCATCGTGAATGAGCGGCATCTCAAACGGCTGATGTCCGCGTACCTGCTCTACTACCATGAGGACCGGACACATCTCGGCCTCGCGAAGGACACGCCCGCAGGTCGGCCTACGGCAATTCGCTCTAAGGCTGAAAGCAAGATTCAATCCTTCCCGAGACTCGGCGGGCTGCACCATCGTTATGCCGTGGCAGCGTAGACTTAGGAACCATTCTTCTAAAGACCAACCTCTCTTCTTCTAGCCCATCTGCGCCGCGGCTCATGTTTTCTCCGAGCATGGTTCGCCGATCGACAAATCAGCCCGCGAGCCAAACCGAAGAACTTCCGCCGAACGGGAAGGAATCCTTTTCATGTCGGGAACAACGATTTGGCGAATTACAGCCGTTCCTGAGTTCCGACTGATTCCCCAAGGTTCTCGAAGCCCGTTTCTGCATCGCGAAATGCCAGGCGAAGCAGGGGCCTGTTGATGCGAGGAACATGTAGTAGCTTCAAGTATAGGTTAGTACTAACAAGTAAGATTAGCTGCCCGACTAACTACGATGGTATTTACGGTTGACAGCAGACAGAGCCTGTGTCAGACTACCCCTCATTTGTTCGGGGGTGTCGCATGCGTCATTGGGCCCTCCTCGTAGTAATACTGGTTGTGCTGGCTGGCATCGGATGGTTCGGCTACAGCTACTACAACCGCCAAGCGTTTCTCTCCAATAACCCCCTTCCTCCGCCACCGCAAGGTGCAGCGATCACGTTTGCCGGACCGATTCCCGTGAATTCGTTTCACGTGGAGGGGGATAACGTACTGGCACGGACCGTCTTCGAAACCGATGCGCCGTCGAACTCTCACGTGGAGATTCGCGACTATATGTTCCCACCCAACGCGAAATCCAAGCTGTCAGGGCTGCCCGGCGCCGCTGTGCTGGACGTTTACTCCGGAGAAGGCACGTTGTCGGTGGGCGAGCAGGACGCTGTCGGCGAGCGTCTGCTTCCGGCCGCCTTGAAATCGCTTCCCGCGGGCCAGAGCTTGGTTATTGACAACAAGGGCGCGCTGCCGTTCGTGGTACGCGTGTACGTCTTTGAGGCAAAGTGATGACAAAACGGCCGATGTTCTTTGTAGTCGTTCTTACCGCATTCGGGCTGCTTTCCGGTTGCGAGCGCGATTGGCCCAGCTTCCGCTACAACGAGCACCGTTCCGGCCACCAGGAATGGGCCGGCCCTCTGTCCGATCCCGGGGACGTGTCTAAGCTGAAGGTGGAGTGGACCTGGCCATCGACGGGAAGCGAAGGAGGACAATTCAAGGCTTCTCCGGTTGTCTTCGAGCATCGCGTCTTTATCGGGAGCTCGAGCGGCTTCTTCTACGCGCTCGACGCCAAGACCGGAAACAAGCTGTGGCAGTATCCCGATCCCGGGCCGGCGCTGCTCGGCACTTGTGCGTTCGGGAATTACGGAATTCAGTCCAGCGGCACGCGCGCCCGCATTCACGACGAGGAAGCGGTGATCTTCGGCGCGCCCGACCCAAGCGCCTCAGTGGACGGCGGTCTAGGCAGCGGCCGTCTCTACGCACTCAACGCGCACACCGGCAAAGTGATTTGGATCAGCGACGTGGTTTCGCATGTTACCGGTTGCACCTTCGGCAGTACGACCGAGCTCCACGAGCGGATCGCCTACTCCTCGCCGCTGGTGCGCGACGACAAAGTGTACGTTGGCGTTCACGATTATGGCGACGACCCCATACAGAACGGCAAGGTGATCGCCGTAGAATTGCAATCGGGCCATATCGATCCCGCCTTCACCTATGTGTCAACGAGCACGCGTGGAGGCGGCGTCTGGAATTCTCCAGCGGCGGATGAGAAGGGCGTCTACTTCACTACTGGTAAC
>Ga0209698_10005350_pt1 | contig 13912 bp, 13 predicted proteins | sample LitLauG_LLR_2012_FD_187203 | JGI IMG/M metagenome (GOLD analysis project Ga0209698, IMG submission 187203) | Freshwater sediment microbial communities from Pennsylvania, USA - Little Laurel Run_MetaG_LLR_2012 (SPAdes) (version 2) | ecosystem: Environmental > Aquatic > Freshwater > Creek >... | reverse complement strand
CCCTCTGAATGCCTTGTCTGACGCGGAGTTTGCAAAAATACTCGGCAAAATCTTGAGCCGCAAGGAGTTAGAGATCAAAATCTTGATAACAAAGAACTTGGGGGCCCGTTCTCGGTCGCCCTCTGTACCGCTCACGCTTTGACCATGATCTGCTCTCTTGGCTTCGATGGCAAGGTTAGATGTCACATGGGCGGCGTTAGGGTAGTGGAAAAGTCGATTTGGCAGTCTGTATAGAATAGTCGCTTGCCTGAGACCTCCATTCGAGAGTTCGTCGATTCAGCCGCAGATCCCAACGTCCGCGGCTTTCTCCACCTACCCGACGCGCCGAACAATCGCGGCCTGGTCCTGACCCATGGCGCCGGCTCCAACGCGCAAGCTCCGCTGCTCCGCGCCCTGGCAGAAACTTTCAGGGCCGCCGGATTCACCGTCTTGCGCTGCGACCTGCCCTATCGTCAGTCGCGCTCCTACGGCCCGCCCGGTCCCGGCGACGCCGCCAGAGACCGCACGGGCCTGAAGAACGCAATCTCATCCCTAATGAAAATATTGGGTGCCCCACTTCTCGCCGCCGTTGCGAGAAGTGGGAATTCCCCGGAAAGCCATCAAGATCGAGGTCCCGTCTTCCTCGCCGGCCACTCTTATGGCGGACGCCAATCCAGCATGCTCTGTGCCGAGCAGCCGGACCTGGTCCCAGGCCTGCTGCTGCTTTCCTACCCCTTGCATCCGCCACGCAAGCCCGAGCAGCAGCGCACCCAGCATTTGCCCAGCCTGCGCACGCCGACGTTGTTCGTCCACGGCACGCGTGATCCTTTCGGCTCGATCGCTGAATTAGAGCAGGCGCTGAAGATGATTCCGGCAAAGACGAAGTTGTTGCCGATCGAAGGCGCCGGCCACGACCTGGGATTTAAAGGAAGAGCGAAGCGGGAAGACCTACCGCCCCTAATCCTGAAGGAATTCGTAGAGACGTTGCTGGCAACGTCTCTCTAACCACAAGTTCGGAACGCAAATATCTTTTGGAGCACCGCCAGCAGAGACGTAGCAAGCTACGTCTCTACGACACGATTTTAATTCACCCACCCCGACTTCCCGCCACCGTTCCCCTTGCGGACGTTGTCATCCGGAGGAACGTAATTCCCATGCTCGTCGAAGTGCACTTCCTGATCGTGCTGCCGCATGTACACTTCAAACTTCTTCGCCGCACGCCGCCGCTTCCAGCGGTAATAGGAATTGCGCATCCCGTAGTAGCGCTCCGTGAGACCAACGTTGACCATCGCCGGCTTTGGTCCCCGACGCACGTAAAGCCAGCCAAAGAGCAGCCCGCCCAGATGGGCCACGTAGGCCACCCCGCCGCTCCCGGACATCGCAAACGCCAGGGTCACCACGATCAAAATGCCCACAAAATATTTGGCTTTGATCATGAAGGGAAACGGAATCATCATGATCTCGTTTTCCCCGAACAATATTCCAAATGCCATCAGGATGGCGAACACTCCGCCGGAAGCGCCCAAGGTGCGCGTCAAAGGATTGCCCAGCAGGTGCGCGTACGAGATTCCGATGGTGGTAATCGCCGCGCCCACTACTCCCACCGAGAACAACTCCACAAAACGACGGGAACCCCACGCGCTCTCCACGGCCGAGCCGAACATCCAAAGCCCCAGCATATTGCCGAACCAATGCCAGAACTCGAAGTGCAGGAACCCGTAGGTCACCAATTGCCAGATTGCGCCGTGAACCACCGCCTGCGGTTGCAGGGCAAGGTTGTCGAGAACAAATAGCGGAAGATAAGGCTGCACCCTCATCAACAGCAATAGGAGCAAGTAAATGCCGGTGTTAATTCCCAGCAGCCAAGTCACCGCCTTGGTGAACGGTGGCAGGCTCAACGTCATCGGTTCCCCAGTTCGCCGCACTCAATTACCTCTCGTTCAATTCTACTCGTTCAGGAGTCGCAACATCATTGTCCCCGTCCAAATTGCTAACCGCGCGGCTTGACTGTGATTATTGAAAATATGAGCTGTGGGCAACTCATCGCATTCTCTCGCATCAGATCGAAACATCCGTATCACGTTTCCCAACCCGATAGCCGTAAGGGTCCAGCTTCTCCACCTTCCAAAACGGAATGCGGCTTAATCGGGGCCGAGGGAGCTACTGAATGCGAGCAAGACCCTTGCTGGTGCTATTCGTTCTCCTGCTTCCCTTGAGCCTCAGAGCCCAAAACCCCGATCGCGTCGAGGTTTTCGGCGGATTCTCGTATCTCGCCTACTACATTTACCCAGCCTACATTGGGCCGTGGACGGAGATTGGCTACAACGGCTTCGAAGCGTCGGCGGCCTTTCATCTTGTACCCCACCTGGCAGCCGAAACGGATTTCACCTTTCAAAGCGGTATACAAACGTATATGGGTGGGCTACGTGTTAGTGCCGGTCTCCGCAAAGCCACCCTCTACGGACACGTTCTTTTCGGCGGACTCAAGAACAAACTCCGGTCAGGGCATCGCTAACACGACCTTTGCCACAGCCTTCGGCGGTGGGGCTGACGATTGGTTGAGCCGGCGCGTCGGGGTTCAGTTGCTACAGGCGGATTACCTCCGAACGAACACTCCCGTGGGCAGCTACTTTGCGGTCAGAAGTAATCACGGCAATTTCCGCATCTCGACTGGGGTTGTCTTCCGGTTCTAACAATAGCGACCTTAGTCGCTGAGCTACCGCTCCGGAACCGGCACCACCGGTAGGCTGCGATGCCCGGCGGCGTCCACCGCCCGCACCGCGAAGATCGCTTCGTCCTTCGAAATCTGCAGCGTCGAGCGCGTAACGTTCCCCACTTTCTGCGCGTGCTCCCACCCCGGGCTTGACGTCGCACGCCACACGACTTCGTACCCCGTTTCCAGCCCCGTAGAGGCCTCCCACGTCAGCGTCGAGTCATTCTGCAGATTCTTGGTTACGAGGTGCACGTTCGCCGGAGACGCAGGCGCCGAAGCCAGCGCCGCCAGCGTCGCCGCATTCAGCCGCGCCACCCGCGCTACGTAGTCGTAATCCACATATTTGGATAGATCACCGTACTCGACGCCATTCTCAGTTCGCGGGTTTTGGTGCTGATGGTGAAAGTCCTCGCGAAGCTCCGTGAATCGCACTGCCGTGAACCCTTCCTGGTTGAAGGAAGAGTGATCTCCTCCGCGCAGATAGCGATCCAGCCGGAATACCAGCATCGGCTTCACGCCAGTGTCATACGTCCGGCCGATATCGTCGATATACCGCGCCAGTTGCCGCGACGAGGAATCGCTTTCCCCGCCCAGCCCCCGAATCCGCCGAATCTCCTGCTCCGTGGCAGCTGCCGGCAAGCCCTCGGAGAATACCCGTACGACTGAGTGATCCTGATCCGGATTCTTGTCTCCGCCCACAATGTCGTTATTCAGTACGGCCTGAAGGTCCCAGCCCCGCTCCTTGGCCATCTTCGCGAAATGACGACTGCCGTTCAGCCCCTGTTCCTCGCCGGCAACGGTGAGGAAGACGATCGTCGCCGGGAACTTCATTTTGCTCAGTACACGCGCACATTCCAGGCTGACGGCCGTTCCGCTGCCGTCATCGTTCGCTCCGGGAGCCTCGCCCTTCACATCGAGTGCGTCACTGTTGCGCGAATCGTAATGCCCGGTCACCAACACGATGCGTTTTGCATTCGCGGCGTCGGTGCCACTCAAAACCGCATAAACATTGGTGATTTCCGTCGCCTTGGGAATGCGATCAACAGGCTCTTCGGTAAAGCTGTCCGTCTTCACTTCCAGACATCCACCGCAGTCCTTCGAGTAGCGTTCGAACTCCGACTTGATCCACTCCCGGGCCGCGCCAATCCCACGGCCACTGGCAACCGACGCCGGATCCTGGGCCGAGAGCGTCGACCTCGTCCCGAAGCTGACAAGTTTCTCAACGCTGGCTCGAATGTGTTCCGCAGATACTTGCCGCAGCGCCGACTCGATCTGCGGATCTACGGGCGTGGGCGGCGCAGTGGCGGCCTGCGCGGCGGCCTCCACACTCAAAGAAAGCAGGTTCACCGAAAGAAGGCCAGCTTGAACGAACGAGCCCCATCGCGGCGATTTGAGCAAACGGAACATATTTTGACCAAACCTCACGGAATCAATGCTTGCTAGTCCCTGCAGCGGAAGGTCCGTCGCCCTTTTCTCCCAGAAGTCTCAAATCCTCGGCCACACCCCTTGACCAACCGCCCCGCAGAATCTAAATATTATCAGGAGGCTCTAATAGGCGAGGGAGGCGGTTATGGTTCTCTGTCCCGAATGTGAAAACAACCTGGACTTCGAAGAAGATGATGTCGACGAGGGCGAAGTCGTCTCCTGCCCTGAGTGCGGCACCGACTTTGAAGTCGTCACCACCAGTCCGCTCGAGTTGAAAGCCGTGGAAGCAGGCTACGAAGAAGACGAAGAAGAAGAGGTGGAGGAAAGCGAAGACGGTGACTATTCCTAGTCCGGGCCTGGGTTGTTCACGGTTCTCGCCTCTCGCTCTCCTGCTTGCCGGATCGCTTCTTCTGAGCCTCAGCCCGCATCTTCACGGATCTGCTACGCAACATGGCAAGGACAAGCCGTATGCGCTCATCTTCGGAACCGTCTGGGGGCCGGATGATCGCCCCATCTTCGGTGTGGCCGTAAAGATTCGCCGCGCCAAAGACAAAGCTAAGAAAGTTCGCTGGGAGGTCTACTCCGACCATCATGGAGAGTTTGCCCAGCGCGTTCCCGCCGGGGAGTCCGACTACATCCTCTGGGCCGACCTGAAAGGCTTCAAGCCCGCGGACGGCAAGCCCCTGCACCTTGTCCAGGAAGTCACCGTCCACGTTTACGGCGACGAGCGCGAAGATACAGGCCTGCACCTGACCCACTAACCGACCCCGCCGCTAATCGTGAGACAATAAAAGCCAGTATGAATCGTAAACGATCCGTGATTGTCGTCGTAGCCGTCTCTTGCGTGCTGGTTGTAGCGATGGGCGCCGCGGCCAATGCCTCGCCCGACAAAAAAGACACGTCCTCCGGACGACTTCTGTACGGGAAAGTGCTCGATCCCCAGGATAACCCCCTACCCGACGCGGTCGTTTACCTGACCAACACTCGTACCCGCGCGGTGAAGACCTATATCGTCGGCAAGGATGGAACCTACCGCTTTCCGGCCCTTTCCACGGCCATCGACTACGAGGTCTACGCTCAGTACAAAGGCCTTAAAAGCGATACCAAGTCGGTCAGCCAGTTCGACGACCGCTCCCAGGTATACCTTGATCTAAAAGTCAACACCCATTAAACCTGTCGCGTCTCACTGCCTGTGTGGCGCGGACACTCTTGTCCGCGATCTTTGTCCACGTCTCTGGCCCACCCCTTCCCGGGCGGCACCATTTCATGCAACTTTTTCCACCGGTTTCGGGTTCAATATAGAGAAGACTGTTGGAGGACCCTGTGAACGCACTACTTTTCTCTCGCAAGTCAGCCGTACCGGCCGCTAAGCTCTTTCTGGCCTGCTTGACCGTGCTCTGCGCCACAGCCGTTTCGGTTTTGGCCCAAGGAGGCTCCATGAGCCCCTACCAGGACGAAAAAGACGGCGTCAGCGCCGGCGGCAAGTGGATGCAGTTCCAGTCCGAAGACAAGATGACGGGCGCCAAGAAGGTCCGCTTCGAGCTTCTGGCCGAGAACTATTTCCGCGAAGATCCGGAATACAAACCGAGAATCGAACTCTTCTGCGAGAATGGCAAGCTCAAGCTGTCCGACTTCAACCCCGGCGTCCGACTTGCTCCGCCCAATCGCCCCGGTTTCTGGGGACAGCCTCAACTGGAAGTCATGGTTCGCATCGACGACACGCACAGCTATCACGGCTGGAACTGGATCCGCGGCCACTTTCTGTCGATGGACAAGGGCACCACTCGTGGAATGATCGGCTCGCAGGTCTTCAAAGTCGAACTCCCAACCCGGAGCGGCCGCCAGATCGCCGAGTTCTCGCCCGCCGGCCTGAACCTGGACCAAGTCCGCCAAGCCTGCGACATAACCCCAAAGAAACCAAGCAAGGACTAGAACTCTGGAGTCCAAATGTGCCCACGTAGGGACAGCCGCCTCGGCTGTCCCGCGATGGCAAAGCCGAGCGGCCCGTGGTGGAAGCGCGATTCGTATCAGGGCACGCATTCATGCGTGCCGAAGTTCCGTTAAATCAGCGCGCCTTTCAGGCGCTGGGTTTGGCCGGGACTTTGATAATGGGCTGCTACGGCTTTTCTCAATCCCCACCCGACGCAACCCTTCCGGCACTTGCCTGCCCAACCCTCCTGCTGGCACTTTGGTGATAGCCGAGGTGACGATGGATAGCAGCCTGGTTTCAGGTCTGGCATTCTTTCTCTTCATAGCCGGTGCCCTGATCTACACCGTGATCCTTTACAACGGCCTCGTCCGCCTGCGTAACGAAAACGACCGCGCTTGGGCCAATATCGACGTGCTGCTCAAGCAGCGCCACGACGAGATCCCCAACCTGGTCGAGACCGTCAAGGGATACATGCAGCACGAGCAACAGACCCTGCTCGCTGTCACGCAGGCGCGTGCCGCGTCGATGAATGCCGCCAGCATCGGCCAAAAAGCCGTAGCCGACCTGAAGATGGTCAGCGCTTTGCGCGGCCTATTTGCCGTCGCCGAAAACTACCCGCAACTCAAGGCCAACGAAAACTTTCTCAAGCTGCAGAACCGCATCAGCGAACTCGAAGAGCGCATCGCCGACCGCCGCGAGTTTTTCAACGACGACGTCAACACCTACAACACCCGCATCGGCCAAATCCCCGACGTCTTCGTAGCCAGCTTCATGAACCTGAAGCCGCGCTGCATGTTCAAAGTCTCGGACCAAGACCGCAAGCAGGTGGAGGTAAGCTTCCAAGGCAAAAGTGCAGCTGGAGTATAGATGCGAGTGTGGGGCGGACACTCCTGTCCGCCGCCTTTGACTTGGTTCTCAGGCCAGCAGCCTGGCGGCGTCCTTTGCGTAATAAGTCAGAATGATGCTGGCCCCAGCCCGGCCAATGCTGAGCAGTGACTCCATCATGACGCGGTCGCGTTCGATCCATCCATTGCGGGCGGCGGCCTCGATCATGGCGTATTCGCCGGAGACCTGATAGGCGGCCAGCGGCAGGTCGAAGCGGTCGCGGGCGGCGGCGATGACGTCGAGGTAGGGCATGGCCGGCTTGACCATGATCATGTCGGCGCCTTCTTCGATGTCAGCTTCGATCTCGCGCATGGCCTCGCGCAGGTTAGCTCCATCCATTTGATAAGACCGGCGGTCGCCGAATTGCGGCGCCGAGTCCGCGGCCTCGCGGAATGGTCCGTAGAACCCGGAGGCGAACTTGGCGGCGTAGGAAAGAATCGGCGTGTTGATCAGACCGGCTTCGTCGAGCGCGCGGCGGATGGCGGCCACGCGTCCGTCCATCATGTCGGAAGGGGCAATGATGTCGATCCCGGCTTTCGCCAGCGAAACCGAAGTGCGGGCCAGGAGCTCGAGCGAAGCGTCGTTAACGATTTCGTAATTCAACTGCGCGACGCGAGCGGCTATGGCGGCGAGTTCCTCGATCCTCTTTTCTTTTTCCTCGCTGCTTTTCACCGCGACCCCGTGGCTGCCACGCATGGCATCTCTGGCAGCAGCCCCTAAAGACTGTGGTGACGGGGCTTTCACAATCCCGCAGTGGCCGTGCGACATGTATTCACAGAGGCAGACGTCCCCCATCAGGACCAGGCCCGGAACCTCCCGCTTCATGGCCCGCGCGGCTTGCTGCACGATCCCGTCCTCGGCCCAGGCTCCAGTGGCGACTTCGTCTTTCTTGTCGGGAAGGCCGAACAGGATCACCGAGGGTACGCCCAGGGAATGAACTTGCTCCGCCTCTTTCACCGCTTCATCGACCGACAAATTGAACACGCCGGGCATGGAACGGACTTCTTTGCGCACGCCTTTTCCCGGGCAGACGAACATGGGATAGACGAAGGAATCGGGCGTCAGGCGGGTTTCGCACACCATGTTGCGCAGTTCGGCGGTGCGGCGGAGGCGGCGAAGGCGGGTTACAGGAAACGCCATGGCAGATCACCAGGGGAAGGATCGGAATGAAACGCCTTCCCGTGCTTTATTTTACATCTTTGATTTCCGGATCAATGGCGGCAGGGGAGGTGTGACGGAAGTAACATGCGGTGCTCGGCAATCCCGGATTGAGTCCCATAGAATTGGGACGGATGAGTCTATTCCAACGTCACCGTTGGTTTGTCGCGGCGGCCGGAATCACCTTGGCTTTTGCCGTGGTATCGCTGACTGCGCATAATAGCGCCGGATTGACCGCGTTTGCCGATGTCGGGGGCCTGGTCGTGATGTTGATGGCCGCCGGGGTCATGCTGGCAAGTGCGATCCGGAGGCCAAACCCGGAACGCGGTTTCTGGGTGCTCATGACGCTGGGGTTCGCGCTATGGGCCTGCAATCAGGCCTCCTGGGCCTATTGCGAGCTCGTGCTGCAACAGCCAATCCCAGACCCCTTTTTCTTCGACATCGTTCTTTTCTTCCACGTGCTGCCGATGATCGCGGCCGTTGGTTGGCGTCCGGACCTGGTAAAGAAGAAGGGCCGTACGCACCTCATCCTGCTGAATTTCCTGATGCTGGCCGGCTGGTGGATCTTTCTTTACGCTTTTCTCGTGTTTCCGCACCAATACGTGGTGCTGAACATAGGTGTTTACGACCAGTACTACGACGGCCTTTATCTGCTCGAGAATGTCCTGCTGATGGCGGTGTTGGGGCTGGCGGCGTCGACCAGTTCCGGCGGTTGGCAGCGGCTCTATGTCAATTTTCTTGCCGTTGCCGCGTTGTACGGTATTTTCTCCCAGTTCCTCAATCGGGCGGTGGTAAACGGCAGATACTACTCCGGCAGCCTGTATGACGTCCCCCTGATTGGGACGGCGGTGTGGATGGCGGCCACCGCATTGTCGGCGAGAGAGTGGGAGCTGAATTGTGTGGAGTTTCGACTGGACTCGCGATGGAAGAAGCTCATTCCTCAACTCGCCATGCTGGCCATTCTCTCGCTGCCCGTGCTGGGGGTGTGGACGGCCTTGCTGGACCACTCATCTCCTGCGGAGCGAATGTTCCGAATTTTCTCCGTGTTGGCTGCCATGTTGTTGTTGGGAACCTTCGTTTTCCTGCGGCAGTATCTGCAAGACCAGGCCCTGGTGGGCCTGTTGCGCGACTCGCGCCGGGGCTACGAGAACCAGAAACGTTTACAGAGCCAACTGGTGCAGAAAGAGAAGCTGGCTTCGCTGGGCGCGCTGGTGGCGGGAGCGGCCCGTGAGATTGATATTCCCCTGAAGGCCATCATGAGTTACTCAGAGCGGCTCTGGGCGCAGGAGCGGTTGACCGATGAGCAGAACAAGCTGGTCCGCAAAATTGTGAACCAGGCGCAGCGCACCCACGACCTGGTGGCCAACCTGCTCAGCTTTGCCCAGCAAGTGCCGGGAGAAAAAGCTCTCGCGGATTTGAGCATACTGCTCAACCGCGCCAGGCAGACGATGGATTCCCGCTTTCCCGGCGGCAAGATTCAGGTGAGCCTCTCGATCGAACCGGGCTTACCCCGCGTGCAAGGCAACGTGAATCAGCTGTTTCAGGCCTTCATTGAGATCATCGAGAACGCCATGGACGCGCTGCAGGATGCCGGCGGCGGGTCCCTCGAGATCACCGCCGCTCGGCAGGGCGCCGACGTCGTGCTGCAATTCTCCGACACCGGTCTCGGAATTCGCGAGCCCGACCGGGTTTTCGACCCCTTCTACACCACCAAGCCCGTGGGCAAAGGCACGGGCCTGGGGCTGAGCGCGGTGTACGGAGTAGTCCAGGATCACGGCGGCCAGATCACCTGCCAGAACAAGCCGGAGGGTGGAGCCCTGTTCGTCGTAAGGTTCCCAGCAGCCGCGGAGTCGGCAGCGCAAGTGACAGGAGCAGCCGGGGTCTGAGCCAGGAGACTGAAAGCCCACTCTGAGTCGCCGCCTTGTTCACGCCAGCTGAAAGAATTCAAATTCGGATTTGATTTGAAGGGGCGCGGCTTCAGCCGCGCCGCAAGAAGTGCAAAAATCATTGGCGCCTATAGGCGCTGAGGGGACCGGTGCCGAACAATCACTCTTTCGGCAGTCTGTTCTGATTGTGCCGCTTTGCCCTTCGCATCCCCTTCGCACCTTGGTTCGCGCGGCCTTCCTGTAACATAAACCGTGATGCCCAGCAACCTAAGCCACAATTCGGCGCGCGTGCTGGAGTTCGATTCTCTGCGGCAACTTCTCCGTGGATATGCCAATTCCCCGCTCGGACAGAAGCGGATTGCCGCGCTCACTCCCTCGACCGACCGCGATTGGATCGAGAGCCAGCAGGAACTGGCCGGTGAGATTCGCGAGTTTCGCCGCGTGGGCGGTCGATTTGATTTCTCCGGCCTGGTCGAAGTAGGCCAACTCGTCGACAAGTCGCGCATTGCCGGAGCGGCCCTCGAAACTACCGAGATTCGCGACGTGATCCTTGTGGTGGACCGCGCCGCGGAATGGCGCGAAATTGCGCTGCACCCACCAGCCGCCATGAGGTCGGAATGGCGCGGTGTGCGCGCGCTCTCCGACCAGATCGTGGACTTCACAGATTTTCTGCGCGCGTTCCGCAACAAGATCCAGCCCGATGGAACGCTCGAAGACAAAGCTTCGCCCGAGCTGGCGCGCATTCGCCGCGAGATCGAAAAGCAGCGGCGTGCGATTCAGGAATCGCTGCGCGGCTATTTGCGGCGTCTCGCCGAGGGCGGCGCGGTGCAGGACGAACTGGTCACGATCCGCGGCGAGCGTTTCGTGATCCCGGTCAAAGTCGAGCAGAAACGACGCGTGCAGGGCGTGGTCCACGGCGCCAGTTCCAGTGGGCAAACCGTCTTCGTCGAGCCCCTGGAAACGATCGAACAAAACAACGAGCTGGTGCGCCTGCTGGAAGAAGAACTCGTAGAGATTCACCGCATTCTCCTCGAAATGACGCAGCGGATCGGCGCCGAAGCGGGGCCGATTCTGACGGCGGTCGATGTGCTCACAGAACTGGAACTACAGTTCGCCAAGGCCCGCTTCGCCGAAGACTACAACTGCGTAGCAGTGAAATTGACCGGAGCTCAGCCAGAAGTTGGGCATCAGCAAGACCCCAGGAACCACCAAGACCCATGTGGGGACAGCCGCCTCGGCTGTCCAGCGAGCGCAGCGAGCCTCCTCCTGCACAACGCTCGCCACCCGCTGCTAGAACGCAACCTCAAAGCCAAGGGCGGTTCCGTAGTCCCCGTCACCGTCGAACTGGAAGGCGCCCACCGCCAGCTAATCATCACCGGCCCGAACACAGGCGGAAAAACAGTAGCCCTGAAAACCGCAGGCCTGCTGGCCCTCATGGCCCAGTCTGGCCTTCCCGTGCCCGCCGACCGCGCCGACCTCCCCGTGTTCGACGCCGTCCTCGCCGACATCGGCGACTACCAGTCGATCGAGCAGAATCTGTCCACCTTCTCCGCGCATGTCACCAATATTGATTTCATCTCCCGCGCCGCGACGGCCCACTCTCTCGTCCTTCTCGATGAGCTGGGTTCGGCGACCGATCCGGAAGAAGGCGCCGCCCTCGCCGTCGCCATCGCCGGCCATTTCGGTGGCATCGGCTCGATGACGATAATCTCCACGCATCACACCTCGCTCAAGGTCTACGCCGCGAATACGCCGGGCGTGCTCAACGCGGCGGTCGGTTTCAACGAGAAGACGCTACAGCCGACCTACGAGCTGAAAGTAGGCGTGCCCGGCGCGTCGGCTGGAATCAACATCGCGCAGCGGCTGGGATTGAATCCCGCCATCATCGAGAGCGCGCGAGCCCGCCTGGGCACGCAGGCTCGCGACGTCGGACAGTTCCTCGACCGGCTGCACGCCGACCTGCGCGAAGCCGAGAGCGAGCGCCTGCGCCTGAAAGCCCGCGAGCAGGAACTGGAGCGCGCAAAGGCTCACCTCGCAGCGGAAGGCCGCAAAGAGCAGCAGGCCAAGGTCCGCGAAATGGAGAAGAAGCTGGAGAGCGTGCTCCGCGATTTCGAATATCACGCCCGCGAAGCGGTCAACGCGATTCAAGACCGCGCCGCCGCGCAAAAGCTGTCAAAAGACGCAGAGCGCCGCATCGCCAAACTCCGCCGCGAATTCCGCGAGCAGTTCGATTCGACCCTAGTGGCTCACTCCACCGGAGCCGACCAGGGTGATCCGCATGCCCAGCCCCAGGTGGTGAAGCACGTTTCCGAAGGCGACAGCGTCAAGTTGAAGTCGACCGGCCGCCCGGCGCGAGTCGTCCGCAAAATCGACGACAGTCACTTCGAAGTCGAGATGGGAGCGATGAAGATGAAGATCGCGCGCGACGACATCGCCGAAGTACTGGCCAGCGCTCGCGGCTCAGCCGGTGAGACTCCCGTAAATGCGGCCCGAGCCCGCGGAATTTCCGTGTCCCTGGAAAGCGAAGGCGCCAACGTGCCCACTGAGATCAACGTGATCGGCCAAACCGCAGACGACGCTTCCCGCGAAGTCGAGAAGTTCGTAGACCGCGCCTTCTTGGCCGGCCTGGCGCGCGTGCGCGTGGTGCACGGCAGCGGCATGGGCATCCTCCGCAAGGCCCTCCGCCAGTTGCTGCAGCAGCACCCTCACGTGGCGTCCGTAGCCGAGCCTCCACAAAACGAAGGCGGCGGTGGCGCCACGGTAGTCGAACTGCGGGTGTAGCAGGCTGCGGAAAACTCACCAATGCTCCGCCTTCCAGTGAAAGAGCGGCCCTTCAGCGCCTGCCCTGAGCGTAGTCGAAGGGGCCGCGTTAAGCGCATCGCATCAAATCGGCTTCAGCCCCGGTGGTCGTTTTTTCTGTGCCCGAAACCCCAACACCCAACCCAACGCCCGCCGCCTACCACAGAATCTTCTTCCAATTCTCGTCGTAGAGCGCGTCCCGCGCCGCTTTGGCGATGGCCTTCTTCTCCCCGCCGGAAAGATCGTTCGAAACAATATTGTCGGAGTTCGCCGGATCTCGGACCACCGCCTGCTCGAACCGGTTGGAAATGTAGCGGAGCGCGACGAGGACGTTGTCCGCCAACTGCCCAAAACGCTCGGACGCCAGGGCGTGCAGAACCGTGAGTTCGAGGTAAAGCGACGGAAAGTCCAGACCGCTGCGCTCACGCCAGATCTTGAGCGCGCAAATTTCCTGCTGACGTCCGGAATTGGCCACCAAGTGAACGTGTTGGGCCACGTCCGTGTGAACTGCCGTACCGCACCTCTTATTGAAGAGCACGTTGCCCGCAGTTTCGCGGTCGCGGCAAGCGGGGATCAAGTCCACATTGAGTCCCTTGCTCTGCACTTGAATCGACACGTTGCGCGTGTGTGGCCGCAGATCATGGTCGGTCAGATATTCGAACAGCCCCCAGTAGATGCCCTTCATCTCCATGTTGGGCACAGGTTTGAGCGCAATGAGAACGTCCACATGCGAAGACAGGGAAACGGCCGTGTTCTTGGCGTAGGCGCCCGACAACGTGATTCCCAGCAGATATTGCTTTCCCCACTGTTTGAGCAGGGGAATCACTTTGTCGGCCGCCCGGTGCGAAGGCGACCCGGTGTCCGCAGTGACATGGTATTTCTCGACAATCGACGCAGCGTATTGCTCGGTGGTAAGCACAGGAGAAAAACCCCTCCAAAGTCCCTATCGGCACTATGCGGGGAGAGTTGAGGGCTTGGCTGGGGGTTTTCGGGACGGCCGCGAATCCCAATCATAAGCCAGGACTTGAGTGAGTATCGGTTTGCCGGCGCGGAAATCGGCAAGCCCTGTCTGGACCTTCCAACTTCCCCGAAGGCGACTTCTAGCCCGGGCAGTTCTCCCTGGTTTCCCAAACCCGC
>Ga0209698_10005348_pt1 | contig 13913 bp, 11 predicted proteins | sample LitLauG_LLR_2012_FD_187203 | JGI IMG/M metagenome (GOLD analysis project Ga0209698, IMG submission 187203) | Freshwater sediment microbial communities from Pennsylvania, USA - Little Laurel Run_MetaG_LLR_2012 (SPAdes) (version 2) | ecosystem: Environmental > Aquatic > Freshwater > Creek >... | reverse complement strand
GACGACGGACAGCCGAAGGCGGCTGTCTCCACACAATCAAGCGATCAGCTATCCGCCTGCGATCGCCCCCAGCACAATGAACGGTTCCTTCCCTGAGACGACCGCTTCCGGCAGGGGTGCATCGGGCGGTTCGTGGGTCAGATCCTCCTGACAGGCGAAGAAGCGCAGGAAGGTGCGCCGCTGTTTGGTTTCATGATCGCGGATCGCGCCTTTCAGCATGGGATAGCGTTCTTCAATCGCGTCAAGCACCGAGCGCTGCGTAACCGGGCCCTCGACCTGAATTTCGACTTCGTGCCCGACATGCGCCAGTGTTCGAAGGTGTTGAGGAAGCTCGACGCGAATCGTTGCTGCCATCTCCGACTACCTCACTTCACGTAGGTCTCTTGCATGTACAGACATTTCCAATCGCCGCCGGTGTGCGTCCACACTTCACCAAAGACGCTTTTCGCCTTTGAGTTTTCGCCGCCCGATTTGCCTTCGTATTGGGCGATGTAGGTCACCAGGGCCATGTTTGGCGCGAGTGGCTTCACGGCGAAGTCGCTAAACGTGTAATTGATCAGTTCGAATTCGTCGACAGCGTTGACTTCGGTCTTCTTGTCGCCGAATGTGCTGAGGCCTTCCTCAAACTGGCGGAACCCATCATCGATCAGACTCGATAGAGCTGCCTTGTCTTTCTTCTGGAAGGCGTCCCAGAGTTTGTGGACGTTCGCTTCGATTGCTGGCGCATCTGACTTCGGCTTAGCTGCCTGTTTGTCTTGCGCCGTTGCTACGCTGGCCAACCCCAACAACACCACTGCGACTGCGACCGATGCTCGTTTCATGTCTTCTCTCCCGGAACAAACCGCAGCGACGCTAACATCGAGGATTGCGTGAGTCAATCTACATGCCCGCGCGAAGACACGCGGACACCCCGGACGAAGGCGTCCGGGGCTACACGTTTATTGCAGAGTCTGCACTTCCACCGATAGCACCGCTGGCAGATCGCGCACAATCGGCGACCACGACTCACCCGCATCAGGCGAGCAGTAGACCTGGCCTCCGGTGGTGCCGAAGTAGATGCCGCATTTATCCAGCGTGTCGACCGACATCGCATCACGCAGGACGTTGACGTAACAGTTCTCCTGCGGCAGTCCCTTCGTGAGAGCCTCCCACTCGTTGCCTCCGGTCTTGCTGCGGAAGACGCGCAACTTGCCTTCGTGGACGTAGTGTTCGCCGTCGCTCTTGATCGGGATCACGTAGACGGTCTCCGGTTCGTGCGCGTGCACGTCGATCACGAATCCGAAATCCGTGGGCAGGTTGCCGCTGATCTTGGTCCACTCGTCGCCCGCATTATCGGAGCGCATCACGTCCCAGTGCTTCTGCATGAAGAGCACTCCCGGGCGTTTGGGATTCATGGCGACGTGGTGCACGCAGTGCCCGATTTCAGCCGTTGGGTTCGGAATGTATTTCGAGTAGAGCCCTTTGTTAATCGGTTTCCAAGACTTGCCGCCATCATCCGTGCGAAAAGCCCCCGCGGCGGAGATCGCGATGTAGATGCGGTTCGGATCTTTGGGATCGAGGATGACAGTGTGCAGGCACATTCCGCCTGCGCCGGGTTGCCACTTCGGTCCGGTGCCGTGACCGCGGAGGCCGGAGAGTTCCTTCCAGTTCTTGCCGCCGTCAGTCGACTTGAAGAGCGCTGCATCTTCGACTCCGGCGTAAACCGTGTCCGGATCGGTGAGCGACGGCTCGAGATGCCAGACGCGCTTGAACTCCCAAGGGTGCTGCGTACCGTCGTAGAACTGATGCGTCGTCAGCGGAGCTGCGGCTGTGTCGTAGACGAACTTGTTGCTCTCGCCTTTGGGCATGCCGCCTGGTCCAGTCGTTTCGCCGGGAGGAGTACCCGGTTGATGCCAGGTCTTGCCGCCGTCGTCGGAGCGCTGGATAACCTGCCCGAACCATCCGCTGGTCTGCGAGGCGTAGATGCGATTCGGATCGGCCGGCGATCCTTTGAGATGGTAAAGCTCCCAGCCCGCGAAGTGAGGCCCGCTCACTTCCCACTTATCTCGCTTGCCGTCGGCGGAAAGAATGAATGCTCCCTTGCGCGTGCCCACAAGAATTCGAACTTGGCTCATGCGTCCTCCTTCACCGCTCGTGTTTCACGATTGTGTCCCCACGATAGAGACGAATTTTACCGAAGACGGACGAGGAGTCAAATCGGGCCGCGATACTTTTCCCGTTTAGCAGCACGGCCCAAGGGATCAGGAACGTTTGTAGACCCGAACGTAATCCACCAGCATGGTCTGTGGGAGTTGCGTCGTGGCATCTGGGCTGCCCGGCCAGCTTCCACCGATGGCTACATTCAACAAGAGGAAGAATGGTTGGTCGTATACCCACTTGGCGCCTTTTGGAATGTCGCTCGGAGTCCGCGTGGCGTAGAGATGGTCATCGACGTAGAAGCGGATGGCCTCGGGTTCCCACTCGACAGCGTAGATATGAAAATCGTCGGCGAAGCGAGCTTTGTCGGGAAGGGCGAACGAAGCACTGGGGCCGCTGTCCCCGCTGTATTCGGGGCCGTGGATGGTGCCGTGCACGAGCGCAGGTTCCTTGCCGATATTTTCCATGATGTCGATTTCGCCGGATCTGGGCCAGCCGACCTTGCCGATGTCGTCGCCCATCATCCAGAATGCGGGCCAGATGCCCTGTCCCTGGGGAATTTTGATGCGGGCCTCGAACCGCCCATATTTCTGAGAAAACTTTCCGGCGGTCTTGAGGCGAGCGGAAGTGTAGTCGCGGGTTACACCGTCTGCTCCCGTGAATTTTTCCTGCAGCACCTGAATGACCAGGTTTCCTCCATGTTGAAATGAGTTTTGCGGGCGGGTGGTGTAGTACTCCAATTCCTGATTGCCCCAGCCGTTTCCGCCGGTCTCCAAAACCCATTTCGCAGAATCGACGGGGGAGCCATCGGGAGCGTTGAATTCATCGCTCCACGTCAACGTCCATCCGGGACGCGAAGGCGGTTGGGTCGAGTTCTGGGCGGCGGCGACAGCTGAAATCAAAACAAAAATAGCGAACAGAGTTCCCAGGGATTTGTTTCTCATAACGGTCTCCGTTGCCGAATTAAACTAAGAACATATGAAAACCGGCGTTCGTTCGCACTATACTCGCTGGTTCATCTACGTGCCAGGAGGCCTCACATGGCGAAAGAACAGAACAGACGCGAATTCCTGAAGTTGTCGGCTTGCGGTGTGGTGGCGGCTGGCGCCGCGAACATTGCGAGCGCGCTTCCTGTGTCCCCGGCGGGTGAAATATCGGTACGCGTTACGGGAGGCAAGAATCGGTATCAAGCTGCACCATCGGTGGCATGGAAGACAGGCGCGAATGCTGCCGGTGCGCTGATCGAACTCAATCCCGAGAAAAACTATCAGGAGATCCTCGGCTTCGGAGCGGCTTTCACGGATGCGGCTTGCTACACATTTAATCGGTTGGAGCCGTCGGCACGCGAGAAACTCTTTCGGGAGATCTTTCACCCGTCGGAGATGGGATTGAATGTGTGCCGGACGTGCATGGGGGCGAGCGACTATTCGACGGAGATGTTCAGCTACGACGAGGGCGAGCCCGATCCGGAGATGAAACGGTTTTCGATTGCACACGATCAGACGTATGTGTTGCCGATGTTACGCGAGGCCCGGAAGCAGAATCCGGAACTTTTTCTGTTCTCGTCGCCCTGGAGCCCGCCGGGATGGATGAAGGCAGGCGGATCGATGCTCGGGGGATCGATGCAGCAAAAGTATTTAGCGCCGTATGCGGAATACTTTGTGAAGTTTCTCAAAGAGTACGCGGCGGGCGGAGTGCCGGTGCAGGCTGTAACCGTCCAGAACGAAGTCGATACCGATCAGGATGGACGAATGCCGGCGTGCGCCTGGCCGCAGGAATATGAGATGGGATTCGTGAAGAATCATCTGGGACCGGCGCTGCAGATGAACGGGTTGGCGACGAAGATCTGGATTCTTGATCACAACTACAACCTCTGGGGAAGAGCGGTGGCCGAACTCGATGATCCTGGCGTGCACAAATACTGCAACGCCGTCGCTTTCCACGGATACGTTGGGACGCCAGATCAAATGGGCAAGTTCCACCAGGCATATCCGGATGCGCAGATTTATTGGACGGAGGGTGGCCCGGATTATACGTCCCCGGATTACGCAACGGATTGGGTCAAGTGGGGGCGGACGTTTACCGAGGTCCTGCGCAATTGGGGGCAAGCGATTAGCGGATGGAATCTGGCGCTGGATGAAAAAGGGCGTCCGAACATTGGACCGTTCCCCTGTGGAGGGATGGTGACCATTCACTCGCAAACGAGGGAGATCACGACGAGCGGACAGTATTGGGCCTTTGCGCACTTCTCAAGAAATATTCGGCGCGGCGCGAAGCGATTTGAGTCGTCGGGCAAGGCCGAGGGTGTGGAGCATGTTGCTTTCGAAAATCCGGATGGGCAAAAGGTGCTGGTGTTATGCAATCAAGGCGGCGCCACGAACGTTACGCTGAGAACGGCACAAGCGACTGCGGAGATTTCAGTGGCCGAAGATTCAGTAACGACTTTGCGTTGGAGTTGAGTTCGTTCCCTGGCAAGGCAAGAATTACATTCATACACGCACCGAAGATGGTTTAATCCTCTGAATTGCAAGAACTTTGGGGTTTGGCAAGCTCCGTGCAACCTTTCTTGCGATCCTGTCCTCGAAGTGGTGCTGGTCTTCGACCGGTGTGATGCGGAGGTTTGCAAACCTCTGACTCATCAAAATGTAAGTCAACCATTCGCCTGAACGCCTCGTCTTACGGCGCGGCCTTGGGGAATTGCGCAGGAGAGCGTTCCGGCTCGCATTGGGCATCCGCACCGCGAGTAGTTTCCGGGCGCAAAGTCCCTTCTGCCATTTTTGTTTCCAGGACCTCTCGATGAGACTATTCAGCGCCAGACTCATCATTTCCCTCATCATCGGTGTAACGGTGGTTTCCCTGTGCACTTCCTACTACCAGGTACTGGTGCAGAACCGGAGCATGCGCAAGGATCTCGACCGGCGGGCCGAGGTGCTGGGAGAGAGTCTGGCTCGAAGTGTTGAGCGCGATCTGGAGCGGGACGCGCAACGCACGCTGCAAAGAACGGTCCAGCAATTTGCCAACCGGGAGCATCTGGAAGGGCTGGCAGTTTACGATCTGCAGGGACATCCGATTGCCATCACTTCCAATCTGCAGCCGTTATTGGAAAGCGCCCCCCCTGTCGTGTTGCAGTGCCTCAACGAGAATCACGACACCAGGGCTTTCTTGCGGATGGGGATCGCATCGATCCACATTTATGCGCTGCCCCTCCACAATGGCGACGATCTCGTCGGCAGTCTGGCGATTGTGCATGATTCGGGATATATCCGCGCCGAGAGCATGCGCATCTGGCGGGAGACTTTTTTAAGCGCGTTGATCCACGTGGTGCTGATTGCGCTGATCACGTTGCTGATCGTGCGTTGGAGCATTGCGGGGCCGATTGCTCGGACAGCGAACTGGATGAAAGCTTTGCGGACTGGGCGGTCGGCAGCGGCGCGCATCAAGCCGCTGGATATGGATCTATTCCGTCCGTTGGCGCGGGAAGTGGCGACAATGGCCGAGAGCCTGAACACCGCGCGGTCAGCGGCGGAATTGGAAGCTCGGTTACGCGAGAGCGGGGAGTCGGTCTGGACGGCGGAGCGGCTGGCGGTGCACGTACGGTCGCGGCTGGCGGATGGGAGGTTGTTCGTCGTTTCAAACCGCGAGCCTTACACGCATGTGCGGCGCGGGAAATTGATTGAAGTGAGCGTTCCGGCCAGCGGGCTGGTTACCGCGATCGAGCCGGTACTGTGCGCTTGCGATGGAACCTGGTTGGCGCATGGCTCGGGAGATGCGGATGAAGAGACGGTGGATGCGCACGATCGGTTGATGGTGCCGCCGGACGATCCGCATTACACGCTGCGGCGAGTGTGGCTGTCGAAAGCGGAAGAGGAGGGCTACTACTACGGGTTCGCGAACGAGGGGCTTTGGCCGTTGTGTCACATCGCGCATACGCGTCCCCTGTTTCGCGCGAGTGACTGGGAGCACTATCAGGACGTCAATCGAAAATTTGCCGACGCTCTTTTGGAAGAGATGCACGGAGTCAGCAATCCGGTGGTGCTGGTGCAGGACTATCACTTCGCGCTCCTGCCCAAGATGATCAAAGAGCGCAGGCCTGATGCGCGGCTGGCGATCTTCTGGCACATACCGTGGCCAAATCCGGAGGCATTTGGAATTTGTCCGTGGCAACGTGAGCTGGTGGAGGGATTGCTGGGCGCAGATTTAATTGGATTTCATATTCAGGCGCATTGCACGAACTTTCTGCAGACTGTCGACCGAATTGTCGAGTCACGGATCGATTGGGATCACTCCGCCGTGCAACGGATGGATCACCGCACGACGGTGCATCCGTTTCCGATCAGCGTCGATACCTCGGACCTGCAGCCGACGGCCCACCTGGAGTCAGGGTATGAACTGCGGGCATCGTTGCTGAAGGCGCTTGGAGTGCATGCGGCGCTCATGGGGGTGGGAGTCGACCGGCTGGACTATACCAAGGGAATCCTGGAACGATTCCTCGCGATCGAACGGTTTCTTGAAAAGTATCCGCGGTATCTGGGAGTGTTTACCTTCGTACAGATTGGGGCGCCGAGCCGGACTCATATCAAGCGTTACCACGACCTGCAGGCGGAGGTGGAGGCTGAGGCGGAGCGGATCAACTGGAGATTCCGCGCTGATCAGTGGAAGCCGATTGTTCTTTTGGAGCGGCAACATAGCCACAAGGAGATAGAGCCTTATTACCAGGCAGCGGATCTTTGCCTGGTGACGTCGTTGCATGACGGGATGAACCTGGTGGCCAAGGAGTTTGTAGCCGCGCGGCACGATGAACGGGGAGCGCTGATTTTGAGTTGTTTTGCGGGAGCAGCCCGCGAGTTACGGGATGCGCTTCAAGTGAATCCGTATGACATCGACCAGACAGCGGAGGCGATCCGGGCCGCGCTGGAGATGGGGCCGGAGGAAAAACAACTGCGCATGCAAAGGATGCGCAAGGTTGTCCGCGAAAACAATGTGTATCGCTGGGCGGCGAGTTTGATTGGAGGAGTTTGCGACGTGCGGCTGGACGCCGCCGAGCCAGGGGAGTTTCGGGCAGGAGCGTCAGTCGCATAGAGGCAGAGATAGAGATCAAGTGCGATCTCGGTGAATCTGGCCAAGAGAGCGAAACATCTTTACACAGGGAGCGACTCGAAGAGACAACCCTGTTCGCGTGGACGGCTACCTACTAAACACAATGGCTACCGCTGACAAACCCGTATTGCGCAAGCCGCAAAAGGCGTTTTACTTCAACACGTCGGAGCATTTGCTGCGGATTGGGCGACAGAAGGCGACGAATCTGTCGGAATTGTTGGATGCTTTGCAGAGCTGCCCGGACGACTCGATCTTTCAGCATACTTTCCGGACTCTGCAAGAGCACCATTTCATCCGGCAAGGTTTTTCGAATGACTTCGCGCACTGGAGTTTGTTTGCCCTGAACGAGCCTGCGCTAGCGGAGCAGTTTGCCAGCGTCGATGTGCGGGAATTTACCGCGATCGAAGGACTGCGACGGCGGATGGTGGAAATACTCGATGAGTTCCTGGAGAGAAATAACCGCAGCGGTACGCGTCAGGCGCACGAGCCCTTTTACTTTTGTGCTGCAGACATCGTTGTACTGCCGACCGTGTTTCATCCGGACACACTGCCCGGGTTTCTCGACGGACTGAATCAGGTTACGGTGCACTCGATCCACCATCATTTCATCGAGGCCCGCCTGAGGCTGCACCGGATGTCAAACGACTTTTCGCAATGGCTGGAGGAAGAAGTTGGGCTGCCGGACTTCGCGGATGCAATCGAGCGGATCGACATTTACGCCAACACAATGGAGGGGGTGCGGCGGCAGATAGCGCGCATCGTCTCCCAAGCAATGAATTAGACGGGAGAAGAATGAGTTCCGACGATCAGCGCACGCTTGATGTCAGTGCACTCGCAGATACACAAAAGCAAGCCAGAACGGTGACGCGCCCGCAAGCGCCGCCGATGCCTCTTCCGGACCGGAGAGTGACGGACCGGAGAAGCCACCGGCCGCTGCCCGCCAGCGTGCTGACACCACCGGTGCCGCCCCCGCCTCCGCACCTCGACGACTACGGCTCCATTGTCGGCCAAAGCCAGCTGGATACGCTGCGATTCCTCGCCAAAGACCTCAAGGGAAAGCACATCAAGATGGTGAATTCCACCGCGGTCGGCGGTGGCGTCGCTGAAATGCTGAACCGCCTGGTTCCCCTGCTCTCGGAACTCGATGTCGCAACGCATTGGGACGTCATCACCGGCGGGAATGATTTCTTTGAGGTCACGAAGGCATTTCACAATGCGCTGCATGGAACGCCGTACGAGCTGACGCAGTCGGCAAAAGACATCTTTCTGATGTACAACGAGCAGAACCGCGAACGCATGCAGTTCGAGGAAGAGATGGTGGTAATCCACGATCCGCAGCCGGCTGGCCTGATTCGTTCGCGTGCCAAGTCGAAAAACCATTGGGTCTGGCGGTGTCATATCGATCTGTCGAACCCCGATGCGAAAGTGTGGGAGTTTCTGCGGCCCTTTGTCGAGCAGTACGACGCGGCGATTTTTTCGTCTCAGTCCTTCGCGCGGCAGCTGCCCATCCCGCAGTACCTGTTCTATCCCTGCATCGATCCACTTTCGGAGAAAAACAAGGAGCTGCCAGACTCGGAGGTGCAGCAGATCTGCGACGAATTCGGCATCGACCGTTCGCGCCCGATCGTGACCCAGGTCTCGCGCTTTGACCGCCTGAAGGATCCTGTCGGAGTCGTGCAGGCATACAAACTGGCCAAGAAATATGTCGACTGCCAGTTGGTCCTCGCGGGCGGGGGAGCTTCAGACGATCCTGAGGGCGCGGTCGTACTGCAGGAGGTGAAGGAGGCGGCGGACAACGATCCCGACATCATCATTCTTGATTTACCGCCGTGGTGCGCGCTGCAGATCAACGCCATTCAGCGGGCCTCGACGATCATCGTTCAGAAGTCGCTGAAAGAAGGATTCGGTCTGACCGTGACCGAAGCGCTGTGGAAGGGAAAGCCTACCATCGCCGGGGCTGTGGGAGGCATTCCGAACCAGATTATTCACAAGCTCACCGGAGTGCTGGTGCATTCGGTAGAAGGGTGCGCGTTTCAGATACGGCAACTGCTGACACATCCGGAATTTGCCCGCAGCATTGGCGTCAACGGGCGTGAGCACGTGAAAGAGAACTTTCTCATGACCACCAATGTGAAGCGATGGCTTCTCCTGTTCCGAATCCTTGCAGAGGCTAAAGCGGGGCGCGGAAAAGCTGCCTGAGCCTCAGGCGCTCTCGGCACCCGATGTGAATTCGAAATTGGCGGAGGACACATCGAAAAACGCCGGAGGCACTTTTGTTTCGACTTGCGTCCTGCGGGCAACTCCGGGATTTTCAATTGCGTGAATGATGTTTTCCGCGGCGGACTCACCAAGCTCAATAATCCATGGCCGCATGGTAGCGGCGACGGAGTCATTCGAGACGGCCAATCCAACGTCGACTGAAACCACCGGCATGCCCAACTGGCCGGGAATCAGTCCATCGATCGATATAACCCCTTCGATTCCTCTTTGCTGAAGGTGGGCACTCAGGCGGTTGCCGTCTTCCGAATCGGACGAGATCAGGACCAGAAGATATCCGTGCCGATGCAAGGACTGCTGGGCGGCAGCGACGACATGTGCAACGACAGGCCGGCCCAAACCGGGAGCAAGCACTGCCACCATGCGAGTCTGGCGTGTCCGCAACGATCGCGCCCAGTGGTTGGGCCGGTAATTGAGTTCGGTCGCGGCGCGATAGACCCGGTCTTTTGTGCGCTGTGGGATAGCCCGTGAAGCTTCGGTGTTGTTGAGGATAGCGGAAACCGAGCAGGGCGCGAGTCCGACTCGATCGGCTACGGCCTTCAGGTTGACTGTCTTCTTTTCTGCAAACATATCTCCTCCCCAAAAGTGGATTGCTCCGCATCGGTCGCGAAGCGACGCAGACCGCTGCCGCGATGGTTTGCAATGACCTGTTGGACTGGGAACCAGAACCCCATCATGGGGAAGATCAACGGAGAGTCTCTTCCTGCTTGCGACGATGCAAGTAGGCACGATCACTCTGAAACAGCGACTGCGGAAAGTCCAACGCAAAAATTCCATGGCGCAGATTGGTGCCGCCGTTGGCGCCAGGTCCGGCTGAGTTATGCTCAAAGCGTGGCATTCCGCTATCCATCTGCAGCAGATCAAAAACTGATTCAGATCGTGGACTCTGCGCTCGCCGAGGCGGCCCGCAAGAGCGGAGATCTGCTGGTTTGCAGGAAAGGCTGCACGCAGTGCTGTGTTGGCGTATTCGCCATTCACCAGTTGGACGCGGCGCGGCTGCAGCGTGGGCTGGCGGCCTTGGAAGCGACGGATCCGGCGCGGGCTGCGGAAGTGCGCGGTCGCGCCCGCGACGCCTGGGGCAGGCTTGCGCCTGATTTCCCTGGCGATCCGGCAACCGGAATCCTGGACGAATCGGACGAGGGTCAGAAGAGTTTTGAGGCGTTTGCCAATGACGAGCCGTGTCCTGCGCTGAACCCGGCGGACGGCACTTGCGATCTATACGAGTCGCGCCCGATGACCTGCCGCGTGTTTGGTCCGCCCATCCGATCGGAAGACGGACTCGGGGCGTGCGAGCTTTGCTACCAGGGCGTGCCGGATGAAGAGGTTGCAGCGTATGAGATGATCCCGGACCCGCATGATCTCGAGTCACGTTTGCTCGAGAGGTTTGAAAGGAATACAAAAAGACACAGGAATACGATCATCGCGTTTTGTCTGGCCTCCTGATGGGAACCTGTGTGATTTCTCCCCGCATGATATCGCTGGTTACGGTTGTGCTGATATTGGCGACAACGCTGTCCGGGCAGACTCCCGAACCAATTGCGACCCGTGAAACCGAAGCATGGCTGCAATACACACGGCTGAATGCAAACGCCCGCAAGCTTTACTCGGACCTTCCCGCTAGCGTCGTTCTGCTGGGGAAATCCGCGGTGCTCGAAAGCGCGCAGCAGGAATTGATCCACGGTTTCGATCAGATGCTCGGGCGCAAACTGGTGGGGAAGGAATCCGTCAGCGGCAACGCAGTCGTTCTAGCCACGACGGACAGTCTGAAGATACTGGCTCCGTCGGTTCATCCTCCGAGTGCGATCGAGAAGGACGGCTACTTTCTCGCCCGTGCGCGAATTCATGGCGCCGACTGCGTCGTGATCACCGCTCTGAACGATCGCGGCGTTCTGTATGGAGCATTTGCCTTGTTGGGTAAGATTGCGCGGCACGAGGGCCTTCGAGGCTTGGCCGAACAGCAGAATCCGTATGCTCCGATCCGCTGGGTCAATCAATGGGACAACCTGGACGGAAAGATCGAGCGCGGCTATGGCGGCCCATCCATCTTTTTTCTTGAGGGCAGAGTACGTGACGATCTGACGCGTGCGGGGCAGTACGCGCGTTTGCTGGCTTCGATCGGCGTCAACGGCTGCACCATCAATAACGTGAACGCTGCCCCGGGGATACTCGAAGAAAATTCCATCGCGCAAGTGCGACGCATCGCGGATGTGTTCCGTCCATGGGGAGTACATCTGTCGATGTCTGTGGACCTGAGCAGTCCGAAGACCGTCGGAGGGTTGGATACCTTCGATCCGCTCGATTCCCATGTCGCCGAATGGTGGCGGAAGAAAGTTGACGAGATCTACCGACTGATTCCCGACTTCGGCGGATTCGTGGTCAAGGCGGACTCCGAAGGGCGCTCCGGGCCCTCCGCTTACGGACGCACCCACGCCGATGCCGCCAACGTAATTGCGCGAGCTCTGAAGCCTCATGAGGGCGTCGTGTTTTACCGGGCGTTTGTCTACAACCATCATCTCGACTGGCACGATCTGAAGAACGATCGGGCGAAGGCGGCATATGACAATTTCCATCCGCTCGACGGCGCCTTCGATGACAACGTGATCATTCAGATCAAGAATGGGCCGATCGACTTTCAGGTGCGTGAACCGGTCTCGCCGCTGTTTGCCGGATTACGCCGCACAAACGAGGCAATCGAGCTACAGATCACCCAGGAATATACGGGTCAGCAGAAGCAGTTGTGTTTTCTCGTGCCGATGTGGAAGGAAGCGCTCGACTTTGACATGCAGGTCGAGGGGAAATCGAGCCCTGTAAAGGACCTGGTCAGCGGGAGGTTCTTCCATCGTCCCGTGGGAGGTTTTGCCGGCGTTGCCAATGTGGGCATGGGCGCGAATTGGCTGGGCAGCCCTCTTGCATTGGCCAATCTGTACGGCTTTGGACGGCTGGCTTGGGATCCGAATCTCAGTTCCGAAGCGATTGTCGATGAGTGGACGCGATTGACGTACGGATCCGATCGGGTACTCGTGCAGACAATCGAGAAATTGCAGTTGAGTTCCTGGCACGTATACGAGAGCTATACCGGTCCGCTGGGCGCCGGGACGCTTACCAACATCACCGGCAATCATTACGATCCCGGGCCGGAGTCGTCGGAGGAAAACGGTTGGGGACAGTGGCATCGGGCGGATCATCAGGGGATCGGAATGGATCGGACGATGGCGACCGGCACGGGATACATCGGGCAATATCCCCCGGCCGCGCAGAAGCGTTATGAATCACTGGAGGTCTGTCCGGACGAGCTGCTGCTGTTCTTTCATCACGTGCCGTATACGTATGCGCTCCATTCGGGGAAGACGGTCATTCAGCATGTGTACGATTCTCATTACGATGGCACAGCGAGAGCGCATGACTTCATCGCGCAGTGGAAGGCGGTCGAGGGGCACCTCGATGAGAAGCAATACCGGGATATCCTCGCGCGCTTTGAGTTTCAAGCTCAGGAAGCCGACAAATGGCGCGATCTGATTTGCGCTTGGATTTATCGCCTCTCAGGTATTCCCGATAAGAACGGGCGGGTAGGGAATCTTTCCCGCTCGCAGGAATCAACAGCATCGGTATCCCACGAAAAATGAGGTAGTTTGACCGGTTGCGGGGCAAGGCTTGCGGATTTTGCCGAGTTCCGTTAACGTTTACGTTTTCGGGGCTCGGCAGCGGTCCCGAAAGGCTGTGCCAGCTGCACAAGGCCCGCCCTGACGCAGGCCAAAGACGATGGGTAAGCCTCCCACTACGCTCGGTGACATCGCAAAGTCGCTGGGTACATCCATTGGAACCGTTCACCGCGCACTTCATGACAATCCTGGAGTAAGCGCAGCGACCAAAGCCAGAGTCTTGCAGATGGCGCGCACGCTGGGCTACCGCCCGAATCTGGCGGCGCGGTATTTGTCTTCGAAGAAGACTCTGCGCATCTCGGTCAATACGCTGCAAGGGACGACCTCGTTCTGGGACGAGGTGCGAACCGGGATTCGAGAGGAAGCTGGAAGCATCCTGCTCGAGAATGTGGAAGTGGAGTTCCGTACCTGTCCCAGCCTGGGCGAGGGAGAGGAAGAGGCGTTTGAGGCGGCGATCCGCGACAAGGTCGACGGGATCATCACGTTTCCCAGCCGGCCACAAACTCTGCGGCCCTGGATCCGGCGGGCGTCGCGGGCCCAAATCCCTGTGGTTTGCGTGGCTACCGATGCACCGAACAGCGGGCGGTTGGGCATGGTCGCAGTCGACACCCTGGCAAGCGGTTCGATCGCTGCGGATCTGATGGGCCGGTTTCTCGGGCAAAAGACGGGTTCCGTTGCGATCACCCTTTTCGATATGGCGATCACGGAACATGCGGAGAAATACCAGGCATTTGAATCCACGCT
>Ga0209698_10005347_pt1 | contig 13915 bp, 11 predicted proteins | sample LitLauG_LLR_2012_FD_187203 | JGI IMG/M metagenome (GOLD analysis project Ga0209698, IMG submission 187203) | Freshwater sediment microbial communities from Pennsylvania, USA - Little Laurel Run_MetaG_LLR_2012 (SPAdes) (version 2) | ecosystem: Environmental > Aquatic > Freshwater > Creek >... | reverse complement strand
GCGGATCCCTCGTCGCTGCGCTCTGTCGGGATGACAGTTCCGAGAGTGGGAGAGTATATCGGCGCCAGAGGTATTTTCAGGGCAGATCCTTCGACTCCGCAAGCCGCAAAAAGCGCGGCTTTCTGCGCTCAGGATGACAGCTCAATCATTGAACGAAAATCAAACTCAGACACTAGTGAGCGTCCTGGCCGGGAACGATTACGGTGGTTTCCTGAATCTCGATGAGGCCTGAGCCGGCGCGCATTTCCAACTCGGTCAAGATCGCGTCCACTTTTTCGCGCGACTCGATGAACTCGATTTTGATAGGCAGATGGTCTGAGATCTCGAGGATGTGGGCGGAGTGGATGCGGTGCGCATGGCCAAAGCCGGCAACGCCCTTGAGAACTGTGGCTCCGGCGATTCCGCTGTGGAAGAGGAAGTCGAGGATGCTGGAGTAGACCGGAACTCCGTGGTGTTTTGCTCCGTCGCTGAGGTAGATGGTGACTTTGACGGCTTTTCCGGAGGTGAGCATGGGGGTCCTTTCGAGAATGGCCGATCGGCGGAAAACGAAATGCGGCTAACGAGGGATTGGATCACTTTTTGGGGGGAGTTGCAACTGGGGCGGGTTTTGTGAAGGAACAAAGGCGGCGAGTTGGCCCCGCGGCGCGGGGTGGCAGGTTGGCGAGTTGGCGGGGATTGCGCGGGGTTTAGAGCAGGTCGGCGAGTGCGGTCCCGGCCCACACAGAGGCGAGTCCAAGAATAAGGCTGCCGACGGCGTAGAGGGCCCCCACGGTGAACGCTCCCGAACGAAGTGTGGAGAGAGTCTCCCACTCGTAAGTAGAAAAGGTTGAGTAGGCACCGATGAAGCCGACGGGAATGAAGTAACGCCATGCTGGGTTGAGGCCGGCGCGCTTGCCGATGTAGGTGAGGGTGAAGCCGAGGATGACGCAGGCGGTGATGTTGATGACGAAGGTGCCGTATGGGAATTTGGCGCCGATGCGGCCTGAGATGGTGGAGCCGACCCAGAAGCGGGCGATGGAACCGAGCGCGCCTCCGGCGGCGATGAGAAGGTATTTCTGCAAGGCCTTTCTCCTCTCGATCAGATTGTAGGGAGGGATCGCGCCGGGAGATGAGTCCGCAACAGGATTTCCCTGTCAGGAGTCATCATCTGTCTGGAAGAGACAGCGGTTAAGGGTGAACTCCATCACCACAGCGACAGGTTGATTATCGCGATGGGAATGATAGGGTGTCAATCGCCCCTGGCTACCGGTCGGTGCAGGAGTAGCAAGGATCGATGGAGGCCTGGATGAGCGGGGTGTCGGCGAGCCGGGCTCCCATGACCATCCAGCGGACAGCGGGCATGTTGGCGAATGTAGGCGTGCGCACATGGACGCGGGCCGGGTTGCGCGAGCCCTCCTTCCAGGAGACGCTGTACATAACTTCGCCACGCGGGGCCTCGACGCGACTGGTCGCGGTGCCGGTGATGAACTTGAACTTTTCGTCGCCGGTGCTGATTTCGCCGGGAGGGAGCTTGGTGAGCGCCTGGTGGAGAATGCGGCAGCTTTCAATAATTTCAAGAGCACGGACGAAGAGGCGGGCACGGACGTCGCCGGCTTTTTCGACCGGGACTTCGAAGTCGAGTTCGGAATAAGCGGCGTAAGGCGCGGCGCGGCGCAGGTCCTGGCCGAGGCCGGAGGCGCGCGCGGTGGGACCGACGACGCCGCAGGAGATGGCTTTCTCTTCGTTGAGAACGCCGATGCCGGCGCAGCGCGAGCGAGCGGTGGAACTGGTGGTGAAGATGGGGATGACGGTGCGCATCATCTCGGTCTCGAGCTGCTCGATCATGGCGAGGATGGCTGCGGGGTCATCGATGTCGCGATTGACGCCGCCGATACGGTTCATGGAATAGTTGACGCGGTTGCCGGAGATGGCCGCTAGCACATCCATGATCTTCTCGCGAATCTCGAAGCAGGTCATGAACATGGTTTTGAAACCCATGAGCTTGGAAGCGATGCCCGCCCAGAGAACGTGGGAGTGCAGCCGCTCGAGCTCAGCCATGATGACGCGGATGTATTGGGCGCGCGGCGGCGGCGTTTGGCCGGTGAGGCCTTCCAAAGCCTGGCAGAGGGTGAGGGTGTGGATGTTGGAGCAGATGCCGCAGACGCGCTCCATGAGGGCGATGACCTGGATGTAGTTGCGGGTTTCGGCCAGGTGCTCGATGCCGCGAAAGTTGAAACCGATATGGAGTTTGGCGTCGATGACGGTTTCGCCTTCGCAGATCATGTCGAGCTTGTAGGGTTCTTCGAGGGCCGGATGGTAGGGGCCCATGGGGATTTTGTAACTCATTTTTTGACCTCTTCCTGTCCCGGCGTGCCAGTTTCAGGCTTGCAGATGTCCGCGATTTCTCGCAAGTTGACGCCCAGCTTGTCGCCCTCGCGCATGAGCAGCGGTTCGTAGTCGCGACCGGTAAAGTCGACCTTGTATTCTTCGTGAATTTCGCGTTCGATCCAGTCAACGGCCTCGGTGAGATCGAAGATGCTTTCGATTTTCGGGTTTTCACCGGGTTCGGATCTCAGCTGGAAGGGAAAGCCGAGCAATGTGCCCATCAAATCCCAGTGATACTCCATTCGAATGCCTTCGTCTTTCGGCAACTGGTAGGCCGTGATTGTAACGAAGCGCGCACGGGCTGCAATCATCTGCAAGCAGAGTTCGCGAACGCTCAAATTGCCGGGATCGAGCCAATGGACGCCGCCTCTTTCGGCCCACGCTTCAGTGCTTCCGAGTTTTTGCGGCAGGGTGTCGAGAAGCTGGGTCATTGCGCACCTCCGGGTGCCGGGTTGGGGGATTGCGTGTCGTTTGGCGGTACGGCTGCCTGCGGGGCAGGGGCGGGCTTGACGGTAGTTTTGCGGGCGACGGTGTAACTCTTCTTCAGATCCCCGATGTTGAGATAAATGGGCGGTGTTGCTTCTTCCTGGTGAATGGCATGACTCTTGCAGCCTTCAATGCAGCGGCCGCAGAAGGTGCATTGTCCGGGGTCGTAGCTCCACACGAACTCGCCTTTGCCGGCGCGGAACTCGATGGCGCGGGCGGTGCAGCGAAAGCGGCAGATGGCGCAGCCGGTGCAGAGCTCGGGGTCGAACTTGACGAGTCCGCGGTAGCCATCGCTGACCTTCGGGCGCGCAGGGAAGAGCATGGTGCGGTTGCCGCCCCAGAGGTTCTTCCACAGCATGGTGAGAATGTTCATGATCTAAACCTCATGAAGAGCGCGGACGAGATGGCCAGTACCGCGAAGATAAGCGTGCATTGCCAATAGAAGCGGACGGTTGTATCGATTGCCAACCTTGCCGTGGCAGAGGCAAGCGTGGAGAGCGCAAGGACAATGGCAAACATAAGTCCGATAAAAACGATGGCGGCGAGCCACCAGAGCGTGATGTGCGGAGCAGCGAGAGTGGCCACGAGGCCGGTTGCTGCGACCCATTCGAGTCCGTGGGAAAGCTCCCACATGGCCAGCTCGGGGCCGGCGTACTCGATCATGGGGCCGGAGTAGATTTCCTGTTCAGCATTGGGCAGCGAGAAGGGATTGAGGTGCAGCTTGGCGGGCAGGCAAACGAGGATGGCCAGGATTCCAAGCCAGCGGAGCGGCGAGGCCGGCAGGATGGCCAGCGCCTGAAGGCTGAAGGTATGCTGGGAGGCGGCGACGGAGACAATGGCGAGGAGAAAAACCACGTTATAGGCGACGCTGAGGACGGCTTCGCGGGCGGAACCGATTTCGCCGAAGATGGAACGCGAGGAGAAGCCGGCGGCGATGATGCACATGGACGGGAGCTCGAGCAGGGCAAGGAGGAGGATGAGATCGCCCTGGAAGCCGCCGGAGGAAGGAAGCACGGGCAGCAGGCCGACTGCGCCGGCCGCGGATGCAACCGCGATGAGAGGCCATGCGCGCATGAGCATGCCGGCGATTCCACTGCGGGGAGGGGTGGATTTGCCGAGCAGCTTGATGAAGTCAAAGAAGGGCTGCATGAAGGGAGGGCCGACGCGGCCCTGCATGAGGGCGACGGCTTTGCGTTCAACCCAGAGGAAGAACCATGCGGCGGGCAGGGCGAAGAGCAGACCCGGAAAGATGAGCAGGCGGGCGAGGGAAGTGATAATGTTCACGGCTGCACCTCCCCAGGAACTGCCGCGATTGAGAGTTCGGTCACGGGTGGATTCATGCCTCTTTGGGCGAGGATTTCAGCGGCCTTGGCGACGCCTTGAATGATGGCGTCGGGACGGGGCGGGCAGCCAGGCACATAGACGTCCACTGGGATGTGTTTGTTGAGCGGCCCGTCGAGGGTGCGGCTGTCGATGAAGACATTGGTTGTGGCCGGGCATGAGCCGATGGCGACGACTGCTTTGGGTCCGCAGACCTGGCCGTAGACGGTCTGGATCGCCTTTACGGCGTTGTTGGTGACGGGGCCGGTGATGCAAAGAATGTCGGCGTGGCGCGGGCTGCCTTCAAGGCGCACGCCCAACTGCTCGGCGTCGTAGCGGGGAGTGAGGCTGGCCACGAGCTCGATGTCGCAGCCGTTGCAACTGCCCGAGTTCATATGAAAGAGCCAGGGGCTGTGGCGGCGTGAGTAGCACATGAGTTTGTCCCAGAGCTTCATAGTTTCCCCCAATGGAGCATGTCGAGCAGGCCCGGCCAGATACCGGCGGCGAGGATGAGCGCGACCAATAAAACGATCGAAGTCTGCAACAGGAAGGGCTCCTTTACTTGCGGGTCGGATGTGGGCGGTGAGTTGGCGTCGGTCAACAATTTGAGACCGTTGCCGGTCTGGGGTCCCCACCAGATTCCGGTCAATGCGAGGACATAGGCGACGAGCGCAAGGATGGAGGAGAGGATGAAGACTGCGGCAAGCGGCCAGCCGATTAGGACCGCGGATTCGTAGAGCTTCCAGCGGCCGATGAAGCCGATGGTGGGCGGAATGCCGAGCATGGCCAGCATGCCGAAGAGGAAGCCTAAGGCGCTGACGGGATAACGCGTGATCAGGCCTGTATCGATGAGGCCCTTCTGATTGTTTTCAAGAGCACCGGCGGCTTCGGGGCCTGCGAGGCAGATAAAGAGCAGGGCCTTGGCGAGGGAGTGGGTGGCAGCGGCAACCAGCGCGCCGGTGGTTCCCAGGGCTGTGGCAGAGGCGAGGCCGAGCAGGAGGAAGCCGACGTCTTCGACGGTGGAGAGAACCAGGAGGCGCTTCAGGCTGCGCTGGGTGAGCATGAGAAGCGCGGCGAGGAATGAGGTGGCAGCGGCCGCGTAGAGCAAAACCGGCTGCGGCGTGAAGAGGCTGGGGCGGGCGCTCACGGTGAGGTACAACTCGCCGAAGGCCGCCATGTCGACGATGGTGATGATGAGGCCGAGAACGACGGCAGGAATTTCGTCGGCGAGTCGGAGCAGCCAGAAGAAGAGCGGCACCGCGGCCAGCTTGACGCAGACGCTGGTGAGCAGCAGCGCGCGCGCCCAATCGGGTTGGCCGCTTTCGAGCATCAGATCGCTGCCGATGAGCGTGAGGGCGGAGATGACCACGACGGCGAGGTAGGCGAACTTCGCGCCGAGGGAGCGCGCCGTAAGCCAGACCCGCAAGACCGTGAGCAGCGCGCCGAACTCGAGAAGGCCAAGCCGGAGCCAGGGACTTGCCACCATGAGTCCCGCGACAGTGAGCGAGCCGACGATTACGACGCAGGGCCACAACGGGAGTTTGATGTGTGGGATCTTCAGGAACGATGCAGGCAGCAGAGCGATGGCGGCGGCAGCCACGGCAAAGATGAGCAACGCGGGCATATGCGGGCCCGCGGGCACGATGCCGCCCACGGACGGGTTGAGTTGAACTTGAGGCAGCGCCCAGCGCGCTGCTGCGCAGATGGCGGCGGCGAACACGACGACCAGAAGCGCAGCGTGCCGCTCCATCCAGGAGACGAGGACGCCGAGCGCGCGCGAGACGGACTGCAAGCCGCTCCAAACGGCGAGGTAGAAGCGGTCCACATTGGACCAGCGGAAGAACTCATGCCAGTTTCCGAGGAAAATGGAAGAGAAGTCCGAAGCGGTGAGGCGGCCCTGGTCGGAGAGGGGCTCGCCACCGGTAAAGATTCCGCCGCCGCTCGAGGCCATTGCCGCGCCGCCGGCAGTGATAGCAACGGTTGCCGGAGTCTGGCGGGCAGCGTAGGCAACGGCGTAGATGACGCCTCCGAGAACCAGAGAGACAATCGCGAGCACGAGTCCGCCGGCGGTGGAGAAGCTTCCCGCATCCGAAGAAAGACCGAACCATGTGACCTGAACAGCGGCGAGTCCAAGCGCGCCCATGATGGGATTGAGGAAGTAGTTGACTGCCAACTGCGGGGCGATGCCCAGGATAACGCTGCCTGCGGCGAGCAGGCCCATTCCCCAGACCATGGTGGGCGGAGACTCGTGGGCGTCTTTCGTGGCTTCTGTGAGCGGGCCGAGAAAAACCGCGCTGGTTGCTTTTGCCCCGAGAAAGACAGTGCCGAGACTGACGGCCCAGGCAACCATGGCGGGAACAGCCCAACCGGCTTGAAGTGCCGCGGCGTAAAGCATCCACTTACTGGCGAAGCCGCTCATGAGGGGAATGCCCATCATGCTGCCGATGCCGATGAGCCAGGAGATTGTGGTGTGCGGCATCTTCTGTGCCAGGCCGCCAAGCTTGTTCATATCGCGCGTGCCGGTGGCGTGCTGAACGGAGCCGGCGTTGAGGAAGAGGCCGCCCTTGAAGAATCCGTGATTGAGGCAGTGGAGCAGGCCGGCGGTGATGGCCAGCGGAGTGCCGATGCCGATACCCAACATCATGTAGCCGATCTGGCTGACGGTGGAGAAGGCCAGCATGCGCTTCAGGTCGGTTTGCACCATGGCGTACATAACGCCTACAGCCATTGTCACGGTGCCTATCCATATAAGGGTGGCTCCCCAGGCCATCGGCCAAACACCAAAGCTGTGCATGCGCGCGGCGAGATAGACGCCGGAGGTGACATAGCAAGCAGCGTGGAGCAGAGAGCTGACGGGAGTGGGCGCGGCCATCGCTTCAGGAATCCACGTATGCAGAGGCACCTGCACGCTCTTGGCCACCAGGGCAACGAGCATCAGCAGGAAGATTCCAGTGGTGAAGTTGTGCGCGACGTTCGGGTCGGTCCAGAGGGCGCTTCCGGTGCGGTGATAGAGCACCAGGATGCCGGCGAGCAGGCCGTAGCCGGCTATGTGGGTCATCAGCAGTACTTTGCGTGCGCCGGCGACAGCTTCGCGGTTGGTGTACCAGAAGCCGACCAGCGAGAAGGAGCAGAGGCCGACAAGTTCCCAGCAGAGATAGAGGACGAAGAGATTTGCGCTGTAGACGAGGCCGATGAAGCCGCCAATGAAGAGGAGCATGGTGCAGTAGAAGCGGGTCGCGGCCTTGTCGTGCGCCATGTATCCGATGGAATAGAGGAGCACCAGCGCGCCGATGCAGGAACCCATCGCGGCGAACAGGACGCTGAGGGCGTCTACGTGCAGGACGAGCGCAAGAGGCGAATCCCACTGGAAGAGGTTGAGCTCGACGGCCTGTCCGGCGCGTACCGAGGGCATCATGCCGAGGACGGCAAACAACGCAGGCACGCAGCTGAGGAAGGCGAGAATGCCCTTCGTTCTGGCGGAGCAGAGCCGCGCTACCAGAATCTGCAGCGCTGCGCCCAACAGAAGCGAGCAAGGAGCAATCAGAATGAGGGTCGCAGCTGTCATGACTTTAATGTTGAAGGTGGTTGGTCACAACGTGATGTGACGAGCCGCACAAGGCGGGCAGAAATTTCATAATATGGGACGCATTACCGTAATCTAGCCAACTAAGTCGGCGCTTTGAGTGGATTCAAGGGTCTCGACAGCAGGGCGCGTGCGAAGTCGTATTTCCTTCCAAAAACGCCGCGATTGCTCCCCCAACTGGGCCGGGCTTTTCCACGTGCGGGCAACCGCGCAAATGGCCTAAGATGCTGCGGAGGGAATCTTGTCATGCTATTCGTTTTGAAATCCAGCAGTAAGGCCTTGCTCCTATTCGTTTTTTTATGCGCATTTCTGTTTGTGGCCCAGTCAGTAGCCCAGCGTGGTGAGATGGAGAAAGCTTCCGCCCTTCTGCCGCCCGATTTGCGCGCCGTGGTCGACCGGTTGGGCAGCCTGCATGAACTGCCCGCCGGCGTTTGGAAGATGCATGTCGGCGATGTGGCTCATGGAGAGGATGCGGACCTGGACGACAGCGGATGGCAGCCGATCGCAATGGGAGAAAAGGCGCCGAATGAGGCAGTGTGGCTGCGGCAGACGATCCAGGTGCCGGAGACGCTCAATGGGTATGACCTGACAGGAGCGCGCATCTGGTTCCAGATTCATGTCTCTGGCAATGGCCCCATGCCGGAGATCCTCTATTTCAACGGACGGCGCGTGGCCCTTGGCGAAGATCTTGAGCCGGTGGTTCTGTTCGACAAGGCGCAGCCCGGAGAAAAGATCACCGTGGCGGTGAAGGTTCTGCACACGGTGGACACGAAGACCTTCCGCGGCGCGACCATGCGCATCGATTATGCCGCGGGCCGGCCGAATCCCGAAGATCTGCGCGAGGAGTTTCTCTCCGCCGCGCTGCTGGTTCCCTCGCTTGCGCCGGGCGACACGTCGAAGCCGCTCGACTTGAACAGCGCGATTGCCGCCGTGGATCTGACTGCACTCGACGCACACGACCAGGCGAAGTTCGACGCAAGCGTGAAGACAGCGCAGTCGAAGCTGGAAGCGCTGAAGCCGCTGCTGGGGCAGACGACCTATCGACTCGACGGCAATGCCCACATCGACGCTGCGTGGCTTTGGCCGTGGACGGAGACCGTGGACGTGGTGAAGCGCACGTTTTCGACGGCGCTGCAGTTGATGTACGAGTACCCGGACTACACATATACACAATCGGCCGCGGCCTACAACGAGTGGATGGCGCAGAAATATCCCGACATGAACGCGGAGATTGCACGGCGCATCAAGGAAGGGCGCTGGGAGATTGTGGGTGGCATGTGGGTTGAGCCGGATTTGAACATGCCGGATGGCGAGTCGCTGGTGCGGCAGTTGCTGGTGGGCAAGCGCTGGTACAAGCAGGCCTATGGCGTCGACGTGCGCATTGGCTGGAATCCGGATTCGTTTGGATACACATGGCAGTTGCCGCAAATCTACAAGAAGAGCGGCGTGGACTACTTTGTCACGCAGAAGATGACATGGAACGACACGAACCAGTTGCCGTTCAAACTGTTCTGGTGGGAGTCGCCGGACGGGTCGAAGGTGCTGGCTTATTTTCCGCACGACTACGTGAACACGACGATGAACCCGGTGCGGCTTGCGGACGACTTGAAGGGTGCGCGCGAGCGCTCGACGGGCATGACGGAGATGCTTGACCTCTACGGCATCGGCGATCACGGCGGCGGACCGACGCGGGCGATTCTGGATGAAGGCTTTCATTGGGCGGGTGCGAACGCTGTCACGCCGAAGTACCAGTTCGGGACGGCGCAGGGCTTCTTCTCATCGGTCGAGAAGCAGATCGCGCCCGACAGTCCAACGTGGAATTACCAGTCGATTGCCAAGGGGTACACGCCGCCGCCCGTTGTGCCGGACAAGGTTTCGATTCCAACATGGAAGAGCGAGCTTTACTTCGAGTACCATCGCGGCGTGATGACGACGCAGGCCGACCACAAGGCCAACATGCGGCACAGCGAAGAGCAGGTGCTGAATGCGGAGAAGTGGGCATCGCTCGCATGGCTCGATGGAAAGAAGTATCCGGCTGCGGAGATTACCGAGGATTGGAAGAAGGTGCTCTTCAACCAGTTCCACGATCTGGCGGCGGGGTCTGGCATCGGCGTCATATATAAGGATGCGCAGAAGGACTACGACGTGGTGCGCTGGTCGACGAATGAGATCAGCCGCAAGGCGCTGGCCACCGTGGCGGACGATGTAAACACGGGAGGCGAGGGAATCCCGGTGCTGATTTACAACCCTCTGGGATGGGAGCGGTCCGGTGACGCGCGGGTCGAAGTTCATTTCCCGGAGGCGGGCACGAACGGCATCTTCGTTGTCGATTCCTCGGGGAGCGGCAAACCGGAGCTGCCGCTGGCTTCATCGCTCGATGAGAAGACCGGCATTGCGTCAGTCACGGTGCATGTCTCCGCGGTTCCGGCGCTCGGCTACAAGGTGATCCGGCTTGTGCCGCTCAAGCGTGGCGCGGTGCTGGGCTCCTCGGCTGCCGACACTGGGGGTTCGATTCAGATTACTGAGAATCGACTGAGAGTGGTTGTCGACAAGCAGACCGGGTGCATTACGAGCCTGGAACAGGGCGGCTTCGAGACTCTGGCAAAAGGCACATGCGGCAATGAATTGCAGACGTTCAAGGACACACCCAAGGATTACGATGCGTGGAATATCGATCCGGGCACGCTGGATCAGACTTTGGCCGGGCTGAACAAGGCAGACTCGGTGGAGTTGGTAAATGCGAAAACACCACGCCCTGCAATTCGCATCACTCGCAGCTGGCAGAACTCGAAGTTCGTGCAGACCATCAGCCTGAAGGGAGATCTTGTTGACATCGAAAACGACATCGACTGGCACGAGAAACACGTGCTGCTGAAGGCGGCGTTCCCACTGGCGGCTTCGAGCGGCTTTGCAACTTACGAAATCCCCTACGGCACAATTGACCGGCCCACCACACGCGACAACAGTTGGGAGAAGGCGCAGTTTGAAGTTCCTGCGATGCGCTGGGCTGACCTCGGCGACGGCAAGCATGGTCTGAGCGTGCTGAATCAGACCAAGTACGGCTACGATGCCGCAGGCAACACACTACGGCTTACGCTGCTGCGCTCGGCAACCTGGCCAGATCCCGAAGCCGACCAGGGCCATCAACACTTCCACTACGCGCTCTATCCGCATGCGGGAACATGGAAAGACGCGCTCACCGTCCGCCACGGCTGGGAGTACGACTATCCGCTTACTGCGGTGGTGACGACGGCTCACGCGGGAACCCTGCCGGCTGAGCACTCCTTCGCGTCTGTTTCTCCGGATAACGTGGTCTTGACCGCCGTGAAGAAAGCCGAAGACGCCAACGGTCTGATTTTCCGCGTCTATGAGTGGGCAGGGAAGAGCGCGACGGCGGAGTTCCACGTCCCCGCGGGTGCAACTTCTGCTACAGTCACCAATCTTATGGAAGCCCCCGAAGGCGATCCGTTGACGATAGCAGGCGAAGTGGTCAAGGTCCCCATCCATCCTTACGAGATTCTGACGATTCGGGTGGACTATCCGAACGGAGGACCGAAGGAGTAAATTCGGACAGGATACGACGACCCCAATGGGCAGGTGGCCCGCTCATCGCGATGAGGCCGCGATGAACGGGGCACAGCCTTCAATCTCTGCCAATGATCGAAGGAGGCAGAATCGATGCCTGGGCCACCTGACCTCTGAACACTGTTCAGTGACCACTGATCACTGTTAAGCTGAAGGCAGCAAGGAGCCTGCGCGATGGATATCACTTCCCCTTTCTTCGTTGTTCCGGTGATTGTCGTCGTTTTTACCGTGGCAATTCTGTTTGCCACCAGCACCAAGGAAGACGGCCACTCGACCCACTGACTCCGGTCTGGAGCCAGTGGAACCTTTCAACTGAATCCGGCGTATAACTGGGCATGAGGATGAATGCCATGCTGCGGAACCCGTTTGGGAATTCGAAACTGAACAGGATAGGAAAAGCTACCGGCTTGCTTGCAGGCCTGGCTCTGCTGGCGATGATTGCCGGATGCAGGGTTCATGTGGACAAAGACGCCAACGGCGCGGAAAAGAACGTCCAGGTCGACACGCCCTTTGGCGGCGTCCACGTGAACACAAACCAGACCACTGCCGCAGATCTTGGTCTTCCGGTCTATCCCGGCGCCCAGACCGTTAGCGACGACGATAAGCACAAGTCCGCGGATGTGCACCTGGGATTTGGGGAATGGGAACTGCGGGTGAGGGCTGTTTCCTACGCCACGCCCGACAAGCAGGATCAGGTGCTTGCGTTTTACAAAAAGGCCCTGGGCCGGTACGGCGATGTGATCACCTGCCAGGGCAAGGCAGCCGTGGGCGCTCCGGCGGCGACTTCAGAGGGGCTGACCTGTGACGAAGACCACAACGCCAAGGTCCAGGTGGACCAGGGAGATTACAGTCTCGGCAAGGGCTCGCTCGAGTTGAAGGCCGGTTCCAAACGCCACCAGCATGTCGTTGGATTTGAGAGTCCAAAAGACGGACAGACCCGGTTTGCGCTTGTGGCTCTGGACTTGCCGGCGGGCATTGATAAAAACGCAGGGAATAGCAATTGAACGGCAGGTCGCACGCTTGCGTGTGCGGCCGCTTTCGATGCAATTCTGATCCTGAATGCGGCGAAGAGCGAGTAAAGGCGTATGCGGAAGCTGCCGGCGCGGCACTTCAATGGTGCTGAATTCTGCTACACTTGTCTGAGCGCAATCAAGGGGTAAAACGCGCCAGGCCGCGCCCCAACGATTCGCATCCGCAACCCATGTTCGGGGAGTGGCTCAGCCTGGTAGAGCACCTGGTTCGGGACCAGGGGGTCGGAGGTTCAAATCCTCTCTCCCCGACCATTCGTAACAAAATAAATGACTTGCATCCTCTCTCCGTAATCCGGAGACAGACTTTGAGTGCCTGGATGCAATATGCGACCGTTCATTGATTTTGTAAAAAGAACGCGCCTACCTGAAGAACGTCTCTCCTCGAACAATTGAGTTTTACTGGGACTGCCACAAGTCGGTCCTCCGCTTCGGTGACTTCACAGAAGAGGGGCTGAAACGCTGGATCATCGGCTCCCGTGAGGCAGGAATCCCGCCAGCGTCCGTCATTACCCGAATCACCGGCATCAATGCCTATGCATGGGCCAAATCCTTAAGGTGCCAGGAGGTGATGCGCATTGCTGGCGTTAGAATTGCTCCGCCGATGATAGCCACGACGGCAAAAGACCCACCGACCTAGCTGTCCGCGCCTAATGCCAGCAGGCCGAGCGCGACGATGGTGGGATACATCAACGACATTAAAAAGCTGCTCAGAAAGACAGCCGCCAACAGCAGAAGGTACTAATCGGACAATAAGTGTCCATGCGCTGTGCAGGCGATACATGCTTCACGATTGCGGCGTATGTAGAGTGTCCTAGACCGGACATCAGCCAGATTTTGGCGCTCCGACCAGCTATGTGAGGTTGGGGATAGCTTCCCCCGCCGGGTTGGTTGGTCCGGAAAGTCAACATGGGTATGGAAGTTGGGCAGGCCGACCCGCTCGATCCAGAACTTGATGTTAACCCAGATTCTGATTCCGAGGTCGAGCACCTGCCTAGCCAGATCTTGGGAGACACTTTTAGCCCGATCCTCATATTGAATGTCCGGCACCAATTCCTTCATAGCTGAGATGATCCTTCTCCAAAACGGTTTGGTGTCAGAAGTCATCAGGCTCGGCAAATCCTCCATCAGCAGGAGGACGTTAATGATCTTGGGAAACTGCTCGAGGAAAGGGTTAATGGCCGCCATAACATACGGGACAAGATTGGCTTCGATCCGGCCGGAGCCGATGTCGAGAACGGCGAATTCAGTGGGATCCACCGGAGTCGCCGTCGTTGGGTTTTGGCAGTCGTTGCACCTGCTACCAAATTTGACCCAGATGCCGCGTTCGCGTGCCATGTGGACGAGTCGATTAAGATCGGCGAGATCTCGCTGCTGCCCATCCCTTCTGAGCCCAACGACTTTCACTTCCTTATCACTTCCGTGAATTGTCGCGGGACCAGTTTGGCCATCATCAAGAAGGGAGGCTTCAATAGTCTGATTCGGTGTTCGATTGGGCGCTATTGCAGGAATCAAGGTGAAGAGCGCGATGATCAGCGAGAGGCAATTC
>Ga0209698_10005346_pt1 | contig 13916 bp, 12 predicted proteins | sample LitLauG_LLR_2012_FD_187203 | JGI IMG/M metagenome (GOLD analysis project Ga0209698, IMG submission 187203) | Freshwater sediment microbial communities from Pennsylvania, USA - Little Laurel Run_MetaG_LLR_2012 (SPAdes) (version 2) | ecosystem: Environmental > Aquatic > Freshwater > Creek >... | reverse complement strand
CTGGCCCTAAAGGGCGTCCGTCTCGCCTAACTTGACGCGGCCCTGAAAGGGCCGCTCTGGCACGGTGGCGCCGGCATGACAAGAGTGTTCAATGTCGTCGCTCTTCTCCGTGTCTCCGTGGTGGGTGTTGCCCTACTTCTTCCCCCAATACAGCCCCGCAATCCCAAACGTATACGGAGTCCAGGTTGCGTCGCTGAATCCTGCGGCTTTCATCCTCTCAACCATCACCGCAGGCTCAGGAAAGCGCGCCACCGAGTCTGGCAAATACGAATATGGACCGCGCACCCCGGAAATCAGCGTTCCCACCCGCGGCAGCACATGCTTGAAGTAAAACCGGTAGCCCACGCCGATCGCGCCCTTGGGCTCGCAGAAATCCAGAATGCCGCATTCCCCCCCTGGCTTCAGCACGCGGAGAATTTCGCGCAGCCCGGCATCGTAGTCGGCGAGATTGCGAAACCCGAACGCGGTGGTGACCAGATCGAAATATCCACTCGCCAGCGGCAGATGAAGCGCATCCGCTTCTACCCAACCCGGCCGGGCGGCTTCCGGATGCAGCAACGACTTCAGCCGCGCCCGTTCGAGCATGGCATGAGAAAAATCTGCGCCCACGATTCTTGCCGCCGAGTTCCCCGCCCCACGGCGCAAGGCGAACGTCATATCTCCGGTGCCGCAGCACAGATCAAGCACCTTCGCATCGGGACGTTTCAAAGTCTCCGCAAACCTGCCGGCCGCGCGCCGCCACCATCGCCGGTCCACGTTGCAGCTCAGCACATGATTGAGCAGATCGTAGTGCGGAGCGACCGAAGTGAACATGTCGCGCACCGCGCGCGACACCGCCTGCACGTTGTCAGCGCCCGCTGGCGCGGCGCCTATTACCGCAGGCTTTGAGGATTTCGGCATTTAAGGCTTTTTGGTGAATATCGCAGGACGTTCTACTTTTCGCTAGGCGTCATCCCGGGGACAGGCACATGTCAGCCGGTCGAGGGATCTCGCGCGCATGGCCTGTGCTCGCGGTCCGCTACTTGCCCCAGACCTTACCGCCACGCGACAGCCGCCGCAGTTCCTCGATCGCGGCAACGATCGCCGCCTCCGGCACATCGCCGATGACTTCCACTTTCCCAATCTCGCGCGGCAGAACGAAATGCACCACGCCGTCGCGGGTTTTCTTGTCGTTGCGCAGACGGGCAATCACCTTGGCAGGCTTCAGATTGATTTCAGGCAGCCGGCCGAGGCCCAGCACCGCATCGGTAATACGTCCGGCGCTGACGCTGTCGGTGCGCCCCACGCTGAGGGCGATATTTGTGGCCGCTATCATGCCCCACGCCACCGCCTCGCCGTGCAGCAGCTGTTTGAAGCCAGTTTCCGCTTCGAGCGCGTGACCGATGGTGTGGCCCAGGTTCAGCACGCGGCGCAACCCGCCTTCGCGCTCGTCCGCTGAAACAACTTCCGCCTTCAGCTTCACCGATCGCGCAATCAAAAACTCCAACTCCACCGGATCGCGCTTGAGAATCCGTGCGCGGTTTGTTTCAAATCTCAGAAACAACTCGGCATCGCCGATGATGCCGCACTTCAGCGCCTCATACAGTCCGGCGCGAAATTGCCGCGGCGAAAGCGACGAAAGCACGACGGGATCAATCAATACCGTGCGCGGATGATAGAACGTTCCCACCAGATTCTTGCCCGATGCGAGATTCACGCCAGTTTTCCCGCCGACGCTGGCATCCACCTGGGCCAGCAGAGTGGTAGGAACCTGCACCAGTTCGATTCCACGCATGTAAAGCGAGGCCAGCAATCCGCCAACATCGCCAGTCACGCCTCCGCCCATCGCGATCAGCACCGAGTTGCGGTCGGCATTCAGCTTGGCCAGTTTCTCCGCAAGTTTTTCAACCGTCGCGAGGCGCTTATAGGTTTCGCCGTCGGGCATTTGCAGCACTTCGGTGGAAAATCCGCTGGATTTCAGCGAACGTAGCAAGACCTTGCCCCAGCGCCGCCGGACGTTGGGCACAGTGAGCACAAAAATGCGGCTGGCCTGGTGCAGCAACTCCGCCAGCAGCGGCCCCGACCGGGAAAGCAAACCCGCCTCAATCCGCGCCTGATAGGTGCGGGGCGGTACATGGATGGTGACCTGCGGCATATAAACCCATCATCATAGCGCAGACCATCGCCGACACCCAAATTGCGCAGCCACCCTCCGCAAGTCGCTGATAAATAAGGCTGAACTGCCTGTGGAAAACTACGCGGTTAAGTTGTTGTAAACAATAGGTTTAAAACACGCTCACAGTTGCGTCAGGCTGCCCTCAGAGGGCCTCCCGAGCACGATTGAAGGTCTAGGTCGTCCAAGCGTCCAATCGTCGTTCCTGGGGCAACGCAGGTGGGATGGCGCCGATTTGTAGAGCGTCACTGACCAGCATTTTCGGCCTTGCCGGGCCGGGCCAGCGAAATCACAAGCGCGATCCCCAGCGTAGCCGCAACCACAGAGAGAGTGGTCAGCGTCGAGATGGGGTAGCGGTCGGCGAACAGCATCTTAAGTCCAGTCAGGATCAGGACCAGGGCCAGGCCGTAGTGAAGAAAGCGGAATCTCCGCATCAGGCCGGACACCGCGAAGTAGAGCGATCGCAGTCCTAGAATAGCCAGCACGTTCGATGTGTAGACAACGAAAGCATTCAGTGTGATGGCCAGCACTGCGGGTATGGAATCCACAGCAAACAACAGGTCGGTGGTTTCAATCACCAGCAGAACCAGCAGCAGGGGCGTCACCGAAACTCCTGCGGCACCGCGCACGAGGAATTTTCCTCCCGCGTATTGCCCGGTTACCGGGAACCAATGGCGGATAAGCCTCACCAGGGGGTTTCTCGACGGATCAGTAGGCCTGGCCCGCCCGATGAGCAGCCGGATCCCGCTGAAAACCAGCAGCGCGCCCAAAGCGTAGAAGATCGCATGAAACCGGTGCAGCAGTCCGACTCCGGCCAGGATGAACACGCCACGCATCAGCAGCGCGCCCAGAATTCCCCAGAACAGCACACGATGCTGTTGTTCTTCTGGCACGGCAAAGTATTGAAATACCAGCAAGAAGACGAACAGGTTGTCTACGCTGAGCGAAAGCTCTATGACGTAGCCGGTGACGAACTCCAGCGCCGCCTGGTGCCCCAGCCAATAATGCAAAACGACGGCAAAGGCAGCCGCGACCGCCACCCATACGCCGCTGCGCAGCAGCGCCTCGCGAAGCCCGACCGGGCGCCCGGGATGGCGCAACCACATTACGTCCAGCGCCAGCGCGGCGACGGCGCACACGTTGAAGATGATCCAGAAGTAGATCAATGGGAAATTTTTGTCGTCAGTCTGCGCCTTGTTTGAGAACCTCGTAGAGATAAGCCAAATCCAATTGGCCTTTGCCGGCCTTTACGGCGCGTTCAATGAGTCGCAGTTGTGGATCGGCAAAGGTGTGATTGACCCGATGTCTCTCGCACCAGGCAATCAGCTCCCGAGGCGCGACCGTCCAGGTTTCAAGTGAGGCTTGCGGGTTCCCGTAATCTTTTCCTTGAATCCTTTTGCTCATATCGGCGAGCGCTGCTTCAAGAGCCGGCATGAATTGCTTGACGAGATGCAGATATCCCTCCACCGGGAGGTTCTCGGCTTCGTAGACGACATACCCATGCAGAAAGCCCAGGAACGCTCCCATGACAAAGGAAAGACCGGCAATATCGGTTGCCGAAGCCTTGCCGATTTCCTTTCCAACAAAGATTGCATTGTCACCAAAGGCAAGCAGGACTGGCTTCACGCGATTGAAGATCTCATCAGGGCCTGAATAGAGAACCATGCCTCGCGGCGTCCCGATATCGAGCGGATAGTTCATGATCGCTCCGTCGAGGTAGTCGATCCCGCGTGGTCGGGCCCAGGATTCCATCTCCCTGGCCTCATCGGGGGTTCCGCTGCTCAATTGCACCAGCACTTTGCCGCGAAGCGCGGACTCAACTGCCGGCTGTCGTAGCAGTTGATGGGTTGACTCATAGCTGTTGATGTTGACGATAACGATCTCAGCCTTGCCGACCGCTTCCGGCAGGCTTGGTGCGACGCTTAGGCCGAGCCGGGACAAAGCTTCCGTTTTCGACGAAGTGCGATTCCAAACGGTTGTATCAAATCCTTTCTTAGAGAGCGCAACTGCAAGAGCGGATCCCATGCGCCCCGCTCCGATGACTGTCACCTTTTGATTCATGCACTCTCCAGAAGGCATCTGACTCAGCAAATCCTTGGTGGATTCTTACTGAACTTACTTCGGCGGCAGTGGCTCCATCTGGTCAAGCATCCGCACCATCTCGAGCGTGGTGCTGCCAATGATTTGCAGGCTGTTGGTGCTCAGCTTGTCCACCGTATCCTGCGGAGAATGGTGGAAGACGTTCTGGTAGCCATAGTCAATGTCGATGATGTCCACCACGGGCACGCCAATGTCGCGAAACGGGACATGATCGTCGGAGATGGTGTTGGAGTAGGTGAAGAAGTGGGATTGATCAGCCAGCCGCGTTGCCGCTTCGTAGAGCGCCTGTTCCAGCCACGGAGTCGAATTGCCGTCCTTGACCACATCCAGATCGGCATCGCCAATCATATCCTCCAAGATGAATGCCTTGATTTTCTTAGCAGTGCCGTCGGCCTGCCACTTCTGCGCCAGGTGGCGTGTGCCGTAGACGCTGTCGGTCGCGGTCCAGTGATCAATGGCTTCTTCGGCGTCGGTCCACACCAGCCAGACGCTGTAACCGTCGCGTTTTTTGCCGCGAAGCTGGCGGGCGAACTCTAAAAGGATTGCTGTCGTGGAACCGCCATCGTTGGCGCCCACGTAAGCAGTGTCGCGCAGCGGATAATTCGTGTCGTAGTGGCCGGCAATGACGATGATGCCGTCCTTCGTGCCAGGATATTTCGCAATGATGTTGCGCACCGGAAGCTTGCCTGCGGGAGTGTCGGCGATGAAGCTGTCGGATTCGACGTCGTCACCTTGCAGGTGGTCGAGAATGTACTTCTCAAGCTTGGCGTGGTTGGCACTGCCGATGGGCCGCGCGCCGAACTTGACCACGTCCTTGATGGACTGCATGGTGCGTTCGGCATCGATGGAAGGCGGCGGGCCCGAGTCGGGCGGAAAATTGGGTGGCGCGGAATCAGCCGCGGCCGAGGGACGTGGTGCTGTGGGTTTGGCAGATTCCTGCGACTTGTCGTCGCACGAGCACAGCACGAGAGTCAGACACAGCAGAAACGCGGGCAATACGATTTTCCGGTTCATGATGAGGCTTCTTGCTTTTCCCTTCTCTTGGCGCGTTGCGCCGGATGCACCAGCCAGGCGATGCCGATGCTCACAAAATACAGCACCAGCATGGGCGAGGCGAACACGCACATATTCACGATGTCCTGCGTGGGAGTGATGATGGCGGCGATGATGAAAATAATCAGGATCGAGTAGCGCGAGTTGTCCCACAGAAAGCGCGGGCTGACGATTCCCATCAGTGCCAGAAAAAATATCAGCACCGGCATTTCGAAGATGATCCCCAGTCCCAGGATGATGGTAAGAAACAGGGACGTATATTCGCCGATGGTGATCATCGGCTGGAACTGTTTGCCGAAGCCGATCAGAAATTCGAGTGCTTGCGGATACACGATGCGATAGCCAAAGTAGCCTCCGGCGAGAAACAGAAAGACGGTGGAAAAGAGAAACGGCGCGACGTAGCGCTTCTCTTTCCGGTAAAGCCCCGGCGCGATGAACTGCCACACCTGATACAGAACAAAGGGCGAGGTCAGAAACAATCCGCTCAGCATCGCCACCTTTAAGTAAAGGTTGAAGGGTTCGGTGGGATTCAGGTAGACCAGCTTTTCGTCCAGATGGTTGTTGCGCAGCGCGGTCATGATCGGCTTCTGCACGAAACCGTAGATCCATTCCACTTTCCACCAGCAGATGAAGAAACCGACCGCAACCGCCATCACGGAATTGATGATCCGCTTCCGCAGCTCTTCCAGATGATCGAGAAAGCCCATGGCGGGCATGGATTCGTGCTCGGCGTCGGACTCGGCGAATGCACTTCCCGCGAGATCAGCCATGCGACTCCTGAGCGGAGGCGGCGGGCGTTTCGGCGGAAGCGTTTATCGGCGCTTCCGGCTCCGGGTGGGCAGAGGAGTCAGAAGTGGATTGATCGGAGAGGATGTTTTCTGAACTGACGGCATCGGACGCCGCGGCTGCGCCATTCAACCTGCGGTTTACCACAGCGCCTTCGGGCGCAGCGACCGGGGGCAGGGTCTTGCGCGCTTCTTCCCGTGCTTCTTGCCGTTCAAGGTTGTTCACTTCCTGCTCGATTTGGGCCTTGAATTCGTTGGAGGCACGCTTGACCTCGTTCAACAAGCGGCCCGCCTGGCGTGCGATCTCCGGCAGTTTCTTTGGTCCAAAGATGACCAGAGCCAGCAGGAACAGAAAGATGGTCTCGCCAAAACCCATGCGGCCATCATACTGCCGTGATTGAAGTGCGGCAATCTGGGACCAGTGGCCAGTGAGCCGTGTCCAGAAAAAGCTGCTTCGTGGTCCCGCGCCTTTTTCTGACCACCGACCACTAACCACTGGCCACTTTTCAAGCCTGCCCTGCACTTTGCCGATGAACTCTTCTGGTACCTCTCCATAACCGCCTGCCGGACAGAGCCGGTGGAATAGTTTAGGATGTGAGCTTAGGCTGCACTGGCTGGACGCCGGTGCGGCCCATTCCATTCAAGGGATGCAGTCGAGCATGTCCGAAGCGTCGAATGTAGGACCCCAAGCAAACGGCGGCCAGATGGCGACCGCCGGCGCTGCTATTTCCTTCGTACTCACCGCAGAGGATGTGGCTCGCCTGGCTTCTGAGGCCGGCCGGCCGGCGGAAATGCTGGCCAACGTCGTGGCGTTGATCGCCAGCCGTTTCCACACCAACGTCTGCTCGGCATACCTGCTGGAACCCGACCGCGCCAACCTGGTGCTGGCTGCTTCGCAAGGACTCAAGCCGGAATGTGTGGGCAAGCTCCGGATGGGATTGCATGAGGGTTTGGCCGGGCTGGTGGCCGAACAAGTGCGCCCGGTGGCGGTGGAGAACGCCAAGTTACATCCTCGCTTTAAGTATTTCGGGGAGGCCGGAGAAGACCTATTCCAAAGCTTTCTGGGTGTTCCGGTCATTGATCGCGGCGTGTTACAGGGCGTGCTGGTGGTGCAGACGGCCGAGCCCCGCGCCTTCAGCGTAGATGAGATTCGCATGTTGAGCGAGGCCGCAGTGCAGGTGGCCCCGGTGGTGAGCGAGGCGCGCACTCTGGACCGTTTTGTCGCGCCCGCGCAGGAGCGCCTGTGGGCCCTGGCCCGCAATCTGTGGTGGTGCTGGGATGCGGACGCGGCGAGTTTGTTCCGTGATCTCGATCCAGTGAGGTGGCGCCAACTGAACCACAATCCAGTGGCATTGCTGTCGGAGATGCCGCTGTCCGCGATCGAGAAGCGAGCGCGCGAACTGGTGCTGCACAGCCGCATCAACTATGCCTATCGCCGGCAACGGGAGTATCTGGCGGCGGACCGGACCTGGGGAACGCGCTATGCGGGAATCCTGCGGCCGCGGCCGGTGGGATATTTTTCCGCTGAATTTGGTTTGCACGTCTCGGTCCCGGAATACTCCGGCGGCTTGGGCGTTCTGGCCGGAGATCACATCAAGAGCGCCTCCGACCTTGGTATCCCTCTGGTGGGGGTGGGCCTGTTTTACGGCCAGGGATACTTCCGGCAATGGCTGGACCAGAATGGCTGGCAGCAGGAAGAATATCTGCCCACCGACGTGAATCTGATGCCGATGGAACCCGCCATCGGTTCGGATGGCAAGCCGGTGAGTGTCGCCATCGAAACCCGCAGCGGTGTGTTGCGGGCGAAAGTCTGGCGCATGAAAGTCGGCCGCTGCGATCTTCTGTTGCTGGACTCAAACGTGGAGGGCAACGCTCCCGAAGACCGCGAACTTACTTCGCGGCTTTACGGCGGCGACATTCGCATCCGCATCCGCCAGGAACTCATGCTCGGCATCGGCGGATACCGCGCGCTGCGTGCCATGGGGATTACCCCAGGCGTCCTGCATCTCAACGAAGGCCACAGCGCCTTCGCAATTCTGGAAGCGGTGCGCAGCCGCATGGTGGACGAAGGTCTAACCTTCGAACAATCCGTGCCGCGCGTGGCCCGTGAAGTTGTCTTCACGACGCATACGCCCGTTCCCGCTGGACACGATCGCTTCAGCGTGGATCTGATCGAAGAACACCTGGGCCCCATGGCAGACGCGCTGGGTATTTCGCACGCCAGTTTGCTGGCTCTTGGCCGAGAGCATCCCGAGAACGCGGGCGAAAATTTCTGCATGACCGTGCTGGGCCTGAAGCTCTCCCGCCGCGCCAACGCGGTGTCGGCGCTGCACGGTGAGGTCTCGCGGGCGATGTGGAAGGGGCTTTTTCCCGGCAAGGGCGAGGATGAGATTCCTATCGGCCACATCACCAACGGGGTGCATGAGCCGAGCTGGATTGCGCCGCAGATGGCGCGGCTCTACGACCGGCATCTGGGCACAGGCTGGCAGGAGCACAGTTCCGAGGCCAAGACCTGGGAGGGCATCGTTGACGTCGACGATGCCGAACTCTGGGAGACGCACTTGCACCTGAAGTCACGGCTGGTGGATTTTGTACGGTCAAGGGCCACCGACCAGGCGCGCCGCAGGGTCGAGCCTGCCGAGACTTTGCAACGGCTGGGCCGCGTGCTCAGTCCTGATGCGCTCACCATCGGCTTTGCGCGGCGTTTCGCCACCTACAAGCGCGCCGATTTGATTCTGCGCGACATGGAAAAACTCGCCTCTATGGTGAACGACGCGAAATATCCGGTGCAATTTATTTTTGCCGGAAAAGCGCACCCGTTGGATGAACCCGGCAAGCGCATGCTCCAGCAGATTGCCAAAATGATGAACGATCCGGTGCTGGGCGAGCGCTTTGTTTTTGTTGAAGACTACGACATGAACGTGGGCCGCCATTTTGTGCAGGGAGTGGACGTGTGGCTCAACAATCCGCGGCGTCCGCTGGAGGCTTCTGGCACCAGCGGCCAGAAAGTCGTGCTTAACGGCGGGCTGAATCTTTCCGTGCTCGATGGATGGTGGGCTGAGGCCTACGACGGATTGAACGGCTTCGCCATCGGCACTGGCCGCACTCACGCCGACATGAGCGTGCACGATACGCGCGACAGCGACGATCTCTATCGCGTCCTGCGCGAGGAAGTGATTCCGCTTTATTACCAGCGCGATCAGGACGGCCTGCCCCGCGGCTGGATCAAACGAATGAAGCGCACCATCCGCACTCTGGGCTGGCGCTTCAATGCCGACCGCATGGTGATGGACTACACCCAGAAATGCTACATTCCGGCGGCGGGCGGAACTTCGAGTGACATGCGGAGAAGGTAGCAAGCCCTTTTCCGCCCGCAGACCGCTTATGATGTTGCCGCCATGCAACTCTGGTTTGCCCGCGGCAGTGAAGTTTCCATCCGTGAACAACTGGTTACGCAGATTGTCCTTGGCATTCTGAGCGACGATCTGGCGCCCGGGCAGCGCCTGCCAAGCACGCGCGAGCTGGCGCGACGGTTTCACGTCCACGCCAACACCGTCAGCGCGGGATACCGCCAACTGCAGCGCGATCGCTGGGTCGAGTTCCGCCGCGGCAGCGGAGTCTACGTTCGCGCCGGCAAACCGGAACTGCAGCGCACGCCGTCGCTGGCGATGGACCAGGTCATCGCTAACCTGTTTCGCTCGGCGCGCAAGCTGGGTATCTCCTTGCCAGATTTGCGTTCACGGCTGCGGCTATGGCTGGAAGTGCAACCTCCCGATCATTTTCTGTTGATTGAACCGGACGCAGAGCTTCGAAAAATCCTCGTGGCGGAAATTGCGCGAGCGACAAGCTTTCCGGTGCAGGGCTGCGGCCCGGAGGATTGCACCAAGCAGACAACCGGGGCCATTCCTGTCGTGCTCCCGAATCGGGCCGCGACGGTCAAGCAATTGCTGCCCGCAGGAACAGAGTTGGTCACGCTGCAAGTTCGCTCCGTGCCGGCTTCGCTGGCAGGTTGGTTGCCTGCACCAGCCGGATTGTTGGTGGGCGTCGCGTCGCGCTGGCCGGAATTTCTGAAAGTGGCGCGGGCGGTACTGACTGCCGCCGGATTCCATCCCGACAGCCTGGTGTTTCGCGACGCGCGCACGGCGGGCTGGCAGCGCGGATTGAAAGATGTCGCCGCAGTGGTGTGTGACTGCTTGACCGCCACCGAACTTCCGGCGGGATGCCGGGCGATTCCCTTCTCCCTGCTGTCGGAGGGTTCCGCCGCAGAACTGCGGCGGTTTGTGGACTTTATTCGCCAGCCGATCGAGCCATTGTGACATTCCGGGAAGTGTCACATCGGCAGCTTCCTGATTGCCTCCAGTGCTTCATGCTCACTGCAGAGGTTCAACATGTTATGAAACGCACGGCATGGCTGAGTTGCGGCGTTCTTGTTCTTTCGACTTGCGGTTTGGCGCAAAGCTCGTTTTTTCTGGCAAAGCGCAGCTCGTCGGCTGCGGCCGCACCGGTGAATGCGACGACCGCAAATCAGGCAATCGCGGAGCCAGTCAAAATCCCTGCCGGGACGCACCTGCTCATGAAGCTCACGAGCCCGCTCCATACCACGTCGGCGACGGCTGGATCTGGTGTCTATCTGGAAACTTCCTTTCCCATCGTCGCTGAGGATCGCGTGATCATCCCCGAGCACACGCGCGTTTTGGGCACCGTAGAGAGTGAACGAAGGCCGGGACGCATGAAAGGGCGGGCCCAGATGCGTTTTCGCTTCACGACCCTGATCCTGCCGGACAGCCGAGTGCTCTCGATTGCCGGAAACCTGCAAGGCTTGCCGGGATCGTCCCGGAATCGCGCAGTGGACAAAGAAGGCACGCTCGAGCCGGTAGACCAGATAGACGCCGACGTGTACACCGTCGCCAAAACGACAGGTGCCGGGGTGTTGATTGGATCGGTCCGCCACATCGGGATTGGCGTGGGCCCAGGCGCTCTGATGGGTGCGGGCCTGGGCATGGCCAAAGTCCTGTTCACCCGCGGGGATGAGATTTCGCTACCGACCGGGACGCGGGTTGAGATGGTGTTGCAGAGGCCGCTGGCCATTGTTCCGTAGGAACCATTTGCCCTCACTCTGCATCTCAGAACTATCCCGTGCCGCGACGGTTACCGGTGGTGACCAACCGGGTCCGGGACGGTCTAATGGAGTGATATACTGCGTGTATTCAGCGCCGTAGCTGGGGTGCAAGCGGCCCTCAATGAAGGAATCCACGATGGCTCGTAGTTCTCGCCGGTCCCTTATCCTGGTAGCGATATTTCTGGTGGTTTGCGGCTTCCTGGGCATCGTATTTGCTCAGCGGGGCGGGCAGCAGTCCTCGGCCGGAGGAGACTCCGACGTCCGGGACAGCCTGAAACAGTTCACCGACGTGTATTCGCTGGTGGAGGAGAACTACGCCGAACCGGTAAACCCGGAGAAGGCCATCTATAACGGCGCTATTCCGGGCATGCTGCACGCGCTCGATCCCCATTCGAATTTCTTCGATCCCAAGTCCTACGCGCTCATGCGCGAAGATCAGCGCGGCAAGTACTACGGCGTGGGCATGACGGTTGGCCCGCGGAACAACAAAGTCATCGTGATTGCGCCTTTCGTGGGTACGCCGGCGTATAAGGCCGGCATTCATCCCGGCGACATCATCGCCGCTGTGGACGGTAAATCCACCGAGAACATGACTACGACCGATGTGGCGGATCTGCTTAAGGGGCCCAAGGGCACCACCGTGCACATCACCATCTCGCGCGAGGGCGTCGACAAGCCCATGGAGTTCACGCTGATCCGCGACGAGATTCCGCGCTATAGCGTGGATGTGCACTTCCTGATCCGGCCCGGCATCGGTTACATGCACGTGAACGGCTTCAACGAAACCACCGGCCACGAAGTGGCAGATGCGCTGGATCAGTTTGGTGACTTAAAGGGATTGATTCTTGACCTGCGCGGTAATCCCGGCGGCCTGCTCAGCGAGGGCGTTGATGTGGCCGACAAGTTCCTGAAGAAGGGACAGATCATTGTTTCGCATCACGGGCGGGCCTCTGCGGAACGGCGGTATCCCGCGCAGCACGGCAACGGCGGGCGCGACTATCCGCTGGTCGTGCTGGTGAACCGGGGCACAGCCTCGGCGGCGGAAATCGTTTCCGGCGCGATTCAGGACCATGATCGCGGCCTGATCGCCGGTGAAGTCACGTTCGGCAAAGGCCTGGTACAGACGGTGTATCCCCTGTCGGAAAATACCGGCCTGGCGCTCACCACCGCGCACTACTACACGCCCAGCGGACGCCTGATTCAGCGCGACTACAGCAACATCTCGCTCTATGACTACTACTACAACCGCGAGAACGCCGACACCCCGAACACCGCTGGACGCGAGGTAAAACTTACCGACAGCGGGCGCACCGTTTATGGCGGCGGTGGAATCAATCCCGATGTACCCATTCCCCCGCTCAAGAGCAACCCCTTCCAGAACACGTTGTACCAGCACTATGCGTTCTTTAACTTCGCCAAGCGTTATGTGGTAAACCACCATCCCAGCAAGGATTTCGTGGTCGACGATGTCACCCTGCAGGAGTTCCGCAAATCGCTTGATGAGGCCGCCATTACCTACACGGGCGCCGATTTCGTGGACAACGACACCTGGCTGCGATCGAACATCAAGGCCGAAATCTTTACCGACGCCTTCGGACAGGATGAGGGGTTGAAGGTGCGCGCGGAGACTGATCCGGAAGTGCTGAAGGGACTGGATCTCCTTCCGCAAGCCAAGGCGCTGGCCGACGGAGCCAAAAAGATCATCGCCGAGCACAATGCGGCCCCGGCGCTCAATCGCTAGGCGTTCGGAGGCATCGCCGGCAGCGCCCGGTTCATGAATACTCCCGCACTGGCAATCGCCATGATCATCGCAGCGGTGGCGATCGTGACCGATCTGCGCAGCCGTAAGATCCCTAACTGGTTGACCTTGCCCGGCTTATTCGCCGGCATCGCGATCAACACCACAATCTCCGGATGGCACGGGCTCAAGTATTCCCTGTTGGGAGCCGGACTGGGCCTGGCCGCACTGCTTCCCTTTGTCTTGCTGCGGAGCCTGGGCGGCGGAGACTGGAAGCTGGCTGGCGCCTTGGGTGCCTGCCTCGGACCAGCTCCATTTTGGGATCTCCTCGTAGCCTCGGTATTTGTGGCTGGAATCATGGCGCTTGCCCTGATTCTTTGGAAAGGCCGCTTGCGCCAGACCCTGGCCAACATGGGCCATATTTTGGGTTCTTTGCTGAGTTTGCGCTTGCCTGGACCGCAAGTTTCGCTGGAAAATCCAGAGGCTTTGAAAGTACCCTATGGAGTAGCATTAGGGCTGACGGTGCTGTTGTACGGCATCGGCCGGATGCGAGGAGTAGGGCCATGGTCGTAAGTCAGGCGCAGCGCGTGATTCGGCGTGAGGACGGCTCGGAGATCGCTGAGTTTGCGATGGTCGTTCCCATCGTGTTCATGATGTTCTTCGCCGTGTTCTGGTTTGGCCAGGCGTTCCGCATTTACACCACGATCAATCACGCGGCACGGCTAGGGGCCACAGCTGCGGTCAGGCCGGTGTGTGCAACCTGCGCACCTGTCAATGATCCGGCGCAGAATGCATACAATGCAGTGCAGGGCGCGCTGGTGGCGGCGCACATGAACCCGGCGAATCTGCAGCGTCCCGGCACTCCGCCTGGCGTGTGCCCCTGTGGGAACCCCAACACCGTATGCCCGAGCGGGACAGTCACCTGCGCCAGCACGCAGACCAGCATTTGCGTGCAAGGAGCGCAACAGG
>Ga0209698_10005345_pt1 | contig 13917 bp, 15 predicted proteins | sample LitLauG_LLR_2012_FD_187203 | JGI IMG/M metagenome (GOLD analysis project Ga0209698, IMG submission 187203) | Freshwater sediment microbial communities from Pennsylvania, USA - Little Laurel Run_MetaG_LLR_2012 (SPAdes) (version 2) | ecosystem: Environmental > Aquatic > Freshwater > Creek >... | reverse complement strand
GTCCATGACCGTGGCGAAGGATTCCCCGCCCACCCGCAAAATTCCGGTCAGGAAAAGTTTGGAGGCAAAACCCACCGCCGCAGCCTGGTCGGCGGCGGAACTGAGGGTGAACGGCGATTTTTTGCGCATGGCATCATAACGACTGGCTGGATAGGGCTGCGGCAACAGATCGTCCGTCACAGCCCGGATCGAGTCCACCGGCAGCAAGAGCAGCAGGACCAGGGCAAACAGGCGGCATGAGAGAAACGCTTTCATGGGTTCGGCGCATACCAGCGCGCCACGGTCAGGGTTCCGATGACATTGGGGGGTTCCGCGTCGCATTTCAAAGTCAAATTTTTGACCGCCACAAACTTGTCGGGCTGCTGCAATCCGGCCAGCCAGCCGACCATGGCATCGAAACTGCCCCGGACTTCCAACTGCACCGCCGCCTCGCGGAGAAAGGGGGTGCTGCGCGGATCCGCCAGGCGTTGCTGGGCAATGACAATGTTCTGCTGGCGGGCGCTCTGCTGGAGCAACTCAAGCAGGACGGAGCTTTCCTGCCCCGGAGCGGCGGACTTGGGCTGTTTGGCGTCGAGCCAGCCTTTGCGCTGCGTCCAGTAATCCTTCTGTTGCAGCCAGGCTCCCGCCTCCTGCTGTTCCTGTTTCGACTTTAACAACTGTCGCGAGGCCTCCTTCTGGGCCTTGGACAGGGCACGAAACCCAAAAACATTCAGCACCAGAAAAACCGCCCCGGCAAAGGAGAGAATCAGGCGCTGCTCACGGGGTGTGATTTGTGGCATATCTCGATTTCCCTTCAATTTGGAACTGGGAACTGTCGTTGGGCAGCACCCGAGGCGGGGGCATGATCCAGGTGTAGTCGCCCAGTTCCCGGTCCTTTTTCAAATCATCGGCAAATTTGAACGCCACAGCGGCGTTTTTGGCCTCTCCCGTCAGCAGGATATGACCTGGAGACTGGTCAAAGGTGACCAGTCGGACTCCCTCCTCCGGCAGATGCCTCGAACAGCGATAAAGCATTTCCACCGGATAGTTTCCCGGTTCCAGCGCCACCTCCAGCGCCTCCCAGCGTGACGCGGCGTCGCGCACCGCCTGCACCTCGGCGCGATGCAGTGCCAGTTCCTTTTCCAGACTGTGCCCCTGCCAGACAATCCAGCCGTAATGACCCAGCACCACCAGCAACAGCACCAGATAGGCCAGACCCAAGCCCGTGCAAATACGCTGCAGCCGTTGCCGCGATTCCCGTTCCTTCATTTGCTGGCGCACGCGGTAGGGCAATAATTTTCGGGGATTTTCCCGGCGCGCAAATTCCGGTGCCGGCAAAACCTGCGGCGTCATTCCGAAAACCTGCGCCAGGGACTGTACTTCACCGGACCGGACCTCGCCAAAAAAAACAATGCCATTCAATCCGGTCAACACACCTTCCGCCTGCAGGGCCAGCCACGCGCAACAGGTCTCCCCTGCCAGCATAGCCTCTGCATTTCCAGCCAGGGATTGTACATAAACCAATTCCCCGCTCCGCAGGAAGGCAAACACGCGGCGGCCCAATTCACTCCAAATCACCAGCGCGTCGTCCGGCAGCTTTAAAAAATCCGTGGAAAGACGGTAATCCTCCGTACGATCCGTGCACAGTTCCGGCGAAAAATCGCTCCGCAAAACCACCACACTCACCAGGGTGCGATCCGCCTCCTGCTGCAAAATCCGGAAGTCAAACGCGGCTTCCTCCCGTACCCGCGCCAGCAATCCGCGTTTTTCCAGTTGGATGGAAACCAGCCCTTCCATCAACGAACGATCCACCGTGGCCAGCCAGAGCGGAAACACCAGCAGCTCCTGCATGGGCAGCGCCAGAGCCGTGCCGGGCCGGAATTTGGCATACAGGGTCTCCGGATCTGCCGCCTGCGCCTCGATGGCGGTCGCGCCGCTGGGCAGCGCACGCAATTCCCACTCCCCCGCGCCCGGAAAAAGGAAACGGAGACCCACGACCGGTTTGGTCTTGGTGATGGTGCCTGCTTTTATAACTCGATCCATGCCAGATATCTGATGGGGTTGCTGTTTAACCGGACCACGACCACCAACGTTTTGCTGTAGGTGCCAAGGCTGCCGGTACTTTCAATCCTACGGTAATTGCTGTGCAAAGTCACCCGATTCTCCACGTTTTTAAATACGGATTCGGGCACGCCCAGGGTGGACCGCACATCCCCCATGCTGGTGAAGGTATAATCATCATCGGTATCGGGTAATCCATCCGAACCGAGCCGTCGTCTGACCAGATTTTCCGCCTGCTCCGATCCCACGTTGCAAACCACCTGGATCAGCTCGGCGGAGGCTTCGTTTAGATCCAGCTTGCCATCGCTCCAAACCGTAAAGGAATCCTTCCAGTCCGGCTTGGCCTTGATGACGGCGTCCATGCCGATGACCAGCTCCATTTCATCCACCGATTGGAAAGGGCGGTTGGGCGGATAATCCGGATGACCAATGGCCGCATAATCGGGCTGCTCCGCTCCGTTCAAGCGCTTTTCCGAATCTGCATCGACCCAGTCCTGCAGACATTCCACGGCGTGGGTGGCGTCGTCCGATGACACCCCCCAGAGCTGGAACAGATCGAACAATTCCTGCTGCTGTTTGTTGGCCAGGATGTAATTGATATTGAGCCGGGCACCTTCGCTCTTGAGTTTCACCGCCAGGCTTTCGCCCGAACCCAGATCCTGCTGCAAAATACTGTCCGTCTTGCGCACTTGCGGATGCACTCCCAGCGCCACGCCCGACTCCGCCAGTTGCAGGGCCCGGAAATCCTTGGCCCGGGTGGCCGATTCCTGAAATCCCAGGTCGGCAAATTCCACCACTCCGAGCACCGCCAGCGACATCAACGAGACCGCCCATAACACCAGAATCAGCGCCGAGGCCTTTTTGCGGGAAGAGCGACATTTCATAGATTGCCCTCGCCGGGAACGGCACCCTGCTGCGCACCGGCGGCCTGCTTCACCACCGGCACCACCCAAAAAACCAACACGCGCGGGTCCCGTTCGCCCGTCAGTTTCAGGGTCATTTCCACCGCCAAAGGCCGCTGCGATCCCTGCGGCAGCGCATCCATCCAACTGTTGGAGCCGGGATCGTAATAGCGCCAGGACAGTTGAACAATGTCCGGCATTAAAATCACCCAGTCCGAATCCTGTGTGCCTTCGAGTGGATCCTGACTGACATCCTGGGGTTGCGACACGCGCAGCAGTCCCAGACTGAACAAACCTCCCAGTTGCGGACGCAAACCCAGCACGGTGATGGCGTTCAAATCCTCCGCTTGATCCCAGGACATGATTTCCGGCGCATTGCGGAAAATGATTTCCGGCAGATACTTCCCCTGATCCTGCCTCACCCGGCCCTCCAAAACGGTCTGGGCCGGCAGCATGCGGAAGGAACGGCGGCACAATTCTATCAGGCCGTCGATCTGCTGCTGACGGGCCTGTGAATCCTGCAGTTCCGCCGCCTCCGCAATGGTGCCCCGCAACACCGCGTAAATGCTGCCCGTGACCATGGCCAGAATGGCCAGGGCAATGGTCACTTCAACCAGGGTGAACGCGCGGCGGTGTTTCCGTTTCATGGCTGGTAGATGTACACTTCCGCCTTTTCATCCTGCGGCACATTGCCCTCGTTCCAATGGGCCGTGACTGTCAACCGGTACAAATTGGCCAGAACAACCTTGTCGTCATTGGTCAACTCGAGCAAGGCCACTTCGGTTTCATACGCCACCCCGTCCGCGTCCGGCTTGAGGCTTTGCTTCCCGACCACCAACGGCATGATGCGCGCATTGTTCAATTGCGATTCCAGATTGGTCCGGATCTCGTTGATGCGGCGCGATTGCACGTACGTTTTGGACAGTTCGTTCAATCCGGAAATCAGCCCGACACCGGCCATGGCGAAAATGCCCACCGCCAGCATCACTTCCATCAACAGGTATCCGTGGGACCGGCTCCGGGTTCTCATGGCAGATAAAATTTCTCGTCCTGAAGATTGGCCGTGAGGGGATTGTACCCCTCCTCGATCCAGGCCTCGTCCTGCGCGAAACGGAAACGGTGCGGCGCACAAAGCCCCGCCGGCGAAAATATCCAGACAAAATCACTGGCCAATACCCAATCCTTTTCGCCCCACGGCCTGACCAAAACCTTCACCCCCGCGGGCAGCAGTTCCTCCGTCACCAGATCCTCGTCCGTATCGGTCGTATTGGAAGTGCCGGGGGTTGGGGCCGTGGCATTGCCCGATTCCGATTGCAGGGAAACGGCCACCGCTGATTTCGATCCCGCCGCCGCCAGGGTCAGGCGATTGCCCTCGACATGGATTTCATAGAGGCGGTTGTCCCGCAGGGCCAGGGCGCGCGCTTTTTTGGCCAGCAGGGAAAAACGGCGCGTGGCCGTTTTTAAATCCTCATGGGCAAAGGCGTTGCGCATGATCCCCACCGTCATGCCCAGGATCAGCATGATGATGAACAGGACAATGACGATTTCGAGCAGGGTGTAGGCCGACTGCCTGCGGCGCTGGAACCTGCTCATGAGGGCAATCCAGCAACTACCAGTTGCCCATGTCGTCGTCCGTGCCGTCCACGCCGTCCGGACCCGTCGAGTACAAATCAAAACTGCTCGGGTTGTGCTTGCCCGGATAGACATAGCGGTAGGGATGATTCCACGGATCCATGGGAACCTCCTTCATAATCTGGCTCCAGCGTCGCGGCAGCGGTTCCGTAGTGGGCATTTGCACCAGCGCGCTCAAACCCTGCTCCGTGGTGGGCAGATTCCGGTTGTTGATTTCATACATGCGCAGGGCTGAGGTGATGGCGGAGATGTCGCCATCCACGCGCTGAATCTTGGCCCCGCCCAACTGACCCACCATCAAATAGATCGAGGAGCCCAGCAGCACGGCGATGATGCCGAGGACGATCATGATTTCGAGCAGGGTGTAGGCGGCGCGGCGGCGTTTTTGCAAACGGCGGAACCTTGTTGGAAGCAGGGTGTTTTTCATAAATGCATCAGGGAGCCGGAGGATAGAAAAGCTCGAGCTTGAGGTCTTTCACGGCCAGGGCCGGGTCCGGGCTGGCCGTCCAGGAAAATTGCAGTTGGTTGGTGCCGGGTTGCAAAAGCTGCGCTGGCACCAGAACGGAACCCTGCCGCCAGCCGGCATATTCCATGACCCCCGCGGCGTTGGTGTAATAGCCCGGATCGCTCAGGCTGGGCACGGCCATTTCCACCACACCCGCCGGTTTTCCGTTCAACCACACATAAAGGGAACTTTCCATGGGCAATCCCTCCACCTGCACCACCAGGCGGCTCTGCTGCGGGGCTTTTTCCAATTCAAACTCAAACCCCACCCCATTCTCAATCCGCACCGGTGCCAGGGAAAGCGGCGCCGTCACCACATTGCCGTTCCAGATATCGTCATCGACCTCAGACGGAACCTCGCCGTTCAAATCCTGTTCATGCAACGCCGCCCCGAATCGATCCACCGCCACCACCGGGCCCAGTGCGGAATCCACCAACACCGCCCGCGGCGTCACCCAACTGAAAAGAATTTTTGAAACTTTCAAATCCGCCTGGCTGGCCTGCAGGGTCAACAACCCGTCCGTGTGCAACACACTCAACGGAATGCGCAACGCCCGCCGGTTCGGCAGCGCCACCCCCTCGTACAGATTCTCGCTCAGCCACACCGCGGTGCTGTCCGACTGCCAGGAAACACGCAAAAAACCGCCTTCGACTTCGCCATAGCAAATCGTCACCACCAGTTCCGCCGCGGCATCGGGCGGGTTGATTTTAAACTGCTGTGTGGCCAGGGAGGAGGTGCTGTCGGCGGGTGGGTTGACCACTTGAATCCAGGACGGGACCGCTGCCGGATGGGCCGGATCCCAAGTCCAATCGGGTGTGTCGGCCCGGGCCGACAATGGCGCGAGCATCAACACAACCAACATAGCCTGGTATGTTTTCATGCGATACCGATGTTGAACGACCGCCCGGGCACCCTGGTCCGCCTCAAATCCGAACGACTGATACTGCCCGAGCCCGGACCAATATCAATCTGCTATTTATCCAAACACGCCCGCCGGTGTTACAATCTCGTGACACCGGCAGCCGGCAATCTCAATGGGTTGCAGGCGGTTGCAGCGCAGTCGAAGTCTTGGTGGTTTTTTTGTGATGCTTGCGGTGCTTGCGATGTTTCTTGGTCTTTTTGTGGTGCTTGGTGCCGGTGCTTTGACCGGTTTTCACCGGGCTGCCGTTCCCCGTGCTGACAGGCTCCGCCTGCGCCAGACCGGCAAAACCCACACCCAAAACCAACAAACAAACCATGCTTTTAAAATGAAGTTTCATACGCGCGAGTTTATATCCTTCCAAATGCATTCTGTCCATTAAACATGTAAAAAGTGGAAAAGTTGCGTAAATCCAGCCTCGTCCCGACCCCATTATCTGATAAAGCCTTTTATTGCATGAAACCCCCTCCCCTGTTCAAACCCTCTTTCCGCGCCGCCCGGCCCGCCGATGCCCCGGTCCTGCTCGAGATGATGGAGGATTTCTACCGCCACGAAGGCATTCCCTTCCACCGTCAGCAATGCCGTCAGGCGCTGCAACGGCTTTTGCTCAACCGGGCTCTGGGCCGGATCTGGCTGCTGCAAATCCAAAAAAGCAGCGTCGGCTATGCCGCCCTCTGCCTGGGTTACAGCCTCGAATTCCGTGGTCGCACCGCTTTTCTCGACGAACTCTATGTCCGCCCGGAATGGCGCGGGTACGGTTTCGGCAGGGCTTTCCTGCCTTTTCTCATCGATACCTCCCGCCGGGCCGGCCTGAGCGCCCTGCACCTGGAAGTGGACTTTCTCAATACCAAAGCCCACGACCTGTACCGCCGGGCCGGATTCCAAACCCACCAGCGATACCTTCTCACCCGGCTGCTCAAAACCCGGCTCTAAACCACTAAAGGCTTACCGCAAAGTCAGCACCGTGTTACCTACGAATAAGAATGCAGCTTTAACATAAAGACCACGGAGAGAAGAAAAGGCTGAAATCGGAATTCAGAAATTTGAAAATAATTCTGAATGCCCCGAATTTCAACCTTCAGCATTCCAACTTCTGCCTTCTCAGTGTGTTCTCTTTGTAAAACAAATTGATCTACCTTTATCTTTCCTTCGTGTCTTGGAGTCTTCGTGGTTAAAACGTCCATCCTGCTGTGAAGCCTGTACCAGGATTACTTCCGCGCCGACTCAAACAGCGCTTTGTATTTTCCGTAACCCTGCTTTTCCAGATCCTCCACCGGGACAAAACGCAGCGAGCCCGAGTTGATGCAGTAACGCAACCCCGTCGGTGCCGGACCGTCGTCAAACACATGACCCAAATGCGAGTTGGCCGTCTTCGAGCGCACTTCAGTCCGTGTCATGCCCAGGGTGCTGTCCGTCTTTGCCACCACTGCATCCTTTTCCACAGGCTTGGTGAAACTGGGCCAGCCGGTGCCGGAATCAAATTTATCCGCGGAACTGAACAAGGGTTCGCCTGAAACCACATCCACATAAAGCCCGGGCCGATGATTGTCCCAAAAGGCATTGTGAAAGGGCATTTCCGTGCCGTTCTGACGCACAATCCGGTATTGCTCGGGTGTGAGCAGCTTTCTCAATTCCGCATCGGACTGCGGCAAGGCGCAGGCACTGGTACATTTATTGGTAGTATTCGCAGTCATGGTCGGATCTCCGGTTTTATCAGTGGGCGTCGCTCTCAGGTTCAAACTCATTAAACCAGCCAGAATCAGGGGCAATCGCGTTAAAGCTTTCATATACGATGAGAGCAACAAGCTGGCACAATATTCCCGCAATTCAAATGCCCCGCCTGCGAAGGATATCTCAGAGCGGAAGTGCGGAACGCTGCGACAGCGTGGCGGTGCGTGGATTTAAAAAATAAACTGGTGCAGCCTAGAGGGTTTGAACCTCTGACCCCCACCGTGTCAAGGTGATGCTCTACCACTGAGCTAAGGCTGCAAAACTCCGTCCCTTCCAGGATTGATCAGCGCCCGCCGCATTTCTTCAACGGCAGGCAGGCAACACCCAATCCAAGGTCAAAGGACTCATTTGGAGGTGAAATTCTTACTGGTTTGCCTTTCAAGTCAAGGGCAAAAGACCAGCGTCATCGGTCCGGGCGGGACGGAAAATGACGAGACCCCGGTTTCTGCTTCAGGGTTAAATTCCGACCCGTTACGTCCAAAGGTCTTTGCCATATTCCCAACCCGATCGGGTCGGTTCGGTCAAATACTCATTCAGCTCCGGTCGATTGGTAATCTTCATATGGGCGGCATCCCATTCGATCCGTCCCCCATAGTGTTGGGCTAAAACGCCCAAAAGAGCCACTTCCGTCAAACGGGCGGAATATTCAAAGCGGGAACCGCACGCCGCACCCTTCTTGATCGCCGCAATCCATTCTGAATGCGGTCCTCCTTTGATACGCGGATATTTCTGCGCAGGAAAACCGGTCGCTTTTAACTGCCGGTGCTTTTGCATGTCACATAATTTAAAATTATCAGAGCGAATATCGAGTGACGCCGTCGATTTGTCCCCAAAGAAGAAGGAGCCGATGTTCGGTGGTTCAATCCGGCTGACCCTGCCGTCAGCATCCTTGCTCTGCCAGTTCCATTCCGGTGGAACTTTTATCCTCTGACCTCCGTTCAACGTCCCGTCGATCCAGTACAGTTTGCAGGGCACCTGATTGCCCCGCGCGGGAAAATCCCAGCGAATCAGACTTGAATCGGGACACACCTCCGGCAGATTTCCCATTCGTCGATCCACACACTCAATCACCGTCGGTTCGTAAAGATCCAGACCCCAGACGGCCCCATCGGCAACGTGGCAAAAGAGATCCGCAATAAGACCCCCGCCATATTTGTAATAGGTCCTCCAGGATAGGGGATGCAGATAATTGCTGTAACTGGAATCAGGAACAGGCCCCGCCCAGAGATCCCAATCCACCCCTTTGGGAACCGGTTCCGGGGGAAAGGGAAGGGCCTTGGGTCTGCGGAAGTAGGGCCCCTGCCAATTCGGATTGGTCGAGTCTCCACAATAAATTTCGCTGACTTGCCCCAAAATGCCCGCTTCCAGACATTCTTTCATTTGGCGAATTCCGGCGAAGGTGTGGCCTTGATTGGCCATGTTGGTCACCACCGGATATTTTCTGGCGGCCAATCTGAGGGTTCGGGCCTGCCAGATATTGTGCGTCAACGGTTTCTGCGTACAGACATGTTTGCCCGCCTGCATGGAGGCAAGGGTGGCGGCAAAATGGGTGTGGTCGGGTGTGTTAATGCAAACCCCATCAATTTGCTTGTCCATCCTGTCCAGCATGACCCGGAAGTCGGCAAACTGAGCCGCCTTTTCAAGTTGCAACGCCGGAAACGACCTGGCGTGCTGCAACAAGCGCCTCGCATCAATGTCACACAAGGCCACTATGTTTTCGCCGTAACAGGAGCCATAGGCCATGGAGGCGATACCTCCTGCGCCGATCATGGCGATGTTTAACCTGCTGTTAAGATTCTGGCCCCGCAGCAGGCTCGGCACCCCGAAGGAGACGGCACCTGTGGCCAGCGTCATGGTTTTGATAAAATCCCGGCGATTCATTCCGCGTTTTAATGTATTCATTGTATTGCTTTTGATAGCCTGTAATTGTCGAATCAACTGGCAGGATCGGAATCCACAATACGACGGGCTTGGCTCAAATTGCCTCCCCCTTCTTTCCACACTGCCGTTTTTTCCGCCAATGACTTATTGAGGAATTTACCACGGACATCCAGACCTTCGGCGGAACCTTCCAGATAAACCCAAAGCATTTCAATATTTTCAATCAGTTTGTCGAGTTGTGCCTGAGGCAATTCAAAAATGTCTGGATTGTCGGACATGTAGGCTTCCAAATCCGAGCAGGTTGGACGACCTGAATTTTTAAGCAGGGCATCAACGGCCCGATAGTCTTTGTCTTCCAAACGATGCAGTTTCCCAAATACGATATCGATGGGATGAGGCAGAGTGACCTGGATCGTATTGACAGCCAAGGTACCGGCACGCAGTAGATAATTTTTTCCCGCCTTAAAGACAGTAGGGGGGCAGACCTGCGAGTGCGGATCACCCCTATGCATATCCCATTCGTTAACCTTGTTTTTCAGGTGATCAAGAAATTGATCAGGGGTGATGTAAACGTCGCCACTTTTCACGGGAAGAAGCAGGCAAAACTCCAGAGGCGAGGAGCCGAAGACGACAATACCCGTCTCCTTTAGGTCCGGATCGTCAGCCATCAGCCGGGTGAGGCAATCAAGTAATTTTCCAGACGGCGTTGAGGAGTCGACACGAACCTCCCAGCGACAACCCCGCCAGTTTTTTATCTGGCCCAACACTTTTTCCCTTGTTCTACCAAACAATCACTAACCCCGGGGGTATTCAGAGCGGAAATGTAAACCGCCTTGCGCAAAGGCGTCATTCTCAAAGTCTTATTCTCATGAGCCACCAGCATGTGACCGATCAGCCGGGCGGCACGCCAAGCCGGATCAGAAGCATATTTGCGTCTGGGATTCAAAGTGGCAGGCACGTTCCAAGGATAGCCCCGACCCGTCCGGAAATCAAGATGGTATAGTTTTGCCGGCCCATCCCTGATCCCCTGCTGTGATATCAATCTCAAGTTGCTGAGTATCCGTCAGCATCCAATTCCATTTTCATCCCCCGAAAAATTTCTTTTCAAACCTCTCGCAACGTCTCCGCAAGCACCTTGAGCAGATCCCGCGTTTCGTAGGGTTTTGCCATGAATTTATCCACCCCCAACGCAGTGAGTGCGGTCATATCGGCATCGGCACAGAATCCGCTGGCCGCAATGATTTTGAGTGCCGGATTGATCTCCTTCAGGGCTTTAATCGTCGCCACACCGCCCATCACCGGCATGGCCATGTCCGTCAGCACCACAGCAATTCTCTCCCGGTGTTCCTTGTAACTATCCACACCCTTGGCCCCATCCAGTGCGGTTAAAATTTTGTAACCGTACACCGACAGCACCGAGCTGGCCATGCTGAGGATTGCCACATCATCGTCTATCACCAAAACCGTTTCCCCTTTTCCACGAGGCAGACCCAACCTTGCCGTTTCCGCGCGCAACACTCCGGTCGCAAAGTCAGCCGCCGGCAGATAGACATTGAAAGTGGAGCCGAGGCCAACCTTGCTGTGGGCATTGATGATTCCGCCATGACTCCTGACAATGGCCATGGCTGTGGACAACCCCAGACCCGTACCTTTGTGCAATTCCTTGGTGGTGAAAAAAGGTTCGAAGATACGGTCGAGATGCTCCGGTGCCATGCCCATTCCGGTATCCGCAACCCCGATTTTAACATGGCGACCCACCTTGGCCTGGATGTTTTTGGCAACATACTCCTCATCCAGAAAGCTGTTCTCAACCATTACGGTCAGATTGCCGCCGTCCGGCATGGCATCCCGTGCGTTCACGCAAAGGTTCAGCAGAACCTGGTAAATCTGGGTCGGATCCCCCAAAACCTGCCACGTATCGCTTGGAACGGAGCATTGGAACCGGATGTCCCTGGGGAAGGTATCCCTGACGATTTTCTCAAGATCCCTCACAATGTATTTGAGCTCAATCTCAACCCTTTTACCCTCCACCCCGCGTGTAAACGATAGAATCTGCCGCACCACATCCGCACCCCGCTTGGCGCTGACCTCAATGGTATCAAGGATGTTTTTCTCCTGAGCCTCCGTGGCCGTATCCCTGAGCATGTCAATCGACATCATGATCGGTGTCAGAATGTTGTTCAGATCGTGCGCGATGCCTCCGGCCAGGTTGCCGATGCTTTCCATGCGCTGGGCGCGGAAAAACTGGGCTTCCAGCTTTTTTCGCTCGGTGATGTCCTGAATGACACCCATCATTTGTACAACCTGGCCCTGGTGATCCTCAACCAGCCGACCCCGGCCGTACACCCAACGCTCCTGCTGGTCATTCTGGCGGACTATGCGGTACACCCGGTCAAAGGCCGCCCGGTTCTTCAAAATATTCTCGCTCAGATAACGCTGCATTTCCGCGCGGTCCTGCGGATGCACAAGCCGCAGCCAGCCTGCGGTATCCTTGACAAAGGAGGGATCCTCGATCCCGAAGACCTCGTCCAGTGTTTCAGAACCGCTCCACAAACCGGTTTTGACATCCCAGATATAAGAGCCAACTCCGGCAATCTGCTGCGCTTCGAAGAGTTCCCGCGTGGTATTCTGCAACTGCTCATTGACCTGTTCCCGTCCGGCAATGTCCAGTTCCGTGAGCAGCACCCGCCTGTCATTCAACTGGATGGTGCTGCATTGGGTCGTGATTATTTTTGTAATACGGTCCTTGAATTTCAGCTCCATGCCCACGGGCGCGCCATCGCTGTTCTCAAAGAGGCTCAGATACTTTTCAATAAACCGGCCGCGATTATCCGGTCCGGAAAAAAGCTGGAAATAAGTCCGCTGCTTGATCTGCTCGGGCTGCAGTCCGAGAAATTTCAGGGCGCTGTTGTTGCTCAGAAGAATTTGCCCGTCCATGTCGGAAACAAGCACGGGGGCATGAATCATGCCCAGCAACTTGAAAATATCTTCATAGGCCTGCTGTGACACCTTGTGCTTGTGACTGATCCAGAGCGTATTGAACGACAGGACGATGAACACAAACGAGCGGTAGCTTCCCTGCAACGACCCCAGTGCGTAGTGGGTTTGGAAGGCCGGACAGTGGATCACCGTCACAACCAGAACGATGTAGGCGCAAATCCAGGCCAACTGCCGTTTGGGACACAGATGGACCGAGGTCAGCATCAGAACCAGCAGCGAGAGAAATGAAGTCAGCAGCAGGCTGGTGTGATCGAAATAATCCAACACCGGTATCAGCACCAGCCCCAAGAGTGGCACAACATAGCTCCACCAAAGCATCTGTGCCCGGCTTTTATCCATAGCTGATCCCCACCATGTATAGGGGTTATGTAGCAGATAAGGGTCACAAACCCAAGTTATTAAAGTTTTGCATATTCATGACACCTGTTCATTAGAATAGGTGTTTGGCAGTGAAAAGGCTGAGACTCGTTTTTCATTCTGCAATAAGCCCTCTTTGCAGCTCGTCTGATTTGGTGTGCTAAACCAGTCCGGGACCCACTTTATTTGCAGGAGCTTCACTTTCCTTAAGAATTAAGGAGACGTTCCTGAATGAAAGCCCTGCTTAATAATTTCACTTCTGCAAAAATTGTGTTACAATCATTGTCGTTATGGAAACCAGTTCAGCCTCGTTCACCAGTTCCTCGCCGCAAATCCAGCGTCTGGCCGAGATCGTCATGTACCTCCAGCGCAACTTTCTCGTTTCCATCACCGAAAAGGTCATGGAGAAGAAAATCTCCATCCCCCAATACACCCTGCTCGGCTTCCTCTCCGTCAATGAATCCCTCAACATGGGCAAACTCGCCTCCCTCATGGGTCATACCACCCCCGCCACCACTGGTTTGGTGGACCGCCTGACCCAGGCCGGATTGGTGGAACGCTTCGCCATCCCCACCGACCGGCGTCAGGTCATGGTACGCATCACTTCCAAAGGCCGGTCCCTTGTCGAGGAGGTCAAATCTGAAATCGCCCAGTGCCTGGCCAACATCATGAACACACTCCAAGCCTCCGATCGCGAAGCCTGGCCGCGCATTTACGAAAACATGATGAGCTATTGCTCGCAGAAATCTGAAAAATAATCCGTGTCCCCTCTCGAGTTTCCGCAGCTCTCCGGCCTGCCGCTGCAACACCTTTTCACCCTGCGCCAGCATCCCGCCTTCCCCGATCCCGACTCCCTCCTGGAACACCTGCAGTTCCCCCACCGCCATCCGGTTCAGGCCGAGCAACCCCACGGCAACAAGGTCGCGGTGGCCGGGCCACAGGACCAGGGC
>Ga0209698_10005344_pt1 | contig 13919 bp, 14 predicted proteins | sample LitLauG_LLR_2012_FD_187203 | JGI IMG/M metagenome (GOLD analysis project Ga0209698, IMG submission 187203) | Freshwater sediment microbial communities from Pennsylvania, USA - Little Laurel Run_MetaG_LLR_2012 (SPAdes) (version 2) | ecosystem: Environmental > Aquatic > Freshwater > Creek >... | reverse complement strand
GTCATCCTCCCGACCGGCCGGAATCCGTTCGAGCAGATCCCTGACCAGATCACCCTTGGGGTCGATAACGCACACGCCGTACCCGGCGTCCATCTGTTGGGTGATCAAGCCAACGGCGAGGGTCGACTTGCCCGTGCCGGTCGGCCCGATGGCGTACAGGTGGCGCAGAAGGTCCGTGAAGCCGACGGCGACCGGCCGCTCCATACCGGGGAAGTCCGCCTGACCGATGACGAGACCGCTCTCCGGGAGCATCGACGTCGGTGGAAGGTGCGGGGTACCTCCGAGCGTGAGCCCGGGGATGATCGGGCTTTGGAGCGGCCATGCGAGCAGAGGGGTCAACTCTGTGGCGTTGACCAGGATGGGCCAGACATGGGTCGGAGCCTGTCGGGCCTGGAGACGCCGTCCGACGCTGCCTGGCGGGAGCAGACGGCGACGGAACTGTGCCCCGGCGACCCGGACGCTGGAAAGTGCAGCAACCGTTGCCGTTGTGTGCTCGATGTCATAGTCAGTTACGCCAACCCGGACGAGGGCATGAAACAACGGCGCACTGACCTTGTGACTCATGTGGCGGTATTGATCCGGCGTAACGGTCCGTCGGCCCCGCATCAAGTCCGTGAGCGCAATCGACAGACTGTCCTCGAAGGACCGTCTCCCCGACGACGACACCAGCAGCGGGACAGCTCGTTTCGGCGTCACGATCCATTGAATGACCAAGCCCTTGTGGTCCTGATTCGAAAGGGATGCCAGGATCGAAGTCGCCGTTCCTGTCGGGTCATCGGTCCGCAAAGGGATCGACGTGTTCGTCAAACGAAGCTCATACGCTGCAACGGATTGAGGCTGCGCATCGTCGGGATGAATGCGGATACCCGGGATTGCCGCCCGTAGCTGGTCGGTGAACAAATCGAAGGAGGCACTCGGCACGACCAGGCGGTGAACGATCCCCTGCTCCTCCGATGAGACCTCGAAGACGAAGGCACTTCCGAGCCAGCTCGAAATGCCAGCGAGAAACGAAGCAACCTGATCCGCCGTGACATCACGTGGAAAGAGCAACCGTGCACCGGTCTGTGTTTCCTGTCGTTTCACGCTGTTCTGGCGATAGACAGTGAGAGCAATGAAAAGAACAGCGGCCGCAACAAACAAAACGTTTGCGGTCACTGCCCGGCACCAGGTGCTTCGTAGAGCTTTTTGGGTCCTGGGTTTGCATCGCTTCGACCGGGACGCGTGTGACGTGCCCAGCCACTTCCGCCTTTGGTCGTATAAACGAGCTTCCAGCCGGCAGCGTCGAGACTTGTCCCTGACTCGTCCACGAGGGTGTACGTCCCCATCCGGCAGTAGCCCATCGCCCGGGCAGCTCGCCACGAGGCGGCAAGGAGCTTCGAGCATGCGTTGGGACAACCGTCCGTAGCGAGGCGACCGATTTCCGCCGTGCGCCCATCATCCCGATGTCGAGAAACCGGGCGTCCGATGACGGCGACACCACGGAGGGTCTTCGTCTCGTCCACGGCGCCGATGGCGAACTTGTAGAACCGCAGCCGCCCATGGTGGCGGTGGTGCTTTTCGATGAACTCGTTCGCTTCCGCCAGGGACAACGGAATGATGTCGAGGCGGGACTGGGGGGTTGGCTCGTGATTCATCCCGACCCCTCGCTCGTCCGGTCTCCGTCGCCAGGGATCGGTCGACCTTCGTCGCCCTGGGCAGCGAGTTCCAGCTTTGCCACCTCGACGATGGCCGCTATCAACGAACGCAGCTCTGGGGAGAGCGTCTTGGGGCGTTCTTTGCGGCGCATCGTTCGTTTCGTCTCCGTGTTGCCCTATGACAACAAAACCGGTGGTGATTTGATCTGAGAGAGTTCAACGCATTAGAGAAGCGAGCCGTGATTATGTTGACTTTGAACAACAGAGTGCAACGTGGTGTCCGGTCGATGGGATCTGAGATCACTAGAGACCCCGCCGGCCCCAGATGGAGCGGAAGACGAACAGAGCCAGCATCCCGACAAACAGGATCGGCGCCACCGAAACCAGGCTTCGAAGCACCCAGACCAGAACCCCTACCAGCAGGGCCAGGGCGACGGCGGCCTGGATGATCTGGTCGCCAATCGACCTCATCGTCGATACCGAGCGGCGATGTCTCGCATTCTGGCCTCGGCCGCAGCGTCGATCTGATCGAACCGTTGTGACGCACGATACGCATCGACAAGCATCCGCTCCTCGGCAGAGAGCTTCTCCCTCTCGTGTTTCGCACCCAGCGAGTGACCAAGAGCCACGAGTTTGATGCAGAGGAACAAGCCACCAACGACGCAGCCTTCAACGACAAGATCGTGCATCGGCGGCACGTAGATGCCCACGAAGGTGGCTGCCGTCAGCACAGATGCCAGCGCTCGACCGTGTCGGATGCAACCTCCATCTTTGCGAACGCGGCCCACCTGACGAAGTTCAGCATCTGCGACGCAATGTACGGATCACCTGCGCTCAGAATCCGGGCCGACTCACACAGGTAGTGCTGTCCCTGCATCGCCGTCGAGGCAAGTCGGTCGATGGCACTCATCTCGACGCTGGCAATGAACCTGTCGCTGGCAATGGCTGAGGCGTGCCGACGAGTAGATGCCGGTAGGCGCCCGGGAGTGCGATCACCGAATGGGGTCACGTAGTTATTCATACCGACACTCAAACATGCCAAGGGTTGTGAGCGAAACGCTGAGCTGGAAAGACGCTCTGGCTCACAGGTCGGCTCACACCTAGAGTTCCGATGTGACCGAGGACGAGGTGACGCTGCCTACGCCGGCGCTTCGACGATTTGTAGAGACCCTGGTGTGGTGGCGCAAGACATCAAATAAGTACTCTCAGCGCGAGTTGGCGAGGCTGATCGATTGCGATTCGACATGGGTCAACGCAATCGAACGCTACCGAGAACTCCCGTCAGCCGGGTTTGCTGAAGGTGCCGACCGCGCTCTGAACGCAGGCGGCGCCATTCTCAACAAGTGGCGGGAGTGGGATCTCGAAGGCCGACAGTTCGATTTGCGTCCGCCACCCACACCAGTCGATGAGATGGCTATGAATTCAGTGCTCACGCTGTTGCACGATGATTTTCAGCTACTGCATTACGGCACTTCGGTTCACTGCACAGTGACTCTCGATCTTCAGAATCGGACGGATCATGACGTGTGGCGAATCCCCGTCTCCACCGGGGTGCCGGTCGCAAGTGCTCATTACGGTATTCGTGACACTCGTGACGTGGCGGTCTATTCAGATGTTGGCGCGCAGCCCAGAATAGAGCAGAATAGTGACGGGACGACCTTTATCGAGCTAGGTGGTTCTCTCCGAGCTGGACACAGTGCGCGGTTCTCGATCTCGTATGAGATGGCTGTTCCGGTCGACTTTGGCACTGTCACGCGCTACGTCAGTCTCCCCACCAAGGCAATGACCGTACAGCTAATACTCCCAATCACGTTCCGTAAATCCGTAAGCGGAGGCCTTACGTCCCTGACCGAACGTGGCATGGATCTTCCGATAAATCGCCGAGAACACAAGCACTCGTGCGAGTTCAGATGGGGAGTTCAGAACCCAGAACTACATAGTAAGTTCATCTTTTCGTGGGGATATCCAGACAAGGGACTCGGTTTGACCGGGGGCGAATATCCGGACGCTACGCTTAGCGAAGAGGCGATGGCGGAGTTGGTCCTTATCGAAGAGCTGACCCGTCAGATCACGGGTCCTGGTGCTACCGAATTGAGTTAGCCGGGTGCGAAACTCCCTGGTGAACGTGATGTGACACCCCTTTCGTATCCTGGTTGGATTGAGGCTGGGCGATCCCGCCGAGCCGACTTGGAGGAGCCCTGGACATGGCTAAGGTGCCAGTTTTCATTAGTTTTGACTACGACCACGACAGCGCCTTGAAGGTCCTGTTGGCTGGGCAGGCGAAGCACCAGGATTCGCCGTTCGAGATCGTGGACCACTCAATCAAGGATCCGAGCGCTGACTGGAAGGACAAGGCGCGCACTCGTATCCGACGCTCTGCCCAAGTGATCGTTATCTGCGGGGAATACACTGATACGGCAACAGGGGTGAACGTCGAAATACGGATTGCAAACGAAGAGAAGAGACCTTACTTCCTTCTCTGGGGACAATCCGACAAGAGCGCTAAGCGCCCGACCGCCGCCAAGACAAACGACAAAATCTACGAGTGGACTTGGGACAACCTAAAGAGTCTCATCGGCGGTGCTCGCTAGAATCGTGCAGGACGGACTCAGCGCTGTGGAGCAAAAGTGTCGGGCCTACATCAGCTTCGACTACGACTACGATCGGGATCTCAAGAACCTCCTCCTTGGTCAGTCTCGAAACGATGATTCCCCATTCTTTATCGAAGACTGGTCAATCAAGAAGGCAACACCGAGCTGGCAAGCTGACGCCCGAAAGCGCATTCGGAGGTCGAATGTTGTCATTGTCATCTGTGGGCGCCAGACGCACCAAGCCGTTGGTGTGACAAGGGAAATCGAAATCGCGAGAGAAGAGAACATTCGTTTTTTCCTTCTCCGTGGTCGTAAGGATGCAATGATCCGACGCCCTATGGGGACATCGTGGTGGTCCGAAGATCTGCACACCTGGACGTGGAACAACTTGAAACGGCTGACGTCTCCAAACCCCACGCCATGGTGGAAAACGATATGGTGAGTTGTCCAATGTCGTCCTTACCAACCGCCAACAGTCGGAACTAAACGATGCCCGACGACGATACAAGTACGGTCTTGGAGATGTACAAAACGGCGGTTGAAATGGCCGACCGTGTTTCCGCGAGAAGGGCTGGGGCGAACAGTTTCTTTGTGACCCTCAATACTGCTCTGGCCGCAGTGGTTGGAATTGTTAGTGCCGCACGTAAAGCTCCACCTCAGGGCAACGTTCCCAGCTTCGACTCGTTTGGTCTTGGACTGACTGCCCTGTCAGGCGTCGTCTTCGCCGTAGTTTGGTGGGCCCTCCTTCGCTACTACAGGCGCCTCAGTAAGGCGAAATGGGATGTCATCAACAAATTGGAAGAGCGGCTGCCGGTGGCGCCGTTCACGGATGAGTGGAAGCTCTTCAGACCCGAGGACATGGGCGATCAATCGAAGCGAAACTGGTGGCAACGGCACGTCAGACACAGAGAGGCAACCGTCGTCGAGCAGTTCGTTCCCTTCATCTTTGTGGCCATCTACATTGCTCTTGCGATTAGGGTGATTGTCCAATGATCTACCTCGATCGGCTTGGCGCTGAGATTCGGAATGCTGTACCCAAAGAGTCTTTGCCCGACGAGGACACATCCGATCTTTTCCGGCTCTATGCGGTCCTACTGCTTGCTAAGGGAGAAGACGTTTCGAGAGAGGACGTCCACAACGCTTGGGTGGCATGGATGCTCTCGAAAGGGGAGGCACACGAGTCGATGGTGCCGTTCTCCGAACTCGGGACGGAGATACAGGCTGAAGATTCTCCTTACGTTGTGGCGATTCGACAGGTAGCGCAGGGGTCTTCTAGCTAGCTCGCCACAAGTCGTCTGCGTTGGCCTTGTCTCACGATGACCCGCTGACCGTGTGATCGTCAGCCAAAAGTTCTCCGAAGACTTGGCGAAAAGATTCGGCGTGAGAGAGTAGCCAGTCAAAGTACTCTGACCATTTGCCTTCGTCATTCAAGTCGAAGGGGGCGAACTGCTTGATTCGGCTCGCCTTCTTGTTGGGCAATTCCATCCAATCTATGTGTGATCCGAGGCGAGCCTGAATTGCGTCTCTGTGAGACTCGAAGGCCTTGAACAAGGTCTTGTCTTGAGGAATGTAGACCTCACAACCCATCTTGTTGGCCTGTGCGCTGACCGTCAGAGAAATATGCCATGTGGATACGCCTGAACTGATGTCATACCAATGTTGAGGGTAGGGCTTACGCAGACTCAACTTTGTACCCTTGACTTGGGCGTATTCCCGAAACTTTGTCCAGAAATCAAGCTGCCTAAGCTTCGTGTCCGAGAGCGCAGTTACCGAAGTCGTGGACTGTTTGACTGCCTTGGCCCAGTCATTGGGTTGTGACACGACATTGAACTTCGGCGCTGGTGGCGAGTCTCCGATCTGCCATAACTCGATTCTCACGAGGAAGAAATGAGTATCTTCGTCGGTATGTTCGTTTAGCCAGTCAATAGCCCGCTTGTGCTCATCCCGAACACTGGCGACAACCCACACGACAAACTCTGCATCCACTCCGGATGCATAGGTGATGATCTTGCCAAGGTGGTCATGGTCGGTAGCTTCAAGCTGATTCTCGATTATGACCTTCTTGCCCGACGTGTCCTCGGCCAAGATGTCGACGTTGAACTTTCCGACACTCGCCTCCGTCTTGATTAGGGAGATTCCGAGATCAAGCTCGTCGCTCAAGAGGCTGAGGTTCGCCTCTTCGGCGAGCCAGTTTGTAAACGTATGCGCTTCATGAACCCACACTTCACGCAGCGGAACTCTCTTCAACTTGCCGAGGTCTCTCACGGTTGAGTGTCCGTCGCTTCACCATGCGAAAGGAAGATGAAGTTCAACCAGGCTCGTGGCATTCGAGGTGAGCCGGAATGTTTCACGCCGCAGTCCAATGGTCGGCAAGCACTTCAGTCTGCTGAAGAACGAGCTGGGTTGCTGCTTCCTGTTCGTCCGGAGGATACTTATGCTTTCGTAATAGCCGCTTCACTTTTAATCTCAAATCGGCACGCACCGACTCACGCACCTTCCAATCCACCGTTACAGAGTTCTGAAGCATGGCAGCCAGCTCTCGTGCGATTGCTCGCAGAGTCTCATCACCCATCAAATCAACTGCACTTCCATTTGTTGCAAGCGCGTCATAGAAGGCCAGCTCATCGTCAGTGAGGTTCATCTCCTCGCCACGGTTGGCCATCTCCCGAAAGTCCTTCGCCATAGCAACCAGCTCAAGAATTACTTGAGCGGCCTCGATCGCCCGGTTGTGGTACTTCGCCATTGCTGCATCGAGAAGTTCGGAGAACCGTTTCGCCTCAACAACATTCTTCTTCCGACGAATTCTGATTTCGTTTCTGAGCAGCTTCTCCAATGCTGAGGCCGCCAGGTTTCGCTGCGGCATATCCTGCACCTCGGCAAGAAACTCGTCGGACACGATGGAGATATCGGGACGCTCCATTCCCGCAGCAGCAAAGATGTCAACGACACCGTCAGTTATGACTGCTCGATGAACGATCTGGCTCATCGCGAAGTCGATCTCGTCAGAATGCAACTTCCCCTTTTCAGATACCTTGGCCAGGGATCCCCGCAGGTCCATGAAATAGACGACTTCGTCTCGGTGCCCGAGTGCTTCGGGGGTGGCGCCAGCCAGCTTGAATGCTCGGAGCAGATCACCCATTGCTGCGATGAAACGCTCCTCTCCATCCTCCCTGCCTAGGATCACTTCCAACCCGCCGACACGAGAACGGTATTTCGAGATCGGATCGTCTGCGAACGCCCCGGAGTAGTCGAATGGATGAAGAAGACCGCGCACAACTTCGATCTTCTCCAAGAATGCCGCCACGGCCACGTCCAAATCAACAGCCACCTCACCGTGGCCCTTGCTCTTTGTGTAATTGCCGATGGCGGCCTTGAGCGCAGGCCCAAGGCCGAGGTAGTCGACAACCAGTCCGCCTGGCTTGCCTTTGAAGACCCGGTTAACCCGTGCAATCGCTTGCATCAGACCGTGGCCTCGCATGGGCTTGTCGATATACATCGTGTGCAGCACCGGCGCGTCGAAACCAGTTAGCCACATGTCACGCACGATGACGAGTTTGAGAGGGTCAGCCGGGTCCTTCAGTCGGCGTTGGATAGCCTTGTTACGCTTCCTATTTCGGATATGTGGCCGTAGCTCAGCCGGGTCGCTAGCGCTCCCAGTAATGACAACTTTTATGACGCCACTGTCGTCGTTGTCGGAATGCCACTCAGGACGAATTGCGATGATCTCGGAATAGAGCCGCGCTGCGATCGGGCGGCTCATGCACACAACTAGGGCCTTTCCGTCTGCCGCCACGAGCCGTTCCTCAAAATGTGTGACGAGATCCTCAGCTACCTGTGCAACTCGACGCTGGGCGCCGACCAGTGCTTCGACACGCGCCCACTTTGACTGAACCTTTCGACGAGTAGAATCCTCTTCGCCTTCAGTTGCCTCGTCAGCTGCATCATCGACAAGCTTCCGCTCGGCCGGATCGAGATCGACCTCAATCAGGCGGCTCTCATAGTAAATCGGAACAGTCGCTCCATCTTCGACTGCTTGCGCTATGTCATAAATGTCGATGTAGTCACCGAAGACACTTCGAGTTATGCGGTCTCCCGACTCGATCGGGGTGCCTGTGAAGCCGATGAAAGACGCATTTGGTAATGCGTCTCTGATGTTGCGTGCGAAACCATCGATAAAGTCGTACTGGCTGCGATGCGCTTCATCTGTGATAACGATGATGTTGCGGCGATTGGAGAGACAAGGATATGTTCCACCCTTCTCGACCTTGAACTTTTGCACAGTAGTGAATACGACTCCTCCCGCAGGTACGCTAAGCAAAGCCTTTAGGTCGTCAGCATCATCTGCTTGGATCGGAGCCGGTATGAGACCGGATGCTAAGCAGAACGCATCGAAGAGCTGACTGTCGAGGTCATTGCGATCTGTGAGCACTACGAGAGTGGGGTTTGCCATTGCTGGATGGCGGATTAGCTGACCTGCATATATCACCATCGAAAGGCTCTTGCCTGAACCCTGCGTGTGCCAAACCACTCCAACTCGATGGTCGCCATCTGGGGTCGCCGCCTCAAGGGTACAGTCAATCGCCTTGCGCACGGCCCAGTACTGATGATACGCAGCTACCTTCTTTAACACCTCTGGTCCATCTACTTCGAAGACGATGTAGCTGTGTACTAAATCGAGAAGCCTGCCTCGGTCAAGAGACCCTCGGGTCAGAACATGAAGTTGATCGAAGCCCGTGTGCTCGCGCTCCCCACCTATGGTCTTCCAGGGTGCGAATCGCTCCCACTCTGACGTCGTCGTTCCAGTTCTCGCTTGGACTCCGTCTGAAACGGTCAAGAGCTCGTTCCAAGCGAAGAGGTCCGGTATCTGTTCCTTGTAGGTTTCGAGCTGATTGAAGGCCCCTTCGACAGTAGCGTTCTCATCGCCGAGCCTTTTCAGCTCGATCACAACGAGTGGAAAGCCATTCACAAACAAGACGACATCAGGGCGCCGCTCGTTTTGACCGTCAACGATCGTTAGCTGGTTGACTACGAGAAAATCGTTATTGTCCACCTCCTCAAAATCGAAGAGGCGGGCTCGATCACCAACGATGCGTCCTCCTTCACCGATGTACTCAACTGGCACTCCATCGGTAAGCATCCTGTGGAAGGCCTGGTTCTTGGCCAGGATTGTGGTGCCCGGCAATAGCGTTGACCTGCGAAACGCGTCGGAAACTGCATCAGCTGGAAGCTTGGGGTTCAGACTCTCAATCGCCGACCGAACCCGACCACGCAGCAAGACGTCGCTATACGACTCACGTTCACAAGCCTCACCCCCGGGTGACAGAGTGGGGCCAGGTGCGTAGTCCCATTTCATCTCACGAAGCCAAGCAATGAGGGCTTCTTCAAGGTCCGACTCGGCGAAGCTCATACTGCAGCCTTCACCTTCTTCTCGGCGGAGTCGATTCGGATTTCACCGGAGACGAGCTTGGGTAGCAATGTGTTCCGGAGGTGAACCAGAATCTGGCTTTCCCGAGTATTGCCCATTACAAGCTCGTAGAATGGTTCAATACGTTGTACCAGCGACTTAAGCTGGTCCGCCTTTGGGACACGCACCTCAATAGCCATGACGTCATCTGGCCGGACACGTTGATGGCTCCCCGTTGTGCCCGTCACTCGTGCGCTCAGCTGACGCGTCATTTCGGACGAGCGGAAGAGGGTGTACAAAACGGACCGTGCCACGTTGGAGGAAGGTTGGAGAACAAGCCATTCCGTTGATGCCACGGCTTGAATGCCGTTACCAGATGGACTTGGTAGCCAGACTCGCGGAATTCGTGGATTGAGCTTAGAAACCAACACAGAGTTCATTGGAACACGAAGCTTGCCGCTTTTGATGCCAGACGCAGGTTCAATGATTGCTAAGCCGCTGTTGTCGAACGCTGGCAGGCTGAAATGTTCGACCAGCGTTTCACCGAGGGATCGTGGATCAATACTATCTCGACTTAGCGTAGCGAGCGTATCAATTCGTCTTTTTTCGCTTGAGTGCTGGCATGCATTGAGAAGGGCCATTTCCGCTAATGCCTCCAGCGTGTCATTCATTTTCCGATTGAGTTCAATCTTGGCATCTAACGCACTGAGCACTTCCACAATGGCGCCTTGTTCTTGTAAGGGCGGAAGTGGCAGTCGCATCGAACGCAGCGATGCGAGTGGCTGGCCGATCCCCGGGGTTCCCACGGTCGACGCGAACCGAAGAATTTCTTCCTGTCCCTGGGGCGATCGAAAGAAGTAGAAGACAAATCCGGGATCGACGATCTGGGTATCACAGGTGAGCTTCATAAGACTCGTCGAGAGGATGAACCGGGTTCCAAAACCCTCATCCGAGGTGGGCACAATTCCCACAAGACCAATTAAGCCGCGATGGGGAAAGACGAGATCGTTAGAAGTCACAAGACTCGAGCGAAGACCAGCTGCGGTCTCTTCGCTGACGAAAACGAAGTCGTTCGTAAATCGCTGCGTAGATGAGATGTTTTGACCTCGGATCACAGGCACACCGCTGTCAACGTAGAGGTCAGCCTTCATGCGTGATCCAAATGGCCCGATCGAAATCGAACCGGGAACGGAGCTCTTGACGTCGTCGACTGTTACCGTCTTCCATCCAGCGGAGGAGCTCATTTCTTCAGCCTCCAATGTCGACACGGGCTAGGTCGTCAGAAATAATCGCTTCTAACTTGCGGGCTTCTGCGAAAGCACCTGTGAGTTCTTGTGTAAGCCGACGGATCTTCTCGTCGTATGGCTCAGTGTCTTCGTTCGTTGCCTCCGAGCCTACATACCGACCCGGCGTCAGTATCGCCTCGTCGTCAAGAACTTCCTGTGTAGGAACTGATCGACAGAAGCCGGATACGTCAGAATAAGTATCTGATCCAGACCGCCAAGAGTGATAGGCAGCGGAGATCTCGCCAATGTCTTGATCGGTTAGTTCGCGGTGGGTTCGGTCAATCATCGAGCCGTATGTCCGGGCATCAATGAAGAGAATCTCTTTGCCTAGGCTACGGCGCCCGTTGGCCGGTCGGTTTCTTGCAAGAAACCACAGACAGACGGGAATTGGAGTTGAGTAAAAGAGCTGTCCAGGAAGGGCGACTATACAATCGACCACATCATTGGCGAGCATTGCTTGTCGTATTTCCCCCTCCCCGCCCTGTTGTGATGACAATGAGCTGTTGGCAAGAACGAATCCCGCAACGCCCTTCGGCGACGTGTGATGAAGAAAGTGTTGGACCCAAGCAAAGTTTGCGTTTCCGATCGGGGGTACGCCGTAACGCCAGCGGACATCCTCTCTGAGGAGCTCGCCATTCCAATTGCTGTCATTGAATGGCGGGTTAGCGATTACGTAGTCGGCCTTTAGGTCAGCGTGGAGATCCTTTCGGAAGCTATCGGCGTTCTCTGCGCCGAGATTCGCCTCGATTCCCCGGATCGCGAGATTCATCGCGCATAGTTTCCAAGTCGTTGGGTTCGACTCTTGGCCATATACGGCCACGTCGCTGCTTTTTCCGCCGTGCGCTTCGATGAACTTGACAGACTGTACGAACATGCCGCCGGATCCGCAGCATGGGTCGAGGATGCGACCGTTGTAGGGCTCAAGCATTTCGACCAGAAGTCGAACCACTGATCGGGGAGTGTAGAACTGACCACCCTTCTTTCCCTCAGCAGATGCAAACTGCCCTAGGAAATATTCATAAACGCGACCGAGTACATCATGATCTCGTGCCTCGGATCCACCTACACCAATTCGGCCGATGAGATCGATCAGTTGGCCAAGGCGCTGCCAGTCGAGAGTCGGACGAGCATATTCTTTCGGCAATACTCCCTTGAGGCGTGGATTATCACGTTCAATGGCCACCATCGCATCATCGATAAGCTTTCCAATCGTCGGTTGCTTCGCTGCGTTCTGAAGCTTCTCCCACCGCGCTTCGGATGGCACCCAAAAGATGTTCTTTGCCGTGTATTCGTCACGGTCCTCTAGGACTGCTTCCCGCTCATCATTCTTTGTTGTGTAGTACTGCGATTCAGCATCGTGGGTCGCTTGTTCGATTGTGTGGCGATGTTCTTCGAACGAGTCGGAGATGTACTTAAGGAAGATGAGCCCTAGGACGACGTGCTTGTATTCAGCTGCATCCATATTGCTGCGGAGGGCATCGGCCGCTTTCCACAATTGGGCCTCGAACGCCAGAGGCTTGATCTTCGGGCCACCGGGGTTGTGCTGCTCAAGCCAGTCTGCGACGGCCTGCCGGTCGAAGACTGGACCCGAGGGCAGTTTCTCGGCGGGTTCTGGGAAGTCGGAATGACGGTTTCGCCAGTTCGCAACGGCGCCCCTTGTGACGCCAGCCAGCTTTGCGATGTCTGAAATTCCCAGCAGTTGACTATCGGCCCTCGTCATGGTGACCCTCCGTAGACAATGTTTTCAGCAAGTGTATACATTGCTTTCAGCATTGCAAGCCTTTTTTGGGGTCGAACTGATTCTGGCAGAGAGACCGGCTGTCCAAGCTCCCAGGCATCGGACCCCGTAGAGCGGCATGGGCAGTCGGCCATGATCGCCGACACGTAGGCCGATCAGACCCGGGAAACCAGCTAGTAAGGCCTGCGTCGAGGGCCGTGCGGCCGGTCAGTCACTCCGTGCCTAGACAGAATCTCGCTCACCGTTCCACGATGTAGCTGGTATGCGTTCGCCAGGTTTCGAACAGTGTCGCCAGCGCGATAGGCAGCCACCAATGCTTGCTGATCCCCCTTGCTGAGGTGAATTTGCCGTTGCCTGAGGGTCGGCAGCCGAGGTCCGTCGGTGAGCCAAGAAGAGCCCTGAGAAGCGACAACGCTGTGAAGACGATCGAGCGCCCGTCTTGTCTCCGGATCCGAGAGTGGGTTCAAGAGACGTTGAACCTGCTCCACCATGACGGCCTTATTAGAACCATCGCCAAGAAAGAAGTCGGCCAGGGTCCCTACGGAGAGCCTCTGAGGGGACTTTCCGTGCTCGGGATCTGGAACGCTGAGATCTGCCCACTCGTGGCTCCACTGGATGGCGTCTCGGACTTCCATCAGGTCGTCGAACGGCAATCGGAACTTGACGTCCGTGATCTCACCGTCGATAACGTAGAGCTTCTCGAACAGGGCCATATTCATCAGACGCCGCTGGTTGGGCGCCATGCGCCGATAGAGCGTCTCGGGGTCCTCGAGTAGCCGGAGAGCATCGTTGATGAGATCGACTCCGATCTGGAGTCGAGTGTGGTCCTCTGAGAGCCTTTCACCGATCCCATCGCGTTTATGCTGGATCTCGGCCAACCTCGCCTTTACCTTCGAGGTGGCGGCGCCACCGTCCGCTACGAGATCAAGCAGATTCTCTTCCTGTTTGTCGAGGCGGTCCAACTCGATCTTTAGTTGGCGATTGAGCAGTTGGACCGATTGTTCCTCGTCAGCCATGGCTTCGCGCATCGCCTTTCGCAGAACGTGCGCAAGTTCCGCTGGAAAGCGCAGCCGCCTGTACAGATCGATCATTCCCGTCTCGATGGCATCTTCTTCGACGTAGCGTGCTTCACACTGGTGGTGTTGTTTCCGCCGGCAGAAAAAGTAGCGATATCGACCCCCGTTACCGTTGGTCAGTTGCATGATCATGCGGGTCTCGAGTTCGTTTTGGTGGCATAGACCACACCACAGCGCGCCCTTCAAGTAG
>Ga0209698_10005343_pt1 | contig 13920 bp, 11 predicted proteins | sample LitLauG_LLR_2012_FD_187203 | JGI IMG/M metagenome (GOLD analysis project Ga0209698, IMG submission 187203) | Freshwater sediment microbial communities from Pennsylvania, USA - Little Laurel Run_MetaG_LLR_2012 (SPAdes) (version 2) | ecosystem: Environmental > Aquatic > Freshwater > Creek >... | reverse complement strand
GCGGCGCTCGCGGAGGCGGAGGGCGTGCTGGCGTGCCCGGAGGGCGGCGCGACGCTGGCCGGGCTCCGGCAGCTCAAGGCGAGCGGTGAGATCGAGGGAGGGGAGCGGGTCGTGATCTTCGACACCGGCAGCGGACTCAAGTACGTAGAGGCCTGGCGCCGCGCGCTCGCGCGTCGCGGGGCGGTGCGCTCATGAAGTGCGCGCGATTCCGGGCGCTCGCGTGCGGTGTGCTCATGAAGCGCGCGCGATTCCGGGCGCTCGCCCTCGCGTGCGGCGCGCTCGCGTGCGGGGCGCTCGCGGCGCCCCCGGGCTCCGCGGCGCCCCCGGGCTCCGCGGCGCCCGCCGCCCATGCGAAGGCGGTGGCCGCCCCGGCCGCGGGCCGCGTGCTCGTGACCAAGCTCGAGGGCGCGGTCACGCCCGTGATGGCGGATGCGCTGGTGAGCGCGCTGCGTCACGCCGATCGCGAGGGCTACGACGCGCTCGTGATCGAGATCGACACCCCGGGCGGGCTCGAGAGCAGCATGCGCGACATGGTGCGCGCGCTGCTCGCCTCGCGCGTGCCGGTGATCGCATGGGTCACGCCCTCCGGCGGGCGCGCCGCCTCCGCCGGCGTGTTCGTCACCATCGCGTCCGACGTGGCGGCGATGTCGCCCGGCACCAACATCGGCGCGGCGACGCCGATCAGCATGCAGGGCCCGATGGACTCGACGCTGGCCCGCAAGGTCACGAACGACGCTGCCGCGTTCGCGCGCACGATCGCCACGCAGCGCGGGCGCAACGCCGACTGGGCCGAGCGCGCGGTGCGCGAGGCGGTGGCGATCGACGAGCGCGAGGCGGTCAAGCTCGGCGTCGTCGACTTCATCGCCGCCACGCTGCCCGAGCTGCTGGCCGAATCCGACGGCCGCACGTGGCGACGCGGCGACGATGCTCACGTGCTGCATCTCAAGGGCGCCGCGACCGAGACCTACGATCCCGGCTTCATGCAGCGCCTGCTGGCGATGATCGCCGATCCCAACATCGCGTACATTCTGCTGATGCTCGGCTTCTATGGCATCCTGTTCGAGCTTCAGAATCCCGGCGCCGTGCTGCCGGGAGTGGTGGGAGGCATCAGCTTGATCCTCGCGTTCCTCGCGCTCTCGACCATGCCGGTCAACACCGCCGGCGTGGCGCTGATCGCGCTGGCCATCGTGTTCTTCGTCGCCGAGCTCAAGGTGGCGAGCCATGGATTGCTGGCGGCGGGCGGGATCCTTGCGATGCTGCTGGGCTCGCTGATCCTGTTCCGCGGCTCGGCGTTCCACGTCTCCTGGGGCGTGGCGATCGGCGTGGCGCTCGCGACCGCGCTGTTTTTCCTGGGGCTGATGGCGATCGGGCTGCGTGCCCGCCGCCGGCCGGTCGTGACCGGCATGGCCGGCCTCATGGGCCTGCGCGGCACGGCGCTGGAGCGGCTCGCGCCCGACGGTCGCGTCGGCGTGCGCGGCGAGGTATGGAATGCGGTGGGAGAATCCGAAATCGAAGCCGGAGACGAAATCGAAGTGATCGGGGGCGAACGACTCGTTCTGCGCGTGCGCCGGCCGTCCAAGGGGAGGTCGTCATGATGGGACTGTTCGGGCCGTTGGTCGCCTTTCTGGTCGTCCTCTTCATCATCATCCTGGCGAACGCCATCCGCATCGTGCGGGAGTACGAGCGGCTCGTGGTGTTCACGCTCGGCCGGCTGGAGGGCGAGAAGGGGCCCGGGCTGGTGCTGTTGTGGCCAGTCCTTCAGCGCGCCATCAAGGTCGATTTGCGCACGATCACGCTCGACGTGCCGTCACAGGACATCATCACGCGCGACAACGTGTCGGTAAAGGTGAACGCCGTGGTGTTCTATCGCGTGATCAGCGCGAAAGACGCGGTGGTGCAGGTGCAGAACTACCTGTTCGCTACCTCGCAGATCTCGCAAACCACGTTGCGCTCGATCCTCGGGCAGCAGGAGCTGGACGAGCTGCTCTCGGAGCGTGACAAGCTGAACCAGGCGCTGCAGCAGGTGATCGACCGCCAAACCGAGCCGTGGGGCGTCAAGGTCTCGACCGTCGAGGTCAAGAACGTGGACCTGCCGCAGGAGATGCAGCGCGCCATCGCGCGTCAGGCCGAGGCCGAGCGCGAGCGCCGCGCCAAGGTCATCAACGCCGAGGGCGAGTACCAGGCGGCAGCGCGGTTGGCGGAAGCCGCCGCGGTGATCGCGAAGGAGCCGGCGGCGATCCAGCTCCGCTACCTGCAGACGCTGGCGGAGATCGCGACCGAGAACAACTCAACCACGATCTTCCCGGTGCCGATCGACTTCCTGCGCACGTTCATGACCGCGACCGAGAAACGGCCCTGATCGTTCTGACCGGCGGCCGCGGCCTGATCGGCCGCGCGCTGCTGGCGGATCTGAAAGCGGGCGGCCGCGCGGCGCGCGTGCTGACCCGCGGCGAACCGGAGTCGCCGGACGAACGGCGCTGGGACCCGGCGGCCGTCTCCGCCGCGCCGCTCGAGGGCGCCGAGGCGGTGGTTCACCTGGCCGGCGCCACGATCGCCTCGCGCTGGACCGCCACCCGGCGGCGCGAGATTCGCGCGAGCCGCGTCGGCTCGGCGCGCGCCCTAGTCGATTCGATCGCGCGGCTCACGCGCGCGCCGCGCGTCGTGGTCTCGGCCTCGGCGGTCGGCATCTACGGCGATCGCGGCGACGAGTGGCTCACCGAGGACAGCGCGAGCGGCCGCGGCTTTCTCGCCGACCTGGCGCTCGAGTGGGAGGCCGAAATCGGTCGCGCCCGCAAGTTCGGCGCGCGCGTCGCGTGCCTGCGCTTCGGGATCGTGCTCGCGCGCGGGGGCGGCGCGCTCGCGCCGCTCGTTCCGCTCTTTCGGCTCGGGCTGGGCGGCGCGCCCGGAAGCGGCCGCCAGTGGTGGAGCTGGATCGCGATCGCCGATGCGGTTCGCATCGTCATGCGCGCCCTCGATGACGGCGCGATGGAGGGCCCCGTCAATGCCGTCTCGCCCACGCCCGTCACGGCGCGCGAGTTCGCGCGCGCGCTCGGGCGCACGCTCCATCGGCCCGCCCTCGTGCCGGCGCCGGCGCCCATCCTGCGGCTCGCGTTCGGAGCGATGGCGGACGAGGTCCTGCTCGCGAGCCAGCGCGCGCGGCCCGCGCGGCTCGCGGCGCTCGGCTTCGAGTTCCGGCACCCGCGGCTGGATGGGGCGCTCGCCGCGATCCTCCTGGGCGCTCGCGAGTCTTGACCGGCGCGCAGCACCGCGCTTACTCTTCGCGTGTGCGCACCTTGCCCGGGAGCCGGTCGGTGTGGATCGCGGCGGCGGCGTTGACGCTCGCCGGCTGCGGCGCTTCCATTCCGCACGGGCATTCGAACACCGTTCCCGACCAGCAGGTCGCGACCCCGTCTTTGCCGATCGCCGCCGGCGCGTCGGATTCGATCGGCTCGGCGCCCGGATCCCCGGGGGCCAAGTACGGCTACCGCTTCCGCCAGACTGATCCGGCGAGCACCGGATTCACCTACTACGATCGCGACCTGTCGTTCTACTTCCGGCCGGCGCCGGATGCGCTCCACATGCAGATCGAGAACAAGCAGAACTGGTCGGTGTGGATCGATTGGGATCGCTCGCAGATGATGAGCCCCGACGGCAACACCTCGAAGCCGGCGCACGCGACCACGCAATACAAGGATCGCTTCAGCAGCCAGGCCCCGGTCGAGATCCGCGGGCTCGATCGCTACAGCGACTACGTGCTGCCGATGGATTTCCTGCTCGATCCGGGCGCCTCCGATCAGCAGCTGCACCGCCCGCTCTTCCCCGAGGACGACACCGCGCCCAACTACAACGGCCGCGACTTCGGCGTGGACCTCGCGATGCGGGTCAACAACCAGCCCCGGACCTACTCCTTCCGGTTCCGCGTCATCTCCGTTCTGCCGCGCTGATGACTCGGCGCCGCGGCCTGGCGCTGGCCGCCGCGCTGATCGCCGGATCCCTCGCCGCTCCCGCGCGCCCGGCGACGCTCCAGCCGCCGCGGCTGACGCGCGCCGAGATGGAAGCGCAGCTCGCGAATGGCCCGCGCTTCTGGATCGTCTACGGCACGCAGCAGCCCTCCGCGACGCCGGCGCTGCGCGCCGAGGCCGAACGGCTGGCGGCGAACCTCTTTGGCGCGGGCGGCGACACCCTGCTCGCCGATCGCGACGCGAGCGAGGATTCACTGGCCGCGCACGGCATCGTCCTGATTGGCGCGCCGCGCGAAAATCTCTGGACGCGGCGGCTCGCGCCGGCGCTGCCGGTCCAGTTTCGCGACGGCGCATTCCGCTGGTTCGGCGCCGACTATGATCGGCCCGACGAGACACTGCGCCTCGTCTATCCGAGCCCGCTCGATCCGCGTCGTTTCCTGCTGCTGCTCGCCCCCAACAGCCCAGGCACGCTGGGCCGGCCACACGGATTCTTCTTTGGCGACGAGGACTGGCGCATCGAGCGCGGCGGCGAGCTGCTGAGATCGGGCGAGTTCGCCCAGTCGCAGGCAGCGCCGTGGCATTACGAGGCGGCGCTCGATCGCGATCGCGATCGCGAGCGCGAGAGCTTCGAGTCCTCGCTCACGCGCCTGTCGCTCCCGGGCTTCGAGCTCGATGCGCCCCCGTCTCTCGCGCACGCGCGCGAGCGCGCCGCGCAGGCCCAGCAGCTGATCGGCCGGCTCGATGCGCTCGGCTTCGCGGCGCCGGCGCGCGGAGGCCCGGCCCCGCGGCTCACCCTCTACCTCTCGCTCGAGCAGAAGGCCGAGTTCACGCACTCGAGCCGGCCCGAACACGTCGCGGACGCCGCTCACGCGGCGCTCGCCCTGCCGGTGGGGTGGGGGCGCTCCGATTTCTGGTCGATGGCCGCGCTTCGGCTCGCGCGGCTCGGCGCCGCGACGGATTCACCGCTGCTCGAGCCCGCCGGCGCGTGGCTCGCGGGGCGCTGGGGCGGCGAGCCGCTCGAGCGCGCGATCGCCCGGCTCTACTTCGCGTCGCTCCTGCCCACGGCGCGGGAGGCGGGCGGCCGCTCGCCGCTGTGGCGCTCGCCGCTCATCATGGTGCCGGCACGCGCGCTGCTCGAGGGCGCGGTCATGCAGTGCGCGGGATCGCGCGCCCGTGCCGCGCTCCTCGCCACGCTCGGACGCCCGGTGCCGGGCACGCTCGACAGCCTGGGGCATGCCGCGGGGATCGATCCGGCGCGGCTCGAGCGGCGCTACGCGGCGCTCGCGGATTCGCTCGCCCGTGCGGGGCAGAAGCTCGAGGCCGCATCGGCGCGCGAAACGAATCCGCTCGCGACCTTCATGCGCGGGGTCTGTCTCTCCCATTCGGTCAGCCTCGAGCGCGGGTACCTCTCGGACTCGTGCGCGCGTGAGCTGACGCGTCTGCGCTCGCTCGGCGTCGACTGGGTCTCCCTCTCGCCGTTCGGATTCGTGCCCGCGGGCCGCATGCCGGTGATCGAGCCGAGCGCCGACGGCGGCGAGAACGAGGAGACCGACGAGGCGGTATGCGAGGCCGCGGCGCGCGCGCACGCGCTCGGCATGCGGGTGATGCTGGCGCCACACCTCTGGACGCGCGGCGGGAGCGGCGCGCTCGATTTCGGCGCCAGCGAATGGCCGCACTTCTTCGATCAGTACCGGAGCTTCCTCGTCCACTACGCGGTGCTCGCCGAGCGCGAAAAGCTGGACGCGCTCGTGGTGGGGCACGAGTTGCCGGCGGCCTCGCTGCCCTATCCCGATCGCTGGCGCGCGCTCATCGGCGAGGTGCGGCGGGTGTACGGCGGACTCGTGACGTATGGCGCGAGCTGGGATCGGGAGGCCGACCAGCTCGGCTTCTGGGACGCGTGCGACGTGATCGGGGTCTCGTTCTACGATCCGCTCGCGAGCCGCGAGGGCGAGAGCGGCGCCGAGCTCGAGGGCGCCGCGCATCGCGCACTCGGACACCTGCACGATCTCGCGGCGCGTTACGGCCGCCCGGTGCTCCTGACCGAGGCCGGCTATCCATCGATCGCGAGCGCGGCGGTGAAGCCGTGGGAGGAATCCCGAATCGAGCCTCCGGATTTGGAAGCGCAGCGCGCGTGCTATCAGGCGCTCATGGATGCCGTGGATCCCGAAGACTGGCTCGGCGGCGTGTTCCTCTGGAAGTGGCCCTCGGGCGGGCAGCCCTCGGGGCCCGAGGATGGCTCCTACACGCCGCGCGGCAAGCCCGCCGAGCGTGTGATGGAGCATGCGTACGAATCGTGGCGCGATCGTCCGGTGCGCGCGCCCGCGGCGAGCCGATAGACGCGCGGAGCGGCCCGGTGCTCAGGCGGAGGAGCGCGATGCGGTCTCGGCGCCCACCACGCCCATCCCGATGCGGCGCGCGCGCCAGCGCCGGCGCGCGTCCTCGAAACCGACCGCCGCGAGCAATGCGACGAGCGGCTCGATCGGCATTCTCATGCGCAGCGAGCCCCAGAACACCAGCGCGTTCAGCATGAAGTAGAGGATCAACAGCGCCGGCGCCGACTGAAACCAGCGCCTTGGGCCCCGCAGCGAGCGCGCCAGCCCCCACGCGGCGAGCGGCAGGAACGCCGCCGACCAGATCAGCAGCGGATCGACGGCGTGCCGCAGCTTCGCCAGGGGCGATCCCGCGCTCTGCCACGTTCCGCCGGCGCCGCCCTCGGCGGGGAGCCGCCAGAAGCGCGTGAGCTTCGCGAGCGCCATGGCGGGCCATTCGCGGGCGTGGGATTTCAGGAAGTCGAGCGCGAGCCGCGCCGCGATCGCGTCGGATTCGGCCTCGCCACGATCACGGAACGCGCTCGCGTAGGGCTCCGTTCCGTGGGCGTCGAACGCGCCGCCCCGGCGCAGCGGATCGTTCCACACCAGCTCGTTGTTGCCCTCGAGCAGGGCGTTGCCGCCGCTGGTCGTGACGGGAATGAACGCGTGAAAGACCATCGCGTTGCGGATCGTCCAGGGGCCCACGACCAGCGCGACGCCCAGCGCCAGCATGGCGAGCTGACGCACGCGATCGCCGGGCTTGACGGACAGGCCGAGCGGACGCCAGGCCCAGAGCGCGATCACCGCCGGCACCAGCATGGCCGGCGGGCGCGTCAGGGTGGCGAGCCCCCACAACATGCCCGCGCCGAGCGCGCGGCCCGGCCGCGGCGTGCGCACCCAGGTCACGCTCGCGATGAGCGCGGCGAGCAGCGTGACGCAGAACGTCGTCTCGGTCAGCAGGTAGCCCGAGAAGAACACCAGCATGGGATGAACGGCGGCGAGCCAGCCGGCCAGCCTTCCGACGCCGCCTCCGAACATCACCGAGCCGAGCGCGACGAGCAGCACCGCCACGAGAGCGCCAAAGACGCACTGGAGCATGAGCGCACCGAAGTAGTGGCGCCCGATCACCCGGTAGAGCAGCGACGTGAGCCACGGCACGACCGGCGGCCACAACGCCGTGGGATGGACGCTGCCGCCCTCGCCGAGCGAAAAGCCCGCCCCGCGCGCCAGATTCCACGCGATCTGGTCGACATCCACCGATTCCGAGAACGGCCGGGGTTGGGGCCCCGTGGAACCCAGCACGTAGACGATGCGAAGCAGGAGGGCGACGAAGAACACCGTCCATGAGGCGCCGGCCGGAAGCGTGAGGAAGTGCCGCCCCCGAGCGGGCGCGAACTTGGCGCGCTGAATCATGAGTTCGAGTCTATCAGAGCGGTTCCCGCGCCCCCGCCGGCCGCGCGCCGCAAGACGCATGCGAAATGACCCGCCGGAATCCGCGCTTCATTGCGGATTGCACTTCGCGCGCGCGGCCGCTGGAGGCGGCCCGCCGCCGCGCACGCACTGGACGCGGTCCGCTGGGGCCTCCGCTTCGAGCGGCGCTCGCGGCGCGCATGTTGCTAATCGAACCACTGACTCATGCCGGCCGGGGGACCAGGCGCCGCACACGCAAGGGCGGCGGGGCGCGGCTCGTGAGGGAGCGAGGATCACATGGACCACTACATCCCCAAGCGCCGCATCCCGGCCACGCTCTGGACGAGCGAGCGCCAGGGATTCTCGTGTCAGATGTTCCTCGATCTCGATGCCTCCGGTCACGTGCATCAGACCGTGGTCGAAAAGCTCAACGAGTCGTCGCACTTCCTGCCGGTGGCGGTGGGCGGCGACGGCCGCATCCATCTCTTCAACAAGAACCGCATCCTGCGCGTGACTCCCAGCCGCCAGGTGCTGCCCAACGACGTGTACGCGCGCGGCTTCGATCCCTGGCGCGAGGAAGAGGCGGAGCTGATGCTGAGCGACGGCACGGCGCTGATCGGCCGGGTGTGGATGCCGCTCCATCGCGAGACCCAGCGCCTCTCCGACTACATGAACGGGCAGGGCGCCGGCTTCTTCGTGCTCATCACGCCCTCGGCGACGCACCTCGTGAACGCCGCGGGAGTGCTCGAGATGAAGCTCTCCGAGAGCGCCGGCATGCCGCTCGCGACCGCCGACGCGGAGGCGAACGGACAGATCGGCTGAGCGCGCCCGCTTGTCGGGGGCGCGGCGGAGCGGCTACGATCCGACCGTGACCACCTTCCGGGTCGGATACATCCAGGCTCGCCCGCGCTTCGGCCGCGCGGCCGAGAACCTCGAGCGCGCGCTCGCGCTCGCCGCCACGGCGCCGGCCGATCTCATCGTCATCCCCGAGCTGTGGTCCACCGGCTACGTGTTCTCGAGCCGCGCGGAGGCCGCGTCGCTCGCCGAGGACGCCGAGGGCGGCGCCACCGCCCGCGCGCTGCGCGCGGCGGCGAGGCGCGAGAAGCGCCACTACATCGCCGGCTTTGCCGAGCGCGACGGTGGCCGGCTCTACAACAGCGCCATGCTGGTGGGCCCGAACGGCGTGCGCGCGGTTTATCGCAAGCTGCACCTGTTCGAGCGCGAGCGCGACTGGTTTTCGCCCGGCGATCTGCCGCTCGGCGTCCATCGCGTCGGTCCCGCGCGCGTCGGCATGATGATCTGCTTCGACTGGGCGTTCCCCGAGGTCACGCGCGCGCTGGCCCTGATGGGCGCCGACGTGATCGCGCACCCCAGCAATCTCGTGTTTCCGAAGAATGGACAGCGCGCGATGCTGATCCGCTCGCTCGAGAATCGCGTCTTCACGGTGACCGCGAATCGCACCGGGCGCGACGTGCGCCCGATTGGCACCCTGTCGTTCACCGGCCGCAGCCAGATCACCGATCCGCGCGGCGAGCGCCTGGTTGGCTCGGGCGCCGCGAACGAGGAGGCGCGCGCGGTGGCGTGCGACCTCGGGCTCGCGCGCGACAAGTCGCTGACGCGCCGCACCCACCTCTTCGAGTCGCGCCGCCCGTCGTTCTACCGCCGGGTCGTCGCCTCGCGGCCCTGACCCGGCATGCCGACCGTCTCGGAGACGGCCACGCGCGCGGCGCGCCTGCGCGAATTCCTCGCGCGGCGTGAGGCCGAGCTGGCGCCGCTCCAGCGCGATCTCAACGAGGAAACCTGGCTCGCCAACGTGACCGGCGATCCCGGGCACGAGCGCAAGGCGGCCGAGCTGGAAGCGCGGGTTCGCCTCCGGTTCGCCGAGCGCGAGCCGTATCAGTTCCTGGTGGACTTGCGCGGGGCGGGCGGCACCGCGGATCCGCTGCTCGAGCGGCAGCTCGATGTCCTGATGCGCACCTACCGGGCGCACCAGGTGGCGCCCGCGGCGATTCAGCGCATGGTGGGGCTCGAGAAGTCGCTCGAGAGCCGATTCAACAACTTCCGCGCCGACTTGAACGGCCGCCGCGTGGGCGACAATCAGATCCGTGACGTGCTGCAGAAGTCGCTGGATTCGAGGGAGCGGCGCGCCGCCTGGGAGGCCGCGAAGCAGATCGGCGCCGAGGTGGCGGGGGATCTGCTGGCCCTGGTGCGCGAACGCAACGACGCGGCGCGCTCGCTCGGGTACCCCCACTACTACAACATGATGCTGGAGCTCGACGAGCTCGAAGAGGGCGAGCTGTTCGCGCTGCTCGAGGAGCTCGAGCGCGGCACGCGGCCGCTGTTCGAGACCTATCGCCGTGATCTCGACGGGCGGCTGGCGCGCCAGTTCGGCATCGCCGCCGCCGACGTGCGGCCCTGGCACATGCGCGATCCGTTCTTCCAGGAGGCGCCGCCGGCCGATGTGGACCTCGATCCCTACTTTGCCGGTCGCTCGCTCGAGCAGCTGACTGCGGATTTCTTCAGTGCCATCGGCCTCGACATCCGCGACCTGATGGCCCGCTCCGATCTCTACGAGAAGCCGGGGAAGTGCCAGCACGCGTTCTGCATGCACGTGGATCGCGGGCAGGACATCCGCGTGTTGTGCAACATCCGCGCGGACGAGCAGTGGATGGGAACGATGCTGCACGAGTTCGGCCACGCCGCCTATGACAAGCACCTCGATCCGGGGCTGCCGTACTTCCTGCGCGCGCCCGCCCACACGCTCACCACCGAGGCGAGTGCGATGCTGTTCGGCCGGCTGAGCAAGAACGCGGCGTGGCTGACGCGCTGGGCGCGCGTCCCCGAGGCCGAGGCGCGCGCGGCGGCGGCCTCGTGCGCGCGCGCGACGCGCGAGCAGCTGCTGGTCCAGACCCGCTGGTGCCTCGTGATGTGCCACATGGAGCGCGCGCTCTATCGCGATCCCGCGCAGGATCTGAACACGCTGTGGTGGGACCTCGTCGAGCGCTACCAGATGCTGCGGCGGCCCGAGGGCAGGCACGGGCCCGATTGGGCGAGCAAGATCCACTTCTGCGTGGCGCCGGTCTACTACCACAACTACATGCTCGGCGAGATGATGGCGTCGCAGCTCCAGCGCCACATCCTCGAGCGGGTGCTGGGTGACGGGCGCGCCTGGGATCGCTACGTCGCGAGCCCCGCGGTCGGCGAGTTCCTGGTGAGCGAGCTCTACGCCCAGGGCAAGTCCGCCGACTGGCGCGGCGCCGTGCGTCGGGCGACCGGCCGCTCGCTCGAGGCCGCGCCGTTCGTCGTCGAGCTCGCGGGGACGGGCTGAGCCCGAGCGCTGACGCCGCCGCCGCGAGCGGCGCGCGGCCGCTCGAGGGTCTGCGCGTCGTGGATCTTTCGCGCGTTCTCGCCGGGCCCTACGCGACCCAGCTCCTCGGCGATCTGGGTGCTGAGGTGTGGAAGATCGAGCGCCCGGGCCTGGGCGACGAGACCCGCGCGTGGGGCCCGCCGTTCGTGGACGGTGAGTCGGCGTACTTCCTCTCGGTCAATCGCAACAAGAAGAGCGCGGTGCTCGATTTCGCGCGCGCGGATCATCTCGCCGCCTTGCGTGCCGCGATTCGCGAGGCCGACATCGTGGTCGAGAACTTTCTGCCGGGCGATCTCGATCGCTTCTCGCTCGGCGCGGCCGCGCTGAGGGCCGCGCAGCCCGGACTGATCGTGTGCTCGATCACCGGCTTCGGGCAGGACGGCCCCTATGCGCGGCTGCCCGGCTATGACGCCGTGCTCCAGGGCTTCGTGGGACTCATGAGCGTGACCGGCGAGCCGGAGGGGCCGCCGCTCAAGGTGGGCGTGGCGGTGATCGACGTTCTGACCGGCGCCCACGCGCTCGGCGCGATCCTCGCCGCGCTGATCGGGCGCCTGCGCGGCCGCGGCGGCGCCGCGATCGACATCTCGCTGTTCGAGGTCGGCGTCGCCTCGCTCGTCAACCTCGCGCAGGCCGCGCTCTCGAGCGGCGAGCCCGCGCGACGCTACGGCAACGCGCATGCGCACATCGTGCCCTATCAGACGTTCGAGACCGCCGACGGCGCGCTGGTCGTGGCGGTCGGGAACGACGAGCAGTGGCAGCGGCTGTGCGGCGCGCTCGGACTCGAGGCGCTCTCGCGCGATCCCGCGCTCGCGCGCAATCCCGGGCGGCTCGCGCGCCGCCGCGAGATCGTGGACGCGATCAGCGCCCGATTGGCCGAGCGCCCGCGCGCGGAATGGCTCGAGCGCTTGAGCGCGGCGCGTGTGCCCTCGGGGCCGGTGCGCGATCTCGCCGAGGTGCTCGCCGATCCCGCGCTCGCCTCGCGCGGCATGGTGCGGCGGGCGGGAACCGCGGACGCGGGCCCGGTGGCCGCGCTGCTCGCGGCGCCCTGGCTCGTGGATGGCGCGCGGCCGCCGCTGGTTCTCCCGCCTCCCCGGCTCGGGCAGCACACGCAGGAGTTTCTGGCCCGATTCGGGTAGACTGGCGCTGATTGCCTGACGATCACTGGGGGTGAAACCCCGCGCGGAACGATTGCCCGAAAGGAGCGGTTCATGTCGAATCCCGTCACCCCCGCGCGCCGCGGCCTGGACGGCGTGGTCGCGGCGCAGACGCGCCTGAGCCACGTGGATGGCCAGGCCGGCGAGCTCATCATCGGTGGTTTCGAGCTCAAGAACCTCGCCGGCCATGTGAGCTTCGAAGAGGCCGCCTGGCTGCTGTGGCACGGCTCGCTGCCCGGGAAAGCCGAGCTGGACGGCATGCGGCGCGAGATCGCCGGGCAGCGCGGCCTGCCCGAGAGCACGCTGCGGGTGGTTCAGGACGCCGTGAAGGCGCCGCCCATCGACGCGCTGCGCATGGCGTGCGCCACGCTCTCACTCGACGTCGCGAACCCGGACGACATCTCGCCCGCGGCCGACGCCCAGGACGCGATGATGCTGATGGCCCGCTTCCCGACGATCGTGGCGGTCCACACGCGCCTCGCGATGGGGCAGAAGCCGATCGCGCCGCGCTCCGATCTCGGCCTGGCCGCGAACTTCCTCTACATGGTGAGCGGCCGCGAGCCCGATCCGATCGCGGCCCGCGCGCTCGACACCTACTGGGTGACGGTGATCGACCACGGCATGAACGCCTCGACGTTCACCGCCCGCGTGATCGCGAGCACGCGCTCCGACATGGTGAGCGCCGTGACCGGCGCGATCGGCGCCTTGAAGGGCCCGCTGCACGGCGGCGCGCCCGGGCCGGTCCTCGACATGCTGAAGGAGATCCGCACCGCGGAGAACGCCGAGCCCTGGCTACGCCGTGAGCTGGCGGAAGGGCGCCGGCTCATGGGCTTCGGGCATCGCGTTTACAAGGTGCGCGACCCGCGCGCCGAGGTGCTGAGCCACGTCGCGGAGGAGATGGGGCGTGCGCACCTCGAAGACCGCCAGCTGTTCGATCTCGCCCGCCACGTCGAGCAGACCGCGCTGCGCGTGCTGGACGACGTCAAGCCCGGGCGCAACCTGCGCACCAACGTCGAGTTCTATACCGCGCTCGTGCTGCAGTCGCTGGGACTCCAGCCGCGCACCTTCGTGGCGATGTTCGCGTGCGGCCGCGTCGCCGGCTGGTGCGCCCACGTGATCGAGCAGCACGCCGAGGATCACCTCATTCGGCCGCAGTCTGAGTACATCGGGCCGCGCGGCCTCACGGTCGAACGCCGGGCAGGCTGACGCTGAGCCGTCCGATGAACCCCGAGCCGGCCGCCGCCTCCCGCGAGGGCGGCAGCGCTCGTGCGCGCGATCGGCGGCCATGGCCGCCGGCGCGCATCGTGGCGTTCGTCGGCTCGGCCCTCGTGATCTTCCTCGCCGGCTCGACCTGGGTCGCGCTCTTTCCCGGGGTGCCGGTGGACCTGGGCGGCGCGCCCAACCTCGATCGTCGCGCCGAGCGGGTGCGCATCGCGGTGGCCGCGGGTGATTCGGTGGACGGCTGGTACCTCGCCGGAACACGCCCCGCCACGATCCTGATGCTGCACGGCTACGGCCGCGATCATCACCGCATGTGGCGCTACGCGAGCTTCCTGCATCCGGCGGGCTACGGAATCCTCGCCATCGATTTTCGCTCCTCGCGCGCGGTCAATCGCAAGCCCACGACGCTCGGCCACTACGAGCTCGAGGATGCGCGGGCCGCCCTCGACTGGCTCGAGCGCGATCCGCGCACGCGTGGCGGCCGGCTGCTCCTGTTC
>Ga0209698_10005342_pt1 | contig 13921 bp, 6 predicted proteins | sample LitLauG_LLR_2012_FD_187203 | JGI IMG/M metagenome (GOLD analysis project Ga0209698, IMG submission 187203) | Freshwater sediment microbial communities from Pennsylvania, USA - Little Laurel Run_MetaG_LLR_2012 (SPAdes) (version 2) | ecosystem: Environmental > Aquatic > Freshwater > Creek >... | reverse complement strand
TGCAAAACTTTTCATCTTGACAAGGCCCCAGATTTAGCGCAGATTGTGGCCGCTTTCGCAAGCACTCGGCGGCATCCGTTCCACATCTTTGCTTTAAGACCCCTGGGGATTCATAAGGACTTTCCGGTCGCACTCGACTAGTGCGTGAAGGAGCCTGCAATGCGCCTTTCGTCTCCTGCGGCACTCATGGGAAGAAGTGTGCTCCCCGCGATTCTGGCTATCGTTATTCTCACAAGTCTAGCCCATGCGCAATCGGGCGAGCGCTCAACAAAAAGGAAGGCGCTCAAGCCAATTCCGGGTCTCTCGCTTTCGCCCGGAATTCAGAAGAATTCTGCGCCTCCGGCGACCACTGATACGTGGACCGGCAGTGGCGGGACCTCGAGTTGGAGCAATAATTCGAACTGGAACAATGGCGCGCCTAGCGGGCAGAACGTTGTTATTAATCTCACCACAGCCGCGACTGTGGAGGACGACAATGCGAGCATTGTCGCGCTCACCCTCAGCAACTCGGGCGATTCAGTAACGGTGGCGAACAATACCGTGCTGACCCTGGGCGGCGATGTGAGCAACGCCGGCACGATCACCCTGGCCGGTACCAACGCCTTTACCTTCGTGCAGATTGGCGCAAGCAATGTGACCTTGAGCGGCAGTGGCACCGTAGTCTTGAGTAGCTCTTCACCCGACAACGTCATCCAAGCCACGACCTCGGGCAACATGCTTACTAACCAGAGCAGCATCGTAGGGGAGGGACAAATCGGTAACGCTTCTGGCCTGGTGATTAACAACTCCGGGACGATTAATGCCAATGTGAGCGGCGCGACCCTCACGTTGAATCAGAGTGCGGCTTCAACCAACAAGGACATCTTGGAGGCCAGCGGCGGCGGTCAGCTGCAGCTCTACGGGTCGAGCTGGACGAACACCGGGGGAACCATCACGGCGGCGACCGGGTCAGACGTGGTCCTGGATGCCGGCGTGACCGTGACGGGCGGAACGCTGAGCACGTCTGGAACCGGTGTGGTGTACGGCGATGGCGCGACGCTGGTGGGTCTGACCAATACCGGTCAATTCCAGGTCCAAAATGGCTACGTCACGGACATCTCTGGAACCATCAACAACACAGGCACCATCACTCTGAACGGGACGAACGCCTACACCTTCCTGCAACTCAACGGAAACGCGACTTTGACCGGCAGCGGCACCGTGGTCTTGGGCAGCGCCTCTCCTTATAACACTATCGAAGCCGCCGCCTCGGGAGACATCCTTACGAACCAGAGCACCATCGTCGGCGAAGGGCAGATCGGCAACGCCTCGGGCCTGGTCGTGAACAACTCCGGGACGATCAATGCTAACGTGAGCGGCGCCACCCTCATCTTGAATCAGGCTGCGGCCTCGACCAACACGGGCACCATGGAGGCCACCGGCGGTGGCACGCTGCAGCTTTACGGATCAAGCTGGACCAACACAGGCGGAAACATTACGGCCGCGACCGGGTCAGCGGTCGTGCTGGACGCCGGAGTGACGGTGACCGGCGGAACTCTAACCGGGTCAGGAACCGGGGTGGTTTACGGCGACGGAGCCACGCTCGTGGGCCTGACGACTGCCGGAAACTTTCAGGTCCAAAACAGCTACGTCACAAACCTTCAGGGAACCATCAACAACACAGGCACCATTACCGTGGCAGCGTCGAATGCCGACACGTTTCTTAACGTCACTTCGGCGGGTGCGACGTTAAGCGGTGGAGGGACAATCGTCATGGGCGCGGGCGGGCAATATTCTTTTATTGACGGCCCCTCCGGCGCCAGCTTCACCAACTCCAACAACACGATTGAAGGCACGGGCATGATCGGCAATGCCGACCTTACCCTGGTCAATAACGGGACCATCAATGCCAACGCGAGTCCAACGGTACTCAATGCACCCCTTGAGCTCTATTCGGGCAGCGGCGGCATAACCAACACCGGCACATTAGAGGCTACCAACGGTGGAGATCTCTACATTTACGGCTCAGCCGTTACAAACTCCGGTTCTGGCGCGGTAATTAAGGCTGTCGGGGCCGATAGCAGTGGCAACGCGTCCTACGTGCTGCTCAACGCCGCCACCATCAATGGCGGCACACTGACTACCAGCGGTGCGGGCGTGATCTACGGCGAGGGCGGAACTACACTCGTGGGTCTGACCAATGCCGGAAGCTTTCAGGTTCTAAACAACGCCGTCGCCTACCTCTCGGGGACGATCACTAACACTGGGACGATGACGGTGAGCGCGAGCAATGCTTATACCTACCTGGATCTCGCTGCAAACACAACACTGACAGGCGGCGGCACGGTCGTCATGGGCGCAGGCGGCCCATATTCCATCATAGGAGGCCCGTCCAACTTCACGTTGACCAACTCGAACAACACAATCGAAGGAGACGGCAACATTGGCAATGGCGCGATCAGCTTTGTCAACAACGGAACCGTCAACGCCAACACCAGCGGGCAAACTCTTACCCTTCAGCCCGTTGCCGGAACCAACACCGGCACCCTGGAGGCTACCAACGGAGCTCAGTTGCAACTGTACCAGTCGAACTGGACGAACACGGGAGGAACCATCACCGCTGCGACGGGATCGGACGTCTTGCTGTATGGCACGACGGTGACCGGTGGAACTTTGACCACCTCTGGGACGGGTGTCATCTACGGAGAAAACAACGCCACCCTTGTGGGCCTGACCAATGCGGGAAGCTTCGAGGTCCCGAACAACGCCGTCGCCTACCTCTCGGGGACGATCAATAACACTGGGACGATGACGCTGGGCGCGAGCAATGCTTACACCTTTTTGGACCTCGCGGCGAACACGACTCTAGCCGGCGGCGGAACGGTTGTTATGGGTGCAGGTGGTCCGTATTCCATCCTTGGAGGTGCTTCCGGCACCACGTTGACCAACTCGAACAACACGATTGAAGGAGACGGCAACATTGGCAATGGCGCGATCAGCTTTGTCAACAACGGAACCGTCAACGCGAATACTTCCGGACAAACCCTCACGCTCCAGCCGATCGCCGGGACCAACACCAAGACCATGGAGGCTACCAACGGCGCTCAGTTGGAACTGTACCAGTCGAGCTGGACGAACACGGGAGGAACTATCACCGCTGCGACGGGATCGGACGTCTTGCTGTATGGCACGACGGTGACCGGTGGAACCTTGGCCACCTCTGGGACGGGCGTCATTTATGCGGAAAACAGCGCCATCCTCGCGAGTCTGACCAACGCTGGAAGCTTCGAGGTTCCGAACAACTTCGTCGCCTACCTCTCGGGGACAATCAATAACACTGGGACGATGACTCTAGGCGCGAGCAATGCTGATACCTTTTTGGATCTTGCGGCCAACACCACGCTGACGGGAAGCGGCAAGGTCATCATGGGCGCGGGCGGGCCGTATTCGTTTATCGACGGCGCCTCCGGGCTCACTCTTACCAACTCTGGCAACACGATTGAAGGAGACGGCAATATCGGCAATGGGCACCTGGTCGTGACGAACCAGAGCGGCAGCATCATTGCCAATGTGAACGGACAAAGCCTCACGATCAATTCTTCCGGTGCGGGCTTCACCAACAATGCCACCGTCGAGGGTACCAACGGAGGCACCCTTGCGGTTCTGGGAACTCTCACGAACTACAGCAGCAGCACCGACACACTGACCGGCGGCACGTACATCGCCAACGGAGGCAACGTCACCTTCGCCGCTGGCAATTCCACCGGAATCACGACCTTGTCGGCGAATGTGACGGAGGAAGCCGGCGGCCAGATTGTCAATACAACGAATAGCGGAAACGCGCTAGCCAATCTCACGAGCATCACCTCCAAAGGAAGCCTGACCATTGGGGGCCCGACCTTCATCGATGCGGGCGCTTTCAGCAATGCCGGTTCTTTGACGATTCTCAGTGGCGAGAGCTTCACCGTGGGCTCGCTCACGCAAATCAGCGGTGGCTCCCTCACCGCGGGGACTTACGTTCTCGATGCGAACTTGAATTTGTCAGGTGCGACCCAGAACATCACCACCAACGCTGCCAATCTGACCTTGGCCGGCGGAACCATTGAGAATGCCAACAGCACGAACGCATTAGGGGCCTTGGCCACAAGCACTGGCAAACTCACGTTCGCGAACAATGCCAACTTCACAACCGCGGGCAACTTCAGCAACACCGGTACGCTCACCGTGAACAGCGGGAGTTCTTTTTCTGTTGCCGGAACGCTGGCTCAGATCAGTGGATCCACCCTCAGCGGGGGGACTTTTTTGCTTGGTGGCAATCTGAACGTAGGCAGCGGCATCAGCATCACCACGAACTCTTCCACGTTGACCCTTGAGGGTGGGACCATCATGTCGGGCGCAGCGAATGCGCTGGCTGGGCTGAGTAAGAACACGAAGTCGCTGACTTTGGCCAACGGCGCAAGTTTCACGACTGGCGGCAGCTTCACCAATTCTGGCACGCTGACGGTTAACAGCGGCAGCACGTTCGCCGTGAACCCGAGCGGCAGCCTGACCAACTACAACAGCACGAGTAAGACTTTGACCGGTGGAACGTACTCCGTGGCTGGAACGCTGTCGGCCGCCAATCTCAATATTGTCACCGATGCTGCCAACATCACTCTCAACGGCACTGGGCAATTCGTGAATTCGACCAACAGCAGCAACGCCCTTGCCGGGCTGACCACAATTGCCAGCACAGGCAGCTTCACACTCGCCAGCAATGCCAAATTCACGACCGCTGGAAATTTCACGAACTCCGGTAAGCTGACTGTCAATAGCGGAAGTACCTTCAGCGTTGCCGGGACCCTAAGCAATCTGAGCAGTGGCACTCTGAGCGGCGGTACCTACACGATCGGCGGAATGCTACAGCTCACCTCGGCCAATGGCGGCATCATTACCAACTCCGCGACACTCACTCTTACCGGGCCCTCTGCCAAGATTCTCGACGGCACAAACAACGCTCTGTCCACGTTTAATAACAACACGGGGACGTTCACCCTGTCCGGCAATGCTGCTCTCACAACCGCTTCCAGCAATTTCTCGAACACAGGCACTGTGGTGGTATCCAAAGGCAGCACGCTCACCGTTGGCGGCACGACCAACAGCTATAACCAGACGGCGGGAACGACGACAGTCGATGGAACTCTCGCCGGCAATGGGACTGCGGGAATTAGCCTCACGGGCGGCAAACTGCAGGGAGCCGGCACGCTGAAGGGTAATGTTTCCAGCAACGCGGCGATCAATGTTGGCGATGCCGGCAAAGCTGGGTTGCTCGCGATTACCGGGACCTACAGTCAGCTCTCCAGCGGCACGCTGAATGTTTCTATCGGTGGTACGACGGTTGGCACGCAGTACAGCCAGCTCAAGGTTACCGGTACCGCCAGCCTGGGAGGGACGCTTACCGCCGGGATGGTGAACGCTTTCACCCCCAGTGTGGGACAGACATTCACGATCCTGACGGCATCGAGCATTTCCGGGGCATTCACCAACACGACGATCGCCATCAACACGACCGAGCATTTCGTCATCTCCTATACATCGACGGGTGTCGTGCTGACAGTCGTTGCGGGCCCCGCGACTAAGGGAAGTTCTTCTCAACCAACGGCGCTGGTTGCTGTGGCCTCACGCAAGCGCGCGTTGAGAGCAAAGCCGGTGGCAGTCAGGACTTCACTGCACCACAGATTCCGCTCGGATGTGAGAAAACCACTGCTTGTGGCGAGTTTGAAGTCAGGAGGCAGTGAAAAATCCAAGAACTCACCAATCTGGGCAAGGATGCCGCTGACTCGCTCTTGGGATCACGTCCGTTCGTTGTCTGTCACGCGCATTCCGCAGGCGGTGAATCTCAGCGCACCGCGTTCGGGCGCAACCCCGTCTAATCACATGGCTGGCGCAGCGTCGCCGGTTCGAGTGCAGGGTACGGGATGGGCCGGGGTGTCCAAGAACCATCGCTTGCCGGTTCGTATGCCGATGCCCGCGCTTCCACGAGTGCGATGAAGAGCCAACGATTTCTAAACAACAATTGCTTCCAGGAGCCCGTTTTGAAGAAAACAGCTGGGTGGATCCTCGCCTTGTCCTCTTTGGTTTTGCTGAGTGCCTGCCAACATCATCGGTCAAAGGGCCCGCAAATTACGACGCCCTACGCCGCCATTTTGCTGGACAACAATCAGGTTTATTACGGCAAATTAGCGAATGCCGGCTCGGCCTATCCTGAACTGACCGATGTGTATTACATCCAGAGCGCCGTGAACCAGGAGACGAAGGCGGTGAGCAACGTCCTGGTGCGGCGGGGGAATGAATGGCACGGACCCGATCGGATGTTCCTCAATGCGCGCCACATTATCCTGATCGAACCCGTCGGCGCGAACTCCAAGGTCGCCCAGCTCATTGCGGACGATAAGAACAAACATTAGAGCTTTGCGAAGTGGTGGGTTTGTACGTTGCGGGGATTTGCGCCTTCATCCGGATTCGAATCCTACTGAAAAGCCATTCTCTTCCTATCGTTTAGAAGGCGTTTGGCCGCGGGGTCATTCGAGCGGGCAGATTTCGAGGATGCGAGCGCGGTCCTGGACGCCGACTTTGCGGAGCACGTGATGAACGTGATTTTTCACAGTTTGTTCTGAGAGGTTGAGGCGGGCGGCAATCTCTTTATTGGTGAGGCGCTCCCGCAACAAACCGACCATCTGCTGTTCCCTTTGGCTGAGGCCGAAGTCGGATCTCCATGATTGCGTGTTCAACACCGGCGCTTGCTGGGCGACAAAGCGAAACAGAGACAGCGAGAGGGAAGGCGGACATACGGCTTCACCCGCCGCGACGGCGCGAATCGTGGCGGCTACTTCCAAGGCGGAAGCGTCCTTCAATACGTAGCCGACGACGCCAGCACGGACCGCACCGAGAAAGGTCTCCTCATCGGCACTCATGTCTACCATGACGACACGCAGATTCGGGATCGCGCCATTCAGGGTAGAGATCAGAGTGGAACGGGAGGAAGCCAGACCATTGGAATCGAGAAGAATGATCTGAGGACGAGCCGCGATAATATCATCGTGGACGGCAGGCGAATACGCACTCGCTCCGACGATCCGAACATCGCCCTTCTTGCTGAGGAGGCGAACAAGTGCTTCACGAAGAAGGCGGTTCTCTGCGAGGAGGTAAACTTCGGTGATCATTCTCATGCATCCACCCAAGCAAAACGAAATGCCGGAGCACCAGCGCGCCCCCCTCGAACGCGCCGACTGCCGACAGATGATTAGGTTCAGTTGGTTGTGAGACAAAAAGCCACAGGAACAGGTGGACTCGCTGCCCACACCCCCGACGGAGCTAAATTCACCTCACCCTAGCTACGAGGTGACTGGGATCGTTGTTAATAGACCCATAAACCTACCATCGGGCCGAAAAGTTTCGCAAGAAAGAAATATTTATTACAGGGATATATTTCCCAAATCGAGCACTACGTGACCGTCGCGCTGCCATGACCTGGAAATCAAAGATCTTCCCCTGCTCTAATACGAGGCGAAAAGATCGTACATATTGGTGATGAGACAGTGTCTCTGAATCCGCATTATGTGCCTTTGGTTGCCTGAGGATGGTCACGTTCTTGTTAAGAGATTGTCACCAGATCGTCCACCGGAGCGGGCAAGGTTCGCTGAGCGTTGATGCTAGCACGCGGGGTCAAAAGGCGTGTCGAAAATTACACAGCACAGGATGACATGGCGAGCGATGGTACGAAACTAGTACCGCCCGGTACTTTGCTAGTACTCATAAGCCAACGTCAAGTAGTACGAGAGGGGTGAGGACCTCAGGCGTTAACGTAGCTCCGTTTTGAACCTTGTCCGACGGCGACAGTTGGCTTATTGTTCGGCGATTATTGTAGGCGAATGGAGCAGCATGAAACGAGTCCGCGTCCTCGTCGCCAATCAACCCCGCCTGATGCGGGAACTCATCATGACAACCATCGGTGATCAACCCGATATCGAGCTGGTGGGAGACGTGTCGGAGCGAGACGATCTCACCGAGACCGTGGAACAAGTGCGTCCGGACGTGCTGATCATTGCCATGGACCAGCGGGAGAAGTATCACGCGCAATGTGGCTTCCTGCTGGGGCGGTATCCGGAGATGAAGATCCTGGCGCTGGCTCCGGAGCAGAACCGCGCCTTGTTCTATTGGGCGATTGTGGAAATCAGAAGCAAGACACTGGAGAGTTCCGAGGCAGGAATTTTGAAGGCGATGCGGCAACGGTCGCCCCTGGTCGGTGTAACGCAGGTGTAATAGTCGTAACGATTTTTCACAGTGTATCTCAATAAAAAATAAGGGTTTATCTCACAAGGGCCTACGTAAGTGAGGGGGCGAAGCTACAGCCAGACGGCAGACATGATCGAAACAAAGGATTTTCGGGAAGCCGAGCTACCAAGAGCGCACCAGGGGAACTGGTACGCGCTGACAACCTGCTCTCGGCACGAGAAGAGCGTAGCCGAACAGATTGAGCGCCGGAGCTTTCAGTGTTTTCTTCCTTTGTACCGGTCGGTTCGGCGCTGGAAGGACCGCCGTAAGGAATTGAACCTCGCGCTGTTTCCCGGTTACGTGTTTGTTCGAATGGCGCTGGAGGACAGGTTGAGGGTACTGCAATTGCCGGGAGTGGTGCGGCTGGTTTCTTTTAACGGGAAGCCCGCCGTGCTGCCGGATGCAGAGATCGAAGCGCTGCAAGCCAGGCTGTCGGGTGATGTCCGAGTCGAACCGCATCCATATTTGCGTACCGGACGCCGGGTTCGCGTACGCAGCGGCGCGATGCAGGGACTGGAAGGAATTATTGTGCGCCGCAAGGAACGCTGCCGGGTTGTTTTCTCGATCGACCTGATAATGCGTTCCGTCGCCGTCGAGGTTGATGAAGCTGATGTAGAGCCGGCATAACGGACCGCCGAAGACCCTATAAGTACGATTCATCAGTGGTCAAGCTCAACATTTTGATACCCGCGGTGATCCTTCTGGCCATGAACTCTCTCCGCTGTTTCCCGAATGCGTGCGCGCTTGCGCGTGCAATGGAAGGCCCAAGATGCGAAGTAATCAGAGATTGATGTCCAAAAAGCTGCTCGGAAGTGTGATCGCTTGCTTTGGGTTATTGAGCGTCTGTCCCATGGTTTGGGGACAGGTCAGCCAACGAACGAGTGCGCAGCAGGTCGATCTGCAATCGACCCCAAGTGCGCGCTTGTCGGACTTAGCGAAGGATAACTTGAACCGCGTGGCAGCGTCAGCGGTACAGATCAAGACGGTGCTGGTTAAGGACGCGGGGCTCTTGGTGGAGTTGAAGCGCTGGGTAGCCAAAGAGGCGACTGACAACGGGCAGGTTGTGGAGGATTCGAACCTCTCCGACCAAGCAATCTTCGATCGGCTCGACCACGACGTAACGTTCCGCTCGGTGGCGACGCGACTGGTGCAAAGGTATGGATACCTGCTGCCGGCAACGAACCCGGATTCAGCATACGGCAAAGAAGAGGAGATGATTTTAAAGGAGCGGGCGCGACGCCTGGTTCTGGTTGAAACGCAGGAAGACAATGAGTCGGTTCAGCCGGAAAAGAATCTTCAGCAGAAAGCAGGAGTCCGCGCGACGGCTTGCAATCCGCAAGAGCAGGACGATTGTGAAGCCGGAGCTCCAGGAACGCGGCGGCCGGAGCGGCGGCAGGAAAGCGAGCCCACGCTTCCGGAAGGAAGTCCGCAGTCGCCCGATGCGGCGCCGGCGCCGACTTCGCCCCGCACGCTGCGAACCGGCACGTCAGGCGATACGCAGGACGACGGACTGCAGGGACTTGGAGCTCAAATCGCCTTGGCATCGAGTTCGATGAAGTCGCGCAGCGATGTGCCGTACAGCGCGCAGCCCTTTTCATATCCCTCGATGGGCGACGTGAACGCGATGCGCGGCAATGTCCCGGATGTGGACAAGACAATTTCCTCGCGTGAGATGACTACGAAAGGTGATGTGCCTACGCAGTCCATGCGTTCGAACTGGAAGCGGCCGCGATCGCCGGAGCGTGAAGAGGACCAGAGCGGGGTGAAGATGGTGCGTCCGGCGAATCCGTATTCGGATATACCGTCTCTCTATGACATGTACGTGCAAGCCGCAGTCCGGCAGCACGCTGTGGAACGGTTTGGCCTTGATGTGTTCCGTAACGACTCGAACCAGCCTGATGTGATCCCGATGGATCTTCCCGTGGGTCCGGACTACGTGGTGGGAACGGGCGACAGTTTGTCGATCGATCTCTGGGGCAGTGTCTCGCAAAGGCTGATTCGACTGGTCGATCGGGAAGGCCGCATCGCGCTTCCGGAGACGAGCCCGCTGCTGGTGACGGGCAAGAGTCTGGGCGAAGTGCAGTTGGAAGTGCAGCACGCGATGCGATTGGCGTACCGGGACGTGTCGGCGGATGTTTCGCTGGCTCGCCTGCGAACCGTGCGGGTGTACGTGGTGGGCGAAGTGTCGCAGCCGGGAGCGTATGACATCAGCTCGCTTTCCACGCCGCTGAATGCATTGTTTGCGGCAGGGGGCGTGACGTCGCGGGGATCGTTGCGTTCGCTGAAGCACTACCGGGGCAAGCAACTGCTGGGACAGGTTGACGCGTATGACTTGTTGCTGCATGGTGTGCGCTCAGATTTGAGGAGACTGGAAAATGGGGACACTCTGCTGGTGCCGCCCATAGGTCCGCAGGCGACGGTGGACGGGATGGTTCGCCGTCCGGCGGTGTATGAGTTGCTGGACGAGAGTTCGCTGGCGGATGTACTGGAACTGGCGGGCGGGATCTTGCCCGCAGCGGCGCTGCGGCACGTTGAAGTGCAGCGCCTGGAGGCGCACGAAAAGCGCACGATGCTGACGCTTGATCTATCGTCGACGACAGACCCAGGACAACTCGACCAGCAGTTGCAAGGCTTCAAGATCCAAGACGGCGATCAGGTGCACATCTTTCCGATCGCCGCCTACAACGAAGATGCCATTTACCTGCAGGGACACGTGCAGAGGCCGGGGCGCTACTCGTACAAGCAAGGGATGAAGCTGACCGACCTGGTCTCGACGTATGCGGATCTGCTACCGGAGCCGGCGCCGCATTACGCGGAAATCATTCGACTCAATGCGCCAGATTTCCATCCCAGTGTGGAGAGCTTTGATCTATCGACAGCACTGGCGAATCCGGCGGCGGCTCCGACGCTAAAGCCGCTGGACACAGTGCGGATCTTCAGCCGCTACGATTTCGAGGTTGCTCCGGACGTCTGGGTTGGTGGAGAAGTGCGGGCGCCGGGTTCGTACCGAACTTCGGGGCAGGCTCACCTGCGGGATGCGATTTACCTGGCGGGCGGGATAACGCCGGATGCGGCACTGGATTCGGCGCAGTTGTATCGCACCCAGGCTGACGGAACACTGAAGATTCTGAGTGTTGACCTGGGCGAAGCGCTGGCGGGGAATCCCGTGGACAACATTATTCTGCAGCCGCGGGATCGTCTGATGATCCATCGCACGCTGGCCAAGGTGGACGCGCCAACCGTGGACATCAAGGGGGAAGTGGCGAAGCCTGGCCGGTATCTCTTGACCGGGAACATGCGGGTGGAGGATCTGGTTCGTGTTGCGGGCGGGCTAAAGCGGAGCGCGTTTGCGGACAGCGCGGATCTCACGCGATTCGCGGCTGGAAACGGGGCGAGCCAAAGGTTCGAGGTGAAGCTGGCGTCTGCCTTGTCTGGCGACCTGAACGAGAACGTTCCGCTGCGCAACGGAGATGTGCTGGCAATTCGTCAGATTCCGCAGTGGAATGATTTGGGGTCTTCCGTCACTGTGAAAGGTGAGGTTCAGCATCCAGCATCATACGGAATTGAGCCCGGCGAGCGGTTGAGTTCGGTGTTGCGGCGCTGCAACGGATTCACTTCCGAAGCCTACCCTTACGGCGCGGTCCTGCTCCGCACGGAAGTGCGCGAACTGGAAATGAAATCGCATCTGGAACTCGTGAACCGCCTGAAGGCTGAGCAGAATTATTTGAAGGGGATGCCGGATGGAGAACAGGCGCAGAAAGAGGCGAAACTGACGGCAATCGCGCAAACGGATACAGCGCTGCAACAACTCGAGGCCATTGCTCCGGTGGGGCGAGTGGTGATTCACATACCACCGGACATCAACCGGCTAGCAAAGAGCCCCGGTGACATCCAGCTGCGAAGCGGAGATGTGCTGATCATTCCCAAGAAGACCAATTATGTTCTGGTAAGCGGGCAGGTGTTCAATCCGACCGCTGTCGGGTTCCTGCCGGGAAAGAGTGCGAAGTGGTACATGAGTCAATCGGGTGGGTTGACGCAGATCGCAGACCGGAGTGCCGTGTTTGTCGTGAGGGCTGACGGATCGGTGCTGTCCGCCACAAACACATCGGGAATATGGCATGGGGATCCGTTGAACGCGGTGCTGAAGGCAGGAGACTCGGTCGTGGTACCTGAAAAGGCACCGAAGCTGGCGCCGAGGAATTGGTCGACGATCTTGCAGGCGGCGCAAGTGGCGTCGTCGGCGGCACTCACCATTGCTTACATCCATCCGTAACGGGCCATCCGACTTGCCAACAAGAAGCAGAATTCTGAATACGTTTGTAGCCGTGAGCACGGTGCTGTTGCTGGTGGCCGCAGTGTCGGCGCAAGAAGGTGGCGAATCCAAGCCGACGGCGGATGCGAGAAGAAATTCTCAGACGCGGGAATCGCAGCAGTCTCGATCCGCTTTTCCGGCGATTCAGGACGGGAGTTCGGAAGGATCATCGAGGGTCGGGTTCAGCGGGCACGTTGCGGACTTCATCGAAGATCAGAAGCAGATTTGGACCAGTCCATTTCGGACGCGCGCGTCGGACGCAGCTTGGCTGGTACCGCTGGGCGGATTGACGGCGGGTCTCTTAGTGACTGACCGGCAATATAGCGCGTCGCTGTCGCAGAATGCTGCAACGCTTCGGCATTACAAAACAGTGTCGGATATCGGAGTGGCAGCGCTCATTGGGGGCGGTGCCGGTCTTTATCTATTCAGTTTTCCCACGCACAACGAACACTGGCGGGAGACCGGGTTTCTGGCAGGGGAAGCGGCGCTGAATAGCCTGGTGACCGTGGAGGCTTTGAAGTACTCGTTGGGACGGCAACGCCCGTATCAAGGGAACGGCAGCGGTTCATTTTTTAGCGGAGGCACATCGTTTCCGTCGGAACACGCCGCGGCTGCTTGGTCAATTGCGGGAGTGGTCGCGCACGAGTATGACGGCACGTTGCCGAAACTGTTCGCGTATGGGCTGGCTTCGGCGGTGAGCTTCTCGAGAGTAAGAGCGCGTCAGCATTTTCCTTCCGATGTTCTTGTGGGCAGCGTGTTGGGATACCTGGTGGCGCAGAGTGTCTATAGCAGGCATCACGATCCGGAAGTTGGGGGAGCTGCGTTTGAGTCACCGCGAGAAGTTGCGAGTGGAGAGAAAGAGCGGAGTCCGGCTTACATGGGGTCGCCCTACGTTCCGCTGGATAGCTGGATTTATCCGGCGCTGGAGCGGTTGGCTGCGTTGGGCTACGTGAAGACGGCAACGCTGGGGATGCGTCCGTGGACGCGGTTGGAGTGTGCGCGACTGTTGGGAGAGGCTGCGGACCGTGATCCGGATACGGACGCTCCGGTGGAAGTGCAGCAGCTCTACGCAGCACTGGGAGAAGAGTTCGCACATGACACGGAACTGCAGGGTGGTGAGCGGAATGTGGACGCGCAGGTGGAGTCGGTTTATTTCCGGACGACTGGCATCTCGGGAAAACCGCTGACGGACAATTATCATTTCGGCCAGACTTTGCTGAACGACTACGGTCGACCATACCAGCAAGGCTTCAATGCTGTGGCTGGGGCGTCGGGGTGGAGCACGTTTGGTCCGTTTGTTCTGTATACCCGCGGGGA
>Ga0209698_10005341_pt1 | contig 13922 bp, 11 predicted proteins | sample LitLauG_LLR_2012_FD_187203 | JGI IMG/M metagenome (GOLD analysis project Ga0209698, IMG submission 187203) | Freshwater sediment microbial communities from Pennsylvania, USA - Little Laurel Run_MetaG_LLR_2012 (SPAdes) (version 2) | ecosystem: Environmental > Aquatic > Freshwater > Creek >... | reverse complement strand
CGTCGGCGACATCCGCGGGGCGTTCGGGACCATCCGCCTCAGCGATGTCGCCCCGCGCCGCACGTGGCGGCGCCGCCTGCTGACGCTGGCGGCGATCGTCGGCCCGGGGCTCATCGTCATGGTCGGCGACAACGACGCCGGCGGGGTGTCGACTTACGCCCAGGCCGGCCAGAACTACGGCTATTCGCTGCTCTGGACCCTGGTCCTGTTGATCCCGGTGCTCATCGTCAACCAGGAGATGGTGGTCAGGCTGGGCGCCGTCACCGGCGTCGGGCACGCCAGGCTCATCAAGGAGAGGTTCGGGCGGTTCTGGGGCTGGTTCTCCGTCGGCGATCTCTTTCTTCTCAATTTCCTGACCATCAGCACCGAGTTCATCGGAATCGGTTACGCGGGCAGCTATTTCGGCCTCAAGCCGATTCTGGTCGTGCCGGTGGCAGCCGTGATCCTGATCGGCATCACGATCACCGGCAACTTCCGCCGCTGGGAGAGGGCGATGTTCGTCTTCCTGTTCGCAAGCTTGCTGGTGCTCCCGCTGCTGGTCCTCAGCCACCCCGATCCCGGTTCCGTCGTTCTCGGGTTCACTCAGCCACGCATCCAGGGCGGGTTCACCTCCAACGCTGCGCTGCTCATCATCGCCATCGTCGGAACCACCGTCGCGCCGTGGCAGCTCTTCTTCCAGCAATCCAACGTCATCGACAAGCGGATCACCCCGCGCTGGCTCGAGTACGAGAAGGCGGACACGGTAATCGGGGCTTTCGTGGTGGTCATCGGGGCCTCGGCGATCATGATCGCGACCGCCTCGGCTTTCAGCGGCACGCGCGCGTTCGGAGGATTCCAGAACGCAGGCTCAGTCGCCATCGCTCTGAGCAATCACCTCGCGCCGGCCGCCGGCACGATCTTCGCGCTCCTCCTGTTCGATGCCTCAATCGTCGGGGCCTCAGCCGTGACGCTGGCCACGTCCTACGCCTTCGGCGACATCTTCGGGCTCCGGCATTCACTCCACCGAGGGATTCGCGACGCCAAGGTCTTCTACGCGTCCTATACCGCGATGGTGGCGGTCGCCGCCGGCATCGTCCTCATCCCAAACGCCCCTCTAGGTCTGATCACGACGGCGGTTCAGGCCCTGGCCGGCATTCTCCTACCCAGCGCGACAGTCTTTCTCGTGCTTCTCTGCAACGACCGTGCGGTTCTGGGTCCGTGGGTGAACAAGGCATGGCTCAACGCCGTCGCAGCCCTGATCGTCAGCGTGCTGCTGCTCCTCTCGATGATCCTGGTCATCTCGACGGTGATCCCGTCGATCGATGTCACCCAGCTGGTCGCCGTGCTGGGCTCGGTGATGGGTGTCGCCCTCGTCGCGGGCGGCGTCTGGCTGTGGCTGAGCCAGAGGAAGGTGGCTCCCCAGCCCAGGGTGTCGAGAGCAGAAAGGGAGAACTGGCGCATGCCGGGTCTGGCCCTCCTCGAACGGCCTACCTGGTCGATCGCCCGAAGGATCGCGATGCTCACCCTCAGTGGCTACCTGGTGGTCGCGATCGTCCTTCTGGTGGTCAAGGCAGTCCAGCTCGCGCTTCAGCGCTGAGGGCACCACGGCCGCCCCGTAACAAGTCCTTTACAAAGGCGCTCAGGTTGGCCGAGTACAATCTCAGCCCGTGCCGCTCGGTATCAGACCGGGGCACCGCGCCAGAGCATCGCGCCGGCGCCTAAGCCCTTTACGATCCATCTTCCTTGCCGCGCTCGCCGCCGCTTTGGCGGTCGGGGCGGGCGGCTTCGCGTACTTCATCCCTGCCGCGGCGACCGCGCTCCAGGCGACCGGGCAGTCGGTCGCGATCCCATCCCCCTCGCTCGCGCTCCTCACCACGCCCACGCCCACACCGACCTCGAGCCCGACCACGATTGGAAGCCCCTTCACCATCCTGCTGCTCGGCTCGGATGACGATTCGAAGTTCAGCGCCGACCACGTCCTGACCCAGTCGATGATCCTCGTCCGGGTGGTGCCGGCTACCAAGCAGGTGACGATGCTCTCCATACCGCGCGACCTGTACGTGCCGCTTTCCGTCGGCGGAACCGGGAAGATCGACGGTGCGTACTCCTACGGCGGACCGGGCGCCGCGATCGCGACCGTCGAGCAGAACTTCGGGGTTCATGTCGACGACTACATCTGGGTCGGCCTGCTTGGCCTGATCAAGCTGATCGACGCGATCGGAGGCATCGACGTGGTGACGAGCCACCCGGTGCTCGACGACTACTACCCGGCCGACGTGTTCAGCAGCTATGCGTACGGCTACGAGCGGGTCGCGGTGCTGGCCGGGCCGCAGCACCTGGACGGCATCTCGGCGATGCAGTACGTCAGATCGCGCCACGGCGACCTGCAGAGCGACTTCGGACGCTCACAGCGCCAGCAGCAGGTGCTGCTCGCCATCCGCCAGAAGGCGAAGCAGCTGACCGCCGAAGACATTCCGAACATCGCCGCGGCGATCGGCGGCGAGCTCAAGACGAGCATCAGCGTGGCGCGCGTGGTGGAGCTCCTGCCCCTGGCGGCGAGCTTCGACAACCCGGACTCGATCAACTCGATAGTGCTGCTGCCGCCTTACACGCATGGCGGCGGCCCCGGCACCAGCGTGATCGGCAACTGGAGCCTGATCCTCCCGCTAGTGCATCAGTACTTCCCTTGATCTCGAGAGTGCTGCTTGCCATCGGCCTCGCGGCGCTGATGGTGGTCGTTGGAAGCGCAACCTACATCTACCTGCTGGGTCGCCAGTCAAAGATTGCGGTCGCGCCACAGAAGCCGACGGCAGCCAGTCCCAGCCCGCACGCCTTCGTGCTTCCTGGGACCCTATACCTGGCTCAGTCGGGGGCCATCTACAGCCTCAGCCAGGGACGCTTTCATCAGCTCACCGCCGAAGACGGCTGGACGGAGCCGGCCCTGTACCCGAGCGGGCTCTACCTTGTGGCGGTCAAGCGCAGCTCGTACTACTCGGACGTCTACGTGCTCAACCGGTTCGGCACAGTGGTCAGGCAGGTGACGTTCAACTCGGCCGGCCGCAACCCGGACCCCGGAGCGGATCACTGGTCGTTCTATCCCAGGATTGGCCCGGACGGGACCACGCTCTGGATGAGCTACGACCAGCCCAAGTTCGGCTACGACGTCACGCTGTCCGTCTGGTCGATGCCCGCCACCGGGTCGATCCGTCAGGGTCGGATCTGGACCAACTCCAACGACTACACGGGGGGCGATGTGCAGCCGATCCCTCTGCCGACGGGCGGCATCATCTACACCAAGTATTCCTACGGGCCCGACCTCAGGCTGATCGGGCAGCTGTGGTACACGAATCGCGCGTACTCAGTCGGCAGGGCGCTGACGACCCCTTCGGAGGATTGCCGCGACCAGACCCTTTCGCCGGACGGCCACGAGATCGCGATGATCTGCACGTACGAGAAGCAGATCTCCTACCTCACGATCGCCACATGGGACGGCAGCAACCTGGGCGCGCTCCACACAGTGATCGGCGACCAGATGGTGGCGCAGCCGACCTGGGCGCCGGACGGCTCTGGCATCGCGTATCTCGCGCCGGGCTCGCCCGATGGCCCGTTCCAGCTGTGGTTCCTGCCCAAGAACGCCTACGCGCCGCCTCCACCGAGCCCGGTGCCCACACCGACTCCGACGCCGGGCGGTCCATACAACGGTCAGCTGCCAAGCCCAGCTCCGACGGTGGCGCCTCCGCCCGTGGTGATCAAGCCGATCCAGATCACGACCAACCTGGGCTTCGACGCCACCTCACCCATGACCTGGAGCAGCTGAGTTATGAGAGGGAACCTCCGGTTCCCTCTCATCGGCGCGCACGGCGCGCCTGCTCTCCCTCCGCTGCGACGTCGATCCGGCAGCCGCTCCACGCGAGGCGAAGCGACTCCAAGCACGCGGAGTCGCGGCCGGGGTGAACCCAGCCGCCCAATCCGCCGCTAGCCCGCTTCGCAATACCTGGCTCCGTTCCCCCCTCATAAGTTTCTAACACGTGGATGAGCCGCCTGGGCTTGCCGACATGACCGGCTCGGCGTCAGCGGCTGCGGCCTGGGCCGCCGTGATGTACCTGTTTGCCACCATCGAATCGAGGACCTGGCTGCGGCGGGCCCTCGCCGCATCGGGATCGATGGTCGGGTCGTAGATGGACGGTGCCTGCGTGACGCCGGCGAGCAAGGCGTACTGGCCCAGGGTCAGGTTGGCCAGCGGCGCCTGGAAGTAGGCGCAGGCGGCGGCGGTGACGCCGAACTTGCCGTAGCCGGTCGTGATCTCGCTCAGGTAGTCGGCCATGATCTGGTCCTTGTCGATCACCTGCTCAACCTTGAGCGCCAGGACGATGTCCTCGAGCTTGTTGTAGCCGCGATCCGACCCGTCGAGATACACGTCCTTGACCAGCTGCTCGGTGATCGTCGAGCCACCCTGGCAGAGGCAGAAGTTGGTCACGTCGTAGAGCAGGGCCCGCCCAAGCCCAATCGAATCGACGCCGTGATGGGAGTAGAACCGCTCGTCCTCGGTCGCGACGACCGCCTGGGCGAGCAGCTGCGGCACGCCGTCGTCCGTCAGCATGGCGACCCCGTGGGCGGCTGTCGCGGCCCGGACGCGATCCTGGATGTCGGCGCCGGACGGCGTCGCGATCCACAGCGTGAGGATGCTCGGGCCGGCCACCGCGGCGATCAGGGCCAACACCACGCCCAGCCGGCGCAGGGTGATTCGCGCCGCGCTCACGGGGGCTGGCTCACGGTGCTTCCCAACGTGCGCCCGGCCGGGCGAGTTACGAATCGTGACATTCGGTTCACGCCCAAGACTAGGCGCCAGCGAGGCCGGCGGTGAGCCATCTCATAATTGGTCCTCGTGGCCGTCATCGTCTGCCCGCAGCCGCTCGCGGCCGAGATCGGGCTTGAGGTCATGCGGCGCGGCGGCAATGCGGTGGACGCCGCCGTCACCTGCGCCTTCGTGCAGGGGGTGATCGACCCCCAGATGTGCGGCATCGGAGGCTGCGGCGTGATGCTTGTGCACAGTCAGAAGGCCGGCGACGCCCTGCTGGAGTTCTACGCCACGGCCGGTTCGCGCGTGCGCGAGGACCAGTGGGAGAAGCTGTTCATCCGGGAGGCGGCCGACCGTTACGGATACGTGGTCGAGGGTTGGGTGAACGACGTCGGCCACCAGTCGGTGGGGGTTCCGGGTACCGTTGCCGGCCTTCACGAGGCCCTGACGAGGTTTGGCACCATCTCGTGGGAGCAGGCGATCGCGCCCGCGATCCCGCTGGCGAGAAACGGCTTTCCGGTCACCGGATACATGCACGGCTACTGGACCACCGACTACGGACCCGATGTCGTCCCCAACGTGAAGCGAATCCAGGCCACGCCCGCCGCGAAGGCGATCTACACCCGCAACGGCGAGCTGTACGCCATCGGCCAGGTGATGGTGCAATCCGATTACGCCCGCACGCTCGAGCGGCTGGCGGCGGGCGGCCCCGACGTCTTCTATAGAGGAGAGATCGCCGACGAGATCGCGGCCGATTTCGCGGCCCACGGCGGTTTCATCACCAAGGAAGACCTAGAGGGGTATCGGGTCAACGTCACCGAGCCGATTCGAGGCACGTACCGGGGGCTGAGGGTAGTGGCGGCGGGGCCGCCCGCGGGTGGCCTCACCCTGCTCCAGATGCTGAACTTCCTCGAGGGCTTCGACGTCGGCGCTCACGGTTGGCCCAGCACGGAAGCGGCACGGCTCCGGATCGAGGCCATGGCCTGGGCGGTGGCCGACCGGGAGCGGCACGTCGCAGATCCGCGCTTTGTCGAGATCCCGATCGGAGCGCTCGCGGACAAGCAGTACGCCGCCGAGGCGCGCAAGCTCGCCGCAGCGGGCGTGGCCCACGACCGGCCGGATACCACGCAGGTGTGCGTGGTCGACGACGCCGGGACCACCGTGTCGCTCACCCACACGCTGGGCTCGGCGAGCGGCGTGGTCACCCCAGGCCTGGGGTTTGGCTACAACGACTACATGAACTGCTTCGACCCCCGGCCTGGCCGTCCGAACTCGATCCGGGCCGGCAAGACGCGCGTCACGATGATGACCCCGACGCTGGTCTTCGACGCCGACCGGCTGCGTGTGTGCGTCGGGGCGCCGGGAGGGACGAAGATAGTCACCGCCATCCTGCAGGTCCTGGTCAACGTCCTCGACCACGGGATGTCGCCGGTCGAAGCGGTGAGCGCTCCGCGCGTGGATTTCCAGGGCGACGTCGTGCAGGCTGAGGGCCGGGTGCCGCGCGCGGTGTGCGAGGGATTGGAGAGGTTGGGGTACACGGTGAATCGAAGGACGCTGAGCTATGACTCGTACTTCGCGCGCCCTCAGCTGATCGTGGCCGGCAGCGACGGCTCGCTGCGAGGCGCTTCGGATCCTCGCAAGGACGGCGGCGCGGCATTCGACACGGCGACGGCATGAGATTCACCGACCGGGTCGCCCTGGTGACGGGAGGTGGCAGGGGCATCGGCGCCGCAGCAGCCCGGCTGCTCGCCGGCGAGGGCGCCAAGGTGGTCGTCTCGGACATGGACCTGGCGCCCGCCGACGACGTTGCCGGGCCGATCAAGGGTCTGGCCGTCGCCTGCGACGTCACCAATCGCGAGCAGGTCGACGAGATGTTCGCGGGCGCGGTCGAGAAGTTCGGGCGGCTGGACATCCTGGTCGCGTGCGCCGGCATCACGCGCGACAACCTGCTGTTCAAGATGACGGACGACGACTGGGACGCGGTCATCGACACGCACCTGAAGGGGACCTTCATGTGCGCCAGGGCGGCGCAGAGGCCGATGGTGGAGCGGAAGTACGGAAAGATGGTGTTCCTCTCGTCGACTTCGGCTCTTGGCAATCGCGGTCAAACCAACTACTCGACGGCCAAGGCGGGCCTTCAGGGGATGGCTAGGACCCTGGCGATCGAGCTCGGACCCTTCAACATCAACGTGAACAGCGTGGCGCCGGGGTTTGTCGAGACCCGCATGACCAAATCGACCGCCGAGCGCATGGGGATCGACTACGAGACTTTCAAGATCGGCGCGGCTTCACAGATACCCCTGCGCAGGGTGGGGCAGCCTGAGGACATTGCGAGCGTCATCGCCTTCCTCTGCAGCGACGAGTCGAGCTTCGTCTCGGGTCAGACTCTTTACGTGCGAGGGGGTCCTTAGGGGACCGGCGGGGCCCTGGCGCGATCTCAATTGTCCGACTTTTTGGCCCAATGGGCCTACTTTCGAGTTCAGGTTCGAGTCTCAGGTCCAATATCAGAACAAACGTTTGCGGTTAAGGGTTGACTCCCTCGACGGGCGTCTGCTACGGTGACGCAGTTTTCTGGGGGATCCTTTCACCGGGAAGGGTTCGCAATTTAGGGGTAGGCATTGCGAGTAAATCGATACCTGACCCATATTCTCGTACTCGCGATAGCGGTGGCGATGTCGAGTTATGCGTCAGTCGATCGGAATCTGGCTTCTTCCTTGACGGCCCGTCTGGGCGCGGTCAACGCCGAAGCCATAGTGGTTTCCGAGGGCGGGACGGTCGGTGACGTCTCACTGGGCCGCTACAGCACGATCATCAAGCCTGTAGCCATCCCGACCGCCGCTCAGATCGTCCACACACCTTATTTCTATACGGTGGCTGCGGGTGAGACCCTGGCCAAGATCGCATCCAGATACAACGTGACAGTGGCCCAGATCCGCTGGTCCAACACCGATCTCCTGTCGTCCGACTCGGTCACCACCGGCCAGCAGATCATGATCCCGCCGGTGCCGGGCATCGTCGTCACCGTCAGGGCGAGCGACACCGTCCAGAGCCTCGGCGCCAAATACCAGGTCGACCCGCAGGTGATCATCGACTTCAACCGGCTGCGCAGCCCGCAGCTGAGCACCGGGCTCACCCTGGTCATCCCGGGCGGAGTCGGTGGGGACTTCCCGCCGCCCCCGACCCTTTGGCAGCTGCTTCAGCACACCGGCTGGGGCTCGTTTGCAACCGCCCACGTGGTCGGGTGCTGCCTCGGCCCATACAACGCATCGCGATTCCCGGTTGGCTGGTGCACGTGGTACGTGGCCACCAAACGCAACGTGACGTGGAGCGGAAACGCCGGCTGGTGGTACGCCAACGCCGCGGCTCAGGGCTACGCCGTCGGACCCACCCCCAAGGTCGGCGCGATCATGGTCACCTGGGAGAGCCTGGCGGGGCACGTTGCGTATGTCGAAAGCGTTAATGCGGACGGTTCGTGGACGGTGTCCGAGATGAACGCGCTCGCCTTCGACGTGATTGACGTGCGCACCATCAAGCCTGGACAGCTCGGTACCGAGCTCGAAGGTTTTATCTACTAGAAGAGCGGCGGGGCGCTAAGCCACCGGCTCGGCGGCCCGGGCCGCCCATTCGTCCTCCATCGACTTGGTGTCCGCCTGCGCCGTGCGCAGCCCGGTGGAGGCGATGATCGCCGCCAGGATCAAGAGGGTCGGCGAGGTGATGAGGAGAGCCCCCTGGAGGTTGCCTCCGAGGTGGTCTGAGATGAAGCCCACGTCAAACGTCGAGTGTGAGTCGCCGAACACGTGCGATACGAACAGCAGCATCGTTACACCGCTCGCGCGCAGAGCCGGCGAGACGACGTTCTGGGACAGCGCGGTGAAGGGGCCCGAGTAGAGGTAGAGGCAGACCACCGTCGCGAGGAACACCGGTATGAAGACCGGTACCGGTCCGATGCTCATCGGCGCGACCAGCGCGATCACGATCAGCACCGCGCCGACGAGGAACCCGGCGATGCCGACCTCGAGATGGGCGGCGGGTGATTTGCGGAGGCGGCGGTCCGCGATCCATCCACCGGCGAGGGTCCCGATGAGCCCTCCCGCGACGAGCACCGCCCCGGCCAGGATCCCTCCCTGCCCGGCGGACAGACCGAAGCGGCGGTGCAGGAGGATGGGGAGCCAGAAGGCGTTCGACGCCAGCACGAAGTAGAGCAGCGTCTGGGACAGGATCGTGGCGCGCAGGGTGGGGATGCGCATCAGGTCGAGGAACCGGCGGAGGTTCGCGTCGTGGGTGGCGTGCACGGCGGGGCCGCGGCTCTCGGCGCTCCCGCGCAGCGGCTCGCGGAGGCCGAAAGCGAGCAGGGCGCAGAGAAGGCCGGGCACCGCGGCAAAGAAGAACGCGTCGCGCCAGCCGAACTTCTCGGCGATGTAGCCCCCGCCCGCGAAGCCGACGGCGATCCCCACCGTGCTGCCGGCGCCCCAGATCGCGGCGGTGCGGCCGCGCTGCTCCTTGGGGAAGTAGTCGGCGAGGAGCGAGGTGCCGGCGGGGTAGTAGCCGGCCTCGCCGATGCCGAGGACGGCACGGGTGAGGAAGACCTGCGTGAAGTTGCGGGCGAAGCCGGTGAAGAGCGTCGCCACGCTCCAGATCGCGACCCCGATGCCGACCACGGTCTTGCGCACGCCGCGGTCGGCCCAGTAGCCGAAGGGCAGGGCGGCGACGGCGTAGACGAGGAGGAAGGCGGAGCCCAGGAGCCCGACCTGGGAGTCGCTCAGGTGGAACTCGGTCTGGATGAGGGGGGAGGCGGCGGCGCCGACGTAGCGGTCCATGTAGTTGAGGAAGTTGATCGCGACCATGACCGCGAGGATGTATCTCGGGTAGCCGCGGAGCACGGGTGGAATTATGGCGTTGGGATAGGATTACTCAAGCTCCCGCCGGTCGCGGCAGCGTGCGCTGGGTCGGCAAAGGGCACGTGGCGAGCCCAACGGTCTGTAAAACCGCCGCGAAAGCTTTGGGGGTTCGACTCCCTCCCGGCCCACCACCCCGATTCTGTATTCAGATTTGCCTGGTCATCCGTCGCGTGAGGGCGGGAACCGCCAAGTGTGAGACGGGTCTGACAGCAGTTTTGACAGCAGTTTGACAGCAGAATTCGCACGTGCGAGCTGACGCTTCATCAGACAACTGGCCCGGACGCCCCCTGAGCCACCAGTTCAAAGACGGGCTCCACATCACGCCGGAATCTGCGCAGTCCGGCGAAGACCTGGATGTGCCCGAGACGCTCAACGTCCAGGTCCAACTTTAGGAAAGCGCCTTGCTGTGGGATCGAGGCGCGGTATGTCCTCCTACTCCATCGGCCGATCTCATACGGTGGCTCGCGCCATCCCGACCTCGCGAAGATCCTGAAGTCGTCTGGGGTCACCGCGAGGTACAGGGCCGTCGCCGGCAAGGGGTCGGTCGCGTGCGTTGCGGCGAGGCGACCTAACCACCCGAACATGTGGGCCACGCTCGTCCGCATGTAGCCCTTCGGGAACACCGCTGCGGCGGCCAGGATGTCGGTGAATACGACCTGGCGCAGCTTTCTAGAGGCGAAAGGCTGCCCGAGCGGTTCGGGTTTGAAGGCGTCCATGCCGCGACAGCCTAGTCTTCATAGTTGGCGCGGGGGGCAAGACGCCTCGCCACCCGAAAGGAAGTGTGGCAAGCAGACCGTTGGGGGAGTCCAACAGGCTGTTCCATGGAGTCAAGACGACGCCGTTGGCGTAAAGATAAGCGCTACGGCGCCTAGAATCCGTAGGCCGATTTTCGAACGTCCAGCGGGCGCTCCGGTATCTTCGCGAGCAAGTGAACGAGGTCGACCATGGCAAAGGCGATTGAAGTACCAATCACCCCGGCGGTAGCGTCCTGGGCCCGGAGCTCATCAGGCCTTTCCTTGGACGAGGCGGCTGATCTGGTCCGTGAACCCGCGCCGGTTCTCGCGGCATGGGAGCGCGGCGAGACAAAGCCATCATTGACCCAAGCACGAGCTCTTGCGCACGCGTATCGGCGTCCCCTTGCTGCGCTACTCCTCCCAGAGATACCCGCCGAACCTGCGGGGCCAGTTGACTTCAGGCCCGGCGTCGCCGGCAAGCATAGGCGGATAACCAGGCCCATCCTGCTCGCTATCCGTTGGGCTCGACGGATGCAGCAAGCCGGGCGCGAGGTTTTCGAATCCCTGGAGCTCCGGCCGCCACTGCTCGAACGCATGAGCGCCTTGCCCGACCCAGATGCATTCGCTCAGAAACAGCGCGACATGGTCGGCGTCTCCATCTCAGACCAGCTGTCGTGGTCAACCGACTATCAAGCGCTGAACGCCTGGCGAACCGCAGTTGAGAGACTGAATTTGCTGGTTCTCCAAACCTCGATGCCAGTCGATGAAGTGCGGGCATTCTCGTTGTCGGATGGAGGTCCACCTGCGATCGTTCTCAATTCCGCCGACTCGGTTCTCGCCAGAATCTTCAGCCTATTCCATGAGTTCGGCCACTTGGCTTTGGGCCACCAGGCGATCTGCGATCCAGGAGTGGAGGCAACGATCCTGGCCACGGACTCCGACGAAGAGCGGTTTTGCAATGCCTTTGCTGGGTCCCTTCTCGTTCCAAATCGCCAGTTACTAAGTGAGCCTTTGGCAATGAGTGTCGCGGCCAAGGGGACCCCAAGTTCGCCGTTGGGAAACCTGGCTGCGCGCTACCGGGTCAGTCGCCAAGTCATGTGGTACCGGTTGCGCGATGTTGGGCTGATTAACGACACCACATTTGCGGAGGGCTGGGCGCTGCTCGCATCAGGCGGCTCGCGCCGCGAATCGGAGCGACGTATCGGCGCCTACGTTAGCCCACCAACCTGGCGTCGCGTTTTGGCGGAGGACGGACGAGGTTTTGTTTCGCGAATGCTCGAGGCACTGGATCGCAGACTGGTCAGCCCGGCAGACATGATCGACTGGCTCGATATGAAGACCTCCGATATAGGCAAGCTGGAACAGCAACTCATCAGCACTGCGGAGTAGTAGTGGCTGAGGCCGGCGTAGTCGTCTACTGCGCCGACACGAGCGCCTTGATCGACATGAAGAACACATATCCGATGTCTACGTTTCGAACGCTCTGGAAGAACTTTGGCGATCTCGTGACCAGCGGTAGGTTAATCGCCCCACCCCAGGTCCTGGAGGAACTCGAACGCGGCGATGACGAGCTGACTGCGTGGGCTCGCGGTCATCGCGACATGTTCCGCCCTACGTCCCAAGGACTCTTCGACAAGGCAAAGGAGGTGCTACGTCGGTTTCCAGATTTGGTTGATCAGAACAAGGGGCACGAGGATGCGGATCCGTACGTCGTCGCCCTGGCAGCCCTCGAGAGCGAAGGACAAATGAGGCTAATCGAGCCAGCCATCTATGTCGTACTGACTCAAGAGCACCGCCGCGTAGGCAAATCACGAATACCACACGCGGCAGCTGGCCTCGGCTTCGAGTGCATCGGTCCCACGCGCCTACTAGCTAACGAGGGGTGGGAATTCTGAACGCATCAACGAATCGTCAACCAATCGAGGCGCGCATCCATTTCGGCAATAAGCGCACTTCTGAGAAGAACCGAGTCAATTTGTTCGATCGCGGCCTCAGCCAGTAATAGAGCCGCTATCGTGAAGAAATCGTGTGGCGCACAGTCGGCGCGATCTTATTGTTCCTCTGCGGAGCATCCGGGATCCCATTTGGCGCTTGGGTGATTGCTGTGTCCAGGTTGCCCTCCTGGATGAAAGGCATTTGGAAGTGGCCGCTCGGAAACAACCTCACGCCCGAGGTCGCGAGCCTTCAGGGTTGGGCGAGCGCACTCGTCGGCGCTGGGTCGCTCGTCCTCTTGGTGCCGTTGCTCCTTCTACCAAGACGCGATGCCGTCTCCCGGGTTGGTGTGGTGGTCGCCATTCTGTTCGTACTCGTCGGCATGGGAGCCTACGTTCGAAGCATCGTGCATTCCTACCAAACTGACCCGAACCCGTCTGATCCCAGTTCGACGCTAGCAATGCCGGGCCAGACGAAGCTGGCCCTTGGTTTTGTTGCAGGACTTACAGCGGGAGCACTCCTTACGGCGGCAGTAATCGATGTACTTCCAGGGCCGTCAAACGACTCTAGCGGGACACCGGTCACGTCTCCAAACGACGGTCTGAAATGGACAGATGTCAAGGTCGGATCCGGAACACCGGCTACCGCTGGAAAGGTAGTGACGGTGCGCTACACGCTCTGGCTCGCCGACGGGACGCTTATCGGATCGAGTGAATACCAAGGCAGTCCGCTCACATTTGCCCTGGGCAAGGGGGTCGTAATCCAAGGCTTAGACCAAGGCGTGGTTGGGATGCGTGTTGGAGGCATCCGCTGGTTGACGATTCCACCCGCTCTCGCGTATGGCTCCGCCGGCGAGATCTCCCAGAGTGGGCCCGCTATACCTCCGAACTCCACCCTGGTTTTCGTGGTTGAACTTCTTGGGGTTGGTCCGTGAGCCATCGGAGCTCATGAAAGTCGGCTGCGCAGTCGACGCCTGACAGCGATTTGACAGCTACGGGGACGAACGACGGCGTACGTCGGCGAACGATCAACGGGGCTAAGAGGGGCAGTTTGTATTCGCGGCGAACGTCGGCGAACGTCCGCGGGCGCAAGAAACCCGGTCTGTAAAACCGCCGCGAAAGCTTTGGGGGTTCGACTCCCTCCCGGCCCACCACCCCGATTTTGAATTCAGAACCGCCGAAATCCTCTCTGTGAGATCGCCTTCAGGCTTGGAGGCGATGGCGAGCGTGACGTTGGGCTGCTTCCTGAAAAGCCGATGAAGCTCTTCACGATCTACTCGCCGCCGCAGCACCCTGCGAATCTGGTACAGGAATCAAAGTCGGCGGAGGTGCCGGCCATGACTAGCGGCGTACCCGGGTGCGCGCCTCTAGCCCGGCAGTTCTCCCAGGACTAACGGCACAGAGGTTCCAGAGCCGTCCGCTCGGGTGACCTTCACGCTGACGGACTGCCGAGGCTGGAGGCCTGACAGCACCGAGGCCAGGGTCTGCTGGTCGGGTATCGCCCGCGCGTCTATCGCCGTGATGGCGTCACCGGCTTTCAGTCCGGCGTTGTCCGCGGGTCCACCAGAGACCAATGAGTAGA
>Ga0209698_10005340_pt1 | contig 13922 bp, 6 predicted proteins | sample LitLauG_LLR_2012_FD_187203 | JGI IMG/M metagenome (GOLD analysis project Ga0209698, IMG submission 187203) | Freshwater sediment microbial communities from Pennsylvania, USA - Little Laurel Run_MetaG_LLR_2012 (SPAdes) (version 2) | ecosystem: Environmental > Aquatic > Freshwater > Creek >... | reverse complement strand
GCGTCCGTTCACATGCACCAGCACCGCGCCCTTAAAGAAGACTCGCTCTTCTCCGTCTTCTGGCGGCGCTGCCCACGCAGACCAATAGTTGGACGGGATTACGCTTCGGCCGTCTTGCGCGTCTCGACTGGCTTGTTCAAGAAGCCGTTCCAAAATCTGTTCGGACTCGCTACCCCGGCGCAAGGCTCCGGATCGGACGATCGCGCCCAGGCTGCGGGTGCCTGCTTCAAGGCGGGCTAGACCTCGCCACCCAGGAGCGTTCAGGGCAGAGTCGATCAAGCGCGTGGACGTCTTTCCCGAAACGCCCAAATCGTCCAATTTCCGCCGCACCGGCAGGGTGAATTTTTCCGACTCCGCCCATTCCCTCCAACCGTCGGCGGGAACCGGAAGGGTATGGATGTAGAGGCTGGAAACAAATTGCGCTTTGGGTCCCCATTGCCGGCCGACAGCGGGATCCATCACTTGCAGAAGGCCGCCGAGCTCCCGCCACGCGACGACGAAGTGAGTAACCTTGCTGGCGCGCAGAACGACCGCGATCGCGGGCAAGAGATTGGCTTCCCGAAACAACAGGAAGTCCGCCGGCACCATGATCTGTTCGGCATCCAGACCAAGCTGGCGCGCGACTTCTTCCATGGTGTCAATGGAAGTTCCATCTACGTCGGTTTGGCAGGCTTCCCGCAAGCGACCGTAACTGACGGGTATGTCGAATCCCTCAGCGAGACACTTCAAAGCCGCCGGGCCACAGTCCATGGCGGAAGTTTGTACGACTTCCGGAACGAGAATGCGTCTCCGGCCCAGATTCATTGGGCGGTCACCGTGCCCAGATTTGTGAAATTGTTTTTGGGGCCAGCCATCCAGCTTCCCGCTTTGCGCAGCACGAGATTGGCGGGCGAGAGAGTTTCGATCTCCACTTCAACCGAGCCGGGCAGCCCGTGCTGGAGGGGAATGCGAGAGCCAGAGTCAGAATCAAGCGCCATTTCCACGCGGATGCTGCCATCGCGAATCTCGCTGGCCACATTTGTGACGGTTGCGCCAACGCTTCCATACTCCGCCCAGGGAAAGCCTTCCAGCCGAAGACGTGCGTGCTGCCCGGCGCGAATGCGGCCCAAAGCGACCGGCGGATCAAAGTTCGCCACCACCCGCAGCTTTCCACTCGGGATGACCGCCGCCAGCTTGTCCCCTTCATGGACGACCGTTCCGACCCTCAAGGGCGCCACTTCGCCCAGCTTTCCGTCAATCGGAGCGCGTATCCACCGTCGACCCACCTCTTCTTCCAGCCGTTGTATGGTCACGCCCGCCGTGGCCTGGTCGCCGCGTAACTTGTTGAGTTCGCCCGTCAGTTGCTCGATACGCGCCTTTCTCTCGTTGGTTCGCGTGCGCTGCTCTCCTTCCAGGCGCACAACCGCATAGCGCAGGCTGTCGGCTGCCGCCCGCCGCTGCTGGGCGTTCGCCACGCTCCGATTCACATCCAGTTCTGCTACCACACCCGCGTTGTACATTTTGCGCAATCGTTCCGCCTCAGCCTCTGCAAACTTTGCCGCGGCTTCCGCTTCGTTGTCATGCGCACGCGCTTCGTCCAGGGCATCCTTTGACGCCTGCTGATCCTGCACCATTGCCTGCTCTTCTGAGGCAATCTGTTCTGCGCGGGAACGGATTTGCGGATTCGCGGCAGCCAGTTGTGACTTCTCTTCGTTAAGCTGAAACTGCTGCGTTCCGGAGTCGAGTTCCACCAGCACATCTCCTGCCTTTACTTCCTGGTCGAGCACCATATGAGTCGCCACGACACGGCCGACCACGATGGATTCAACCGGATGCGCCGCCCGATCCACTTCCAAATCAGCTTTGTTCGTGACCGCGTACACCGACACGTGCGCCAGAAAGAACCAGAGAATCCATCCTGTGAGCAACGAGGCTGCCAACGCGAGGCCGAGGTAAGAGCGCTGCGAATTGTCAGCCTCAAGAGAACGCACAGAGCGAAAAAAAGTGGATGCCATCCGATCAGAATCCTCGCCTTTCGGGGACCTTCGAAAGAAACTCAGAAACAGCGACGTGCTCTGCGACAGACAGTTCGCAGGTGCTGGGGAAGCCTTCCCGCGCCTCGCTTTGCAGCTTCCGATTACCGTTCCTCAGATACTCGTCTCGATGAGGATCGCCGCCATCGGTCATCGTCGCATTCCGTGAGCACGTTGTTGGTAGGCTATAGTACCCCACCCACTGCCGCTGTCAACGAATGCATTCCTTTGAGGTGATGTCGACCGCCTACGTGAGCGTCAAGCAGTAATCCGCGGTGTCAACCGGCAGTTTACGAACCCTTAAAACGGGGTAGTGCGGGCCGAAGCAATGGGGAAGTGCAAAGAGAGCGCACACGGCCCGACAGTGAAACTGCATCAGGCACTAATTCCAGCGTGCTAGTTGTGTGGAAGGCCGCATGTGCAATACGGGCGGCCTCCACGGCATCTGGCCGGTCAGTTACGACCTGGACTCTCTTGATGTCAAGGTGCCGGCACGGTAGCTCCGCAGTTCGCTACCAGTTGCGGCTCGGGCAACCGCATTTTTTTCTGGAAGGCAGCATAGCGCGGATCGCACTCCAGGCTCCTCAGAAGGGGGTCGCCCCGTATCCAGGTGAGCCCACCGTCGCGCAGGGCACGTGCCCGTTCCAGCCACTCGAACGCCTGATCGGCTTCGTCTCGGAAGGCTAATACCTCGGCAATCTGGAAAGAGTTGACCGAGTGGTATTTCGTGATTAACTCCGCCAAGGCTGCGTCCGACTCCTTCCTCTGGCCCAGGGCGTGATAGGCCAGTGCCAGCCCGTACAAGCGAAAGTTAAGGTCCGGCTCCCGCTCCATTTCGGCCAGGGCGTCCTGAGGACGCGACTGCGCCAGATAGACTTGCCCGAGCAAGACATGCACATACTGGCGTCCCGGTTCGAGTTCCAGCGCCTTCCTCAGGGCAGCCACGGCCTCCTCGTGGCGACCGGCGTAGTAGGCAGCCGCTCCGAGGTTGACATGTGTCTGCGTATTGAGCGGATCCAGTTCTGCTGCTAGACGGTTCAGCGCCGCCGCTTCTTTGCTGCGGCCCATGGCTATAGCCAACGTTCCAGCGCCATAAACAGCGGTGGCGTTTCCAGGCTCCAGGTCCAGCGCCCGCCGATAGGAAGCATCCGCCCCCGCCCAGTCCCAGTCGTAGACCATCTTGACCCACCCCATGGTCGAGTGCGCCTCTGCGAGGTTCGTATCCAGCACCAAAGCTTGCTCAACCGCCGCCCGCGCCTTCCGATAGTTTTCCTTCACAGGAAGGTAGGCCCAGTCCGCCTGACGGCTGCGGCCCTCGGCAAGTCCCACCCATGCCGGAGCATAGCCCGGATCCAGCTCGATAGCCTGCTCGTAGTAGTCGACGGCCTTCTCCAGGTTTTCTTTGCTGCTCCGCTGATAGAAGTACCGCCCCTGCAAATAGGCGTTATACGCTGCCTCGTTTGTCCCGCGCGAAGGAAACATCTTTTCTCCCAGGAGCTTGACTTTCAGCGATGCCGCTACCGAGTCCGCAATCTCTTCCTGCACCGCGAAGATATCGTTCAGTTCGCGATCGTAAGCCTCCGACCAGAGGTTGAAGCCGTCAGAGGTGTTGATCAGTTGCGCGGTGACACGGATGCGGCTGGCTTGCTTGCGGACGCTACCCTCCAGGATCGTGGCCGTGTTCAACTCACGTCCGATGTCTGCCAGCTTCGCGTTCTTGCCTTTGAACTGGAACGAGGAAGTGCGAGCCACCACACGCAGGCCCGGGGTCCTAGCCAGGCTGTTGAGCAGTTCCTCGGCTAAGCCGTCGGAAAAGTACTCCTGATTCTTGTCCGGACTCATGTCCACAAAGGGTAGAACAGCGACGGAAGGAGTGGCCTGCGCAGATTGTGTGATCTTGTCACCAGGGGGCCGCCTAATGAGGCGGGAGAAAACAACCAGGGACAGGGCCAGCGCCGCTACCAGCGACGACGCAATCACGATATTGCGAATCAGTACGCGTCGTGCCCGCGGCGCGACTCGAATCGTGGACAAACTCGAAACCAGTCGGCGCAGTTCCACCGCGATCTCATCTGCGGATTGGTAGCGCAGAGACTTGTCCTTTTCCATGCATTTCAGGATGATGGCTTCCAGTCCGGTCGAAAGCTTGTGATTGAGTTTCGACGGAGCAGCCACCGGCTGATGCAGGATCGAGTCGATGAGGGCCGGTCCGGAACCGAGGAAGGGACGGCGGCCAGTGACCATCTCGTAAAGTATGCAGCCTGAGGCCCAGATGTCAGTACGAGGGTCCAGTTTCTCGTTCAGCAATTGCTCGGGGGACATGTAGGGTACGGTGCCGGAGAGTGTTTGCGTCTCCGTCAGGCTGGCGGTGGGGTCCAGTGGCCCGCCACCGCACACTATCTTTGCCAGGCTGAAATCGAGAATCTTGAGGCGCGCCTCGGGCGTGACACGGATGTTCGCTGGCTTGAGGTCGCGATGAATCACACCGTGCTTGTGCGCCGCCGCGAGTCCCTCACATAGTTGTATGCCCAGGTCGACGATCTCTTTCTCGTTGAGCGGTCCGGGCACCAGCATCTCGTCCAGCGACAACCCAGGAATCAGCTCTTCGACCAGGAAGTCCGTCTCGTTTTCCGAACCAAAGTCGAGGACAGTGGCGACATTCGGGTGGTTGAGCCTGGATAGGGCGGCGGCCTCCTTGCGAAAGCGTCTGCGTGCTGCTTCGTCGGCAAGAGCACCGGAAAGAAGCACTTTTACTGCCACATCGCGGTCGAGAGCGCCTTCGTCATGGGCGCGATAGACCACACCCATCCCGCCGGCGCCAATCTGCTCCAGAAGGCGATAATGCGAAAGCGTGGCGTGCATAGCCGGTTCTCTCCAGGCGGCCCTTCCCCGATTCGCCTCCCATGTTGAGTAGACCGTAGTGCTGTTTGGAAGTTTCGGCAGTGATGGAGGTCACACGACCAACCGCATAGGCCGCACCTGTTGTCGTTATATCGCCATCTCTCTTATTGACCAGGAACCGGCTTCAACAACCCCAGGTCCTCGTTAGTGCAAGCGTCCTCACCAAACACCTCCCGCCCCGCCCGGTCGTAGGCACGGGCCGACTCTTCCGCCGTCTCAAACCTTCGTAAGTGCCGCTGCTTCCCATTCACCGTGATGTAAGCCCTCCACGGTCGCGGCTTGCCGTTCGGAAGAGGACTTAGGCTGACGCCCTTAAACCCCGACTGAGACCGTACCACGCACGGTTCTGCTGGTTGGGGGCGCGAGTGGTGAGCCGCAAATTGCAGCGACGGTTGTCGAGGCCGTCGCCGTCGCGGTGGTCAACAAGCTGTCCCCGCCCGGGCCTCCGTGATGAGGTCGTGCATATAGAGCTCAGCTTTGCCATCGGTGACGGTGACGGGGTACCACGTCCGGAGCACCTGTGGGAGAGCTAGGGAGCACACCTGACACAGCGACCTCTCCCGCGCTCCTCGCGTGTCGTGCAAATCACGCGGGCGCGATGTGGACAGGCGTGTGGACAGCAAGGGTAAGGGACACTGGAAAGTTGGTCGGGGCGCGCGGATTTGAACCGCGGACCCCCTGCGCCCAAGGCAGGTGCGCTACCAGGCTGCGCTACGCCCCGACATTATTGCTCTACCGATTCTAAACCACTTCCACGAACTTGCGGAATTCGACCCTCGCGGAAGCCTTTGTTCTTGCCGCTGTTGGAAGTGGACTGTGTCAGAACCGTGTCAGAACGTGCGAAAAACGTGTTCCTGTACACCACCGAATAGGCGCAACGACGGCTTGGGTTCGACCAAATGGTACTCCAGAGGTCTCTGGTGCCAGGCGACTCCGTGCGCGACCATAGCCTAGATTCGCAAGAAGATCTTCCGCCGGTACATCCAAAACAGAATCGTCCAGAAAATCAGGATTATGCCAAATCCGTAGGCCACGGGAAGCAGAGAAGGCGAAACGAGCGCCGCGATGACGCCTCCCAAATGGGTCTGCAAAGCCGTAAAGAAGAACTCTCCCATCGTCCAACTCATCACGTAGATTGCGATCGAATTCATTCCCACTACGATCAGTGGAAAAGCCCAACGCCGCCATCCTTTGAGGTCGATGAGGGCATAGAAACCCGCGAGCATCAGAATGACGAGCCCGCCGCTGTAGAGCGTGTACGAAGATGTCCAAACGCGTTTCACGATCGGGCAGATCCCGGCCCATTGGAACAGCAATCCAGCCAAGGCCAACCCGGCACCGGCAATCACCAGTCCTCGAAGTTTTTCGGGTTTTGATCGCGTGCTCTTCAACCATTCTCCTGTGACTAGACCAAGGATCATGGTCGCAAGCGTAGGAATAAAGCTCAGCGTCGACCAGCCACCTTCGTTGTAGACGAACGGCTCTTCGCGCGGAAAGAGATTCAGGAACCAGACATCGAACCGCCAGGAGAGATTGGAATTCTTGTTGAAGTGCGAGAGGAATCCGGTGTAGTTATGCTCCCATTGCGGCGGCACGCCCACGCGCGCGTAATCGAAGTTCGGACCCGGCGCAGGGTACAAGACGAACGCGCTCCAGAAAGCAATCAGGATTACGATCGCCACAATTACTTGCGTTCGTACTCGCGTGAAAGCTAACAGGAACAGGAAGACATACCCCAATCCAATCTGGGTCAGAGTGTCTTCGAACGTGAAATAGGTTTGTGGATGACGAATGGATCGCAACAGGATTCCAAGGAGAATCAGCAGGAATGCCCGCCACACGGCATGGCCGAACAATGGCCAGAAGGTTTGTCCCTTCGCAGTCCTGCTCGCGATGGAGAAGGGCATGGCTGCCCCGACCAGAAATGAGAATCCGGGTTGAATCAGGTCATGCAGCGAGCAACCCTGCCAGTCGACATGCTCGGTGTTGTAGGCGATGAATGCCCATATCGCGCTGTGAGGAAATGAGCGGGCCACCAGAGGCAGGCGTGTGGCCTCGTTGAGCATGAGCAGCATAATCGTTCCGCGGAAAGCATCGAGCGATCCCAGACGCTCGCGGATCCCAGACTTCTGCACAGGTTCTTGGACCGGCGCCGTTTCCTGCGGACTCTCGAGTTGCGTACTCTGCATAGAGACTCCTTGATGGATGCTCCACTGCCTTTCGGATCCCCGGAGAAGCAGGGGATCGTCACTTACCAGCAAAGATATCTGCCGCAGATCGCGTTTTCCAGTGGTCGCGGGTAAAATCCGGAAATTTCTGCGGAGCGCCGTTCGCCGCTACCGACGCCTGACTCAGCGGCGTCGGCGCACTCCAGGCTGCTGCGTCATACACATCGATATCGGGAGGCAGGCCTCGTTTCAGACAATCCATCAAGCGGAAATTCATGATGTAGTCCATTCCACCGTGGCCGCCTGTCTTGCGCGCCATCTCCCCATTGTTCTTCCACAGCGGGTGCTCGTACTTCTCCTTGAAAGCGTCCATCGTCTGCCATTCCTCGTCCTTCTGGCCGTCGATGAAGATTCGGGGAGGATAGTCCTCGAAGATGCCCTTGGTGCCCTGAATCATATTCAGCCGGCTGTAAGGCCGGGGGTTCACGACGTCATGTTGCAACAGGATCGTGCGGCCGTTGATGGTTTTGATGATGCTGGTGTTCATGTCCCCGCAAATGTATTTCTCGGAGCGCTTCGGATCACCCTCGGGGAAATGCCCCTTCACATACGCGCTTAAAGACGCCTCGATCGAACTCACCGAGACCATGTAGTCGAATCGATCGCCGCGATGAATGTCGAGGTAATGCGCCACCGGCCCGAGGCCATGCGTGGGATATAAATTGCCGTTGCGCTGCATGTGGGGAACTCGCCTCCACAAACCTTCGCCCTCGTTGGCGGTGACGATGCCTCGCAGGTCGTGAAGGTAGGCCCCTTCAGCGTGTGAAATCTCGCCAAACGCCCCATCGCGCACCATCTGCAGGACCATCATCTCGGATGATCCATAGCAGCAATTCTCGAGAATCATGCAATGTTTGCGAGTGGCTTCGGACGTGTTCACCAGATCCCAGCATTCCTGCAACGTCGTGGCTGCTGGAACCTCAACTGCGGCATGCTTGCCGCTTTTCATCGCGTCAACAGCCATCGGCACATGCCAGTTCCATGGAGTGGCAATGTAAACGATGTCGAGATCGAGCTGATTCAGATTCTTGAAATCCAAGTCTCCTTTGCTGAAGCCGGCGGGCTTGGGTTGGCCTGCATCGGTCACCATCTTCTGTGCGTGTTCGACTTTTTCAGGCACCACGTCGCAGATTGCTTTCACGTCGACGCCGTCCACCGCGAGCAGATCACGGAGCAGACTCGTGCCGCGTCCTCCGACACCGATGATCCCTAACCGAACCCGTTCCCGTGGTTCGAACGGAACGCCGATCATCGTGGCAGCCGAAGTTTTGGAAGTCGCGGCAAACAGGGGCGAATTCGCAATTTCGTTGGCAATCACAACGCCCGCGCCGGCGGTGGCAGTCCTTACAACGAATTCGCGCCGTGAGATATTTCCGGATTTCTTTTCCAAGGCTAGCCCTCCGTCTGATCCGAACCGGTGTGTAAAAAGATGATGAGGTGACGCTCGCTCTACTTCGCATTCTCCTGCGATAGGGATACAACCTGTTTTGGCACGTCGTAGCCTTCAATGCGCAGCGATGGTTTATGCCCCGCAAGCAGCGCGGAATCGAATGTCGCATCAATACTGCGCGTTTCGCGGGGAAAGATCGTTATGTAATTGTCGTCATAGCGGATTGGGAGAATTTCGTTTCCATCCGGATCCGCGGTGATTTCAGCCCTCACGAAAAACGCAAGGTGATCCGACTTGTTCGCAAGGTGCACTTGCGCGTGTGTCGTTCCATTCGCCTCGGCATAGGTTCCCGAGGCAGCCACTTTAGCGCCAGGCATCGAGTTGAGTGCCGACATGTCGCCCAGTTGCGCCCACTTCGTTTGGAATTGGCTGTCGTTGCTGGCGGGGCCAAGGTCGTCAGCAATCGTCGATGCCCAGTACACATTTTCCGCCAACGCATGGCCGGAAGCGTCTGTCATTTGAGCGCGTACAAAGTAGACCGGGCTCAACCCGGGGACTTTTTCCACCGTCAGGGCGTCGGTCGACGAATGGGCAGGCACCGTGACGTTTCTTGCTTCCGCCACATGCTTCTGAGTTCCGTCGAGATTGTAGAAGCGAACCGTGATATTCACATGGTCCAGCGGATCCTGCTTCTCATTTACGGCGAATACATGCGCCTTCGATCCGTCTCCGGTGGCGTAGTAGTCCCAGACAACGTTGACCGGTTGGAGCCCCTTCTTCGCGCCGAAGTATCCGCCCCCTTGCTTGAAGTAGTAATCAAAGAGATGTCCGAAGAACGATGGCCAATGATTGTTCAGCATCCAGTTAATCGTCATCTTCCGAGTGGACCAATGCGTGGAATAGGATTCGTACTTGGCGCGCGCATCCTCGTAAGCCGCCAACTGCGCCTTTCGCGCGAAATCTTCAACGCCGATCGAAGGTCCATATCGTGTCTCGAGCACATGGCGCGTGTTGGCTAATGTGGCGTTGCCTTCATTTGCACCTGCATGGAAATACCACTCGTCGTTGATTGGCCAAAGTTTGCCGGCTGGGATGAACTTCTTCAGGCTCTCAAGCGGGGGGATTACCTCGTTGTCTCCTTCTTCCGCCGATGATCCCCGCGCCGGGCCGTATTTTTCGCTGAACCAGTAATTCGGTGGATGCCAGACATATGGACCGGCCATGTGAATTCCGCTCCAGGTGCGGTTTACGTGAGATACAGTGTCGACGATGGCATTTTGCCAATGCAGTTCACGCTCAATGCTGTGGTAGTCGTTCAAGACAGGATCGGGCGGTAACCCGTCGCTGCCATTCGCCCACATGACCACGGCCGCATGCGAACGCAATTCGCGCAGCCGGGCACGCAAACTCGCGCGGGCCACCCATTGGTCCTCGGCGCTCCACGCATTCCACATCTCCCATTGCCCGCAGCACATCCACCCCAGCATGATGGGCATGCCCTCGCGATCGGCGCGGTCGATCATCGTGTCGTCGGCGATCTTCAACTCCCAACGCAGCAGGTTCAATCCGAGATCTTTCGAATACTGCATCACGGCCGCATCGCGCTGCGGATCGTTCTTGAAGAGCAGATCGGGCGTATACGCGGCTCCGCGAATCAGATAATCCTTGCCATTTACCTGGAGATAGAAGTTGCCCCCGGTGCCGATTTCTGGAAAGCTCGTATCAGAATCACGTTTCTGAGTAATTTTGCGAATTCCAAAATCGATATCCTGAGAATCCGAGACCTGATCATCGACCGCGAACTGCATCCGGAGGTGATACAGGTTGGGGGCGCCCCAAATGTAGGGCCACCACAGATCGGGATCATGGACCATCAAACCGGAATATGTTTCTGGTGAGAAAGATATCTCTTTGGTTTCGTTCCGAAAGAGAGAGACTGGCTGCTGAAACTGAATTGTTGGCTTACCCGGCCGCGAGATTTCCCCGGTCAGGACTCCTGTCACCGCTTTCGAACTGTGATTGCTCACATCGCAGTACACGGTCAACGAAGCTGGACTGGTTGCGGGTAGTGGCAGATCGGTCGCCACATAAGGATTCCGAATCGTGACGGGACCGCTCACCCCAAGATAGACGCGCTTCCAGATGCCGGCATTTCGGTCGAGGGGAAATGAAAAGCCAATGCCAGTCTTGGAATCGTGTACGCCGATATATTTCCAATTGAGCCAATCGAGCCACGTGTCCCCTAACTCGACCGTGCCCTCGCTCGCAGCCGGTGATGAAAAAAGGTGCGGGATCGCCTGCTCAGGCGTGATCTTCACCGCTAAGACATTGCTTTCGCCGGGATGAACCAGCTTCGAGACATCAAACTCAAAGCTGTTGTACATGCCGACGACCTGGTTGTTTTCGGCCACCTTCTTGCCATTCAGCCAGATCTCGGCACGGTAGTTGATACCCTTGAAGATGAGCGAGTACACGTCGTGTCCCGCAGGGACGTTGAAGGTCGTTCGATACCACCAATCCTTTTTCCAAAGGTCTCCGGGTGTGGCCAGATTCATCCCGTAATAGAGGTCTTTGTAGACGCCGTCCTCCTGCAAAGTCTCGAGGACGGTTGCAGGCATGTGCCGCACTTCGTACCACTGGGATGTGTCAAATTCGGGTGATGAAACGGCCGAATCCGCAGCAGTAACTTTGTCCGCCGAAATGAGACGCCAGCCCTGAGCGAGTTCGATCAAGCTCGAAGAAACGTTGCCGTTACCGGTGGGTACTTGCGCGCCTGATTCCGCCGCCGCTGCCGCATGCATAGTGCAGCCAAAGGAAACGATCGCAAGTACCTGCAGACATACTCCAACCACGTACACGACGCCTTTGCGGACCACCACAACGGGCAATCTCGACATAACCCCTCACCAACTCGAATTGTGGTCTGTCCAAAGCAACCCGCACTAGAACGAAAGCTTCAGCGCGAACTGTATCTGCCGAGGCGCGCGTGCCGCGGTCAGGAGTCCAAACTGACTTGCACCCAGAATAGTGGAGTTGTTGCTCTGCTGCGGTCCCGACTTAGATAGCAGGAAGTTCGTGTGGTTGGGGAGATTAAAGAACTCGGTGCGGAATTCGAGATGGGCACGCTCCCCGACGCTGAAAAGTTTGAAAACGGAGAAATCCCAGATCTGAAAGCCGGGCCCCAGGATCGAGTTCCGGCCTGCGTTGCCGAACACTCCGAACGCCGGATTCACAAAGGCGCAAGTGTTGAAGAACGTTCCCGGCAGGCAGTGCTTGCCGTTGGGGTTGGCTACGACATCGGGCAACTGGCCCTCGAAGCCGTCCGAGTTGGAGTTATTGTTAGAGTCCGTGGGTGTGAACCAGTTGCCAGAGGACACACTCGTGATGCCCGCGACCTGCCAGCCTCCGACGACTTGCTGCAAGGCTCCGCTGGAATCGCCGAGCAGCAGCTTTCCCTTTCCGAAGGGCAATTCGTACAAGTAACTCGCGGTGAAGCGGTGGCGCACATCGAACGAGGCATTACCCGCTTCCAACTCCGGATGCTTGAACCAACGGAAGCCGTCGTTGTTCTGCGATCCCAGATTGGCATTGGAAGCGTTGTCTTCCGCGTGCGAGTATGTGTAAGTCACGAGCAGCGAAAAGCCTTTACTAAAGTGCCGTTCCAGGCGGCTTTGCAGCGAATTGTATTTTGACCATCCATCGGACCGGAACAAGTTGATGGCTGTATCAATGAGGGGCACGGGCCTCCGGGGAGCGAAGGGAATAGCGGGGTCAGTCGTAGGGTCAGCCTGATTCCCGTTATAGAAGGTGAAAAGCCGATTGCCCTTCGAACCGGCATAAGTAACCTGCAGCACCGTATCCTTTCCGAGTTGACGTTCCAGCCCGAAGTGCCACTGCTGCATGTAAGGTGTAATCAGCTTGGGATCAATCGTAAATAGTGTTGGAGTGTTGGGGTCGACCAAGGCGCTCGCGGGGAACCCGACGGAAATCCCCGCTGACCCGGGTATGCCGCCTGTCGCATTGCTGAGGCCAGGCACCGCACAATCCAAGCCTTGACCATTGAGAGCGGGGTTGGCCGAGGGCAGACTGCAGGGTGCACTAAAAGACTGCGTGATAAAAAACGGTGGGTTGAATCCTGGGCTTGGGTTGGAGTAGGGGCCATTCTCCTGTCCGCCATAGAAAATGCCGTAGCCGCCGCGCAGCACGGTGCTGGGCAGCACTTGGTAAGCGAAACCGATACGCGGTGCGAAATTATGCGGCGCGACTGGAATCAGTCCGCGACTGCCGGTCGGTGAAACTGTGATCTGCGAGGCGAGTGTAGGCGTCAACTGCAGGGTCTGGCCTTTCGGCACAATGATGGTCGGATGGGAGGGGTCCTGCAGGTCGAAGGTTCCCTGCTCGTCATGCCGTTCCTTGACAGTCGTAAACAGCTCGTAGCGAAGGCCGAGATTCAGCGTCAGCTTGGGGGTCAGCTTCCAGTCATCCTGCCCGTAGAAAGAATAGAGTGGCCGGAAATAGTCCACGTTGTGGAGGTTGACGATCGATCCACCATCAGCCAAGCCGACAAGAAAAGAGGCGAAACCAGAGCCACCGGTGCTTGGATTCGCAGGATTATCTGTCAGCCCCGGGCCGAAACTCTCCTGGCCGCGGGAAGCAGAAGGCTGAAAGATGGTGAATTCTTCGCGGCGAATTTCAGTGCCGAACTTTAGCGTGTGGCGGTCCTTGACCCAAGTCAGGTTATCGGAAAGCACGTAGGTATTCTGGATCTCAACGGACGGTAAAAATGTTGGGCTGCCCAGCGTAGGCGCGCTTCCATCGCCGAAGGTCAATTGTGGCAACCCCCCGTTGATGGGAGTGAACGGTACACCAGGGAACTGAAGCTGGCTCGAGACGTCAGTGTTGTAATTCAACTGATAGCGGTGAGAGTTGATGCGGTTATAGCCCAAACGGAATTCGTTGATCAGCGACGACCGGAAAAAATGGATTTCACTCAACGCCAAACTGCGGTACGAGTTGTCTTCAATCCCGCTGAAAAATCCGCCACCGTCGAGCACGTTGCCTTGAAATGGGGAAGGTATGAGCCGCGGCTCATTTTCGAAACTGAAGCGGTAAAAGGAGGAGTCTTTGTCAGAGAACTTGTGGTCAATTCGCACGTCCACATTCGCCCGATGCGTCGTCTCGACTGGATTCGCAATGTAGTTGTAAGCCGGATTGCCACTGACGTTCGCAGGAGGAAGTAAGGCGGTGAGGCGCGCCGCCAGCGGGTCGATCTTGTTGTTGCCCGTGCTCGACGGAATAACATTGGTGGGCAAGCCGCCGCTCGTATATCCACCGATGGGAACACCACAAAAGACAGGATTCTGCGCCGTGCCCAGATTCTGCGTCAGGCGG
>Ga0209698_10005339_pt1 | contig 13922 bp, 14 predicted proteins | sample LitLauG_LLR_2012_FD_187203 | JGI IMG/M metagenome (GOLD analysis project Ga0209698, IMG submission 187203) | Freshwater sediment microbial communities from Pennsylvania, USA - Little Laurel Run_MetaG_LLR_2012 (SPAdes) (version 2) | ecosystem: Environmental > Aquatic > Freshwater > Creek >... | reverse complement strand
CGGCTGGGCCGCGGACTGCCGCCGCATGCCATCCACGGAGGGTTGTGCCGTAATCCATTCCATGCTGGCGTTTGGTCTCGAAACGACGATCCACCAGAATCCGCGGTATTTCCCGTCTCGCCACAAGGGTTTCTGGCGCAGAATGGTGCACGCGGCGGCGGCGCAACTAAGTTCCCAACCGGCGCCGCAGTCGTGCGTCTAAGGGAACGGGAGCGAACTATGAACAGGATTCTGATTCTGGCGATATGCCTGGCGCCGGCGGCGCTGCCGCAGGAAAAGACGATGACCTGCGACGAAGACAACCGCTGGAACGACCGCGGGCACTACTGCGAAATACGCGAAGTCACGGTGCCGGCCGGCGGACAACTCGACGTGGACGGCGGTGTAAATGGCGGGATTTCCATCAAGGGCGGCAACCGCAGCGACATCCTGGTGCGCAGCAAGGTGCAGGCTTATCAGGACGACGAAGCGGACTCACGGCGGGTGGCAGCCGGGATCCGCGTGGAGACTGCCGGCGGACGCGTGCGCGCAACCGGTCCTACGTCGGAGAAGCACGGCTGGGGCGTCAGCTATGAGATTTTCGTGCCACAGAAGACCGACCTGGCGCTGCGCACCCACAATGGCGGTATCAGCATCACGGGCGTCCAGGGCCATTTGCAGTTTGAGGCGGTGAACGGCGGCGTGTCGTTGAAGCAGTTGGCGGGTTCCGTGGAAGGCCACACCACCAACGGCGGATTGCACCTGGAACTGGCCTCGGACCACTGGGATGGCGATCGCTGCGATGTGTCCACCACGAACGGCGGCGTGACCATTCGGGTTCCTTCCAGCTACTCCGCGCACCTGGAAACGGGCACGGTTAACGGAGGTGTCAGCATTGATTTCCCCGTGACGGTGCAAGGCGAGATCAACCGGCATCTTGCCGTGGATTTGGGCTCCGGCGGGAGGCTGGTGCGAGCCACCACGACCAATGGCGGCGTGAGAGTCGAGCGCATCTAGGGAGGGGGTTGTCAGCGATCGCGCCTTGCTATACTCGCGGGAATGAAATTCGCGAAGCTCGTATTCTGGGGCGCCAGCGCGTTTGGTGTATTGGCGCTCGCGCCGCTATATTTCATGTTCGACTTGGTTGGGCGCATGGATCCGCCGCCCATTACGCATCCGCAATTCTACTTCGGCTTTGTCGGCGTAGCGCTGGTCTGGCAATTCGTCTACTTCACGATCGCGACGGACCCGACGCGGTTCCGGCCAATGATAATACTCTCTGCGCTTGCGAAAGGCAGCTACGTGGGAGCCTTGCTGGTGCTCTATCTGCAAGGCCGAATTTCGCCGGTACAGGCGGCGACTGGCGTCCCGGATGCGCTGCTGGGCGGGCTGTTCGTAGCGGCATTTTTGAAAACACGAGGAGCAGCCCGCTACGTCGGGTTCACAACTTGATCGGGCGTGGCGCCATCCTGGGCGTCGCTGTAGATCGTCTGGCTCAACGGACACCACAACTGCATGGATGGCCTGGGCTGTGATGGACGATACCTGGCCCGCGTGCATGGTGACGTGGCCGGTTGGCGCGATGCCGCGCAAAACGCGGCGGGGCTGAGCCGTGGGCTGTCCGCCTGCTCGTCAAATGCCTGCGCACGGCTGGGAACATCATGGCGGGCCCGCGGCGGCTCAACCGGCCTCGGGCCGGTTCTTCCTTATGTAGCCCCCCGGTATCAGTAAGGTGAGCGCATCGGGTACGATCTCCACGCTCGCCGGAATGTGTCCCGCATATTCGCCGTCCACCTGAATGTAGACGCGGCGGTCAGTCGTGCCGGGCATGCAAACGCTGCCAGACCGGATCAACGAAATTCCCGGCACGCCCGCCAGCTTGCGCACCGCCACCCGCGCCAGGTACGTCAGAAAGCGAAACGAACTGCGCCCTTCGAACAGCACCACTTCGAACCGGTCGTCGAGCAAGCTGGTGCTTTGCGCGATTTCGAGATCGCCGCCATAATTGCGCACTTTGCTGATCAGCGCGAAGGCGCAATTCACGCGGCGGCCCTCCACCAGCACCTCGAACTCATCCAGGTCGCGCCCCAGCAGGCTGAAGCCGCCGATCCAATAGGCCAGCTTTCCAAAGCGCGCTTTCAGCGGCATGCTGAGGCTATAGACGATCCGGGCGTCCAGTCCGATGCCCGCCATCAGGAGGAACAAGCGGGTGCGCTCGGAGCCGTTCACGCACTGCAGCCGTCCCATGGATATGCGCGTGGGGACGCATTCGGGGAGACTCGCGGCGGCGCGTTCGATGCTCGAACCCAGCCCCATCTCGTTGGCCAGGACGTTGGCCGTACCGGCGGGCAGAATGCCCAGCGGCACGTCGGAAAAGGCCACGCCTTCGGCAATCTCGTTGATGGTACCGTCGCCTCCCGCGGCCAGGATCAGCTCGGCTCCGTCGGCGATGCTGCGGCGCGCGATCGCCCCCGCCGTGCCGGGTCCCTGCGTCGGAACCAGCCAAGTGTCGTGCCCCGCTTCGCGCAGAATTTCGGCGGCGTTAGACAGGCGCTTCAGTCCCTTGTTGCCCATCTTGCCTGCAAAAGGATTGTAGATAACGATGGTCTTGCGTGCGGCGGTTATGGCTTCGCTCCAGACATCTCAGTTTAAACTATAGTGAAAGGCCTCATGCCGGAAGATGTTGCCGCTCAGATCGAGAAGCTGCGTGAAACGCTGCGCCATCACGAGCGCCTGTACTATGTGCTGGACCAGCCCGAAATCGGCGACGCCGAATATGACGCACTGATGCGGGAATTGCGCGATCTGGAGTCGCGCCATCCCGAGCTGCTGACGCCCGATTCGCCGACCCAGCGCGTGGGCGGCAAACCCCGCGAAGGCTTCGTCAAGGTCGCGCATAGCGCGCCGATGTTGAGCCTCGACAACGCTCTGGATGAAGGCGAGCTGCGCGATTTCGACCGCCGGGTACGCGAGCTGCTGCGTGGCGCCGAGTTCCAATATGTTACCGAGCTAAAGCTGGATGGCCTTTCCATGGCCGCGCACTATCGCGATGGGCAATTCGTCCAGGCGATCACCCGCGGCGATGGCGCGGTGGGCGAGGACGTCACGGAGAATGCGCGCACCATCCGCTCTCTGCCGTTGCGCGTCAAGTCCAAGCTGGCGCAGTTCGAAGCGCGCGGCGAAACCGTAATGAACCGGCGCGCCTTCGAGCGGCTGAACGCCGAACGCGACGAACGCAGCCTATCGCGCTTCGCCAATCCGCGCAACGCCGCCGCCGGATCGCTGCGCGTGCTGGAGCCGTCCATCACCGCGTCGCGCCGCCTGGATTACTACACCTACTTTCTGCAAGTGGACGGCGCGCCGGCCTACCCGCGCCACTGGGAATCGCTCGAGGAACTGGCGCGCATGGGCTTCAAGGTGAACGCCAACCGCAAGCTCTGCCGGGACGTGGAAGAAGTGCTGCGGTTCTGTGCGGAATGGGAAGCCAAGCGCGAGCAGTTGCCCTACGAGATCGATGGCGTGGTGGTCAAGGTGGATTCCATCGCGCAGCAGCAGCAGCTTGGATACACCGCCAAAGCGCCGCGCTGGGCGATCGCATACAAATATCCCGCGCGGCAGGCGCTTACCAGCGTGGAGAAGATCGAGGTGCAGGTGGGCCGCACCGGCGCCCTCACGCCTGTGGCGCACCTCAAACCAGTGGAGGTCAGCGGCGTGACTGTTTCGCGCGCCACGCTGCATAACGAAAACGAAATCGAGCGGCTGGGCTTGGAAATCGGCGACACTGTGGTGATCGAACGCAGTGGGGATGTGATTCCCAAGGTGGTGCGGGTGCAGTCGCAAGGCTCCTACCGGAAGCCCTTCCGCATGCCGGAGACATGTCCAGTGTGCGGCGGCAAAATCGTGCGGGAAGAAGGCGAAGCGGCATCCCGCTGCATCAACACCAACTGCCCGGCGCGCTTGAAGGAGTCCATCCTGCATTTCGCGGCGCGCGGGGTGATGAATATCGACGGCATGGGCGATGTGCTGGTGGATCAGTTGGTGGATCGCGGCCTGGTACACAGTGTGGCGGATATCTACGGCCTGACGCTGGCGCAATTGGTTTCGCTCGAGCGCATGGCCGCCAAATCCGCGGGCAACGTGATCCGCAATATCGAGAACTCCAAGCATAGCCCGCTGCCGCGCATTCTCACGGCGCTCGGCATCCGGTTCGTGGGCGAGCGCACGGCGGTGTTCCTGGCGGAAGCATTCGGCAGCCTGGACCGGATCGCACAGGCCCGGGTGGACGAACTGCAGCGCGCCGAGGAAGTCGGGCCGAAGGTCGCCGAAAGCGTCTACCAGTTCTTCCACGAGCCGCGCAACCAGGAACTGGTCGAGCGCCTGCGCGCGGCCGGGCTGAAGTTTGAATACGAGGTCAAGCGCAAAAAAGGCGGGCCGCTTGACGGGTTGACGTTCGTGCTGACCGGCGCGCTGCCGAACCTGAGCCGCGACGAGGCCACCCGCGTGATCGAGTCGGCGGGCGGCAAGGTGAGCGGCTCCGTCAGCCGGAAGACCAGCTATGTAGTGGCGGGCGAGGAGGCCGGCTCGAAACTGGACAAGGCCCGTAGCTTGGGCGTCGAGGTAATCGACGAGCGGCGGCTTTTGGAGATGGCGGGCAAGGAGCGGGATTCGGGGTGAGCTGCCTTTCAGCCTGGTGGACAGGCTTCAACCTCTGACTGGAGTTCTACATTCGGTGCACCGAGAGTGAGGGGCTTGTTGGACACACAACCGCCAGCCACGCCGAGCGCCGCTCGCCTCACAGCGGATGGTTGGTCAGCACCACCTTGCCGCCACCAGCCGCCACAGGCGCCAGGGCCGCCTTCCCCACCAGCTTTTCAAACCGCGGCACCGCTGACTCGCTGGCCACCACATAACACCGATCCGCGCCCAGCCACATGTTCTTCCATTGCGCGTCGTCGATGAACACGTCGGGCGCGCACGGCGCCTGCGATCTATAAACCACCGCCCATTCAGCACATGCAAGATAGGGGATCCCCTGTATAGCCGGATAAACGAAGTGTACCCCTTCCAGAGGGCCGCCAAGAGGAGTAGATTGTCGGATATGGAATTCCTGGACTTCGTGCAAATCATAATTGGAGGGTTCCTGCTAGGGTTCGTTGTCACCCTCTCCTTCTACTACCACCCGCTTGATCGGCTACGGCGCGGATTGTACAACGCTCGAATCGACCACCTTAGGAGCGAATTGAGGCGTCCTCGCGGTGACGGTGGGCGCTATTTGAGGATGACGGCACTTAAGCTCGGCCCATCCGCGGTCCCGTTGATAACAGAACATTTGGAGTCGCGGCGCGACCGTTACTACCTCGCCGGCCGCGACCTTGATGTGGATGTCCTTTTGGACATCGTCGGGCTCGACGCGGTGGCTGACCTAGTTTCTCAAATGAACAACTCTTGTCCTATAATCATTGATGGCCTTGTGCGGCGATTTGGAGGCGCCGCAATCCCGGCTCTGCATCGCCTCTATACCGATCGGCGACCAGACGTCAGGAAGTGCGTGGTGTTGGGGCTTGATCAGGTTGGCGACGAAGGGGGCGTCGCGTGCCTGATCGAGGCCGCCCGCGATTCGGACGCGCACGTCCGGCTAGAAGCAGTTGCCGGTCTCGCTCGCAAACTCGCAAGGGCACCGGCTTTCGTGGAGTCCGCGCTTATCGTCTTTGCGGAGAATTTGCAGCACGAAAACCCCATGGTGCGTGCAAAAGCAATCTCGGGTATTAGTCAGGTCCAAAAGATAGCTCCGGCATCGATTCGCAGTGCGATCCCGCTCCTCTCAAACCTGCTGAATGATCCTACGGCACCCACTCGGCGCGAAACGGCCGCCGTGCTAGCGGAAGTTGGCGAGCCGGCATTGGATGAACTAATCATGGCGTGCCGCAATGATGACGCGGAGGTAGGACGGGTGGCGCTTAACGGAATCGCGAGAATCGGCATGCCTGCCAGAGGCGCGTTTCCCGTCGTTTTGGAGGACCTGACTCACGACTCAGCTGCGTTGCGAAGTGCGTCTGTTGATGTGCTTAGAGCTATTGGTGCTATGGATGACCCTATTGTGATTGACACTGCGATTGACAGGCTTGATAATGAGACCGATTTCAACGTTGCAGAAAAGCTTGCTGTGGCCTTAACCGGCGTTCAGCGAGCAACCGAGGCAATAGAGAAGTGCAGGCAACGCAGAGCATCACACGAGCGCGAACAAGCTGAGCGCGAGCAAGCTGAACGCGGGATCGAAGCCGGCGAGGGCGGCGGCAGTAGGGACGACTCGGAACGCACTGATCCGTGTCATCTTGGGCCGGAGCACCATTATGAAGGAATAATGGGCGGTTATTGACTTCGAGGGGCGCGCCTGATCCGTCCCGGCCCTGGGGGATCAGAACGGGGGCGCGGGTGGTACCAGTCTGGGTGGCGTTCAAGGGCCTCAAAGTCGGAACAACAACCTCCAGCACCACGATGGAGGCTGCACCTCTCCCTACATCGGCCGATTACTCAGCACCACCTTCCCCCCACTCGCCGCCACCACGTTCAGCTTCTCTTTGCCCACCAGGTGCTCGAACCGTGGCACGGCGTAATCGCTGGCCACCACGTAACACCGCTCCGCCCCCAGCCACATAGCCTTCCATTGCGCGTCGTCGATGAACACGTTGGGCGCGCCGGGCGCATACGACCCGTACACGAGGTTGTTGAATCGGCCATTCAGCAGCAGCACCGAACGGTTCGTGTAGAAGATGACTGAGGAGAAGTCGTAGTAGTGATGGTCCACAATCAGCGTCCCTTTAGGAGACCGTAGCAGCGCCTCGGCGAGTGGCCGCGACGACAGGTAGGGGTCGAAGACCACCATAGCCAACCGGGCGGCGTGGAAGAACAGCACCATCATCAACGCCGCGGCCAGGAAGCCCCGCCGGCCGCTCGCGCGCAGGGTCCCCAGCGCCCCCGCTAAGAAAGCGATGGCGGCCAGCACGAGCGGCAGGCGCAAATAGGCGAACGATGCCAGCGTCAGGTCTTCCATATGGCTGAGTGCCAGCGAGTAAGTGCCGGGACGCTGCGAAAGCGCCGTCGAGATATCGCCAGGCGCGGTAACATTCCGCACCAGAACTAAGATCACGATGAGCACCACGGCGCCGCATCCGGCGACTACCGAGATCGCGCGCGTGCCGCGCCGGACCCAGGCGCTTTCCGCCGCCATCGCCGAACCTAGCAGCAGAGCCAGCGCTGGATAGCACGGCATCGTGTAGTATTCCTGCGTCGTCGAGAACGTGAAGAAGACCAGCATGAACCCGGTCCAGCAAAGCGCCAGCAGACGCGTGCGCCCCGCGCGGTCGGCCGGCTTAAACGAGAGCTTCGCCACCGCCGGAAAATAGACGCTCCAGGGAAACAGCCACAGCAGGTGGAAGAGCCAAAAGTACACGCGCGGCACCGTGTTGTAATCGCGCGGATAACGCAGGTTCAGGAACCGGAGCACCTGCTCGTTCATGAAATAGAACCACAGAAATCCGTGATACTCGCCGGGCACGCTGCGGAAGCTGAATGAGAAATACGGCGGGTTGCGCAGCGTGGCGAGCACATGCCACGGCGCGGCAATCAGCAGGACGATTAGCAATCCGCTGAACGGCCGCAGCCGTTTCCACGTCCTCGTGGAGAACAGTTGATGCGTTAGGAAGAGGTAGATCGCCCCCGCGGCTACTGGAAAGAGCACCGCCACCGTGCTCTTCAGCAGCAGGCCCACGCCCAGGCTGGCGGCCAGAACGAAAGCCCAGAAGCGCGGATGCGGCTCTTCCTCATCGAGCGCCCGCAGGAACGCCCACATTGCCAGCGCAATGGTCAGCGTCAGCATCACGTCGGGAATCAGGACGCGCGTGAAGAGAAACAGTCCGATGCAAGTGGCCACGATCAGGCCCGCGTAGAGGCCGGCGCGGCGTCCAAAGGCCCACACCCCGAACGCGGCGGTGAGCCAGCACAACCCCATCGCGGACAGCGCCACCGGAATACGCGCTGCCCAGTCGTGCACGCCGAAGAGCTCGTAAGCGACCGCGATTGTCCAGTAAATTAGCGGCGATTTTTCCAGGTACGCGACGCCATCCAGGCGCGCCGTCACCCAATCGCCGGAGGTGAGCATGTTGCGTGCGATCTGCGCCTGCACGGCATCCACATCGTCCATCAGCGATGGAGGGGAAACCATGCAGCCCAGATACACGGCGCCGGCGAATAGCAGGACTGCTAGATAGAGGTAGAGATGCCGGCGGGCTGATGGTTGAGCGCGGTTGCCGGCGTGGTTTGTATTTGCCATCTCCTCATCCACAAGAACAGGACCATCAGACCCCACAGATGATACCCGAGATTTGCGCGGCGTTCGAGGTGCTGGCGCATGCAGGCTTCGATGCCGGCGGGCCGGAACACCTCGGCGTGCTCGGATGCGCCGGCCGAGAGCGTGTCCCGCATCAACTCTCGCAGAGGACCACGCAGCCAGTGGTGCGCGGGGATATCGAACCCGACTTTCTTCCGGCGCAGGATCGCCGGCGGCAGCTTGCCCTTCATCAGATCTTTCAAGATTACTTTTTGCCGCGAGCCGCGGATCTTGAAATGCGGCGGAAGGGTAGCCGCGAATTCCACGATGCGGTGATCCAGGAACGGCGGCCGCACTTCGATCGAATGCGCCATGCTCATGCGGTCGACCTTCATCAGAATGTCATCCGCCAGGTAGTAGCGTTGATCGAACCGCTGCTCGTACCAAAGACACGCCGCCGGATCCTCGCCCGCCTGCGACAGCTCTTCCAGGATCGCGGCCAGCGCGCCTGGGTTTGGGGCGCGCACCAGCGCCCGCTTCTCCGCATCCGAGAACGTGCCGTTCCAATACACGTGCGCGCGCGCAGGCTCCATCCGGCAACCTTCCAGAAAGCGCTTCAGCATGTATTCGAAGCTGATCTTGTCGTCGGAGACCGGCCATCGCCGCGCGGCTTTGAGCGCGAGCCCCAAAACACCCGCGGGCAATCGCCGCATCAGGCGGGCATATCTATTGGCCCGGTAAGTCAGATATCCGCCAAACAGTTCGTCGGCGCCCTCGCCGCTGAGCGCCACGGTCACATTCTGCCTGGTCATCTTGGACAGATACCAAACCGGCAACGCGCCGGCGTCCGCGTTCGGTTCATCGAAGTAATGCGCGAATCCTTCGATAGCGTCCGCCAGGCCCACCTCGGGGTTCACGTCGAATTCCTGGTGGTCGGTGCCATACTGCGTGGCCGCTGCGCGGATATAAGCGGTCTCATCGAAACTGCGCCCGCGGAAGGAAATCGAAAACGTCTTCAGCCGGTTGCTGGATGCGGTCGCGGCGTAGTGCAGCACGGTGGAGGAATCGATACCTCCGCTGAGCCAGACACCTAGCGGCACATCCGAGAGCAGATGTTCGCTCACCGATTTCCGCAGAAGCGAATCCAGTTCCTCTTCGGCGGCTGCCTGGTTCCAATCGCGCTGCGGCCCCTGGGGCAAGCGCCAATAAGCCTCCGAACGGACCTCGCCGGCTTCCCACTCCAGCCAGCATCCCGGACGCAGCTTCTCGATCCCTTCCACCAGCGTCCACGGCGCGGGCACGTAGTTCAGCGACAGGTAGCAATCGAGTCCGTCGAGGCTAAGACGCCGGTCGAACTCCGGGTGCACAAAGATAGTCTTCAGTTCGGAGCCGAAGAACACGTCCGCGCCGTGGCGCGCGATGTACAGCGGCTTGATGCCCATGCGGTCGCGTGCGAGAACCAGGCGCTGGCGGGATTCGGTCCACAGCGCGATCGCGAACATGCCGCGCAGCCTGGAAAAACAATCGGTGTCCCATTCGAGGAACGCCGCCAGCACCGTTTCGGTGTCCGTACGCGAGCGAAATCGATGTCCGCGCCGCTCCAACTCCACGCGCAATTCCGCATGGTTGTAGATCTCGCCGTTGAAGGCGATGACCGTGTCGCCGCTCTCCGAGAAGATCGGCTGGTCGCCGGAATCGAGGTCGATGATCTTGAGCCGCGCGGCGCCTAACGCGACGGAAGGTGATTCGAAAACACCCTGCTGATCCGGCCCGCGATGAATGATGGAATGGACGGCCCTCCGGATGCGCTCGGGGCCAGGGCAGAATTTGAGCTTAGTAAAGCCGGCGACGCCACACAAGTCATTAATGTAGCATAAGATTGTGACAGCCCTTTTCCTGGCGGTTGCGGCGATACCCTTCATCTATTATCTGATTGTGTTGTATAGCAGTTGGTCCTACTTTCGCCGCGTGCCCAAGGCCGAGGCTCGCGACGCTGCCTTTACGCCGCCGGTCAGTAACCTGAAGCCGATACGCGGCCTGGATCCCGCCGCGTATGAGAATTTTGCCAGCTTTTGCCGGCAAGACTATCCGGAGTATGAACTGGTCTTCTGCGTGGACGGCCGGGACGATCCGGTGCTTCCGGTGATTGAAAAGTTGATTCGCGACTTTCCGCGGCGCCAAATTCGAGTGCTCTTTGGGTCCGGACGCATCGCTACGAATGACAAGGTGGCCAAACTGGCGCGCTTGGTTGCCGAAGCGGCGTACGAAGTCGTGGTCGTGAGCGACAGTGACGTGCGCGTCCGGCCTGACTATTTGCGCAGTGTCGTCGCGCCGCTGGCCGATCCCGAGGTCGGCGCAGTAACTTGCTTTTACGTGCCGGAGGACGAGCCGACCTTCGCCGACAGGCTGCAGACCATGGGCATGTTTTCCGACTTCTATGCCGGCATCCTGGTGGCCTGGCAGTTGGATGGAGTTAAATTCGCCCTCGGGCCGACCATCGCCACCACGCGCACGCGCCTGGCCGAATTCGGCGGCTACGAATCGCTGGAGAACCGCCCGGCCGACGACCTGCTGGTCGGACGGCTGATCGCGGAGCAGGGCCACGAAGTCGACCTACTGCGGTACACCGTGCTGGCGGTAGCCGACTATCAATCGATGAGCGACTTGATTCACAAGCGCCTGCGTTGGATCGTAGTGATGCGGCACATGCGCCCCTGGGGCCATCTGGGCCTGCTACTGACGCAAGGACTGCCCTGGTCGCTGGCCGCGATAGCGGTTCATCCATCGATGGCAGTCGCCGCGGCTTATCTGGGTACCTACCTGTCGCTCCGATTCGCCATGACGTGGATCATCGGCACTTGGGGCCTGAAGCAGCCCGGGTTGTGGAGGAAAATGCCGGTCATCCCGATGTGGGATGCCCTGGCGTTTCTCATCTGGCTGATAAGTTTTGGCCGCAGAAGTATTCGATTGCGTGGCAGCGACTATCTGCTGCGCAACGGTAGGCTTGTCCCGGTGGCGGAAGATTGAGCAGGACCCGCCAGGCTGCGCTTTCAACAGGCTGGCTGCACGCGGGTCCTCCGGAACCCACCCTCCTTCGCAGTTCCAGCATCAGCGCGCGAGTAAGATCACGCCGCCCAGCACCAGCAGTGCGCCGGCGCCGCGGCGCATGCCCACATCTTCCTTCAGCACCAGTTTCGCCAGCACCGTTTCCAAGATGAAGCTGGAGGCGGAGGCGGGCACGGCGAAGCTGAGCGGCTCGGCCTGCACCAGGGCCATAAAGGCGAAGAACGAAATCGCCAGGCACACGATCGATAGGATCAGATCGCGGCGCATGGCAATCGTCTTCAGCAATCGCGCCAGCCCGCGCGCGCCCACCGATTGCTCGCCCGCTCTCTTCATCTCGTGGCTTTGCAGCAAGTCGCTCAGCGCAGTGGCGGTCACTACAATGCTCAACAGGATCCATTTCATTTGGATTCCTTTGAGTTTGGCGTGGTGTTTTGCGACGTCGTGCCGACCAAGCCGGTGCCCATGAAGATCAGCACGGTTCCCAACCACTGCTGGATGGTGACGGCTTCGTGAAGAAACACCCGGCCGAACAGCGCCGCCAGCACGTACCCGATGGCCGTCACCGGGAGCACAAAACTCAAGTCGGCGAGGCTCAGGAGCGCCATGCGCGTCAGCAGCGCCAGTATCAGCATCGCGATACCCAGCGCCACGAATGGATCCACCATCGCGCGCAGGTAGACCGCGGGGTTCAACGATAATACTTGCGGAAAATGTTTGGTACCCCAGGCGAGAGACAGGTTGCCCAGCGGTCTTAGAAAGACAAACAGACCCAGTAGAGAATAGGTGCGGAACCGCATGCCAGGGTTGGCGGTCATCTGGCGTCTTCCGGTTTGTGCTCGAGACACTTCGCGGTCACAGTGTCGATAGCGCCGGGCGCCGAATAGCTGCCGTAGGTATCGTTGGCGTCGTAGGTCAACACGATCGGACCCGTCGATTCTCCGTTCACGAATTGATCGCAGTCGAAGCCCCGCTCCGCCAGCAGTCGTTTCGGAGCGTGCCGGATTCCTTCGACGCCTTGCCGAAGCGGGTATTGAAGTGCCTGGTTTCGATCTTCCAGGTTCCCTGGTACGGAATCTCTTCGATGCCGGCGGGCGATTCAGCCGCGGCGCACACGCACAATCCGATCCCGGTGAAGAACCTGCGCATGGAACCAGCTTAAACTGGAATCGCGAGTGCCGTCCAGCGGCCTGTGGGATAATAGCACGCATAGAGGGTCGGATGTCTTTCGCGTTCATCTTCGGCACAGTTATAGCCGTCTTCGTAGGCAGCCAGATCTACTGGTATGCGCGGGCGCGCACGCTTGTGAAGAGGCTGGGGAAGACCAGGACGGCGCGCGTCCTGCTGACCGCGGCGGGACTGGCGGCTTATCTCGCACTGTTCGCTCTCAACTTCGGAGTGTTTGGACGGCGCGCCAGCCCCACGCGAATGACTTGGTATGACGCGCTGATAGCCGCTCCGTTCGCGTCCTGGGTGGTTTGTTCGATGGTCGCATTTCTGCTCGCCATCCTGGTGTGGCCGGTACGCCGCGTGGGGCGATCCACCAGCGCGCTCGGTTCGCCCGGCAGGCGGCAATTCCTGGAGCGCAGCGCGAGCGCGGTCGTCGCCGCGCCATTCGTGGCCGGAGCGTATGGGTTGTTTTACGGTCGGTTCAACCTCGAGACTACCCGGCAGCGCATCCGGCTGGCGCGGCTTCCCAAGGCCTTCGCCGGTTTCCGCATCGCGCAGCTTTCCGACATTCACATCGGGCCGTTCATGACCGACGACCAAATCCGCAAATACGTGCGGATCGCGAACGATCTGAAGCCTGACTTGATCGCGTTGACCGGAGACTTCGTCACTTGGGACCCATCTACGCAACGGGCAGTGGTAACGGCCCTCACTGGCCTGCGCGCGCCTTTCGGCGTCTTCGGCTGCCTGGGAAATCATGAGGCCTGGTCTCGCACCGAGGATTCCATCACGCGGTTGTTTCAACAAGTGGGGATCCGCATTCTGCGCCAGGAACGCGTGCCGGTCTCGACGCATCGGGAATCGTTCAATCTGATAGGAGTCGATTTCGAGACTCGGAGGCACATCGCGCCCGGCAGTGAAAAGTTCGTGCGGCGCTATCTTGATGGCGTCGAGAAGCTCGTGGCGTCCGACACGGTGAATATCCTGATGAGTCACAACCCCGACACCTTCGATCGGGCGGCGGAGATGGGCATCGACTTGAGCTTGGCGGGGCACACGCACGGCGGCCAAGTGGCGCTCGAATTCGTCAGTCCCGAAATCGCGCCCAGCCGGTTGGTAACGCCCTACGTGTCGGGCTGGTTCCAAAAGGCCGGCGGCCAGCTTTACGTGAACCGCGGCATCGGCACCATCGGGGTGCCCATGCGCATTGGCGCGCCGCCGGAGATTACGGTGTACGAGCTGGTGAGGGAGGCGTAACTCAGCTTACGGGATAGCCTCGACGAGCAGGTCGCGCGCGATTACGGTGGAACGTATGGTGGCCGAACGCGGCAAATGGCTCGACCAAATGCGCAGCCTCGGATACATCGGCGGAAAGCAGTGACGC
>Ga0209698_10005338_pt1 | contig 13928 bp, 15 predicted proteins | sample LitLauG_LLR_2012_FD_187203 | JGI IMG/M metagenome (GOLD analysis project Ga0209698, IMG submission 187203) | Freshwater sediment microbial communities from Pennsylvania, USA - Little Laurel Run_MetaG_LLR_2012 (SPAdes) (version 2) | ecosystem: Environmental > Aquatic > Freshwater > Creek >... | reverse complement strand
CCCAGCCGTGATCAGATTGCTTCCTCCGTAGCCGCCCGTGCCGCCACCGTCAACCGTCAACCCGCCATTGGTGAATCCGCTCGAAAATGTGAGCGTGGGAGGCACTACCGGACCCGACACGACGATCGTCCTTTGCACCGGTGTTGCCGCGGCGTAGATATGGTTGCCGGCCTGGCTCGCAGTGATGATGCAATTGCCGGCCGACAGCGGCGACACGGTCGTTCCGCTGACGGTACACACGAGCGGCGAGATAGACGCGAAGCTCACGGCCAGCCCCGAACTCGATGTGGCGGAAATCGTTGCAGTCTGGCCAGCGTTTTCGGCCGCCGGCTGCGGAAAATCGATGGTCTGGGCCGTCAGTGACGAATTGACCGCGAAGCTGACGGTTACCGGGGTGGCGGCAGCAAAGATGGCGTTGCCCGCCTGGCTTGCCGTGATGCTGCACGGGCCGCTGGCAACGAGCGTAATGGTCTTGCCGGAAACCGTGCATACCGCCGGCGTATCGGACATGAAGGTCACGGCCAGATTGGACGAGGCGCTCGCGGCAAGGCTGGGGGGCGCAACACCGAGGGTCTGCGTTCCCGGGCTGGGAAAGGTTATGGCCTGCCCAATGCCGGCCTGCGGCGCCGCAGGTTGCACGGTCTCTCCGCCACCAACGCATCCCGCGGTCAGGAGGACCGCAAACGGCACGATATGGGCCGGCGATAGAAACCAAAGGACTTTTTTCACGCCCCGCTCCTCGAGTGGCTTTAAGAATTCTCACAGCGCGTACCTGCCACGGCCGCGCCTGCGATTTGACTACACCTGCTTTGAAAGCGCTTTCATGCTATCCGCCGGGCAAGTCGATGTCAACGCTGCGGTGCACGCAAAAGCCAACGCTGCACAGCACAATTTTTACCCGGGATTTCCTGCGCAAAGTGGCAGCCCGCATCCGTTGGACCGGATGCCGCCGGGCACCACAAAACCGGCTTATTCCGTGGATACGGCGTGCGCCGCGCGGCGCTGCGCCAGATCGCGGCACATTTGTTCGACGGTGGGATCGTCCAGTTTGTAGAACCACAACGCGGCCACGGCGATAAGCGCCCCGACTGCCGGTATGTAGCTCATCATCAGCATGATTCCGTTAATGGTTGTCGGTGACTGCGCGACGTTGGGAACGTAATCGAAATAGGCCAGCAGCCAGCCCGTTCCCGCACCGCCGATCGCCCAGCCGAATTTCTGCGCAAAGGACGCCGCCGAAAAGATCAGGCCAGTTGCCCGACGGCCCCATTTCCACTCCGAGTAATCCGCCGTATCGGCGTACATGGCCCAGACGAGCGGAGCCGTAGGGGCGGCACAGAGATTTATGAGCGCGTGCGCACCCCATACCAGGGGCACGTTCGCCGGGGGAATGTAGTAAAACCCCATAGTGAGCAGGGCGGTAAGCGTCATCGACACCATGTAAAAATTGCGCTTGCCAAAGCGCTTGCACAGCATCGGGGTGGCGACGACTCCAGCGATGAACGCCACGGCACCCGTGGTCATCACCGAGCTGAAAAATTCCTTGCCGTTGGGAACGACATAGTCGAAGTAGTAGATGATCACGGTACCGCGAATGTTGTTGTAGGTCAGAGCGGAAATACCGACAACGCACAGCACCACCCAGGGTCGATTGCGCAGCAGGTCGCGGATATCGCTCGACAGCGAGGATTTTTGCTCCTTGGGCGGTTGCACGCGCTCGCGGGTCAGTGCGAAGGTCGCAAAAAAGAGGATCACCGCGATGATCGAATAGATCAACATTGCCATCTGCCAGCCGAAGGGAGACGTGTCGCTGCCCCCGAAGGCCTCTACCAGCGGTATCGCCGTATTGACGATGATGAACACCGGAAAAAGTGCCATCACGAAGCGGTACGACGAGGCGCTCGTACGGTCCTGCGAGTTGGGCGTGATGACGCCAAGCAGCGCCGAATACGGGATGTTGATCGACGAGTACATCAGCATCATGAGCGTGAGCGTGACGTAGGCGTACACGATCTTGGCCGTGCCGCCGAAGCTTGGCGTCGTGAACGCAAGGATGCCGGACAGCGCCAGCGGGATTGCCATCCAGACCAGGTACGGCCGAAAGTGGCCCCAGCGCGTATTCGTGCGGTCGGCAATGGTCCCGATCATGGGATCGAAAAAGGCATCGCCGATCCGGGTCACCAGCATCATGGTGCCCATCGCCGCGGCGCCCAGGAGAAAGACGTCCGTGTAGAACTTGGCGATGAAGATCGAAAACATCTGCCAGAACATGTTCGACGCGAGATCGCCGAATCCGTAGCCGATCTTCTCCGTGACGGAGAGCCTGAATTCCCGGACGGTCATTTGTGCTCCTGGGTTCGATCATTCATCTGCCGACAGGCACCTCGAACTTGGGGCGCCCGTCCTTGTCCCAGAGACCCCAGTAGGCGCCCACGTCGCCCTCGGCGCCAACCTTCCATGCCTCGTCAAAGGCCGCAAAGTAGAACAGCTCGATGCCGTCGCGCTCGGCCCATTCGCAGCTGTCGACAAAGTAGCGCATGGAGCCTTCGTGCGACGGAACGGCAGCGCCAAAGGCGCTGCCGCGGTCCGGCCAACCGGTCTCGCTGATGATGATGCGCTTGCCGGGGGCGGCGGCGCGGGTGCGCCGAACCATGTCCTGCATGTAGGCGATGGCCCCTTCGCGCGGGCAACCCTCCCAGAACGGATAGCAGTTGGTCAGCACGACGTCGCACGCGGCGGTGATGCGAGGATGTTTCTCGAAAAGATAATAGGCATCGACGTAGCCGACACTGATTCCGGGTATCGAACGCTTGACCCGCCCGATGTAGTCGAGCAGTTCGTCCTCATCCATGTCCTCGCGCAACAGCACCTCGTTGCCTACGGCGAGCAGGTCCGCGTGGCCGGCGCGGGCCACGGCTATCGCGCCCTCTATTTCACGCTCGTTGATCTGCCGGTCGGTTCCCAGCCAGGCGCCAACAAGGGTCTGGAGACCGAATTCCCGCGCGATGCGTGGTGTACGTTCGTGGCCTTCGGTGCAGGAGAAGCTGCGGATCCAGCGCGTGTGCGGGCGGATGATCGCAAGTCGTTCGCGGATCTGCGCCTCGCCCACGAGCGATCCGGGCGCCTGGCCTTCCCGATAGGGACTGAAGCAAAGGCCGTGGACACCGCGGTGCAGTACCGCCCGGAACGCGTCTTCGAGCTCGCGCCGCTGGCGGGCCGGCAGGGGTTGGGAGGGCGGCACCGGTGGAGCCGCCGCACTGTGCCCATCGGCGTGCGCGCGCGTTGCCGACGGCGCCTGTTCCTGCTGGTCAGGGTGGGATCGTGGCTTGGACACGGGGCCTCCGGTTAGCGCCTTTTCTTCTGCCACGGCATCTGGCCCTTGCCGCGGGGCTTGGGATCGCCGTAGCCGCCGGGTCGGTCGTAGACGCGGACGTAATCGACAACGAGTTCGGCCGGGAAAAGCGTCTGGGGGTTGGGGGCACCGGGAAAATTGCCACCCACGGCAACATTCATCACCAGATAGAACGGCTGGTCGAAGGGCGCCGGCCAGGGGTTGAGGTCTGCCGCACAGCTGGCTTCGAGGCCGGCGCCGCTTCGCCCCGTCTTGCTGCAACTCCACCAGAAGTCCTGGTTCGCCCACGGAACGCCATCGACACTCCAGCAGATCGCGCCGGGCTCCCATTCGACAGCGTAGACGTGCCAGTCGGCGACCGTGCTGTCGCCCGGAAGCTTGAATACCTTTGTTACCAACGACCGGCGTGGGAACGTCGAGCCGAAGTGTATCGATCCCAGAACCTCGCGAGGCCTTTCGCCGACGATTTCCATGACGTCGATTTCACCTGAGGCCGCCCAGCCGCCGTAGCGATCGTCCTGTGGCAGCAGCCACAGCGCCGGCCACAGGCCCTTGCCCCACGGGACTTTGGCGCGAAATTCAAACTTTCCGTACGTCTTTGTGAAGAGCGGCGTTCCATCGCGCTTGCGTGTCTTGAGCCGCGCCGACGTGTAACCGCAGCCGTGGAGGGATTCCTTGACGGCGCGAATGGTCAGCAGGCTGTCCCGGACCGTAACGTTTTCGGGTTCGCGGGTGTAATACTGAAGTTCCTCGTTGCCCCACCCGGCGATCCAGGCATGGTTGGCGTAATCGAAGAAGCCGTTGCCGATGTCAAAATCCCATTTCGCCGGATCGACGCGGTCGCCTTCGAACTCGTCGCTCCAAACGAGAACCCAGTCATCGTCGCCCTGCACTTTGCCCACGACGCTCCTCCTGCGCGCGGCACCGGCAGCCTCGAACCACGGCCGCCAGCGCCCTCCCTGCTTTTTTCGCAGCGCATTGAAAGCGCTTTCAACCGATACTACGGCGACCCAACCGGTCTGTCACGCATTTCCCGCCGCTCGCTGTCCCATTTTTCGCAACGGGTGCGGTATCCGCGCCGCATGTGCTCGCGCCGCGTTACGCATGCATTTTGGGGAAACGTCGGGTGCCTGCCTCGAGCAATGCTCAGGAGCGCATGCCCGTTCCTAGAGGCGACAGTCTTGCGCGCCGCAGCAAATCATTGTTATGATGCGGTGCACCATCAAACCGCGACTGAGGTGAAATAATGTTCTACAACAAATATTTAGTCGATATTGAGGGTACCGATTTCGAATCCCGGAAGGCACGGCTGCAACTGCCGGTACCGCACTCGCCGGAGATTTGTGAGCGCCTCGATCACTACGATTTCAAAACCGTGCGCGCTTACTTGGATCTGGTCTTTTCCGGCAAGCGCCTGGCTGGATTTTGAGCGCCGGCCCGCCGCACTCCGATCTGGCCATCCACCCCGGCCGCCGGATTGCACCGCGATCAATACGAGATATTCTCGCCTGACATGAAAGCGATTTCATACGCATCCCTGGCGGATGGCTGCCTGCCAAGGTGACAACGGCCCATGGCGCGCCGCTCAGCAGCGGACACACATCCGCGTGGCGGTCTGGCAAGAGTGGTCGTCGGGAAAGTGGACACCCGCGAGCCACCGGGGATTTGCACTGTGTTTCGAGATGAATGAAATAGAATGCCGGCTGGCGTGCGGCCGCCGGGTTCTTGCCAGCCTTGAGCCGAGGTCCGTCTTTTAAGCCAGAGAGCGCAAATGTCCTTACGGGAAGAAATCGCCGCACTGCAGCCGGCGCTGCTCCGGATTGCCCGGGCGCAGCTGCGCGAGCAGTGCCTGGCGGAGGACGTGGTTTCGGAAACCGTCGTGGCGGCACTCGAAGGCGCCCAGTCGTTCGAGGGACGCTCGCAGATCAAGACCTGGACCGTCGGCATACTCAAGAACAAGATCCTCGATCACTATCGACGAGGGCGGCGCGAGGAATCGATCGACGCCAGGATGGACGCGCTCGAGGTCGATTCACTGGATGACCTTTACGACGCGACGGGCCACAAGGCCGAACCTCCGCTGAACTGGGGCGATCCGGAGGAGGCGATGTCGCGGGTCCAGTTCTTCGACATCCTGCAGATGTGCGTCGACCGGCTGCCTGCGTCCCAGGCGCAGTTGTTCATGATGCGCGAGTGGCTGGAACTGGAGACCGACGACATCTGCAGCAAGCTGGGAATCAGTTCGTCGAACTGCTTCGTGCTGCTGCACCGCGCCCGGATGCGACTGCGCGAATGCCTGGAGATGCATTGGTTCCAGTCGGGAGGCGCGATTGGCTGATCCGCGCGAAATGATCGACTGCAAGCACGCCCACGAGCTGCTATCGCGACAGATGGACGCGCCCCTGGAGCCCGCCGAAGTGGTGCGGCTCAAGGTCCACCTGGCAATTTGCGACTTTTGTGTACAAGTTGCGCGCCAATTCCAGACGATGCGCGACGCCATGCGACGCCTCGGCCTATAGCGCGCCCGGCCTTGCACCAGGGCGCGGCCAAGGTGCGATGATCGGCTCGACGACGGTAGCTGCACCCCGCTGCGCAAGGCGCGGATGATCGCGAGGGCAGGCGCCCGAACGCAGCAACCGGGCGCTTGCCGTGCGCAACTGCCCCAAGACACGGCTTGGTTGAGCCAAGCACGCAGCCGCCTGGCTATTCCCCGTACCCGTACGATCGAATGATCGCTTTTACCTTGTCGCGGCGCAGGTAGTTCATGAATGCAAGCGCCGCGGCGTGCCCGTCGCCCTTTTTGAGCAATACGGCATCCTGCAAGATAGGCTTGTAAAGATGGGCCGGCACCAACCACCAGGAACCCGTGACAACCTTGTCGGGCGGTGAAACCTGGGACAACGCCACAAATCCCAATTGCGCATTGCCGGTAGCGGCAAATTCAAAGGCCTGGGCAATGCTGTCGCCCTGCACGATCTTCGCTTGAACCGCGTCGAACAGTCCAAGCGTCTTGATGGCCTCCAGCGCGGCGGCGCCGTACGGGGCGGTCTTGGGATTGGCAAGCGCCAGGCTTTGGAAATCACCCTTTTTGAGTACGTTGCCATCACGGTCAACGTATCCCGGCTGGGAACTGTAAAGCACCAGTTTCCCAATGGCGTAGGTAAAGCGTTGCCCGTCGACTACCCATCCCTCCTCTTGCAGTCGATGCGGGGTTGCCTGATCTGCGGCCAGGAGGATTTCAAATGGCGCGCCGTTCTTGATCTGCGCGTAGAAATTGCCAGTTGAACCCTTGCTAATGACCGCCTTGTTTCCCGTGTCGTGCGCAAACTCGGCGGCGATCTTCTCCATTGGAGCAGCGAAGTTGGCAGCAACGGCGACCTGCACTTCGTCGGCGCGAGGCGCCGCAGCGCACAGCAATAACGCAATCGCCGCGGCGCCGGTGCGGACGATGCTGGCATTCACACGTGGTGATGGAATCAAGACGAACTCCTGGGCACACGCGAGTTGGGCAAGTTCGACATTAGCCGAAATATGGATCTCGCCCACGGCACTGCTGGTTCCGAACCATGGCATGGCGACGGACCCGACTTGTCGGCGCTGCGCTCAGAGCCTGGGAATGTGCTGGGAGGAAACCACCTCGAAGCCGCTGTCCTTGGCACCACCGCGGCACTGATCCGGACCTTCGGTGTGCTGTAAATGCCGCACCCAGCGCCCGTCGAGCAGGCGCCAGGCCTCCAGCGACTCGCTCAGTATCAAGCGGCGATAGGGATCCTCGTCGTCGTACACGTCGTCCCATTGGGTGAAGACATGACGGTAATAGCAAAGTTTCCCAACCGTGTCGTAACCCCGCCACTTGGCGGCGGGAACGCTGTCCTCATGGAATGCCTCAACACGCTGCGGCCAAAAGACCTTTTCGTGCAGATCAGCGGGCAGTCGTGCCTGCCAGGATTCGGGATAGCGTTCCATGTTGGCCAAGTGTAGGCAATCTCACAAGCGTTATAGCCTTATGGAAATAACGCAAGTCCCGTGCCAGCCCTCGCCCGAACCGTCAATTTCACGCGGCGGCCACCACAACGGCGCCGGAGGCCTTGAAGATGGCGCTTGCCGGCGTTACGGTTACCAGGGGTTGCCAGGACAAGCGCCGGTTTTCTCTACCCCTTCTTTGCGGTTGCCTAACGATGGACGATCGCTTGCACCGATCAGCCCGATTTCTCAAGCGACCAAGGCGGCGGCGGCACCACCCTTACGGACCACGGCCGGCGCATGGTGGCCTTCCAGCGGGCGATGGAAGTGGACTACCGGGGCGTTCTGGATCGCGTCGCCAAGCGGCTGGGCAACGATCGTGCCGGCGATGTCTCCTCGGCAATGTCACGTTTCCGACAACCGAGTCGCGCGCTGTAGTGTTTTCAACATAGCGAATGGCGGTCGATCGTCCGGGCGCCGTAATTCTCCCTCTTACTTGGTGCGTCACCGGAATGTTTTGGTTGGGCAATGGGATTTCCTGCATTTGGCACGCACCTTGCTCTTTATCCGCTTGCTGTGGCAGTGACGATGTGCCGGCGATTTCATTGGCCGCCGTGGGCATGCCGCAACGGCGCCGGCCGGCAAATGAGAGACGATTTTCGGAATGAGCAATCAATAATGGATCCCATTGCGCTGCGGATGACGATAGTGCTCGCGCTGACAGTGCTCGTCACAGTCCCTGCAGTCGCAAGCCCGCCATACGCGCCCGCCGGTATGCACACGCCCGATTTCCGGCTCGATCTCCCGCTGCCCGTCATGATGGCCGAGCATCAAAAGCGCAGTATGCGCAATCACCTGCAGGCCGTGAGCGACATCGTCGCCGCACTCGCTGCCGATGACTTCGCTTCGATAGAAAAGTCGGCCTCGCGGATCGGCTTTTCGGAACAGATGGGGCATATGTGCGAGAACTTCGGCCGGGCTGCTCCCGCCTTCACGGAACAGGCGCTCGCCTTTCACCACACGGCTGATCGCATCGGAGTAGCCGCCCGCGCTCGTGATCGGGGTCAAGTTATTGGCGCACTTTCCGACACCTTGGTGGCCTGCACGGAATGCCATGCGAAGTGGAAGCAACGCGTGGTGGACGAATCCACTTGGCAGCAGCTGACCGCCAACGCCAGATCCCGATCAACAGGGCACGACTGAGACGGCAATTTTCCGGGAATATTTCCGGCCCAGCCTGTTCCACAAACGCGTTGGAAATGGGGAGGACGAGTTGGCGCACTTGGTGTTCTTTGAAAAGCCCGGCTGTGGCGGCAACGCCCGGCAGCGCGCGATTCGGTCCGCCGCAAAGCGGCCCTCCGCTCTTTCCAAACGCTCCCCGGCCTGTCCTTCCCTCAATCCTTCGGGTGCGTTATCCATTAGGCGTTGCCCATGGGCAACGCAACGTGCACCAGCCCGCGGCAAAGGTCGCCTGAGGCAACTCATCGGCAAACTTTGCGCAGGGTCGCGCTTGGCCTCACCTTGCCAACTGCTTGCGGATTGACTGCAGGTCGCGACGACGCGACGCACTTGTTTTTGGATAGGCCAACTTCAATCCTCTCAGCGTGTCGAGAACAATCTGCGAAACGATCAGGCGGGAATTTTGCTTGTCGTCGGCCGGTACGACATACCAGGGTGCATCCGTTGTGCTGGTCGCATCGAGGCAGTCCTCATAGGCGGACATGTATTGGTCCCAGAACGATCGCTCCGAGACGTCGGCCTGGCTAAATTTCCAATTCTTTTCGGGTTGATCGATGCGTTCGAGAAACCGCTTTCGCTGCTCCTCTCGCGAAAGATGCAGGAAGAACTTGACGATGCGTGTGCCATTGGCGCAGAGATGTCGTTCCAGATCCACGATGGACCGATACCGGCTTCGCCAGATCGAATTTGCGTCGCGCGTCAGTTTTGGCACCCCCTCCCCTTGGAGAATCTCCGGATGCACGCGCGCGATCAATACTTCCTCGTAATAGGATCGATTGAAAATGCCGATTCGCCCACGCTCCGGCAGGTCGCGGGTGGTTCGCCAAAGAAAGTCGTGCTGCAGTTCCGTGACGCTGGGATGCTTGAAACTGTATACCTGACACCCCTGGGGATTCACACCGGACATCACGTGCCGGATCGCGCCATCTTTCCCGGCAGCATCCATTGCCTGGAAAATCAGCAGGACGGCGGCGCGGTTGGACGCATAAAGCCGTTGCTGCTGTTCGCTCAGGTCCCGGACGTGTTCTTGCAGCAGTTCCTGATAGTGCTTCTTCGATCTGTACATCGGCGATATTCTGGTCGGCCATTTCTTCAAGTCGACCTTGCTGGCTCCCTGTACGCATAACTTCTTTGCATTGATCTTCATTTTGGTCCTCAAGGCGCTGCGCCGCGCTTTAGGCGATTTGCAGCCGGCGAAATACCGGGGCCTTCACCGCGTCCAGGACAAGCGCGAAAGCCGCTGACGAGACCAGTGTGCCGCCCACCACGAGGGGCGACAGGGGCGTCATGGCGACTCCGCCAATGGAAAGATATGAAGCGATCGCGATATCGGCCACCGATGAAGCGCCTAGCCAAAGGCTCGGCGGCGAACTCCACAGGTGTTGGCGCTCACGAAGCACATAGATCATCGCCTGGCTGCCGAACACGAGAACCACGAATGCCAAGCTTTGCAGTGCGCCGATAGGCAAATGCAGCTCATACTTTCCGATGGCCAGATCTGCAGTGCAAAAGGCCAACAGGCAAACGCCCATGATGACGCCGGCCTTCGTCAAATTGCCAATGTGCCAAGCGTTGGGCGATGTAGAGGCACGAACGTTGTCCGTCGTCAAGGACATGGCGAGAAAGTCACCGGCAATCATCACGATAACCATAAGCATTGGCGTCAGAATCGCGTGCCCGGTCATGATCAAGCCCAGGACCAGAAAAAGCACGGTAACGACCTTCTTGGTGATGGAGTTCAAGGTGTAGGTGAGGATGCGCTGAAACGTGAGGCGCCCTTCCTTGACCGCCTTGATGATCCCGGGGAGCCCCGGCTCGGTCAGTACCATGCCAGCAGCGGATTTGGCCACATCGGTGGCGGTTGAGACGGCGATGCCGATTTGAGCCTGGCGCAACGCGGGTGCGTCGTTGGCGCCATCGCCACACATTCCCACTGTGTGACCCGCTGCCTGGAACGCCTTGACGAGTTGGTACTTGCCTTCCGGCAGAACTCCTGCAAAAACCGCGAAGGACTCTGGTACGACGTTTTCCGGGATTGGTCCCGGCGGGAAGACGGCACCATCGAGCCCTACCGCATGCGCCACGATGGCTGCGGTCGCGGGGGCATCTCCGGTGACCATTATCGTGCGCACTCCCAAGGCGTGCAGTTCGGTGACAAGCGCCGCCGAATCGATTCGAGGAGGATCGCTCAGTGCGATGAGCCCGACCAATTTGATTGCGGTCGGCGCTCCTGCGGCAACGGCCAGCACCCGGAAGCCTTTGCCTTCGAGATCCTCGACCGCCGCCGTTGCGTCCGGCGACGCAGGTGCAAGTCCGCGGATGACGGAAAAGGCGCCTTTTACGACACGTTGAATGCTGCCACTCGAATCGGCGGCGGTCGCCTCGGACATCTTGTTGGCAGGATCGAAGGGCGTGAACGTGACGAGCTTTGGCGAGTCCACAATATTCCTGCCCTTGGCGGCCGCACGGATGGCCGCGTCGACCGGGTCCTGTCCGCCGTCCGAACTGGCCAATGCGGCCAGAGCCAACACATGCGCCTCGTCAAAGTTCTCTTGCGGCCGCACCGCGGTCACAGTCAGCGCGTTTTGCGTGAGCGTGCCGGTTTTGTCGGAACACAGCACATCCATCGTGGCAGCTTCATCCACCGCAGAGAGCCGGGTAGGCAGGACACCGACCTTGGCCAGAGCCCGCGCGCCAAGCGCCGACGCAAGGGTAAAGGTCGCCGGTAGCGCAACGGGAATCGATGCAAGGACCGCCGTCAGGACCAGGGGAAAGATCTCCGAGAACGGCAACTTGAGGACGTAGGCATAGGCCACCAGCATCGCAATGACCACACCATTGAACATGGAGAGGTTGCGCACGACGCGCACGACCGCCTTTTGCTGGGAACTGACGACATGCGCCGTGCGTACCAGTTCGGCGGTGCGGCCAAATTTGGTGCGCACGCCGGTTGCCGTGACTTCGGCAACCGCTTCGCCCCGTCGCACTAGCGCACCTGCGAAGGTTTTCACGCCCGCGCCAGCCTCGATCGGCACCGATTCGCCGGTGAGCATGGACTGATCGAGCAAGACTTCTCCGGCCATAAGGGAAACGTCGGCGGCAACCACGCCACCGAGTGAAAGTTTCACCACATCCCCGGGAACCAGATCGGCAGCGGGCACGACTTTCCAGGCGCCATCGCGGCGCACCGTCGCGTTTAAGGCAAGCCGCGATTTCAAGGCGGCCAGCGTGGCCTGGGCGCGGCTTTCCTGGAACAGCCCCAGTGCTGCGTTGAATACCAGGAGACCGGCAATAATCGCCGCCTCGATGTCCTTGCCAAGCACCATTTGTAAGACGATCGCCCCTTCGAGCATCCACGGAACCGGCGCCCAGAACTTGGCAAGTGCTCCGCGCAGAGGACGCGCTGTCGTGTCGGGCGTTGCGTTTGGACCGAAGTTCGCCAGCCTATTGGACGCCTCATCGCCCGTCAGTCCGCTCGGAAGATCATCCTCTGCCACTGATGGTGGGTTAGCGCGAGGCGCAAGAGTGGATGACGTTACTTCGGAAGTAATCATGGATCGCCGTCGCTCTACACGCCAGTCTGCAGATAGAAATGAATCCGTTAACGTCAATTTTATTGACCAGTTCCGTGATCTTGGTGCTCAAAGAATTGTCGTCATTTCCCCGTTTGAACGACATTGCGCTAACCCGTACGCGTTGGAACATGCAAATTGGCCCCATCACGCGGACCGACCGGTTCGCTCCCGCTCTTCCTGGTCTATGACCGCGAAGGGCACCCGCTGACGCAAAACATGCTGCGTAACCGCTTCGAGAAGGCGCGCGAACTCGCTGGTCTTAAGGAGGCGCAGTTCCGCGACCTGCGCGGCAAGGCCGCCAGCGATTCGGAGGACTTGGAGCAGGCCCAGCGCCTGCTCGGACATACCAAGGCATCAACGACCGACCGCTATATCCGCGCCAGGGTGGGTGGCGTCGCAAGGCCAGTCAACAGGAAAATCGGCGACCGGAATTGAGCCCTGCGGGGCTCAAAAAGAGGCCCAAGTTAGCGGGCACTCTCGTGGAATTTGGTGCTGCTGAGACGAATCGAACGTCCGACCTACTGATTACGAATTAGCGATCCAAAATCGATTTCAGAGGAGAAAATCCCAGCATTTGTCTAAAACTCCGTGTTTCGTTGCGTTCGTAAGCCCCTGAAAAATCGACATTCGGTGAGCGAGTTTCAGACAGGCATTGGGCGCAAAAATGTAATGACATTGACGTTACGCCATGTTATAATGTGCCCACTTGGATGGGATGACGGATATGGACACGACTACTGAAGACCGGCCGCGGCGCGAGACCCTGAACCTGCGCATTTCCGCAGAGGCACGCAATATGATCGACCGCGCAGCTGCCGCAAAGGGAGAGACCCGTACCGACTTCATCCTCGGCGCTGCGCGGCGAGCCGCCGAAGAGGCGTTATTGGATCAGGCCATCTTGTCCGTTAGCCCCGAGGCCTACTCGGAGTTCCTGCTGCGCCTGGATGCCCCTGCACAGCCCAATGAGCGCTTACGAAAGACAATGCAGGCCGCGCAGCCCTGGAAATAGCGTTTGTGCTGACGCCCCCGTCGCCGCTGGCGGCAAGCCACGCGCTTGAACCATTCGATTGCGGCACCCCATCGCTCAACGACTGGCTAAAGCGCCGCGCACTGCAAAACCAGGCTAGCGGAGCAACGCGAACTTTTGTTTGCTGCGAGGCGGACCAGGTAGTGGCCTATTACGCCCTGGCATCGAGTGCCGTCGCTGTGTCGGCGGCTCCGGGGCGATTTCGCCGAAATATGCCGGATCCGATTCCCGTCGTCGTGCTGGGGTGCCTGGCCATCGCTACTTCACATCAACGCCGTGGACTGGGACGCGCATTGTTTCAGGATGCCGCACGCCGCGTAATCCACGCTGCGGATGCCATTGGAATTCGGGGGCTGCTGGTACACGCGCTGTCCGAAGATGCCAAGGCCTATTACCTGCAACTCGGCCTTGATTCCTCTGCGCTCGATCCCATGACGCTGATGGTTACCATTGCCGACTTGCGCGCTGCGCTACCGCCTGCATAGGAGACAGCATTTTTTCCTTTTGGCGGCTAGCGGATTCCCGGGCGGGTGTGATGCCTTGGATCGCTTACGGGGGCATTGCAGACTCGGGCGTTGACACCCTTTAGCGGACCATTCCCGTCGCACGACCGATGCCATGGAAACGCGCAATTTTCTGAGCACGATGGCCGCAATAAATTAGGCCGGCCATATTGGGTTTCCCCCACGCTCACGGACACTTTGCTTGAACCGCGTAGCGTCTTTCGAACTCTACCGGGCTGATCTGCCCAAGGGTCGAATGCCGGCGCCTT